>Ga0208005_1000218_pt1 | contig 23991 bp, 39 predicted proteins | sample DEB19_08_DNA_3_FD_184530 | JGI IMG/M metagenome (GOLD analysis project Ga0208005, IMG submission 184530) | Aqueous microbial communities from the Delaware River and Bay under freshwater to marine salinity gradient to study organic matter... | ecosystem: Environmental > Aquatic > Marine > Coastal... | reverse complement strand
TCGAGAGCAAGCGCCTTGATGACATGCGCGCCGCACGTGAGCGCATGTATACTCCCGTCAAGGGACCGAAGGCGAAGGCATGAGCGGGGAGCGTAAGGACATCGCAGCGGCAAAGGAAGCCATGACGCGCCGTCTTGTCGAGGGCGGCATGCCGGCGCAGCGCGCCGAGCAGGTTGCGCGCGAGCAGGCTCGTAAGGCAGACCGGCGCGAACGCGATAAGTAACGGTAGGGGGACACGATGAGCATCAGCGAGACGCTCTACACGGCACGGTTTCGCTCCGGCGAGACCATCGAGCGTGGGCGTAATCAGGATCTCACGTGTCCCGTCTACCGTGCGGGTGCGCTCGTCGCGCCGCTCTCGGGCACGCTCACGGTCTACCGTGCGGATGGGACGGTCGTGGTCAACGCCGCGGCCGTTACCATCACTGGCAGCGTGGCGACCTACGCGCTCCTCGGGACGGTGACCAGCTCGCTCGCGCTCGAGGAGGGCTGGCTTCTGGAGTGGACGCTCCAGATGACGGCCACGATGCAGAACGTGTTTAGGAACGACGGCGCGCTTTGCCGCAGAACCCTCTATCCAGTCGTTTCGGACGCAGACCTGTTCCAGCGTCACAGCGACCTCCCGGCGCTGCTGGCGACGGGCGTGACATCGTACCAGTCCTATTTGGACGAGGCGTGGATCACGCTCACGAACCGCATCACGGCGCAGGGACGCCGGCCTTACCTCATCATCCAGCCGAGCGCGCTGCGTGACGCGCACCTCGCGCTGACGCTCCAACTCATCTTCCTCGACTTTCAGACGAGCGCCGGAGAGGGCGGTCGCTGGCAAGCCCTCGCCGAGCACTACGGCCGCGCCTATACCGAGGCGTGGGGGCAGCTCCGTTTCAACTACGACGAGAGCGACGAGAACAAGGTCAACCCCAACACGAAGAAGAGCGGGACTAGCACCGTGTGGCTCAACGGCCGCGGCGGGTACCCGACCTGGGGCGGGTGGGGCTAATGGCGAGCAAGACGGTAAGGCAGCTCCGCGAGGACGTGACCGCGCGGATCCTCACGCTCACCGGGTGGAAGGAGTCGCGCGTGGCTCCCGACAACTTCGGGCGTGATGCTGACAGCATCGCCCACAAAGCGTTTGCCGTGCATCCGACCTCGACGGATGACCTACGCGCCTACCGCGGGCGCCCGGCCGAGGGCCTCCTCGTGGAGACGACGCTCGAGGTGCGCTACTCCTGGCGCCTCGCGCCCAAGGGCATGAGCGACAGCTACGACGATGCCCTCGATGGCGAGCAGAGCGTGGTGAACAAGCTGATGGTCTACGACGCGACGTGGCCCTCGTCCTACAAGGTGCAGCTCATCAGCACCACGCGCGAAACGTCGGTACTCGGCGAATGGGTCGTCGGTGTGATAACGTTCCGCATCGTTCACACGCTTCCGCTTCAGTAGGGGGACATCATGGCTGTTTCGTCTGTCGTCAAGAACTTCCGCGACGGTACCATCCTCCTCGAGGACGGGACCACGCCCACGCCGATCTCCGTCACGGTCCAGTACGAGGCTGGCGACTTCAGCATCTCGGGCCTCAACCAGAGCAACACCGAGGCGACGACGTACCTCGACCGCGGCGAGCTGGGCTCGGTGCGTAAGACCTCGCGCACGTTCCCGACGTTCTCCTTCTCGGCGCACATGACGGACCTCTCCGACGCGACCGACAAGCAGCTGTGGGACGCCGTCAACAAGACCGGCGCGTTCGCCTCGGCGATCTCCACGGGCGGCAGCGCCTCGGACGTGTTCATGCTGAAGGTGACGCTCACCGTGGAAGGGTCCAACTTTGGGGACGCCTCGGACCACCTCCTCGTGATGACGAACTGCCACCTCTCCATCGACTTCGCCGAGGGTGACCCCAACACGTTCACCATCAACGGCACGGTCTACGGCACCATCACGGCGACCTGACCGAACCTGTCAGCATCGCTTACAGGTTGACGCAGCGTCCCCCGTGCTACTAGGTGCGGGGGACGTTTCACGTCTGAAGGAGGAAGGATGGAAGTCAAACTCGGGAAGTTCGCAGTCACGCTCAAGAAGCCGGCATCATTCATGTCGGCGCGCGAGGTCACCATCGCCGTGGGCGTGAGCGCCCTGCGCGGGCTCGGTGCGGCGCTCGGCGTGTGCTGGTCAGGTAAGCCTCTGAAGGCCACGCTCGCCGGCTGCAAGTACGATACCCTCGCCTACGGCGGCGCCGTCGTTGATGAGCTGGTCGCCCTGGGTGTGACCGAGGCCGAGATCTACACGGCCGGGAAGGAAGCCCTCGACCTCGTCCTCGAAGCCATCCCGCGCGAGCCCGAGGTCGCGACGCTCGAGGGTTTTACCGATCCGCAGACGGAGCCATCGACGCCGTAGCCCTTGAACTGGGGCTCACGTTCTGCGGCGACCCCGACGCGTTCTATGGGTGGACACGCGACCAGCAGGAACGCGTCCTCGCGTGGTGGCGCGTCAAGCACACGGCGCCTCCGAAGCCTCAACGCGGGAAGCCGCGCGAAGGTGATAGTATGTCCCCCGAGGCGCGAGCCTTCTGGGGGATAGGTGGCGGGTAAGCGGATCACGGTAGGTCGAGCGTCCACGTCCATCGGGCCCGAGCTCGAGGCGGCGCTCGACCGCATGATCTCCACGACCTACGCCGAAATCAAGCGCGAGGTCGAGAGCATCGCGTCGGACGTGACCGACTACGCGCGCTCCGAATGGTATGAGAACGTGACGCGCCGCACGGGCAAGACGGGCGAGAGCATCGACTACGAGATGCGGATCACACCGACGCATCTGAAGGGCGTGGTCTTCTCGAGCAACAAGGCGACGTACTACGTGCATCGCCCTGGTCCGTTCTCTCGCCTCGGTCGTCGCGTCGATGGCGAGGAGTTCTCGACCATCATGCAGCAGTACCGCAACACGGGGACCATCCCCGAGGGGTACACGGTCGAGCGATATACGCGCACCCGGCGCCCGGTAGGCGTGTTCAAGATCAACGTCGAGAGCAAGCGTCCACGCGATGGCAAGAACGTGTGGAAGATCGTGGCGATCGACTACGGGAAGCGCCTCGTGAAGCAGCGCCTCCCAGAGATCGACAAGGCACTACAGGCCGCAGCGCGACGCGTGGCGGCGTAGGGAGAACCCATGGCTACCGTTGAGCTTTCAGTCGATGCCAACCTCTCGGGGCTGCGTCAGCAGCTGGAGAGCATCCCCGGGCTGACCGCGGAGCAGGCGCGGCTCATGACCGCGGAGCTCAACAAGAGCATCCGCGCGAGCGAGCGAGCGGCGAAGGCCGCGGCCGATGCCAGCAAGCGGGCGATGGCTAGCGCCTCTGAGAGCGCGCGTGAGGCAGCTGCGGACATTGGCAAGGTAGGAGACCGGTTTGGTACCGTAGGCTCCTCTGCGGGCAAGCTGGCGGGCGCCCTGTCGATGCTGGGGCCGGCGCTCGGCGACAGTGCGCGGAACGTGGCCGACCTCGCGGACGTGGGCGAGGTGGGCGCGCTGGCGTTCGAGGGCTTCGGGGCGGTCCTGCTCCCTCTGACGGCTACGCTCGCGCTCTTCGCTGCGGGGCTCGCTCCCATCGGGGAGCTCATCCTAGAAGAGCAGCGACGCGCAGAGCAGACGGCCGTCGCTCTGGAGAAGTACGAGGCGGCGACGAAGGCAGCGGACGAGGCAAACGCGAAGTTTTCGTCTAGCCTCTCCGGCGTCAACGACTACATCCGGATCTCCACCGGCCTCGAAACGATGGCGGCGCAGACCGCTAGGAAGCGTGGCGAGGCGCTACGCGAGGAAGCCGCGGCGACGACGGCCGCGACGCAGGAGCAGATCGCACGCGCTGACGCCATCCTCGCGCTGCGTCAGGCAGAGCAGACGGCTATCGCGAATCACATCCTCTTAGGGAAGGCGACCGACGAGGAGCGCGCGAAGCTGGCGCAGCTGGGGCCCGAGATCGAAGCCATCACGGCCGCGCAGGCACAGCGCCGTGCGCGTCTGGTCGAGGTCAACGCAACGACCGAGGATAGCATCGAGTTCATGCGCTTGGAGGCCGAGGCTATCGACCAGGTAGCCCACAATGACAGGCGCCGTGCAGCGGCGAAGGATGCGTCAGCAGCAGCCGCGCGCGCGCATGCTGAGGCTCTGGCCCTTGAGGCAGCACAGCAGCGCGAGCTCGACGTGGTGATCTCGAAGGCGCGCAGCATCATCGACTCGCAGCTCGACCAGACCGGGCGCATCTTCCAGCAGCAGCGTGAGCTACGCGCCGAGCTTGAGAAGCACCCCGAGGCCTTCGGCACGATCACAGCAGCTATTGGTGTCCTCGATCGCCAGCTCGAGGCGCTCGACGATCAGGAGATCGACGCCTACCTCAAGCGGCAGGCAGAGGCGGCGAAGGAGCTTCAGAGCGCGTTTGAGGTGCTCATCCCGCCAGAGGTCCCCACGCGCCAGGAGCAGTTCGCCACGCTGACCGAACAGGTCACGCAGGCGATGCGCGACGGGACGATCACCTTCGACGAGTACCGGGCGAAGCTCGAGCAGATCAAGGAGGCGCAGGAGGAGACGTTCAACGTCGAGGACGTGGCGTCCTTCTTCTCGGGTGTGCAGAGCTACGCCAACGACCTGTACGGCAACCTCCAGCAGGTGAGCGACTTCTTCACCGAGCAGGCAAACAGCAAGGTCGAGGAAGCCATCGCAGCCCGTAAGCGCCTCGGGAAGGACGCGACCGAGGAAGAGCGCCGGCAGGCTAAGGAGCGAGTCGAGGACGCGAAGGAAGCAGCGCGTAAGGCGTTCGAGGTAAACAAGGCGCTCCAGATCGCACAGGTCGTCGTCAACACGGCGGCAGCTGTCGCGCAGGCTCTGGCATCCGCGCCTCCTCCGTTCAACGCGCTAGCCGCAGCGGGTGCAGCGGCAGCCGGCGCCGTCCAGCTGGCGACGGTGCAGAGCACCGAGCCCAAGTTCCACAAAGGCGGGCTCATCGGCCAGCCTGACGAGCAAACGGCTATCGTTCGACGCGGTGAGGCCGTGCTCAACCCGATGGGGCGCAGCCTCCTCGGCGACGACACCATCCGCGCAGCGAACGCCGGTATGGGCAGCGGGAGCGGCGGGCACGCGGTGCAGGTCGTGTACAAGCACAAGAGCTTCGACTACTTCGTGCGCGACCACTTGCGAACGAACGCTACCCTCCCGCGTGCGTTAAACGCTGGGCGTAGGCTCGGGCAGAGGGGGGGCTAAAGCATGGCGAACGCCGTTACCGTCAACGCTCTGCGGGGCATCCTCGTACACGACGAGCGGATCAACGCCGCGACGTTCAGCGAGGCGCTGTCCAGTGTCTCACAGGCTGGCCCACGTCCAGGCGTTCCGGTCCCCTCGCGGGACACCGATATGGTCCTCGAAACGAGCGGCGACTCTGTCGAGCAGACCACGATCACCGTACGGACGGTGCGAGCTGGCGGCGTGTCGGCGTCCCCCGATGGAGAGGTCGAACCCGGCGCCTTCGCGATGCGGACGAACGGTATCAACTGGCTCGGGTGGAATGGCCCGCTCGTGTTCTCGGGCTGGAGCCCGCTGCACACGTTCGCTTCGGGCGGTGCTGCGAACCAGTACGGCAACATGCACGCCGTGCACACCGACGACGGAACGATGCTCACGGCGGCGCAACGGTTCACGTCTGCCGGGTCCATCCGCAACCTCGTGATCCTGCGGACGGTCGGTGCGAGCACCACGACCATCGTTGTAGACACGCAGGCGGCGGCACTTGCGGTCTACTGCCCGACGCTGGTCAAGCTCCCCGAGGGGCGTCTTCTGCTCCTCTCCACGAAGAGCGTGACGGGCGGGCAGTACACGATCCGCGCGTGGACCTCGACCGACGACGGCGCAACGTGGACGCGCAGCGCGGATAGCGTCATTCGTGACGAGCTGGACGGCGCAGTGCTGGTGCCTCGCCGGCTGCGTGCGGCCTACAGCAACGGTCAGATCCTCATGCTGCTCGCCTTCCGTGACACGACCGCGACGGTTGCGGACTCGTTCAAGCAGTACGCGAGCGCCGACATGGGCGCGTCCTTCGCCCTGGTCCAGACCGTGGACAACACGACCGCGGCGAACGACTACACTGGCGGCGTCCACGACATCGTCGCTACCCCATCCGGAACGTTCCTAGCGACGTTCTGCGCCTCGTCGCGCACGTCCTATGGCGCTAACTCCGCGGTGCTGTATAAGGTGCTCCCCTCGGCGTGGGTCGCGTGGCAGACCGTGGTCACGCAGACCATCACGGGGCTGGGCTCCCCCAGCGCGAACCTGACAGCGGGCGGGTCGCTCTCGACGAGCACGGAGCTCTGCGCCACGCGCGACGAGGACGGTACGGTTTACGTCTACGCCCTCGACTTCTCGACGAACCAGCAGACGCAGATCGTGCGGAGCACCTCGGACGTGTTCACCGACTGGGTCGAGGTGGGGCTCCCCAACGCGAGCACGCCAAACGTCGCGTGGAGCTCGGGCGGCTTCGAGTGGGTCAGCGGTACCGTCACGGCGTACAACGGCACCCTGCGCCTCGTGTCCTCGTGGGACTCCACGGCGTGGCCGGGTCAGATCGGAATCACCACGTTCGCCGGGTACGCGACGGCATGCATGCCCTGGTATCCGGCGACCGAAGCCACCTCGGATAAGCTGCTCGGGTCGCGTCTCACGTGGAGCCCGCATTGGCTACCCGATGCAGCTGGATGGACACTCGCGACGGCTGGCGTGCCCACGGTGGCGCTCAATGCCGCGGGGTATCTGTCCATCGTGTCGCCTGCCGCGGCCGTCAACACGTACACGCAGGCAGGCCCTGCGCTTACGGCGAACCATACGGTGGCGGCGTTTGCAGAGTGGATCGCCACGACGGAGCGCAGCGAGATCCGGCTTGCCTCCAGCAACGGGACGAACACCTATGGCATCCGGGTGCGCTGCTCGGGCACGACGGTGGACGTTATCGACAGCAACGGCGGCGCCTCGCTCGGGTCTGGGACCATCACGGCAGGGATGAAGATCCAGATCCGCGCCTTCCTCGAGAACAACGGCGCGACCGCAAACGCCGTCGTGTACCTCGGCACGGGAGCGGGCGGCTTCATCACGCTTCGGCCGTCGAACCGCATCGTGAACGCCAACACGGTCAGCGACGCAGGCGTAACGGCAGCAGGTACGTCCGTGACGTGGGGGCAGTTCTCGCAAGTGAATCCGGCCGAATCCCGCTGGTACGGCGTGGGCTGGATGGCTGCGGCGGGTGTATCCTCGGTCTACAACCTCACGCTCCCCACCGACCTCCCGGGTCGCCCCTTCTCGGCGTATCCGCAGACGCTGGACTATGGCACGCTGGTCCGCGCTGTGGCTGGTCCGACGCTCGCAGGCGATGAGTGGACGATCACGCCGCGCTACGACTACGACATTGACAACGTCCTCGTGAGCGAGGCGCCCTCGCCGCGTCAGTCGTGGCGCTCCGTCGATGCGACCCAGCACCAGCTCACGTGGGTCATCGAGAGCGGAGCGGGAGCGGTCACCCCTCTGCGTGGGCCTCTCGGTGCGCTCTACCTGGGCGGCACGAACTTCCGCACGGCTACCCTCGAGGGCCGCAACGGCGCCGGAGCGTGGGTAAGCCTCGGCGTGATCGACATGGCGGCACAGAGCCGGCCGCTTCGGTGGGTGCGCAACGGTACGATCATCGAGCCCGACACCAGCAGCGCGACGAGCGCCGGCTACTTCTGGCCGCATGGTGTGTTGCGGGGAGCGCGCTTCGTGCCAGATACGACCGCGGCCTCGGGCCTGACGGCGAAGGCGATCAGCAACTCCAGCGAAGGCAACTGGACGAACCAGAGCGGGCGCCGGCTGCGCCTCGAGGTGTCGGATACGTCTGGCCTCGGGTCGAGCGGTACAAACGGCGCTATCGTCCACAGGTCGGGCCTTCTCGTGTGGAACAACGACCCGCGCTACAACGCGTACAGGCTCACCATTCCTGCGCAGCACACGGTCGAGGACTACTTCGAGATCGGCACGCTCGTTCTGGGGCACGTCTTGGCGTTCGGGCGCCGGTACAGCTGGGGGCGCACGGTGCAGACCTCGCCGAACACGGCGCTAACGACGGGACGCTCTGGCGCACGTCGGGCGCAGAACTTCGGCCCATCGCGCCGGTCTGTAGAGTTTGGGTGGACGGATGGCACCGACCTATCCGCAGTTCGGCAGGAGGGACCTGCGGACTACGTGAACGCCGCGGCCTCGGGAGGTGGCGAGGCCGCGGCTACCTGGTTCGACGCGCCGCTCTCTATGGAGGGCCTCGTACGCGAACTCTACGGGAGCCAGACGCCGGTCGTTTACCTCCCGTGGATCGAGCGTCAGGCGCTCGGCACGGTCTACACGGCGAGCCATCCCGACCTCATGATGTACGGCCGAATCGTCTCCGACGTGAGCATCGAGACCGTACAAGGCGAGGAGTGGATCGCGAGCGGCGCGGCTAACGGCGAAGTGGTCCGCACATCGGTCATTCGCCTGGAGGAGGAACTGTGACCGACAGGTGGACCGAGGCGCAGCTGCGCGAGGAAATCTACTGGGTCCTCGCGCTTGAGTGGGCGGGCGGGACGTTCTACCTGTCCACCGACTCGCTGTACATCGTGGACGGTGACGACACCATCACGACGACGCCCGACCTCGTGGACTATCCAGCGGTCGAGGAGGCCCTCGAAATCTGGAGCGTCGAGACGCCGCGCCTTTCGGTCCCGCTCTCGTTCATCCTGCCTGTTGACGTGCCAGGACTCATCGCAGAGGGCCACGCCCTCGACGGGGCCGTGGGCGAGCTCTCCCAGTGGGCACGCGGTACGGAGTGGAGCGCGCGCCGTGTGGTCGTGCGGGGCAAGCTGGTAGATCCAGAATACGGCGCCGAATGGGAGCCCGTTACGTGCTCGCTCGAGGAGATGGTCGCCGATGACCAGACGACACTCCCTGTGCAGCCCATCACCATCGCCTCGTGGCTTGCAGAGGCTGTCTCTGGCATGAGCTCCGCACAGGTGGGCGATGCTGGCGTCGTGCTTCCGATGGTCTGGGGAACGCCGGGAGCAACGACCGCAGCAGGGAGCCCGGCGCCCATCATCGGGACGAGCGGCTCGCTGGTATACCTGGGCATCGCGTGCCACTACGTCGAGGCGTTCTCGGTGGACATCATCGACAGCGCCGGCACGACGGAGACGTTCGTCGTGTACTACACCGACGTCCGGTCCTACTTCGGCACTACGCGTGGGATGCCTATCGTCGCGTGGATCGTGGTCGACACGAGCACCACGTCCCTCGTGCTGACCGACTCGCTCTTCGCCGTCTGGAACAACGGCGCGGCGCTCGTGGACGAGAGCAGGCAGGCCATCCGCGGAGTGGGTGACCTGCTCGCGCACGTCCTTCGCACCTCTGCGCTGCGTGTGGACTACGGCCGCGTCGATGCCGTGCGCCCCCTGCTCAACCAGTACCAGACGAGCGGCTACATCGACGAGGTCGTGGCGCTCGGGGAGTACATCACCGAGGTCCTCGCCGCCGTGTTCCCGTTCGCGATGGCTGGCGGGCAGGGCGGCGTGTACCCGTTCATCTGGCCGGTCTACCCGCAGGCCTCCTCTGCCGTCGCAGTGCTCTCCACGGACCTCGACCCGAACCTCGAGCGCGTGGGGCGCATCGCCTACGAGGGCTCCGACGAGGTCGCCACCGACATCGAGCTCAGGTACACCTGGAACCCGCAGACCGAGGGATACATGGTCGCTCGCTCGGTGGGCGGCGAGGTGTCCGTCGCGGACCCCGACCGCATGACCATCGCGCAGCTCATCGGCCCGAAGTCGCGCTACGGGCTTCGGCGCAAGGTGCTCGAGACGACGGTAGTGCATGACGCCGTGACTGCGAGCAAGGTGCTGCTCGCTCAAGCGGCACGCTACGGACAGCCGGCGCGCATGGTGCAGTACATCGCGCCACGCCGGTACGGATGGCTTCGGCGTGGGGACCTCATCGCGCTTACGGATGTCGAGGTCGCAGCCTCGTCGCAGCTCTGCCTCATTGAAGGCGTGCAGTGGACCGAGGACGGCGCGCTCACGCTCACGCTGCGATACATCGAGGCGGGAGCCTAACCATGGCGCGCGTACCGCTCACACGGAACAGCACGGGACAGTTCGCCCGCGTGGCGCAGCTGGTAGCCGGGACGAACGTCACGATCTCCGAGAGCCTCACGGGCGAGGTGCTCACGGTCACGGTCGCCGCATCCGGTGGCGGTGGAGGTGGCGGCGGGACGCCAGCCACGACGGTCGTGAGCGAAACCTCTTTCGGGCAGAGCCCGGCCGTGGGAACCTCGACGGACTACGCCCGCGGGGACCACACCCACGGCACGCCGGCCGTTCCTGCTCACTCTGCCCTGTCCTCGCTCGGGTGGACCTCGAGCGGGCACACGGGAAGCACGACGAGCGTGGCGGCGTTCAATGGTGGCGGCGCAGCACAGGCAGTGCAGGCTACCGCAGATGAGACGATGCTCGTGCGTCGTGGTGGCATCCTTCAGTGGGTGGCCATCGCCGCGGCGGTCAGTCTCCTCGCCAACGCTTACGATGAAGAGGACCTCTCCGGTCAAGCCCTCACGCTTGACACTGCCGGCGTGTTCCCCGGTACCATCTCCTAGGAGGACGCGTGGCTCTCTCGCCGCTCAACTGGAAGTATGTAGGCGCCGCCAGCTTCACGGGCGGGAGCATCTCGGCGTGCCTAGACGCCATCTATACGCTCGGGCAGGCAACGACCTACGCGAACGGTTCGGCGCGCACGCCCGGGACGGGAAGCGCCTGGACGTGGGCGCGCGAGCAGATCAGCGGCGTAACAGAGGCCGCATACGGCAACCCGCCCACGAACGCCCTAGGCATGCGCTACATCGTCGCGAACACGACGAGGACGCAGTCCTACACGCTGCTCACTCCCGACAACGTGACGACCAACAACTGCCTCATCTACGGCATGAACCGTGGGAGCGGCACATATACGTCGTGGGTCAACGCGCAGCCGTTTACGTCTGGCTTCTCGGGCTACTGGAAGTGGAGCCGCACCTTCTCCACGGTCTCCTATGACCGCGTGTTCATGTGGGAGTCGCAAGAGGGATGCGTCATGCAGGTCTGTCAAGCGGCGACGTTCGGCACGACTTCCGCGGTGGCCTTCGGCGCGCTCCTCGACCCGCTCTCCAGCGCCGCAGGTACGGCCGAGAGCGATGGGCGCGTGTACATGATGACGGGGCAAGGCTCCACGAGCAACATCTCGCAGCAGTGGAGCTCGCTGGGCGCGACGGACGGCGGTTGGTTTTCTCATGCCACGACGGCACAGACGTGCCACAGTGGAGCCTTCAACAACGGGAGTACGACCGTCACGGGCATCGGCCGCTACTTCGGGTCGCTGGGCAACGTCATTCCTGCCGCATGGGCGAACCGCGGAGGCGAAATCCCGCGCATCCCTGTGCAGGTAGGCGTCCTCGCGGGTGCCTTCTACGGACAACTGCGGGAGATCTACTACACGTCGGACAGCCAGACCGGCCTCACGTGGCGCTACCTGGGCGTCGAGCAGGGCTACATTGCCGGGTACCATCCGACGACCGCAGGCGACAGCCTCCTCCTGAAGGTATGAAATGGACGCGACCGACTACATCCTCTCCATCCTCTCGGCGAACCCTAGCGTGGTGACCATCGACCTTCAGGCGGGCGCTACGGTCGACGCCGCGCGCCTTCCGGCTGGCGTGGTCGTTGAGCCATGGGCAGAGGACTGGAGCGAGGGCTACGACGAGTCGGGCAACCTCGTCGTGCGTTTCCGCGCATAGTGCGCTAGTATCGGCCCATCGGATGGGGGTCTGATGGGCGCTGAAACACCGACGACATGGACGCAGAAGCTGGTCCCTGTCCCCGTGTGGGCGCTCCTTATGCTCGGCGCGGCTATGGCTGGCGGCGGTGGCATGCTCGGGATGTCCCAGGCCGAAGCCTCGGGTGCTCCCGACCCGGCACAGATGGAGCAGATGCTCTCCTCGCAGCGCCGGATCGAGGGTCGTCTCGACGCTATCGAGCGCCAGCTGGCGACCGTCGCCGCGATGGCCCACACGCACACAGGAGTCACCAGTGCCCCTCTCCCCTGACGAAATCATGAAGCTCCCGGCCGAGGTGCTCGTGCTCCTCGACGCCATCAAGGATGCCCGCGCGGTCGACGGCGACGGCGGAACGAAGATCACCCGTGCCGAGCGCCGCAAGCTGCTCGCGCTCGCGGGCAAGCTCGTGTACCTGCTCACCGTCGACGCCCTCGACTAGGAGGCATCATGCCCGCTCTCGACCTGTCCGGCATCACGCAGTATCCCTACGTCTCCAGCACCACGACCCCGGGCACCTCGGGGCTCTGCCGCATCATCCTGCTCCCCACGAACGTCAGCCTTCAGATCACGCTCCACAACAGGGACAAGGCTACCAAGGGGCTGGCCTTCTCGTATGACCAGACCCTGACGGACGGCGGCGCGATGCCTGCGACCTACTTCTCGGTGAGCGACCCGATCCACATCAAGTGCAGCAAGAACCGTATCAGCGGGTTCGCGAACGTCACGCAGGTCGCGATCTTCTCTCCGTCGCACACGGCGGTGAACTGCGAGATCCTCATCGAAGAGGACGGCATCTGATGGAGCCGATCCACGTCGAGGAACCTGCGCCCGCGGTGACTGCTCACGAGCAGACGCCCGAGAAGGACGCCATCGTGGCGAGCGTGACGGATGATGCCGCGCTGATCGCCCACGAGGCGCAGGCCGCGACCCCGTCACCCGAGGAGATCGTCAAGATCGCCCAGGGCGCCGAGGAAGGTGGGATGCTCGGCGTGGTCCTCGCCGTCGTGGCGGTCCTCGGGGGCGGCGCGGCGTGGAAGTTCTACTCGCAGTCCAGCAAGCAGAAGGCCGAGCTCGCCAACAAGCAGGCCGAGCAGGCGCACGAACTGGCGATGGCAGAGCTCCACGCGAAGATGCAGGGGCCTACTACGAGCCCGCCGCAGTGCATCGCAGCGCACACCTCGCTCGAGGCCCGTATCGCAGCGGTCGAGGCCAAAGCCTCGCGCATGACCTTGCCAGACTTTCCCGACGACTTCGACGCCGAGCTGCTGATCGCGCGCGTCGAGAAGATCGAGAAGGCCGTGAAGAAGAAGCCCGCGCCCGCAGGGAGGAAGCCGTGAACCTGTCTCCGCACTTCTCGTTCGATGAGCTCACGCGTACCGGGCAGACGGCGCTCCAGGCGGTCAATCGTCAGGAGGCGCAGGCATGCATGGGCGCGCTCACGGCGCTCGCCACCACCATCCTCGAGCCTATCCGCGCGAAGTTTGGGCCCATCCGAATCAACAGCGCGTTTCGTGGTCCTGCCGTGAACACGGCGGTCGGTGGGAGCAAGACCTCGCAGCACATGAGCGGACAGGCCGCGGACATTGTCGTGCCGGGGCATCGCCTCGAGGACGTGTTCGCATGGATCGTGAAGGAGAGCGGCATCCCTTACGGGCAGGCCATCCTCGAGGGCCCGGGCGGGAAGGTGTCGTGGATTCACGTCTCGCTGGGCGAGCCCTACCGTGCCCGCGACAAGAGCCGCCAGGCGCTCACGTGGGACGGCAAGACTTACGCGTCGTGGAAGGGCTAGACGTTTCGTGTGCGGTTGAGGTCGGCGAGGTGCTCTCCATCGCCGACCCTCGACTACACGACTGCGCGTGGCCCGAAGGGCTCACGCTGACGGCTCACGTCATCGAGGTTGACCCTGTCGTGGTGCGCGTGCGTGTGACCACGCATCGGCTTTGCATCGAGGCCGAGGACGAGGCTGCACAGGTCCGTCGCGTCTGGCGCCGTGCCGTCGCGCAGGCGCGTCAGGAGTGGGGACCAGAGTTCACGGTCGAGACAGTCCGCGGTGACTGCTCCGACGCCGTGCGCTCTGCCGACGTAGACGTGCTCGAGACACGATAGCGCGCAGCACGCACACGGCGACCCGTGCGAGCAGCTGCACCATCGCGCCAACGAGCAGCACGATGGTCGCCACGGTTAGCCACGCGACCACTACTCGACCAGATGCGCGAAGAGCGGCCCGAGCGTGAACCGGATGCGCGCCCGCGCGATCTCGGCGTACTCGGGCGAGAGCTCGCACCCGACGAAGCGCATCCCCTCAAGCATCGCCGCGCGCCCCGTGGAACCGGACCCGGTGAATGGGTCCAGGACAAGCCCACCGGGCGGCGTGACCATCCGCACGAGGTAGCGCATGAGGTCGGTGGGCTTCACGGTCGGATGCACGTTCTTCGGCACGTCTCCGATCATCTCGTCGCGGTCCTCTCCACTCGCCTTCGCCGTGTAGAAGTACCGAGCCGCGTCGCGTAGGCCCTCGGTCGCATCGTCGCTGCCGTCGTGGAGGACGTTGGCGGGCCAGCGGCCCGGTATGCCGTCGGGGTGAAGATCGAACGTGTTGATAGGCTTCTGCTCGCCGCCTACGTACTCGGTCTGCCATCCACCGACGGCCCGGCGAAGTTCCTCGTCCGTTTGAACCCTACACCCATCCACATTGATCGCCCCCGTACCGTACCGCAGCACGTTTGCCGCGACGGTCCCGACCAGCGGCTTGCGCGCTAGGCAGATGGGCTCGTGCGCTGGCTTTAGGGCCGTGCCCCAACCGGACCAGCGGCGGGCGTCGTCGGTGGCGGGGGCGGTGACTGCGAACGTAGGTGGCGCTCCTTCTTCGCATCGACGGTTGTACCCCGTGTTCGTGCCACCGGATGTAGCGACGTTGAACTTGGGAGCCTGCACTCGCTCGCCAACGACCTCTCGCTCCGCACCCGCCGCCTTGTCGATGGCCTTGGACACGTCAAGCGACTTCGGGAACCCGCTCCCGTAGAGCCACATGATCTGATCGCGCACGTCGAACCCGGCATCCTCGATGGCGCACGCCATGCGGTGATAGGTACGCGACCCCGAGAAGGCGAGGAGATGTCCGCCGGGCTTCAGCACGCGCAGCGCCTGACGCCACACCTCGAGGTCGTAGGCGATACCGCTCGCGTCCCACTTCTTGCCCATGAAGCCGAGCTCGTACGGCGGGTCGCACACGACCGCATCCACGCTCTCGGCCTCGAGCGTCGCCATGCTCTCGCGGCAGTCGCCGACGAGGATGCGCGCCCTCATGGGTTGACCTTCGCGTGGTACGCCGCGCGCATCTGCCGGTTCTCCTCGCGTACCTGCTCAAGAGCAGCAAGCCCCTCGGCGAGCACCTCGCCGGGCGTGATGCCCTGATGCTCTGGGTTCGCGCAGCGCCACGCGAGACGACGGAGAGCGGACTGTGCCCGGTCGATAGCCGGGCAGGTATGGCCTGGGGGCTTCAACGCTCACTCCGAAGCGCCACGTCGATCAGGCTCGCGACCTGGGCGCGGTCCATGTTCGCCATGGTCTCGCCCCTAGTGTATGCACTATTCACGTCCACGAGGCCCATCGCGACGGCGGCGCCCTCGGCCTGACGCTGCGCGTCTTCGAGCGACGAGGCCCGACCGCGCTGGTCAGTGATGGGGTCACGCGTCATGAGCTCCCACGTGTAGTGCCCAGCGGCGCTCTGGTTGACGATCAGGTGCGCCCCGTCGCGCAGGGAGTGCGTCCATGCGATGTGCGTCGTGGGCTTGGAGATGGCGATCACGGTCCAGTCAAGAATCGGCATAAGGGTACACTCCGTTGAGGGCAAGGTAGACCTTGCGGGTCATGGATACGTCGTTGAGGCAGTAGTCGGTGATGTCCGACTGTCGGCCTTCGAGCCAGAGCGGCAGGACCTCGGACCCATGCCCTGACTTCTCGCCCACGCCCAAGGCACCGGCAAGGTCGGCCAAGCTCACGCGCTCACGCGACGGGAACGCGAGATGCATCGTGTCCGTTACGCGCTTGCGATGGTCCTCGCTGAGCTCGTGGAACCATCCAGCAAGCACATGCCCGAGGCGCGCGGACGTGATGTGCAGGCGAGGAATGTCGAACCCGAGGACGTTGTGCCCGACGACGTGTGCCGCCCACGCCTTGTGCTCGCGGAGGAAGTCGGCGAACTGCGTGAACATGCGGAGTTCCTGCTCGTCGGTGGGACCGCCCACGAAGCACGCAGAGCGCAGGGTATCGCTGTCATCAGGCTCCCACACAACGCCAATGCAGGCGATGCGCGAGATCCGCCAGTCGAGGGCGGCGCGCGACCAGGTCTCCTCATAGTTCTCCTGGCACCACGCCGCGATGCTCTCGGGCTTCTTAAACTGCCCGGGGACCTTCGAGGCGACGTACGCCGTGCGCTCGTGCTCTGGCCACAGCAGCGGAGGGAGTGTCTCGATGTCGATGTAGAGCTTTCCGGACTTCATCGCGCGTCCTCGAGGTAGGGAGCTGCGAACATGCCCGCGGGACCGAGCAGCAGGCACCACAGAGCGAGTTGGTAGTCGCCGCACCACGCGAACAGCGCGCAGAACGTGGCGGCGAGAATGGGAGAGAGACAGGTGACGATAGCGGCCATGTGGACCTCCTAGTGATGCGTAGGGCTAGAACGGGATGTCGTCGTCAGACGGAGGTGGAGCGCCTCGAAGCTCGGCCTCGAGCGGTCCTCCCGGGATGGGCTGATGCGGAGGCGGGGCCTTGTAGCGCCAGATCACACCCGTGCAGGACTTGTCCTTGCACTTGAAGTCGGGCGCCTTCGGGTTCGTCTTCTTCTCGCGGTTGTCCCACATGGCGCCGCCACATTCGGAACAGAGCGTGGAGCGGGTGTAAGACTCGACGGTTGCGCCTGGCGCCACGCGGTCAGCAACACGCTGCGCGGTCGCGTCGAGGCGCGCCTTCACGTCAGGCGGGGGAACCGTGGGCTCCTCGCGCGTGTACTCGGTGCGCGCCGTCTGGGGGCGCTGAGCGACGCTTGCAGTACGCACGGGATGGCTTGCAGCCTCGCCGTCGTCGTCGTCGCTCACCACGCCCACGACCGAGGCAAGCGTGTAGCGCCGCAGGTACGTGAGGATGGATCCCACCACCTGCGGGTTCTCCTGAGCGGGACGGACACCGATGGTAGAGCCGATGTACTGCCCACTCGCGTGCATGAGCGTAGTCGTCAGCGTGACGTGACCCGCCTCGTCACGACCGGGCAGCTGGGTCACGGAGAGGCCGTGCTTCGCGAGGGGGCCGCGGCACGCGTCCATGATGGAGGCGAGGTCGGCGTAGCGCGTGCGGAAGTGCGGGTTCGTGGCGTCCTTGCTGGCGGCGGTCATCTCGCCCTGTGCGGCAGCGAGGGCCTTTGCGAGCTCGCCGAGGTTGTCGCTTTGGTACATGGTCATGATCACTCCTTACGCGAGGCCGAGGTTGATGAGCGCGCTGCTGTCGAGCGTCGTGTAGTCGCCGGTGCTGGAGACGAGACGGTAGGTTCCGTCCTCGACCGTGACCACGATGCTCTGCTCATTAAGCGCCTCACGCTCAGCGATCGCGTCGGCTTCGTATGCGCTTGCCTCGATCTCGCGGTGGCCTCCGGTGACGGTCATGATGATGATCAGGGTCATTCGATCTCCTTCTGCCGGGTGGGGTTGACGACCCGACACCCACATACTATAAATGGGTTCACGGAACGTCAACCCGTGGAGAAAGAAAAATGGGATCGCTCGCAGACAGACGTAAAGCCGCCGGGCTCACGCAGGCACAGCTTGCCGACCTCGTCGGTGTGGGAATCAGCGCCATCAAGGCGTACGAGAACGGTCGCCGCAGGCCGGCCGCTCGCGTGATCATGGAGCTCTACAAGGCTCTGGGCCTCACGGCCTCGGACATCGCCGAACTCTACATGAAGGACGGAGGTGCGGAATGAACGAAGCGATGCAGCTGCGCACGCTCATCGACAGCCTCCTCACGCGTCTGGAGACGGCCGAGCGCGCCCTCGAGGACGAGAAGGCCCGACACGCCGAGTGTGAACGCAAGATGATCGACTACGCTACCCGCTGGGCGGTGGCAGAGGCGCGCCTCGATGGCGTGGTGCGCTTCGGTCCTGACGTGCTCGAGGTGAAGCCATGATCGAGCGCACCTACACCATCCTGCTCGAACCTCGCGGCAAGGGCCGTCCCGTGTTCACGCGCGCCACGGGGACCGCACGCACGCCGGAGACGACCAGGGCGTGGGAGCATGAGGCGGCGCACCAGCTGCGCCAGCAGCATCTACGCGATGTCGGCGGCGTTGTCTTCGTCCCGCTGGACGAGACGAGCCCGCTGTGGGAGGTCGACATTCGGGCCTACCATCCGCGCCCGAAGACGCGCCCCTCCTACATCGAGCGCGCCCTCTGGGGACTGCCCGAGTACCGCCTTCCGGCGACCTCGCGGCACGACCTCGACAACGTCGTGAAGATCACGCTCGACGCCATGCAGATCGCCCGCGTGGTCCAGAATGACCGATGCATCGTCAGCATCGCCGCGGCGTCCTGGTTCGTCTGGGGCAACGAGCCACCGCGGGTCGAGGTCACCATGCGCGAGGTGAAGCCATGACATCGCAACTTATTCGCTTCTGCGAGATCATCGCGTGGTCTTCGCTCTTCTTCGGGAGCCTTCGCTTTCTCGTGGTCTTCACTTCTACGATGCTCAACCCAGCAGATGCGACATCGGAGAAGACGAAGCGCCGCGCGGAGGTGCTGTGGAGTTCGACGGTGATGGTGTTCATCGCGTCTGCGTGGTTCTGCGCTGGGGTGTGGCCATGACCAAGGACGTGGTGTACTACGGCCCTGCGTTCCTCGAGAGCCTTAAGCGAGAGGTCGAGAACGAGAACATCGCGCAGTCCTACGACATGGGGCGTGACCTCGAGCGCGCCGCCGTCCTCGCGCTGCTCGACAGCGAGCTCGAGGTCGCCGAGGCACACGACCTGCTGATGGGAACGCTTCGCGTTCGGCAGCTGCGAGACATCATCGCGCGTGGCGAGCATCGTAAGGAGAAGGAATGACGAATGGACGAGCCGAAACGCTTCGTATTCTCGCGAACGCGTTCGATGAACTAGAGCAACTTCGCTGCCGCCTTCGTGATGACAGCGAGCATGTCAGACACGCGATGGATGCAGCCCGCAACGAGGAGCGCGCCGCCGTGGTGGCGTGGCTGCGCGGAGAACCGGAACGGCTTGTCAAGTGCAACGGGCACAGACACGCAGACGGGAAGCCTTGCTGGGTCATGTCACCGATGCCTGCTGATGAACTCGCGGACTGCATCGAACGCGGGGAGCACCGCCGCGAGGAGGAGACGTGACCGACAACGAGAGGCTACGGAAGTGGCTGGATGCAGCCGTGGAGTCGGCCTACCGTGCTGGTGCCGAACAGGAGCATGCCGCCGTGGTGGCGTGGTTGCGGAAAGAAGCGGTCTCGCACCGCCGCGATGGATTTCCAATAGCTTCTTACACCATGGAAGAACGGGCAGACGCCATCGAACGCGGCGAACACCGCCGCGAGGAGAAGGCATGAGGAAGCAACTAGATGTAGACCTCACCGAGGTGATCGCGCAGGCACGAGCAGAGGAGCGCGCCGCCGTGGTGGCGTACCTGCATCACCGCGCGAACCTGTGGCTGAACGCAGAAAAGATCCAGAGGACAGAGGCAAGCATGGGCGTATGGCTTGTCTGCCAAGCCATCGAACGCGGCGAGCACCGCCGTAAGGAGGAGCCATGAACTGCACTCGATGCGGCAAAGCCTCGCGCGTCGTGGACACCCGCCAGCCCGACGACAGCGGAGGCGTCTACAGCGGGCGCATCCGCAAGGCCGGCGAGGTGGCCAGCTGGTACACGTCCGACGTGGTCGTGCGCCGTCGTGTGTGCCCGGAGAAGCACGAATGGTTCACGGTCGAGCTCTCGACCGAGGACGTCACGGCCATGGTTCAAGAGGGCAAGCCATGAGCGCGCCTACGAACCACGACCCCGTCCTCGTGCTGCTCTGGATCATGGAGCGCATGGACGGAGTGGCGCTGGAGTACATCGCTCGTCGTGAGCGTATGCGTACCTCGACCATGCGGGACATCCTCGTGGCGTGGGGATGCCCGCCCACTCGGTACCGGATGCGCGACGAGTACCACGAGGCCCTCACGCTCTGGAACACGGGCGACTTCACGTGGTGCGAGATCGCAGAGGAAACGCGTAGCCCCATGGATGCGAAGACCCTGCGCTGTGCCGTGTTCGCGTGGGCGCAGAACATGGAGCTCGAGTACCGTGTGGGTCGACAGAGGGGAGCTAGGCCGAAGCGGCGGCGAGAGGCGGCGGCGTGATGCAGCTCTCTCTATTCTCGCAGGCTCAGGCGACGGTCGATGAGGTGAGGCCACTGAGGCCACCGAGGCCACCCAGCTGGATGGATGAAATCCAGCCGCATCAGCATGAGCTTAAGGCGCGGATGCGCCACGTCCTCGCGTTCTGGACGCCGAAGAGCGAAGAGGAGTGGCTCGCCTGGGCGCCGCATCTGACGGGGCCTCTGCCCGAACGGTGGGAACGATACCGGGCGAGCTTCTCGGATGGTTGACGCGCTCTGACGGATGCTGTTAGCGTAGGGACGTCCTCGCAGGGACGCGGGCTAGCTACCCGCTCGCGGGGGGCGTAATGCCCCCCGCTTCTCCCCTGCGACAAGACCTGCGAGACATAGTGAACATCCGATACGCGCTGCGGTACGCAGCTGCGGGCTTACGCGTACATCCGCTCTATGAGGTCGACCCCGTCACGCAGACGTGCGCGTGCTACCGAGGCGTCGAGTGCATCGAGAAGCAGAGAGGCAAGCACCCGAGGCTCGGGGGCTGGCAAGAGAAGGCCAGCATCGATGAAGCGCAGGTGCGCGAATGGTGGGGCCGATGGCCTACAGCCGGCGTCGGCATCGCGACCGGGTCCACCTCGAAGGTCTGGGTGCTCGACGTGGACGGCCCAGAGGCCATGGCATGGTACGACGCGCAGTGCGTGGCGAATGGCCTGACCGAGACGCTCGGCGTTCGCACGGCGCGAGGCGCGCACCTTTACTGGCGCTGGCCCGAGGTCATGGTCCGCAACGCGCAAGGCATCGCGCCAGGTGTCGATGTTCGCGGAGAGGGAGGGTACGTCTGCGCGCCGCCGACCGTCCATCGGAGCGGGCACGTCTACGCGTGGATCAATGAGCCGGGGTTCACGCGAGAGGCTGCGCTAGCGCCCGCGTGGCTGCTCGACATGGTGAAGGAGAAGCCGAAGCCCGAGCCGAAGGTCGTGCGCGCGCCGCAGCGTGACCTATCGCCGCGAGAGGTGGCCGCGATCTTCCGAGCAGCAGCAGACACCGACCCAGCCGTGCGCGAACGCATCGGGCTCATGGTCGGCGGTACGCCTCACCATTCCGCGGCGAGGCCCTACGTGGACGGCATACGATGCCCGAAGTGCGGTAGGCCTGAGGTGTGGTTCTACCTGGACGAAGGCCCGGCCGTCTGCCATCACCGCAACTCCTGCCATTGGGCCGGTCCCATCTCCTCTCTCTCTACAGGTGCACGATGACTCCAGAACAGATGGCCGAGATGCTCGGCGTGACCATGACCGACAACCGAGACGCCACGACCTCGGCGCTGCTCGACAAGAGCGACCCTAGCCGCGACAAGGCGACCGGCGCCATCATCCGCGAGGGCAAGCCGAAGGGGCACCTCGCGAACGTGCAGACCATCTTCTCGACCGACCCTGCGTGGATCACTGCCTTCAGTCGGTGCGAGCTGCGGCGCCGGGTGCTTTGGAAGGGCGACGTGATCCGCGACGAGGACGAGGCCGAGGTGAGCCGGCTGCTTGCCTCGTCTTACGGGCTGCACGCCACGACGCAGATCGTCAGCGAGGCGATCCGATGGGCCGCGATCAAGAGCAGCACGCACCCCGTCCGAGAGTGGCTCGCGAGCCTGACGTGGGATGGCGTGCCGCGCCTCGACCGCTGGCTCACGACCTATTGCTCGGCGCCGGATACGGAGCTCGTGCGAGCGATGGGGCGCGCGTGGCTCATTCAAGCGTGCGCCCGCGCCATCGAGCCGGGCTGCAAGGCCGACGCCGTCCTCGTGCTCAAGGGCGTGCAGGGATGCCGAAAGAGCACAACGTGCGGCGTTCTCGGGGGCGCATGGTTCTCGGACTCCGAGATCGACCTCGCCTCGAAGGACAAGTACACGCAGCTCGAGGGCGTGTGGGTCTACGAACTCTCGGAGATGGACGCGATGCGTAAGGCAGACGCCCGCGCGCTCAAGGCGTTCGTCTCGTCGCAGTCCGACAAGTACCGGCCAGCCTATGGGCGCAACACGCAAGAGGTGCCGCGGTCGACCGTGTTCATCGGCACCACGAACGACGACGAGTTCCTCGTGGACCCCACGGGCTCGCGCCGGTACTGGGTCGTTGAAGTCGCACAGTGCTTCCCCGAGGCCCTCGAGGCAGACCGCGAGCAGCTGTGGGCCGAGGCCGCGCACTACACGCGCCACGGCGAACGCTGGCACCTTCCGTCGCACCTCGACCTTGAGCGCGCAGAGGAAGCCGAGAAGTATGTGCCTGTCGACTCCTGGGAGAGCGCCATCGCCGAGTGGGTGGTCAGTAACTACACCTTCACGCTCGATGAGGTGTGGCGCCGAGCTCTCGGCAACGAACGCTCCAACGCCGGGAAGCACGAGGATATGCGCATGGCCGTGATCCTCAAGAAGCTCGGGTTTGCCAAGAAGCGCGAACGTCACGGTGGCGTGGAGCGCGCGTACGTCTGGCGCCGCATGGCCTGAGCTGTCCCCACCTGTCCCCACCTCGGTGCTAGGTGGGGACGCCCTACGATCTAGACTGCGTCGGCATTGTCCCCACCGGCCCCACCTCCCCTACCTTTTCTCTATAGAGAGAGAGAGAGATAGATATAGAGAGTCTGAAAACGGCGTCGAGGTAGGGCGAGGTGGGGACAGAACGCTACGACATACACGGCATCGACGTCGTAGCCGTCCCCACCTCGGCAGTTAGGTGGGGACAGAGACTGCGGGGTTGCCGAGGCGCGACCCCACGTTAAAGAACCGATGCGTGGATCTCCACGTGAACGTAGGGAAAGCCGTCCCGGCAATGGTGCCGGGCGGCGCTCCCGGCGACAGGAGACTAGATGCGGCCTCTCATCATCCAGTGCGGCGAAGGCAAGCTCGACGGCGAGCATCGCGTCATCGACCTGTACACGGGTCCGCTCTGGTCATCGGTGCGTGCCGTCGTCGCCGAGCTCGGTGGCGAGCTGCCTCTTCCGGTCTACGTGATGTCGGCGAAGTACGGACTTGTCCGAGCCGACAAGATGATCGAGACTTACAACGCGGTCCTCGCGAAGCGTCCGCGCAATAACTGCGAGGTCTCGCCAGAGGAACTCGTGCCGTTACTGCGTGAGCAGATGAGCGAGCTCGGTGCAGATACTGACTTCGTCGGTGGAGCCCTGTACGCAGAAACTCTCCGCGCCGCGGGCTTCAACGTCACCGAGCTGGACACCCGAGGCATCGGGTACAAGCGTCAGTCGGTCAAGCAGCACATCCGTAGCGCGGCGGAATGAGGCGCGACATGCCCACCGAGTACGTCAGGGGATACCAGGACCAGAGCGGCGGCTCGCATATGTTCGCGCTGTGGACGCAGACTGGCGAGCCAGACGAGACCTGCAAGAGTGGGTGGGTATGGGTCCGCGCCGACAAGGTTCTGTGGGTGGCGCGCGATCTAGCCGCGCGTCCTGTCCGCACGCTGATCGTATTCGACGGTGGCAACTCGCTCACCACCGACGCAGAGCCAGAGGACGTGCGCTGGGGCATTGACCTCGCGCTCAATGGCGGCGTGCATAGGACGAAGCCCATGCTCAACCTCGAAAGCAAGGCGACGCGAGAGGCTTACGAGGACGCGCAGCTCGCTGGCTTCCTCGCCGCACAGGCTGCGTTCAAGCGCGACCGAGACGGACAGTAACGGGCCAGAACGCGCACGAAAGGCGTGTATACTGACCGACACCCCCCCCGACCCCGTATGGTT
>Ga0208005_1000217_pt1 | contig 24060 bp, 33 predicted proteins | sample DEB19_08_DNA_3_FD_184530 | JGI IMG/M metagenome (GOLD analysis project Ga0208005, IMG submission 184530) | Aqueous microbial communities from the Delaware River and Bay under freshwater to marine salinity gradient to study organic matter... | ecosystem: Environmental > Aquatic > Marine > Coastal... | reverse complement strand
AACGCCCACGCTCCCCGTTCTGGTGGATCAGCTACACCACGGCAACGGACCGGGTGCGCGTCTCCACTGGCGTCCGCCACGACGGGCGCAAGTCCCCGCCCAAGGATTCGCCCGTGCTGGAGATCCGGCGCACCATTGAGGAACGGCTGGCCCGCGCCAAGTTCGGGGCCGCGCCCATGCTGGAGCACAAGCCCGTCGTTGACTTCCTGCGCGACTATCTGGCCGGACTCCAAGGCGTGCGCCCCACCAGCCTGAGACGGTATCAGTTCATGGTGAACGCCTTCACCGGCTGGGCTAAGACCGAGGGAGTCGCCACGGTTGCGGATGTGACTTACCCAGTGGCAAGCCGCTACGTGGCATTCCGCCGGGCTGCTGACATTGGGCCGGCCACGCTCCGGGCCGAGGTGCGGTTCCTGCACTCGGCCTGGGCTGAGGCCAAGAAGCTGCATCACGTCGAGTTCGAGGAGAACCCGTGGACGTTCAGCTTCAAGGTCGAGCGCCACGAGCCGGACCCGTTCACTGACGCGGAGCTGGCCGCGATCCTTGCCCAGCCCATGCCGGCGTGGCTGCGCCTCTCCGTAGACATTGCCCTCTACACTGGCGCACGCATCAGCAGCATCAAGGGACTGCGCTGGGAGGACATCACCAGCGAGGCGATTCACTTCCGCACCAGCAAGACGAGCAGCTTCACGGTGCCTCTGCATCCCGCGCTGGCCGCCACACTCGAGCTTCAACGCGGCTCCGGCACGGTGCTGCCCGAGGACGTGCTGGCCAAGAGCGATGCTCATTTCAGCCAGACGTTCAAGGTGATCTGCCAGCGCGCGGGCGTGCCCCGTGGCCACTTCCACCTGTTCCGCCACACGTTCATCAGCCGCCTCGCCTTGGCCGGCGTCGAGCAGCGCGTGACCCAACTGCTGGCCAACCACGCCGACTCAAACGTGCATCGCCACTACACCCACGCGAACGCGGCCGCCCTTGCCCCGCACCTGCAACGGCTCACCTACCCGTGTGCCAGCAGTGTGCCCGAGGTGCCTGTTTCCGTGTCGAATTAGTATCCATCCATATTCACTGGCATTCACGACGGCTGCTTTTGTGATGCCAGCGTGACAGGCACTTGCGGAAAACTGGCGATTTTCGTGGGATTTCCTGAAGGATGCCGAGCGAACCACTCGGTCATATTAGGTTTCGTCAGGACAAGGACTTACAACGGGAGTGTGCCAGCGGTGTGCGACGGCTGGCGGACAGCCTGTGTCCTACTGCGTTTAGCATAGTGAGGGGCATGAAAAAGCGGGTGACACTGGAGCCGGAGCTGGAGGCTATTGCTGGCGCGCTTTCGCCGTTCGACCGGCTCTGGTTGGCGAAGAAGCTGCGCCGATGGATCCGCCAACTGGAGGTGTCGGCCCGCGTTTTGTCAGCGCCGCCACGGCGACCGGGCCGGCGGCTGCCTCGCCAGGTGGCACGCTGGAATTGAGGCGGGCGGCCGCTTCCGCTGAAAGACGGGAGAAGTTGCCAAGGACTGCGGGAAGCGCACGCCGCATGGATTCGATGGCCAGCTTGGTTGGCGTGTTGCCGGATGCTTCGCACGCCAATGCCAGCGAATCCCGCACATCCGGGTAGGCATCAAGGTCCACCGAGAGGATGTTTCGCTTTTTTTTGGTTTCCAGCAATCGCGTCTTCATGCGCCTAAACCTCGCACCTGTCAGACAAAACGCAAGTGTTGTAAAAAAAGTATTTGTCTGCTTGTGTGACTTGTCATACAAGTCTCGCATGCAATCTGTTTTGCGAGGCAAAGACAACCGGGCAAGACTGTCCGTTGATCTGACCCCTTATCCCGAAGTGGAGCGGATGCTCGTCCGTGCGCTTCAGCAAAATCCCGGAACCAAGCCCACATACTGGCTGGTTCAAAGTTTGAGAACCCATCTGGCAGCAGAGGGCTACTCAAGAAAGCGAGACGCAGCGAAATGACTGCCATCATGTCAACCCCGACCGTGGCGTATCGCTGGGAGTTCCGGCTCCACGCCAAGCATGTGTGGGAAGGCACAGCCACCGCGCCGGACTGCGATGGAGCCATGGAACACATGTGCCGCGCCATCGCCGGGCGCATAGCCAAGCGCGAGAAGGTTCCGGCCGAGAAACTGTTGCGGGCTGGCCACTTTGTTTTCCGGAGGCTTCGATGAACACCATTGAATCCGTCCTACTTGTCATCGTGTCGGCCATCCTTGGCGGCCTGTCCGTCATCCAATGGCAGGCCATGCGCTCGAACAAGGAGTTTCGGCGCGACTGGGAGGAATTGATGAAACGCCAGGAGGAGGAGTTGTGAGCGCCCTTGGCTATCACTACCCCGCCGGGGCCGAGCACGACCCACGCGCGCCGTGGAATCAGGAAGATCCCGAGCCGTGCGACCATTGTGACGGCGAAGGGTTTGTTACCTGCGATCACTGTGACGGGGCCGGCATGTGCGAGACGTGCGGCGAGCGCGGCTATGTGCAGTGCCCGACCTGTGGTGGCACGGGTGACGGTGAGACGCCAGCGGAGCAGCGGTTGCGGCTGGCTGAGGACAAGGCGGATGAAGACCACGACCGGGAAAGGGATGAAGCATGACTGACTTGATTGAACTTTTACGGCAGCACCCTGACGCCAAGCGGCCGGCTGGCGACGGTGACAAGGCGCGGGCCACGGGGCTGCAATGTGTGCAGATCGCGGCCACTGGCGAGGTGCGGGTGGTGTGGCACTGGGGTGTGGTGAGCTTCCCCAGCCTGTTGTCGGAGCGGTTTATCGCCTACCTGCGCCAATGAAGATCGACCCCAAAACCAAGCTGTGCCCCTGTGGAAGAATCGCGGTGAAACGTCACGCTGGCGGTTTTAGTTGCCAGCGGTGCATTGACTGGGACGCGAACATTTACGGCACGACCGAGAGCCGGGGCGTGGCAGGCGTGCGCCGGTTTATCAAGCGGGGCCAAGCGCCCATCATGGAGGAGGCACAGGTTTACGCATGAAGCTGCCCGTGCTCAACCCATTGAAAACAAAGCTGCCGGAGTTAGACGGCCAGATGCCGCGAATCATCGTGGACACCCGCGAGCAGACACCGCTGGTGTTCACTCAGCTTGCCAGTGAGGTATCCACCCTCACTACTGGTGACTACTCCTATAGCGGCGGGGAGCACGTCTTTGGCGTGGAGCGCAAGTCAGTGGCGGACCTCGTTGGCTGCTGCACTGGAATTGACCGAGCGCGGTTCGAGCGCGAACTGCTGCGCCTGCGGTCGTTCCGGTTCAAGCGCCTGCTCGTGGTGGGCCGGCAGGAGGACATCGAGGCTGGCAACTACCGGAGCCGCATAGCGCCAGGGTCGGTGATCGGGACGCTGGCCATGATCGAACACCGCTACGAGGTGCCTGTGGTGTTCGCGGCCACACCGGAAGATGCCGCATTACTGGTCGAGACATGGGCGTGTTGGAGTGCGCGAGAGATTGTGACGGCAGCAAACCACCTAGCCCGACGCATGACTGAGGAACCCAAGTTTTAACATGATTACCGTCAACGACATCAAGCCCTACCAAGACACGCTCTGGGAAGGCGGCGACCGCAAACCCTACATGGACGTGCTGATCTTGGCCTCGTGCCGGGGCATCGCACTGGCCAACTACCTGCTCCACTACAACGAGATGGCGGGGGGTGTGCGCGTGACCTACATCCGGGCCAGCGACTACCACACGACGGCCGATGGCCAGCCGCAGGACGCGCTCCAAGCCATTGAGCGACTGGTGAAGTCGGAGCGGTTCGCCCAGGTGGTGAGGCGCACCACGCACTTTGTTTTTGAGCACCACGAGAATTACGGGCTGCTGAACACCGATGGCAGCGCCGTGGATGGAGTTATGAACCGGCTGTGGGCCAGTGGCCGGACTAACCAGTGGCGGCAAATTCCCAGTTGGAACAATATCTTCATCTTGGAGGATGACATTCGCAGTTGCCTGCCGTGGTGGAATGAGGCGGCCAACGTGCTGTCCCCCGTCGCGCGGCAGCAGTTGCTGGAGCACACCAGCAGCCACTTCCTTGGCAAGTTCTGCTGCAACACCCGGCGCACCAGCTACCCCCAGTTCGCCGACTGGTTCATGGCCAAGTATCGCACCGAGCGGCTGTTCTGGACGCACAACCATGTGACCAAGTCGTTCACCGAGGAGCTGTTCAAGCGGCTGAATCTGGACCTGCTGGGCCTGCCTCTGACCGAGCGGTTCTGGCGCGAGATTGAGGCCATGCCGGACCTTTACGAAAACCCGCACACCAACGTGACGCCGCTGGACAAGGCGGTGCATGGGATGACGTGGGAGTAATTTATGAGCGCGTGGTGTAACGGTAGCACGGCAAGTCCGAGACGCATGACCTGCGGAGTAGGCATCCAAACGGCAAGAGGCAGTTCGATTCTGCCCGCGCTCACCATGGCAATGACACGACATAATAGCAGCCCCCCAAAAGAGGACCGGTTCCGAGGCGCGAGCTGCCGCGCGCGTCATGGGTTCGACTCCCACATTGCCACCTAACCTTTCCAGCACGGAGCTGGAACCGCGAGCCGACGGCAAACTTCGGCCAGAAAGCAGAGACAGAACAGTATGCCTAAGATCGGAGAGATGAAGAACAGCCGGTTCCTGACCCAGCATGATGTGGGTGAGGATGGCCGGGTCGTGACGGTGCAGAGCGTGGACCAGCAGAATGTCGCGCCCGAGAACCAGCCCCGCGAACTGAAGTGGGTCATGCACTTCGAGGAGGAGTGGGCCAAGCCGCTGGTGCTGAACCGGGTCAATACCGAGCTGGCGGCCAAGATCCTCAAGAGCGACGACACGGACGATTGGGCCGGCAAGCAGCTCGTGGCCTACCAGGATCCGACCATCAACTACGGCGGCAAGGTCATTGGCGGCATTCGCCTGCGTGCGGTCAAGCCCGGCGACAAGGGCAGCGCCGGAGTTGAACCCGATGAACCCGCGCCCAAGGCCAGCCCCGCCGACGCCATCACCAGCGACACCTACGGCGACGTGAAGGTGCACGTAGGCAAGTGCAAGGGGCAGGCGCTGCGCGACCTGACGCCCGAGCAGGTGACGGGACTGATGACGCACTGGCTGCCGGCGGCCAAGGCCAACAGCCGGCCCACGGCGGACGACCAGCGGCTGATGAAGGCGCTGGAACTGGCGACGAGCAAGCCCACCAGCGACGACGTGCCTTACTGATATGAGTAGCGTCATTGAACCGCCCAAGCCCCAGTGCGACGCCGTGGCCGTGGCCCGTCGGAGCATCGGCAAGGTGGATTACGCGGTCATGTCCAATGGACAGATGATCCGCCATCGTCCGCAGAAGCCGTGGAATTCCAAGGCCGAGCGGAAACAGGTGCTCAAGCAGCGCCGGAAGGAAAGGGGGTGGGCATGACCTCCATCGTCTTCGACATCGAAACCGGCCCGCTACCGGACATCATCCTCGACGCGCTCATGCCCGAGTTTGAGCCGGCGGCGAACCTGAAAGACCCGGACAAGATCGCGGCGGACATCGCGCGGAAGAAGGCCAAGTTCAAGCAAGACGCCGCACTGTCACCGCTCACCGGGCGCGTGCTGGCGGTCGGATTCCAGCCGGACTTTGGCGATCCGCCGCTCATCCTGGCCGACGACGACGAGGCCGTGCTGCTCGCCAGTGTGTGGAACCACTTCCGAACTGCTGGCGGCCAGCGACGGCCCGTGTTCACCGGGTTCAACATTCACGGGTTCGACCTGCCTTTCCTCGTGAAGCGGAGCTGGGTCAACGGCGTGGACATCCCGCCCAACATCCGCCAAGGCCGGTATTGGGCCGACTGGTTCATTGACCTGCGCGAAATCTGGCAACTGGGCGACCGGCAGGCCAGTGGCAGTCTTGATGCCATTTGTCGCGCCCTCGGTTTGGGCGAGAAGAACGGGAGCGGGGCGGACTTTGCCAAGCTCTGGAAAGAGGACCGCGAGCAGGCGGTGAAGTATCTGCTCAACGACCTCGACATGACGGCCAAGCTGGCAGCGCGGCTAATTCCTTTGGCCAAGTAGTATCCGGTTGTATCCACACACATTCCCTCCCGCCGTGCGGGGACATCACCATGCAGAATCCACCTGTAGTAGATACTGCGCCCTCGCTGCCGCCTGTCGCGGCAACGGCGGGAGGGATTTATTACAATGAAAATGACCCGAAAGCTGCCGCGTGGTTGCGGGAACTCATCCGCCAAGGGCATCTGCCAGCCGGGCGCGTGGATGAGAGAAGCATCACGGAGGTCAAAGTAGATGAACTCACAGCTTACATTCAGTGTCATTTCTTCGCCGGAATTGGCGGATGGCCATACGCGCTCACGCTCGCGGGCTGGCCGGTTAGCCGCCCAGTCTGGACCGGAAGCTGCCCATGCCAGCCATTCAGTGCGGCCGGAAAAGGGCTTGGGACAGCCGACTCTCGCCATCTCTGGCCAGTCTTCGCACAGCTCATCCGCGCCTGCCAGCCTCCAACGATCTTTGGCGAGCAGGTTGCAAGCCGCGCTGGGCGTGAATGGCTCGGCGGAGTATTCGCTGACTTGGCGGGAATGGGCTATTCCCGGGCAGGAGCCGATCTGTGCGCTGCGGGCGTCGGTGCCCCGCACATCCGTCAACGGCTGTTCTGGGTGGCAGTCGCCAGTGGCAAGCGAAGCGCGACAGGGATTTCAAGACCGGAGCCGGGGCAAGAAGGGGACGCAACAATCCCTGACGACGCAGGCAATCCTGCAATCACCCCCCCCCACTTACAACATTTGCGGCTGGGTCACGCCGAGTTCCAGAGACTGGAAGGACACTCCCGGGATGAGCACCACGGCAACCAACCCGGATGGAACGATACGGTGCCGGCAAGATCAATTGCCGAGACAAGCGGCGCTGGCCATTGGCGAGTCTTCGACCTGCTCCGTTGCACTGACGGAAAAGCGAGGCGCGTTGAACCCGGCACATTCCCGTTGGCTCATGGGGTTCCCGGCCGCGTGGGACTCCTGCGGGGCTACGGCAATGCAATCGTGCCGCAAGTCGCGCAAGCCTTCATTGAAGCCTTCCTGACCTCCCATGAATGACTTCCTCACCCTCGCCGACTCTGGCGCGAACATCTTCCTCACCGGCCAAGCTGGCACCGGCAAGTCCACGCTCCTGCGCCAGTGGCTCGCCGCTGGCGGGGCGGACGCGGATGTGGTCGCGCCCACGGGCATTGCTGCCCTCAACGTGGCGGGCATGACGCTTCACCGCTGGGCAGGCATTGGCCTCGGCCCGCAACCGGGCGAGAGCCTGGACGAGTTCGCCGACCACCTCGACGAGTCAGGCAGCCGATCGGTGCGCGAGGCCAAGCAGCGGATCCGCCAGTGTCGCGCGCTGGTCATCGACGAGGTTTCGATGATGCCCGGCCGGCTCATGGACTTCCTCGACCTGTGGCTGCGGCGGTGCCGGGGCCGGATGGTTCCCTTTGGCGGCATCCAGATCATTGCCACGGGCGACTTCCTCCAGCTTCCGCCCGTGCGGCGGGACATGCAGCAGCCGCATGACTGGGCGTTTTCCAGCGAGTCGTGGCAGCGGGCGCAATTCCAGGTGGTGCGGCTGACGAAGGTGTGGCGGCAGGACGAACCGGAACTGTTGGCAGCCCTGAACGACGTGCGCCGGGGCCGGCTGACGCCCAGCTCGCGCAAGACCTTGGAGAACTGCGTGAAGATGTTCCCGCCGGCCACGCTGACACGGCTCTGCACGCACAACCGGGACGTGGATAAGGTGAACCGCGCCATGCTGGACGACCTGCCCGGGCCAGAGCGGGCCTACACCTCCGAGTTCACGCCGCCGGGCGATGACCGGGTGCGCGAGTGGTTTGCCAAGAACTCGATCACGCCGCTGGAGTTGAGCCTGCGCAAAGGGGCGCGGGTCATGTTTACCGTAAATGACGCGCAAGGCCGGTTCGTGAACGGCACCACGGGCAAGGTCGTGACGATGACACCGTTCAGTGTGGATGTGGAGACGGACGACGGCGCGCTGGTGGGCGTGGATCAGTTTGAGTGGCACCAGAGTCCGCGCGACCGCCGCGGGCCGACGATGCGGCAGCTTCCGCTGCGCCTCGCCTACGCCATGACGATCCACAAGGCGCAAGGCACGACGCTGGCAGGTGCCTACATTGACATCCGGGCGGCGCTGGAGGTTGGGCAGACTTACGTTGCGCTCAGTCGCGTGAAATCCCTGTCTGGACTTTGGTTGAAGGCGTCTCCCAAATTCATCTCTGTCTGTCCCCGAGCACTCGAATTCCAAGAGGGGGTCAGCCGTGCCTAAGCGTTCCACAATCTTAACTGGGGACAGGTTTGGGCGCTGGACCGTTGTGGCCGAGCTGCCGCACCGACAATTTCCGTCTGGGTGCAAGCTGCGTCAATTCAGATGCCGCTGCGAGTGCGGCCAAGAAGGCGACGTGCTTGGGAACAAGCTGACATCTGGTTGGTCAAAGTCCTGCGGATGCTACTCGACTGACCGCAGTCGGGCGTTGGCAACTGTCCACGGACAATCCCCGATGAGCGGGAACACCGCGACATACAACTCGTGGCTCGCCATGAAGACGCGCTGCTCGAACCCAAATCAGAAGACATGGAAGAACTACGGTGGTCGAGGCATCACGGTCTGCGAGCGATGGATGAACAGCTTTGAGTCCTTCTTGGAAGACATGGGAGAAAGGCCACCGGGAAAAACTCTCGACCGCATCAACAACAACGGCAACTACGAAGTTGGGAACTGCCGGTGGGCGACAAGAACCGAACAGGTGCGTAACCGGAGGGTGTCAAAGTGAAGGCGAATCCGAACTACATCGCGGTCTGCCCGAGGGCTGTTCAGTTTCAGGAGTCCAAATGAAAGTCCCCCGTCGCATCATCCGTCCGCCAGTCGAGCAGGCCATAGCCTACCTCGCCAAGTGCGCGCCGGCCATCCAAGGCCAGGACGGCAACGGCACCACAGCCCGGCTGGCCAAGGCGGTCGTGCTGGGCTTCGACCTGGACCCGCACACGGCGCTGAGTGCGTTCCGCCCGTGGAATGCCACCTGCCAGCCGCCGTGGGACGAGAAGGAGCTGCTCCGCCTGCTGGAAACCGCGGCGAAGTGGCCGGGCGAGCGGGGCAACCTGCTGGCGAAGGCCGGGCAGGAACCGTTCACGCCGCCGCCCGCGCCGGCTCCCAAGCCGGTTGCTCCAGTGGTCAAGCATCCGCCGAAGCTGGACGGGTTCAGGATGCCGACGCTGGCGGACCTAAAGGAAATCGCCTTTTACCGGGAATATGGGCTGCCTGGGCTGGTCTGGGCAGCGCATCGGGGCGTGCTGGTGGTCGGCCAGTGGAGCGCGTGGAAGTGCTACGGAGTAACGGATACCAGTGGGCGGGTGATCGAAGTGCGGCGCGTGGACAACGAACCATTCCCTGAGATGGGACCGCTGCCAGTGCGCAAAAGCCACAGCCTTAAAGGCAGCGAGAAGCAGTGGCCGCTGGGGATTCAGGAAGCGGTTGATTACCCTGCCATAGCGTTGGTCGAGGGCGTGCCGGACTTTCTGGTGGCCCATGACGTGGTGATCTGGCAGCAGGGCGAGCGGCCAGCCTTCGACGGCACGCCAGGGATTGACAACGAGATCATCGCGGCTGCTGCCCCGGTGCGATGCGCTCCGGTGGCCATGCTGTCGGCGTCCCCGGCCATCGCCGCGGATGCGCTGCCCTTTTTCAAGGGCAAGCGCGTGACCATTTTCGCGCACGCCGAGGCGGCTGGCCTGTCCGGTGCGGAGAAGTGGCGTCGCCAGTTGATTGACGCAGAAGTATCCGTTTGCAACCTCTTTGACTTCTCGGCATGGGTTGACCAAGGTGGCCAGCACCCGAATGACCTCGATGAGTTCATTTGCCGTCGCCCTGATTACCGGCCGAAGCAACCGTCCTCGGACTGGACAGAACAATTTAAGGTGATGCCATGCTAATTTCCCACGCCGCCGCCGCCGCCGCCGTCCACTCTGGCGAGATCGCGCTCCCTCGCAAGGCCGTCATTGATGATGATGGCTTGGCGGTTCAGCAATCACTGCTCAACGTGTTCTGTGGCGAAGGATCCGCCGAAGCCAAAGGATTGAAAGCGGCCGAACTGGTGACGGCGGCCGCCCTTCGCCGGGGCCGCATGTTTTACCACGCCGAGGCGCGCGACTTCTCTACCTCGATGTTCTTTGATCGCAGCAGTCGCACCCTCTTGCGCCTGCGGTCGGATGAATTCCAGTCCTGGTTGTCGTCGTGGTGCGGGGTGAACCGGGCGAGCAAGTTCTGGAAATACATCGTGACGCGCCTCGAAAACGAGTCCCTGAGCGGCGCGGGCACCACTGGCATTGTGCCGGAACAGTTCTGGGCCGGTCGCAAGGACGCGGTTTATCTGTCCTGCGGGCCGGGGCACGTCGCCAAAATCACCGCCAACGGGGTGTCCATGGAGGACAACGGCGTGGACGGGATCTTGTTCGAGGGCAAAAAGGTATGCCGGCCATGGCAACTGGTTGAAGGGGCAGGCACCGACCCCATCAATGCGTGCAGCATCTTCCGCGACATACACGCCGAGGCGGACCACGGCAAGATGCTGTTCCGGCTCTGGCTGTTCGGCCTGCCGTGCTGCACCGCCACCAAGCCGGTGCTCGGGAACATCGGTGAGATCGGCAGTGGAAAAACCCGGCTGGCCAAAGCAGCCGCGGAACTGTTTGGCGTGCCATGGGTCGCGGCCAGCGTGGACGAATCCGCCGAGGCGGAACGGAACTTTTGGGTGAACTGCGACAACGGTGGCCTCTACATCCTCGACAACGTGGACTCCAAAATCAAATGGCTGCCGGACGCGATTGCGGCAGCCGCCACGGATGGCGGAAAACCAGTGCGCCGGCTCTACACGACGAACGATGTTGTCACGATGCGCGCACGAGCCTGGTGCATCATCACCAGCGCGCAACCGTCATTCGCCAGTGATGCGGGCCTGGCTGACCGGATGCTGGTCCTGCGCATGAACCGGCACGGCAACGAGACGGAAGACGGCGAGTTGTCGGCGGAAATTGAGGCCGCGCGCGATGCCGGACTGACCTTCATCTGCCGCACGTTGGCCGCTGCCCTGGCCATCAAGCCAGTCAAGGAGACGCTCAACTTCAGGCACCCCGATTGGGCGAGCATGGCTGTGCGGGTGGCCAAGGCGCTGGACATGGAGGCGGACGGCCGCAACGCCATTGCGGCTGCGGAGCGCGACAAGAGCCAGTTCTGCATCGCCAACGATGCCGTGGGCAGTGCGGTCATGGCCTTGGTGGAGCGTGAAAAGCTATGGGAAGGGGACGCCGCCGAACTGGCCGAGGCGCTGGGCGCCGTGGATGAGTCGCTGAAAAGTGATCCATGGCGAATCAATGCCAAGAAGGCGGGCCGATGGGTCGCGCGCGTGCTGCCTCACCTGAAACAGTTGGTGGACGTGCGCGTGGACCTAAACAGGTCAACCAACACTTACCATTACAAGATAGGGGTCAAATACTAGCATGAAGAACCGCTCCACCTCCCACGTATTCGAGCAGCTCGCCATCAAACGCGGCGAGCAGCGCAAGATCGTGGCTGCGATTGATGCCGCGCATCGGCGCCTGTCTCCCATCAAGCGGTGCCACCCATGGCGAGCGAAGGCATTCGCCAAGCCTCCCACCACATGAACCAGAGGAATGGGCCGCCATTCAAGGCGCGGGCACAAAAAAACCCCGGCGGTGAGGCCGGGGTGGGGTGAGGCTGTGGTGGTTAATCTCCTTCGATGGCGGCCCAACCTCCGTATTCGAATTCGGCCAATGTGCGGAGCGATTCGCAGCGGTCGCAATGACAGCGTGATGGCTGCCCGCAATGGTCACGGTATTTCTCATAGGCGCAGTCGGAGCACATCTTCCCGGCATAGTATCCGAACGAATACCAGCGTTCGACGTGACCGCGCCCGCAATCGCATTGCTCAAGAGTCGCGCTCACTTGGCACCTCCTTTCTTCGCCAGCCGCGCCGCCACCGCTTTCGCGGCCAGTGCCTTGTAGTGCGCTGCGTCGCCACGGCGCTTGGTTGGGCCGGTCGTGGAGCCGCCCTTGCGGCCGATGGTGGAAAGGTGCTGGGCAACGGTTTCAGGGAGGGTGTTCACAGTGCCACCTCCTGCCGCGCGAGCAACGCTGCCTCAGAGTCCAGTGTGACGCGATCGGCTGCCACCCACCGCTCGCCAGTGCCGTGCAATGGGGCGATGCGCAAGTCGAGCCGGTCCCAGCACCGACGTGCGTCCAGCACGCGGACCGGCACGGTCAGGGACAGTTCCACGGTGATGCGGCCGGTCTGGCCGATGAATTGGGCGAGGGCCAATGCGCTCACTGGGCACCTCCGGTCGCGTTGGCGATGGCAGCGCGGGCGGACTCGTAGCAGTCCACGATGGACAGCGGGAGCACCACGCCATTGCTGGCGAGGCCATCGCACGTCGCAACTAGCTGATGGCAGGACGCCAGCAACTCCGGCGCGGCGGCGATGAGGCGGGCGTTGGCCTCAGCCTCGGGACCATTTCCCAAGCCGTCCGCCAATGTCATGTTGCCATCTCGCGCAAGAATGATCGGCGGGCGGAAATGCTCCGGGATCATCCCTTTATTGTCGCGCGATACGGTCCACGGCCCGGGCGTGTGCCGGGTTGATGTTGTCGTTTCCATAGTCTAATCTCGCTTCCGCCGGGCGAACTGGCTGTCACCAGTCTGGCGCTTGTTCTCTAGTCGGCAGGTGCCTCGCCCGGCATTCCCGCCACCGTCAGTTCGTTCTGAACCGATTCCCGACCACGCCAAGGGCATGGCCGGAGTCGGGTCAGCGCGTCCGCAGCCAGCGTCGCATCGCTCGCGCTGCACTGGCTTGGTTTGGATAAAATTCCTTGGACACCAGCAGCGCATCCCCGTCCCTGACTTTGAATCCGTAACCGTTGTGTTTATCCCAATGCACGCTGCCAGTCATCGTGCTGCCGGTCTTAGCCAGTCGTTGTAATGTGATGGTCATGGGCTTCCTTTCAATCTTCAGCGGGCCGTCATGTGCTTGAGCTTGGCCAGCGTCCACGCGGCATTCCATTGTTCACCAGCGACGGGATCCATGTGGTCGCCGCTCCACAGCGTCATGCCAAGCTTGGCGAAGGCTTCTTCCATGGCCACGTTGGCGTCGCAGTAGTCGTGGCTGGCGCAGGCGTTGGCATACTCAGCCGTGGCGTTGCGCTGGCAAACAATCAGCCATTCCCCAGCCGTGAGCCACGACCGCAGGATGCGCGCAAACTCCTCGGCCAACGGCTCGACCGCCATGGCCTGCGCCTCGGTGCCAGTGAGCAGGACTTGGATACCGCCAGTGTCGTCGTCCGTGAAATCCCGCCGGACGATGGAATACGTTCCGTCCTCGTTGTCGAGGGCATAGACGCCCACGCCAGAGTTGACGGGGCCGGCCAGTCGCCAAGCGGAACACGACCAGTCAGCGTTCAATCCGCAGCCACGGCCATGGGTTTCGGTGAAGGTTTTTGTCGCACTCATGTTCTAGTCTTTCTCGTTGCGCCCCGCTCTCAGGGCTGGTTAATCCGAACGGATACAAACTACTACCACAAGCGGCTTGCGGTCAAACTGTTTCACCACCAGAGCGACGCCACCCGCATAAACATTGGCGATTTTGAACAAGATAGTTTGCGGGGATGTTGTAAAAGATGACCGGGTTTCCGGGTTTCTTTCGTGATTTTAGGTAAAAGGGTCGCGCGGGCGTGGGGGAGTTCTCTTAAAATCACAAAAGAAACCCGGAAACCCGGTGAATGGGTCTGGTCTTGACCTGTTGGTATCCAAAAGTATCCTGTCAACTATGCCAGTTGAAAGTGAAGTTGATGGCGCGGTTGATGCGGTTGATAACCGAACCAGAGCTATCCAGCTCCGGACGCAGGGACTGACCATGGCGAAGATCGGGGAGCAGCTTGGAATCTCAGCTCAAGGTGTTCATAAACTGCTCAAGACTGCCCCAAAAACATCACCATCCAACCTGCCGTTGGTGAAGATCGAGGCCGCGAGCCGGACGTTGGCGGAACTAGCCGAGTCCACCCGAGCGGCACTGGCCGAGACGTTCCAGATCGGGGCCAGACGCGCCCAGCGCCGAATCCGCGAAGTTGAAGCCAGCAACGATGACGCCGCTGCCAAGACCGTGCTCGAAACGGCCAAGCTGGCCACCGAAGGTGCAGCCAAGGTCCACGGTTGGGCCGATACCAACGCTGGCGGATCATCCGGTCGCATCTCAATCGGCCTTGTGGCGGACCTGCGCGGTCTGAAATCAGCCCAAGTCGTTGACGTGGAGCCAGTTCCGACGGATTCAGGCGTTGGTGATGATTCTAGCAATCATCCAAACCAACCAAAACAGGCCGAAAATAGCAAGACCAGAGTGTGAGTGTGCCAATCAATGCCCACCCGACGGTCGAATTCCCGGCTCCGATCCGGTTCGCCGACGCTGGCGATCAGGCTGGCCGGCGGTTGGACCTGACCTCGGGCCGGGTCGAGGCCGGGCTTGGCCTGGGTCGGGCAAGCATCCTTTTTTTCTGGCCAGCCGCCGGCACGCCCCCACGCCCCCTTTTTCGGGGGGCCGTTCATCGAAGGGGGAGGCTGTAAGCTCCAGGCCATTTTCAGACTTACAACAACCCCATGCCCCTGACCCCCTCTGAAATCGGTTCAGCGCCGAACCTGCGCACGTATGGTCTGCCGTTGGCGAATGGGATGACGCAGTTTGACTATGAGCGGGCGGCGGTGGCGTTGGGGCAGGACGAGAGCAAAGGTGGGCTGGGGGAGTTCAACCATCTGAAGAACATTGCGGATGTGCTGGCGCCGAAGCTGGAGTGGAACCCGTGGTTGGAGCGGCAATTTCGGAGCATGAACGAGAGCCGGTGGGTGGTGTGGGCGGGGTGTGCGGGGGCGGGCAAGACGTATGGGGCGACGCTGTTTGCGTTGCTGTGGTGGTTGTGCGAGCCGGAGAGCAGTTCGGTGGTGTTGACCTCGACGACGGGCAAGGCGTTGCGGCGGCGGGCGTGGGCGGAGCTGAGTGCGTTGCGGCGGGAGATGCATTTGCAGGAGACGGGGAACTTCATTGATTCGCGGATGATGTGGCAGGCGCGGGGCGGGGACGACAAGCACGCGATCATTGGCCTGGCGGTGGAAGATGGGGGCAGCGTGAACAAGGCGGTGGACAACATCAAGGGCTTGCACACCAAGCGGCAGCTTGTGGTGATTGACGAGGCGACGAGCACGCCGGATGCGGTGTTTGAAGCGTGCGTGAACCTGTGCGGGTATCCCGAAGACTTTCGGATGCTGGTGATTGGCAACCCGTTTTCGCGGCTCGATGCGATGGGGCGGTTTGCGGAGCCGGCGAACGGGTGGGAGAGCGTGTGTGTGGACGACCAGCAGTGGGAGACGAAGACCAAGCTGGACGGGAAGCGCGGGCTGGTGGTGCGGTTTGACGCGGAGCGGAGTCCAAACGTGCTGGCGGGCAAGTGTGTGTTTCCGCACCTCATCACGATGCGGAAATTTGAGGGGTTGCGGAAAGGCTTGGGCGACAACTCGCCGCGGTTCTGGAGTGAAGTGCGTGGATTCTGGCCGCCGGATGGACTGGTCCGAACCGTGTTCACCGAAGGCGAGCTGGTGCGGCAGCGCACGGCCAAGACGTGGGTGTGGGTGGGGGGCGACCTCAAGCAGGCGGCCGGGTTTGACCCATCCTTTGGCGGCGGCGACCGGGCGGTGCTGCGCTTTGTCAAATGGGGCACCGTGGAAGGCGGCATGGAAGGTGTGCAGTTGGGCGACATGGTGCAGGTGGATGTGGACGCGCGCGGGGCCGAGCCGCCGAACTTCCAGATGGCGAAGCGGGTGCGGGCGGAATGTGAGGCGCGCGGGGTGACGCATGACCGGCTGGCGGTGGATGCGAGTGGTGGCGGGCGCGTGTTCTGCGACATCCTGGAGCGGGAGTGGGGGCCGGTGATTCGCGTGGAGTCGGGCGGGAAACCGAGCGACCGCATGGTGAGCTATGAGGATCAACGGCGCGCGACGGAAGCGTATGACCGGCGCGTGACCGAGTTGTGGTATCAGGCGCGCGAACTCCAGATGAGCGGGCAGCTTCGCGGCCTGGACCCGGAAACCGCGGTGGAATTTTGCAGCCGGCGCTACGACGACGAGAAGCGCAAGGTCGTGCTGGAGACGAAGGACGAATACAAGAAGCGGCACGGGCGCAGTCCCGACCTGGCGGACGCGGTGGTGTTTGCGCTGGAAGCGGCGCGGCAACTGGGCCTGGTCATCCGCTCCGTGGGCGCGACCTCGCAGCGGTTCGTGGAGGAAAAGGACGAGCAGAAAGCGGCGCATGACGTTTATCGGAACGTGGATTACAGCGGGGACAACGAGGCGGCGATGCTGGATGCCTATGAAGCGGGCGCGGTGTTGTAAGTTCGCACTTGCCAGCGGTGGTATCCGTTGGTATCCGTTGGTCTGTGAGCCGTGACCATCAAGAGCAGCCACCCAAAACTTCCGCCAACGGAAGGGTTCGCACAATCATTCACTGGCGTAGGCGCAGCGACGGAGCAGCGCAATTTGGCGACATAACTGAATCTCACAATCCTGCGGCGCTGCTGGAAGAACTAAACCGCATTGGCTACGACTTCCGTTTTGAAACGCTCTGCTCATGAACCTCATTATTGCTCCCAACCAAGACAAACCCAGAGACAGCTACCACACTGGTATTGACATCGGCAACGGAGACAGCGCGGCGTGGCGCGTTATGAAATGCGACCCAAAGACAGGAATTCTCACAGTGGTGGAATGTGGAATAGGCGATCCACCGGATAGCCAAATCAATCATCTAAACCGTTTGTGAAAGATGCGATTTTAAGAATTCTTGCAAACATCATTTATCAGGTTGAGTGGTGGCTTTTCACTCATGGAATCAGGTGTTTTTTTAGAATTTCGCAGATATTACAGGATTGGTTGAACAAACAAAGGTGGTCATGAACCGCATCATTGCTCCGAACCAAGTCCCGCCCGGCGGCAATTACCGTTACGTGCAGCCGGAGACGGGCATGGAGTTTCTTGGGCAGACGCCGGGCGTGGTGTTCAAGAAGGTGCGCGACCATCGGATTGCGAACAACATCCCGGTGCGGCACTTGGAGCAGCAGGTGGTGGATCAGTTTTGCGCGGCACAACCGGATCGGTGCGAGGACGTGGACCCGGACTCAGGCCAGCCAACCCTGCTGGAGAAGGCCAAGCGATCTGCGCTGGCGATGGGCCGCTGGGCGGCGAGCGGGTTCAAGGTGGCGGACGATGCGACGTATCGGGAGCGCGTGGCGATTTGTGAAGGGTGCCAGTATTGGCGCGGGGAAGGCAACGAGCCGGGCACGGGCCGATGCGGCAAGTGCGGATGCAGCGGACTCAAGCTGTGCCTGGCGACGGAGCGGTGCCCGGATGGGAAGTGGGAGGCTAAAGCATGAAGATTCACACATTTCACGACAATATCGGGCGCGATCAGTCGAACCTGCCGTTGGTGTATCTCTGGAAAGAGCGATGGGAGCGGCAGGGCTGGGAGGCGGTCATCCTCGACCGGAACGATGCGCAGAAGCATCCCGACTGGGCGCGACTGGCGACCGCTTTCGAGCAGTTGCCAACGGTGAATGGCAAGCCCTACGAGTTCGCGTGTTACATCCGCTGGCTGGCCATGGAGATGGTCGGCGGCGGGTGGATGAGCGATTACGACGTGATTGCGTATGACTTCAAGCCGAGGCCGGCCACGGAGCGGTTGACGCTGTGGAACGGCGGGGCGTGCCCGTGTCTGGTGAGCGGGTCGGCGGCGGAGTATCGGCGCATGGCGGAGCGGTTTGCCGCATGGCAGCCGACACCGCAAGACCTGGCGTTCAAGCCGGGGCCGCATTGCAGCGACCAGAACATCCTCGACCAGTGCCCGGGCGAGTTCGCGGTGGAGCGCGCGGTGGTGCAATATCGTGATCCGGGCTGGGATAAGGCGCCGGCCGTGCATTATGCGGGCTGCGTCATGGCGGATCAAAAGCCGAAGTTTGCCCACATTCCGAGGTTGCGGTAACCAACGAGTGAGGGTATCCACCTAGAGCCATGACAGATACCACCACCACGACGGCGGCCAACACCAACGGCACGCTGGCGACCCTCAACGAATCCGGCAGCGCGCCGGCCACGCGCATCGGCAGTGCCGAGCAGGCGCGGACGATGGTGCTGGGACTGCTGCGCAACGACGAGAACCGGGCGCGGAAGCGTGCCTTGGTGAAAGGGTTGGTGGACGGCAATCCGCCCTATAATCCGGGAAAGCTCAAGGAAGCTGGCCGCGCGACGGCGTGCAACGTCAACTGGCGGGTGGCTGAGTCATATCTTGGCGCGGCGCTGGGCGCGTTTTATGACGTGTTCAACGAGGCGGCAACGTATTTTACGGTGAAGACGGCGTATGGCGAGCTAGAGCGGCGCGAGGAGTGGAGCCGGATCATCACCGAGGAATTCGACGAGCTGCTGAAGCAGGAGCCGGGCTTTGATTTCAACATGCAGTTGTCGCAGCACGAGATGGTGCTCTACGGCAGCGGCCCGCTGTGGTTTAGCGACGAGTCCGACTGGCGGCCCCAGGCGAGCGAGCATCGTGACCTTTACGTGCCGGAGATGACCAAGAGCGACGCCCCGCAGTGGGAGTGGTGCGCGCGGATTGCGACCTATCGGCCACATGAATTGTTCGACCGCATCGTGGTGCCCAAAGCGGCGGCGGCCGTGGGGTGGAAAGTTGAAGCGGTGCGGCAGGCCATCATCAACGCCGCGCCGGAGGATCAGCGGCAGATTTCCGACCAGTCGCGCACTTGGGAGTGGTGCCAGCAGTTGTTGAAGAACGGGAGCCTCTATTACAGCTTTGGCAGCAAGGTCATCCGGGTGGCGCACATCTTCTGGCGTGAGTTTGCCACCCCGGGCGAGGCGGACGGCGGTATTTCGCACGCCATCATTTCATTGGATGAAAGCGCCGAGGTGGGCAACATCAAGCGCGTCAACGACTGGCTGTTTCACAAGGAACGGCGGTTCAAGAATTGGGCCGAGGTGGTTCACCCGATGTATTACGACCATGGCGGCGGCGGGTATCATCACTCGGTCGCCGGGATGGGCGTGAAGATGTATGGCGCAATGGAGTGGCAGAACCGCCTGATGTGTAACCTGGCGGACAAGACTTTTGCGCCCAAAGTGCTGTTCCGGCCCACGACGGCCGACGCCAAGCAAAAGCTGGCTTTGACGCATTTGGGCGATTACGGATCACTCACGGCGGGTTGGGATGCCGTGCAAATGCCAGTGGGCAGCTTCCTGGAGGAAGGGCTGGCGTTCAACCGGGAGATCGGTTCGACCGTGGCCTCGAACCTGAGCCAGTATCGGCAGAACTTGCAGCGCGAAGGCGGCAACCCCATCACCGCGCGCGAAGTGGATTGGCGGGCCAGCGAGCAGGCGCGGCTCGGCAAGACGCAGTTGAACCGTTACTACCAGCAGGAGGACAGCGTTGGGGCGGAGATGTTCCGGCGCGCGGCGAGTGAGCGGCAGCGGAAAGATTCCCCCGGCGGCGCAGCGGCACTGGCGTTTCAGCAGCGGTGCAAGGATCGGGGCGTGCCCATCGAGGCGCTGCGCAAGATCAAGTGCGTGCAGGCCACGCGCATCGCCGGGCAGGGCAGCCCGTTCATGCGGCAGCAGTCGTTGGAATTCATTCTCGGCATGGTGGCCATGCTGCCCGAAGGCGGGCGGGTCGCGTTGCTGGAGGACGTGATTGCCGCGCGGGCCGGGCAGTCGGCGGTGCGGCGATATTTCCCGCAGCCGGCGCAGGACACCGCGGCCCTCGACCAGATGGCCGAGGCGCAGGACAAAGTGGCGGCCATGAAGGTGGGGCTGATGCCGATGGTGACCCCCACCCAGAACGCGCTGATTTACGCGCAGGTGTATTTGCAGGCGGGCGCACAGGCGGCGGCATCCTTGGAGCAGGGAGCCAACCCGGTGGAGGTGGGCGCATTTCTGGAGATCGTCGGGCAGGCGGCGGCGGCGCAGATTGAACGGCTGGCGTCGGATCCGACGCGGCAGCAGCAATACAAGGCGCTCCAACAGGAGTGGAAACGGCTGGCGCAGATCACCGACCAGATTCAACAGCAGGGCGCGGAGGCGGCACAACCGCAGGCAGCCCCCGGCGGCCTTCCTGTGGAAGACCAACTGAAGGTGCAGAAGGCGCAGTTGGATTTGCAGATCAAATCCGCCAAGGCCGAGCAGATGCTTGACCTCAAGCGGCGCAAGTTCGAGCAGGACAGCGCGCTGGCGGATGCGCGGACGGCGGATCAGTTAGGGAGTCAAAAGTGAACTCAATCCCAACTCTTAGCGAAAAGGGACTCAAAAGATTCTGGTCCAAGGTTCATAAAACCGACGGGTGCTGGCTGTGGAACGGCACTATCAATCGCGGTGGTTACGGCATTTCCTACATCGCCAGAAAGCCTTTCTACGCGCACCGAATTTCGGCTGAGATCGCCAAGATCAAAGCCAAAGACGGGGAACTTATTTGCCATCGATGTGATGTGCGAAACTGCGTGAATCCGGCACATTTGTTTGCAGGTTCGTATTCAGACAACAACTTGGACTGCCGTAAAAAGGGCCGCGCCTCCTGTGGAGAGGATCACTCAAGCGCCAAGCTCACAAAGCAAGCAGTAATAGCGATTAGGCGCGAGGCTGCTTCCGGCGACACACGGCGAAAGATTGCGATAAGGCATGGGGTTTCGGCGGGTCTGATTAACGGGATAGTCAACGGCATCAGGTGGCGGCACTTGATGTAAAAAGAGCTTGGCACAGATGGTATCCTAATGTATCCCTGTTGTATATTTACAACGTGAAACCGTGTCTGCGCAAATCACCTCTGTCTCCCTACTGGCAGGCCGTGCTGTGGCTTCCGTCGGGCAAGCGAACCAACCGCAGCACCAAGAAGACCAAACGCAGCGAGGCGATGAAAGTGGCGAAGCGAATGCAGCAGACCATCAACAAGATTGATGACGTTTGAAAATAAAAATGAGCGTCACTGAAATGTTGCGAGATCACGGATGGAAAGGCCCGAATCCAGAATTAGGTCCGCGTCTTCAAGTCAGGGACCACGCAGGAAAAGATCATATTATTTGCCGAACTTGTTTGAGGTCTGATCCCAAATATGCAGAGAAAGTTGATAAGGAACTTGTCGGCCTCGACGAATACGAAGTTGTGATTCCAAACTTTCGCTAAAATGCTCCTCGCAGTCCTCCCGTTCACCACCAAGGAAGTTCCGTTGGTGCTGAAAAATCTGGCGCTGGCGAAGAAATTTGACGGCCGGCAGCCCAATCCGCTGCTGCTGTCATTCGAGGAAGGGACGCAGCGGGTGGAGGAAGTCACGTCAGCGGCATCGCAGGCTTTCGCCGAGGTAACCTCTTTCACCTACCATCGCGGTCCGTCCGGCTGGCCGGCGGGTCCAAACCACGCTTTCAAGATGACGGCGTTTTATCTGGGCGAACAGAAGAACCCGCATCCGTTCCTGTGGTGGGAGGCGGACGCCACCCCCTTGTGCAAGGGCTGGCTCGAAGTGTTGTGGCACGCCTATCAGGCCGGGGGAAAGCCCTTTGCCGGCCATGTGGTCGGCGGCATGGAACACATGAATGGCGTGGGCATCTACCCACCAGACGTGCGGCAGTTCTCCATCAAGGCACTGACGAGCATCAAGACGCCGTGGGACGTGGCGATGAAGCAGGAGACGAAGCCCATCACCACGGCGTTGAATCATCTGATCCTGCATTACTGGAACATCAAGGACGGCCAGAACTTCAACGGCCCCGAGGGCGTGCCGCTTTCGGTCAAATCCAAGAAGGAACTCAAGAAGTGGGTCACTGATGAAGCAGTGTTGCTGCATCGGTGCAAGGACGGTTCCGTGGCGGATGTGCTTTTGAAATGAACACCTGCGACACATGCAAGCATTGGGACACAATGAGTCCTGAAAAACGCGATAAAGTCGTTGGAAATGCATACTTTCCAAAGAGGTATTGTCACAATCTGGAAGGCAAGATGGATGACGAAAGCGACGGACTTGAAGCTGCCGCCAGAGGAATAGGAGGGGCAAGAATCGTCACGGGTCCAAAGTTCGGATGCGTCCACCACGAACCAAAATGATGTCGCATGGCGTGTTGCTTGCAGATGTGCTTTTGAAATGAACTCCGGCTTCAATTTTCTGGTGAACTTGTTCGCCCGTCGGCAGCGGTTGCGCATCGTGCCTCCCCCGCCGCGGTTTAACCTCACGCTGGAGCAGTTCCGGCAGCGGCCCGACCTCGTAAGCGAGGCCCGTAAAATCCAGTCGGATCCGCATTTCCGGCTGCAAATGGAGGTGCTGATGAACGAGTCGCCGGCCAGTTACATGAACCCGCGCGCAACTGCCGACCGGGTGTTGGGTCAGATTGAAGGCTACAACCTGGCCCTGAACAACCTTGCCGCACTGGCGACACTGCCCGGAGAAGACGTGACGCTGGAGGCTACCTTTGAAGACAAAAACAACGACACCAAATGAGCGCACCCACTGACACTCAACCAGCTCCAGCCCCGCAGTTCGGCAACAGCATTGCCGACGCGCCCGGCGCAAATTTCCTCACCGCCATGCAAAAGGTGATGGGCATCACCCCGGACGCTCCAGCGGAGGAAAAGCCGGAAGCGAAGACCGTCTCACAACCGGCGCAGCCCAAAGCGCCAGACAAGCAACCCGCGCCAACCGCCGAGGACTCGGACATTCCGCCTGAGATCAAAAGCGAGAAGGCCAGAGAAGGCTGGAAGGAAGTGAAGCGCAACCTGGCAGCCGCTCGCAAAGAGGCAGACGAGGCCAAAGCGCGCATCGCAGATTTTGAAAAGAAGCTGGCCGAACGTCAGGCGCCACAGGTGCCCGATGAAATCCAGCAGCGGTTGGCGGCACTGGAAAAAGAGCGGGAAGACTTGAGCGAGCGGTTGCGGATTGCCGACGTGGAACGGCATCCCAAATTCCAGCAGTATTTTGAGGGTCGAAACGCCGCCCTTACCGATGCGGCCAAGGGCATCGTGGGGTCAGAACATGCCGCCCGACTGGAGCGCATCCTCAAAGTTGCTGACGACGAATCGCGCACCCAGATGTTGGATGAACTGATGGGCGAATTGACTCCAGCCAGGTCAGCCAGACTGGGAGCCATCATTGCCGACATCGAGCTTTTGCAGCGCGAGAAGGCCGCCGAGATCGGCAAAGCCAAGGAGCGGTGGGGTCAGTTGCAGCAGCAGACCGAGGCGGAGAAAGCCGCGCACATTCGCCAGCGTGAGGATCTGGCGGAACGGCTCGTGTCAGCAGCCACGGAAATGGAGGCATTCAAGGCCGGGGACGGATCGGACGCCACGCGGATGGCCGAGATCAACACCTACAAGGGCTTCGTGAAGCAGGCGCTTACCGGACGGCTGGAAGGGCCGGACGAGCATTTCATGCCGCTCATGGCGGTCGAGGGGTTGCATTTGAAAACCAAGGTGCTGCCCGGATTGAAAGCCGAAGTGGCCGAACTCAAGAAGCGTTTGGCGGAATACGACGGAGCAGCGCCCCGGCCTCCGGGCGGCGGCTCGGGAGAAGTTTCAGGCAGCCAGCCCAAATCATTTTTGGACATCGTGGCGGGTCGCGCTTGACAGCGTGGTATCCGCTGGTATCCATTTACCTCGTAGTCGCACTGGAACAAATACGGACGCGCTGATGCCCAGCGTCCGGGCGCGGTGCGGTTGCTGGCAGCAGAAGAAGACCCGCCGAAGCTGCCCGTCGGGCACGGCTTAATCCGAACTGGCCAATCGGGAAGAAACAACGCGACCTGTCCGCGCCGTGTGGTGCGGGGTGCAGGGAGCCTGATTCAGCCCTTTTGACCTATGTCCTGCCCCACAGCATTTGATGCTCTGCCCCTGGCGACGGAGTATCTTTCCAACGACATCTACAAACGTGCCTACCCTGAGCGCGTCAT
>Ga0208005_1000216_pt1 | contig 24120 bp, 22 predicted proteins | sample DEB19_08_DNA_3_FD_184530 | JGI IMG/M metagenome (GOLD analysis project Ga0208005, IMG submission 184530) | Aqueous microbial communities from the Delaware River and Bay under freshwater to marine salinity gradient to study organic matter... | ecosystem: Environmental > Aquatic > Marine > Coastal... | reverse complement strand
GGGTACGGCGTCGTTCGCTCTCGTCGCGACGGAAGGTACCGTGCCGGCCAGGGGTACATGGCTCGGTTCACGGCGATGTTCACGGCCGGCGTGGCCAGCAGTCTTCAGCAGGCCGGTCTGTTCACGTCGGAGAACTCGCTCTGTTTCGGGTACAACGGGACGAGTTTTGGCATCTTGCGCGGAACAGAGGGCGCGCTCGAGATTCGCACGCTCACGGTAACGGTCGGCGCCGGCGGAGCGGAGACCGGGACGGTTACCCTCGCTGGCGTCGCAACGAACGTCAGCCTTTCCAGCGGCAGCACAACGGCGACGGCCGCGAAGATCGGCGCTGACTCTTTCGCTGGATGGTCGGCGTTTCAGGTTGGCGCCACCGTCGTCTTCGTCGCCACGGCGGTCGGAGCGAAGTCCGGAACATTCTCCTTCTCAAGCACGGGGACGGCGGCAGGGACGTTCGCGGCGACTCGCGCGGGAGCCGTGGTCACGGAGACGTGGACAGCGCAATCTGACTGGAATGTCGACAAAATGGACGGTACCGGTCCGTCCGGGATGACCCTGGATACGACGAAGCTCAACGTCTACAAAATCCAGATGCAGTGGCTCGGAGCTGGCAACATCGACTTCTACGTCGAAGATCCTGGCGAGGGACAGTTCGCTCTGGTTCACCGGATCAAGTACGCGAACGCGAACACGAAGCCGAGCATCAGAAACCCGACGATGAAGCTCGGTTGGGCGGCAGCGTCGCTAGGATCAACGACAAATCTCACGGTGAAAGGCGCCAGCGGATACGTCGCCGTCGAAGGTCGCCGCGTTCACGTCAGGAACCCGTTCTCTGCGACCGCGACAAAGGGCGGAATCTCTAGTGCAGTTCCCGTCCTGAGCATCAGGAACGGGAAGACCTTCGGAGGACGGATCAACTTCCGCGAGGTTCTCCCGCTCCGTGCGAGCGTCGGAACGGACGGTTCTGGGTCCGCCCCCGTCACGGTCTACTTCTACATGAACGCGACCCTGACCGGTGCTCAGTGGCTCAGCGCTTGGAACGAGAGCTGCGTACACTACGACACGAGCGCGACGGCGCTATCAGGAGGAACGTACCTTGCTGTTCAAGCGCTGGCGAAGAACGGACAAGCGGTGATCGACCTCAAGTCGATGGACATCGTCGTGTCAAGCGACGACGTCGTCACGATCGTTGTTGGAACGAGCGCCGGAACGGTGACGGCTGCGGTCTCCATCGCCTGGAACGAGGAGTGATGGACGGCCCTCTCTACACCGCGAGCGACTGGGGAAACGAGTTTCACAGCTCGACGGTCGACGAGCTTCTCGGGGCTGGAGCGGCTGGACCTGGGAAAACGCTCGTCCTGCTCATGGACGTTGTCCCGCAGATCATCAGTGAGCACAACAGGTGCCTCGATCCGAAGCATCCGAACAGGCAAAGGTGGGGAGACTCGACGGGATGGGCGCTCTCGCTTCGCCGGGAGTTCCCCACGCTCGAGGAAACGATTGCGCGTTCTGAACGCATCTTTCCGCGCATCGACCCAGACGCAAAGTACGATCGTCAGCGCCACATGTGGCAGTTCCGTTCGGGGTACAAGTTTCAGTTCGGCCACTGCCAACGCGAAAACGACTGGGAGAAGTATTACTCAAGCCAGTTCACGCACATCGCCTTCGACGAAGCGAGGCAGTTCACGAGAGAGCAGTACGATCAGATCTCGACTCGTCTCCGATCGAGCGACCCGGTCCTTCGCCCGATGCTCAAGGTTCGTCTCGCGAGCAACCCAGGAACTTGCCTCGACGAGAAAAATCCGAACTGGCTCAGAGAGTATTTCGTCGACGAGGCGCCAGAGGGGCGCGTCGTGTTGAAGCGAAAGGTGAAGCGTCGGAGCGGGGAGAACTTCGTTCGCACGAGGATGTACCTGCCGGCCACGCTCTACGACAACCCGGATAAGGAGTTCGTTGCGAGCTACGAGGAGAAGCTACTGTCGAGCCCAGCGCACATCAGGCAGGCGCTTCTGTACGGCAACTGGTACGCGACGGTAGGCAGTTTCTTCGGAGACGACTGGATCGAGGCAATCCACGTTGTAGAGCCGTTCAAGATCCCCAACGACTGGCCACGCTTCCGTGCGATGGACTGGGGGTACAAGACGAACGGGACGATCGGATGGTTTGCTCTCGACGAGGACGACAACCTTTATTGCGAACGGGAGTTCTCCTTCAAGGAGATGAACGCGACCGAGGTCGCCAAGAGGGTCAAGGAGATCGAGATTGAACTCGGTCTGTGGAAGGGCGGTCGATCGAAGATCACCGGCCCGGCAGACACGCAGCTCTGGGAGGAGCGTGGAGAGAGCGGAAAGAGCAAGGCGGAGGAGTTCGCCGCGCAGGGCGTGATGTGGCGCAGGGCGGACAAGCGTTCGAGGGCGAGGAACGCCGAGCGACTTCTCGCGCGCCTCAAGGACCATCGAGGTCAGACGACCCGGCCAGGCATCATGTTCTTTCGGAACTGCAAGAAGTGCATTACGACGATCCCGACGATCGGCGTCGATCCTGGCGACAGCGAGGCGCCGAAGAAGGGCGGCGAGGATCACTGGCTGGACATGGTAATGTATGCCTGCGCGTACGCTTCGCGCGGGCAGGGGGCAGTCGGTCTCCCGTCCGAGGAGAGAGAGGAAGACGAGCGGGAGTCCGGCGGGTCGAGAGGCCGCTTCGGGTACGGATCCAAGCTTTTCTGAAAGGTCCGCGATGGAAGAAGAAACTGACGTTGAGCTCGAAGTCGGAGGCGGTTTTGAGCCGAAGGAGGCCGAACTCGTATACGACGAGGCGGCTCCGAATCTCGTCGAGACGTTCGCGTCGACGGAGAAGGGTAGGAAGGCGCTCAAGAGGCTTGCCGACCAGGTCCGAAAGGACTTCGACGCGGCCTGGAGCGGCGCGGAGGCGTATCGCGAGAGGATCGCGAACGACTTCAAGATCTTCACAGGAGATCTTCCGAAGAAATCTTTCCCCTTCGAGGACAGCGCGAACGCGAACGTGCCGATCATGCTGGAGACCCTATCACGAGTGACCGCTCGCTCGTCAAGCGAACTTTTCGGCGACTGGACGAACGTCTTCTCCGTCCTCCCGATGACCCCGGACGACGAGCAGCTCGCGTACCTACTGACGAAGCACGGGAACTGGCAGATCAGGAACGAGCTCACGGACTTCCGACGACAGATCGGCAGTCGCGGCATGCTTCTTTTCTACACCGCTGGTGACGTTGTCTGCCACAGCTATTACGACTCGGCGAAGAAGCGGAACAGGCACGACATCCTGACGTGCGACGAGTTCTTTATGCCGTACGTCTTCACGACGACGGAGCCGGACCTCTCCGACGTCCCGTACATGGGGAAGGTTCTTCACCGGTACCGGCACGAGCTACAGAGGATGCGCGGCGAGTGGTCCGGCGTCGACGAGGTCATCGCGCGCGAGCCTCCGAGCTGGGACGACGATCCTGAGCAGGTCGCTCACGAGTCGATGGCGCAGACGATGGGGATCGAGAAGCCGGACGACTCCTCGCGAGCGCCGTACAAGCTCATTGAGTACGTCGGCTGGGCCGAGCTTCCGAACCAGGAGAACGATCGCTTCATCCGGGCGATCATGGACTACACGACGAAGAACCTGTTGCTACTTCAGATTCACGAGGAAGAAGATTGGCAGGATCGGGCTCGCTTCGACAGGCAGAACGAGGAGCTCGAACGGTACCGCGCGGCTCGAGCTGCCGAGGCGGAGCATCAGGCGATGGTCGAGCAGGCCGCGGGGATGGTCGATCCCATGACCGGGATGCCGATCGACGTCAACATGATTCACCCGCCGCCCGAGCCGGCGATTCCTCCCGGCTGGGCGGAGAATCCCGACGACCCGATGACCTCTCCTGACCCGATTCGGATGGTGCCCATCCGACTATTCACTCACGCGGTCTGCATCGAGCCGCTCGTCGGGTCGCTCGGCATCGGGTTCGGCCGCATTCAGAGCGACTTCAACGCAGCGGCGAACGTCGCGTTCAGTCAGTACACGGACGCGGCGACGCTCGCGAATGTTTGCAGTTACATCACGCCGGAGGGGGTCGAGTTCGACCAGCCGTTCAGTGTCCGCCCCGGCGCGATCAACAAGGTGAAGGGGATCGGCCCGAGCGACCTCGGAAACGCGATCAAGGAGCTGCGTCCGAGCCCGGCGAACGAGCAGCTCGTGAACGTCATCAAGATGATGTACGACTGGGGCCAGAGCGCGATTCAGGCTCCAGCAGTCCTCTCTGGCGAGCCCGGAAAGAGCGGCGAGACATACCGAGGCCTGTCGACTCGCGTCGAGCAAGCGACGAGGCAGCTCTCGGTTGTCACCCGAGTTTACGCCGACTTCGTTGAGGGCATCCTGAAGAACAACGCGAAGCTCAACGCGCAGTTCCTCCCCGACGAGCAGATCCTGTACCTCAACGACACGAAGTTCGGAGGCGGCGAGGAGATCGTCGTGGGCCGGTCGATGTACCAACGCGACTACCGCGTGGAGATCCGCAGCGATCTTCGCTTCGCGAGTCAGGCGCAGAAGATCAGTGAAGCGGACGAGCTCTTGCAGATGCCCGGGGCCGTGCCTCCGCTTCAGACGGACACGGCGTTCGTCCATCACGCGGTGAGGAAGGCGCTGGAGGCGAGGAATAAGCACGAGATGATTCCTCTCCTTGGCCCGCCGCCGCCTCCTCCCACCACTCCGTTCGGAGCGCCGCCTCCGATGCCAGGAATGCCTCCTGGCGCACCAGCCGGGATGCCCGACCCGAGCGCAGCGGGCGCCCCGCCGGACATGGGCGGAGAGCCGCCGCCTGAGGAGGCACCGGTATGATCGATGACGAAGACGGGTCGTGGCTCAGGCACCCCGGGACCGTTCGGCTGAGAAAGAAGATCGCGAGCGAGGCAACGGCAGCGCTCACCGACCTTCTGTCTCGCGCGGCGAGCAGTTCCGATCCGGCCGTGCGAGCGGCGTTTGCGAAGTTCGACGAGAGGCAGCGAGTCCTCGGGACTCTGGGAGGAAAGAATGCGGGAGCGGAAACTGATTGACGTGGCAGCGCGAGCGGCGGAGACGGAGAAGGGGCTTACGGAGCTGGAACGGAGGATCCGCGAGAGGCAGTCGCCGGCCGGCTCCCTCGGCCTCCCGTCCCTGCTCGACGAGCGCAGACTGCGCTTCGCCATCCCCGACGGGGCGTTTCGCACTCAGGCGGTGTTCGACCGCATCCTCGTCTGGCAGGTCTCGGACTGGGAAGGCGAGACGTACGGCGACACCATGATCGTGATGCCTGAGCTGGCGAAGGCGCGGACTCAGGAGGCGGCGCCACGAGGGATTCTCATCTCCGCTGGGCAACTCGCGCTCGACGGCCTGCGGAGCAACGGGATAGAGCTCGGGCACGTCGTTCGTTTCATTCGTCTCGCCCCCTGGCGAATGCGCGTCGACACGATCGGCGGACAGGAGCAGCACGCGCTCATCCTGCGAAGTGGCGACCTCATCGGCTCCGAGGATCTTCGCGACGAACTTCGCTCGAACCCCGGAGCCATCTCGTTCAACGCCGAGACGGGACAACACGAGTACATGGGCGCGGTACGTACCTCGCCAGATCACCCTGACGATTACTGAGGAGAGAGACGATGGCGAAAGAGGAGAAGAAGGAGATCGCATCCGAAGATGCGGCGAACGAGCGGGACGTCGCGAAGGTTCGTGCGGCGATGAAGTCTGCGCCGAAGGACGACGAGGACGTTCCTGAGATCGCGATCTCCGAGCCCGAGGACGACGAGCCCGAGGAGCGAGAGGACGATCGTCCGTCTCGGTCGGAACGTCGCGCAAACAGGTATCGCGAGCAGGTCGATCGGGCAGAGCAGGCGGAGCGAAGGGCGAAGGAGCTCGAAGACCGTCTCTCCTGGCTCGAGCGGCAACAGCGTCCGGAGCCGCGAGCCCCGGAGCCTCCTCCGGCGCCGAAGCCGAACCCGGAACTCGGACGGATCCGCCGCGAACAGGATGCTCTCCAGACGCAGTACGAGAACGAGCGGCTCTCGGGGACGCTCACGCAGGAACGCCTCGTCGAGTACCAGAGGAAGTACCGCGACCTCACGGACCAGGCGACGCAGGCGGCAGCCGACGAGCTGGTCGACAGGAAGCTCGAGCAGCGCCTCGCGATGTACCGCAAGGAGGCCGAGGCCGCCGCCGTCCGCGAGAAGCACGCCGACGTATACGACCACGGGAAAGCGCTTCAGTGGGCTCGCGGGTACTACCACCAGCAGCTCGCCATGGGCCGCCCGGACACCCGCGCACTCTTTGACGAGAGCATGGACGCGGCGCGGAAGAACTTCCGACTCTCCGGCCACGGCGCCCCGTCGCAGGAGAGCAAGAGCCGGTTCGTCAGCAGCTCGAGCAACTCCGGAGGGGCGCGATCCGCCGGGACATCTCCGCCGGCCACCATCCGAATGACCAAGGAGTTTCGTAGGATGGCTGACGCTTTTGCCCCGCATATCAAGGACGAGGCGAAGCGGCATCAGTTCTGGGTCAACAAGGTCGGCCGGAAGATCGTTGAGGGAAAATGACTTGACAGTCAAGTTTAGGCGTGGGAGAGTCTCTGCACGACGCTCGGACGTGCCGCGTCTTTGCGTTGATCGACGGAAGTCGGCCGCACGGCTCCGTTGCTCGTTCTGCGGGGACCCTCTCGCGCTGGTCTGCAAACAGCGAGAAAGGGAACCCGTATGAAGCAAGAGCAAAAGAAAGAGCAAGGGAAGCGTCGGACGGATCCGGAACCGCGTTTTCACGACGTCACGGCGAGCTGGGTGAAGCTTCGGAACAAGGATCCGAACCGGCACTACGTCTACGTCAACAAGGGCGACGCGGCGCAGGGCGTCGAATACTACCAGTCCATCGGGTACGAGATCGAGCACTACCGCGAGGGCGGGGTTCAGCCTCACGGGAAGCAGGAGCCCGGGTCTGAGATCGAGAAGCGGGGGCACGTCCTCATGAGCATCTCGAACGAGGACCACGCCAAGCTCGTCATGTACGGCCCCGACGGCGTGACCGGGCAAGCGGCGCAGGATCGCCTTGAGGCCGAAGCGATCGGGTTCAAGAAGCGAGGGCAGGTCGACCACCTGCGCGGGCAGCACGGACGACCGATGATCTCGGTCATCAACGAGACGTCTCCGGCCACGCCGGAATAGCGATAAGGAAAGAAGATGGCGGATAATCCTCAGCTCTACGGCTTCCGATTCCACTCCACGAAGAGCGGTTCGGGCACGCCGCACGTTGTGAAGAAGGCAGTGGCTTCTGGGTACGCCGGGCAGCCCGACGGTGCGACCACGGTGAATATCAACCCCGGCGACGTCGTGAAGGTAGTCAACGACGGAACCGTAGCTCTCGCGGCAGCCGGCGATACCGGACTCTTTGGCGTCGTGGTCGGCATCGCGCCGTACTGGGACGGGTCGAAGATGCAGCGAGGAAGCAATCTTCCTAGCGGAACCACGTACAGCACGAACATCTCGCGACAGAGCTACGTTCACGTCATTCCGTTCTACGACGCCATCTTTGAGGTTGACTGCGACGACGCAGCGACGGCCACCACGTTCCTCGCCTACCAGGCGTTTGTGGGCGAAAACTGTGATCTCGCCGTGTCGTGCGACGCAACGAGCAAGAAGTCGTTCTACCGCCTCGACATCAGCGGGCACGGCACCGGGTCTGCGCAGTTCCGCATCTGGGACGTGAAGCAAGACGGGCCAAACGCAGACTTCTCCGGCAACTACGTGAAGGTTCTCGTGGTCGCCAACGAGACGACGGCCGCTCTGGCCGGATACGACAGCGGCGCCAGCGGCACCTGATAGGAGCTACGAAGGACCATGACCGTCTTTACAAGCACGATTGCGAACACGTTGAAGGAGACGATCGACAACATCGTCGACGACGACACCGACGGCCTCGAGTCGAACGCCGTCTTCAAGCTCTGGATGGACGAGAAGACCATGTCCGACAACTTCGAGGACGACCTCGAGATGGGCGGCCCTGGTCTTGCGCAGGAGAAGGCAGAGGACGCGGAGATCGCGACCGGAACCATGTCCGAGGGGTATATCACTCGGTACATCGCGCGCACGTTCGGCCAGAAGATGATCATCTCCGAGGAGGCGATGGAGGACGCGAAGTACCCTCGCGCCATCGCTCTTGCTCGGAAGCTGAAGCGTTCGCTGTGGAAGACCGCGGACTACGACGCGACCAATGTTCTCGTGCGCGGCTGGAATAGCAGCTACACGGGCGGCGACGGCGTCTGCCTGTTCAGCTCCTCGCACACGCTGCCGAACGGCGGCACGTTCAGCAATACGCTCGCGACGCCGCTCTCTCCGAGCGTCGCCGCTGTTGCCGCTGTGACGACCGCGATTCGGAAGCTCCCCGGCCACGACAGTCTCATCGAGGGCGCCGAGCCTACGAAGATCGTCTGTCCCGTGGACCAGTGGGCGATCTGGTCGCAGATCCTGAACAGCAACTTCACGCCCACGGCCGGCAACTTCGCTGAGATCAACGTAGCGAAGAACGACCTCAGCCTGAAGGTCGTTCCGATCAAGTATTGGTCGAACACCACGACGAACTGGGCGATGCTCACGGACGTCGACAACGGACTTCAGTTCCGCTGGCGCCGTCGTCCGAAGGCGCGGACCTGGGTCGACAACGACCACGAGAGCATGAAGCACTCGATCAGCGCCCGCTGGGCACGCGGCTGGAGCGATCCCCGTTGTGCCTACGGTTCGCAGGCTTGAGGGGAGAGAATCATGGCGGTTTACGGAGCATTCACGTTCCCGCAGGTGCCTTCCTACCCGGTAGGCGCTGGCCTGCGTCACGAGTACGGGACGATCGTGCCGCCTGGCGGCGAGGTCGTTGCGTACGTTCGATCCGGCGGCGTACAGGACGGGGATCATCCTGACGTCCGAGCGAAGCTGGTGACCACCCTGAACGCTGCGCTCGCCCTCTGCCGATCGGCGCGCGGCGACGCCGTCGTCGTGCTCGAAGGCCACGCGGAGAACATCTCCTCGGCGGATCAGATGAGCAGCCTCGTGGCCGGGACGCGAATTCTCGGTCGCGGCCACGGGACGGCTCGCCCGACGTTCACCTGGACGGCGGCGACCGCGACGTTCCTCCTCGACGTGGCCAACGTCCACATCGACAACTGCATCCTGAACATGGACCCTGGGACCGGTTCGACCACTGTGGCAGCCCCCATCACCGTCTCGGCGGCTGGGTGCGCGATCACGAACTGCCAGATCCGGCTCTCGACGGACGCGAACAGCAAGACGACGATCGGCGTGACGACGACGGCGGCTGACCTCACCATCGCCAACTGCTTCGTCTACGGAGCGGCCGACGGCGCGGCGACGACTGGTTTTCAGTTCGTCGGCGCGGACCGTCTCCGCTTCGTCGGCAACTACGTTGTAGCCGGCACATCGGCGAACGGAGTCGGCATCGTCCGCTTCCTGACCACGGCGTCAACAGACGTCGTGATTCAGGACTGCATCATCGGCAACAGCAAGAGCGGTTCGACCGAGGCTCTGACGGGCCACGCGACGACCACCGGCATCATTGACCGAACCACCTTCCTCGTGAACTCCGGCATCGCCGGGGCGGGAACCCTCAACGCCTTCTGGGTCGGCCGCCAGGTCACCACGACGGACGGGGCGGGCACACGCGCAGCGCTGTTCGGAACCGAGTCTACCTGAACCCTCGTTGCTCCGGGCGTCCTCCGGGGCGTCCTCTCTCGCTGCTCTCCGCCTCTCGGAGGGCGCTCGGAGCCTCTCTTTCATCTTCGGAGGGCAGGTCTTGCGGACGATCGGAAAGCGCTGGCCACGTAACGCTCCTCGCGGAGATTACACCGCGGAGTGCAGTTACTGCGGCGTGGCCTATCGCCGCAGCAGTCTCGTACGGGACGGGAGCGGTCGCTTCGCGTGTCCTGACGACGCCAGAGGCCGGGACGCTGTAACTCTCGACCGGCTGAACGCCGCCGGAGGACAGAAGCGGTCGAAACTGTCCCCGCCGGACGCACGCCCCGCTCTATGGTCGCCAGCCAGCGGTCACGGCCTCTGGTCGAGTCTCGGGTCTTGCGCGTACTGGGTCGAAGGCAGGGATGCGACGCTGGACGCGGACGATCGGGCTGCGAGCGTGGTCGACCGCGCCGGAGGCCCGGACTTCGCGCAGGCGATCGCGGATCGTCGGTATCACACGGTGGGGACGCCTCGGAGACTCGACGGCTACGGCATCACGTACGACTACCTGATCAGGCGTGGCCGCCCGGACCTGACAGGCTTCGGAGCGTTCTCGCTCGTCGCCAGGGTGTTGCCGGACTCGTCGAACCTCGACGCTCTTGCGTGGTCCGGGGACGACTCCGACGCGGATCCAGACAACGACGTTAGCGGTGTCGGCTCTCAGATGCGAGCGAGCGACGGTTACAACTCCGTGTTCGTGGACCAGGGATCAACGGTAGTGACAGCCGAGATATCGGTAGGAAACTACAGCAACGCGGCGTGGCGCACCATCGGATGGTCGTGTGACGGCACGACGGCAACGCTGTACATCAACGGGGTGTCCGCCGGCAGCGCGGCCTTCGTCTTCTCGGCCTCGAACACTCGTCAGGAGTTCGTTGGGTCAACCGGACTGACACACCAGGGCATCGGCGTGCAGGCTGCGTTCAGACGCGCCCTCTCTGCCGCTGATATGCTTGCCGTGCATACTTACGTCTCGGGGGTTTACGCATGACAGCGAACAGCACGAGGACGCGCGAACTCGACATCCAGACGATCGTTTGGCGCGCGTACCAACTCGCCGGGCTCACTCCGGCCGAGCAGGGCAGCGTCTCGAACGAGAAGGCGAGCCTGGGCCGCGACCTCCTTGAGCTCGAGATCGATGCTCTGCAGGCGGCCGGAATCGTCGTCCGCGCCGTCGACTTCTACTCGCTCACCGTCGCGGCTGGGACCGCGTCGTACACCCTGCCGACGTACACGATCGACCTGGCCGGCGTCGGGATGTACCTACCGACCGGGCAGACGACGGGAGAGGCGCGGGTCGAGCCGATTTCGCGCGAGGAGTACCACGCTCTCACCGACAAGGTCTCGCGGGGCAGGCCATCCAGGATGTACCTGCACAGGCTTGCGACCATGACGCTTTACGTCTGGCCGGTTCCGGACGCCGCCGGCACGATCAACCTGCAAGTCCACAAGCTGCTCGGAGACAACGACGATGGCAGCAAGACGCTCGACCTCGAGCGGCACTGGGTGGACTACATCATCCACGCACTGGCGTCGAAGCTGGCGTTCGCCCACAGCCTTCCGCTCGACCGTGTCGGCTACCTTCGTGGGGCTGCTGAGGCTAAGATGAAAGCGGCGATGGCTCGTAGCAAGAGCGGGCTCCCGTCGCAAATGGTCGTACAGCACTCGACGGCCTGGAGGCGCTGATGCATTTGATCGAAGCACTTGTTCCCGGCGTCGCGGGTTGCGAGAACGGAACGGCGGTCATCACGCTACGCGGAACGGCGACATCGACCACGGTCTACACTGACTTCGAGGGGACCGGTTCGTACGCGAGCAACACGATCACGCTCGACGCTCGCGGCGGCGCCGTCGCGTACGTCGACAACGTCCTGGTGACCGTGGCCTGCAAGGACAGCAGCGGCAACACCGTTCGGACGTTCGTCTCCGGCGTCGGAGCGGGGAACATCGAGGTCAAGAGCGACAGCTTCACCGGGACGGCGTACTCCGGGGCGCCTACGGCGACGAGTCAACCGACGACGCTGAAGGCTGTCCTGGACAAATGGGACAACAGCGCTGGGGCTGACGACTTCGAGGTTCTTTTTGAGGGAGCGTCAACTCCACTGTCGTCGTTCGCGTCCCGACTCTCCGGGATGCTGTACAACGTCAAAAGCACGGCGTACGCAACTGGCGCGACGGGCGACGGAGCAACCGACGACACGGCGGCGATCAACGCTGCTATCTCGGCGGCGAGCGCGGCGGGAGGCGGCACCGTGTACTTCCCGAAGGGGACGTACAGGATCACGACGACACTCAACGTGCCTGGGACAGTCTCGTTCGCTGGGGTGTCTCCGAAGGTCTCACTAATCAAGATGGACGCCGCCTCCGCGGCTCACGTCACGTTCACGAGCGGGACAACGAACCGGAGTCAGGTGTTTCGCGACCTGCGCTTCGAGAATGCGCAGTCGAACAGCAAACCGATCTTCCTGCCGTACTCCGTAAGCAGCACGCATTTTCTGGCACAGAACTGCGTATTCGGCGATTCGTCTTACACGAAATACGTGTGGGACGATCCGGCGTCCGCCGTCGTATCCACGGCACGCTTCTCCTTCTGCCGCTTCGACATCGGAAGCACGTCGGGCGGACACGTTGTCACGAGCGACAGCACGAGCGCGCAGATCTGGCTCGACCACTGCTGGCTGACCACGCCGAACTCGTTCTCAGGCGAGATGGTCAGGTGTCCGCGGCTCACGGTCGTCGGCACACGGTTCGAGCCTGGGCAAGGTGGGGCACAGAGTTGCATCGTCATTCCGAACGTTGCCAACGCTTATGCAGCGATCACGGGAAATGAGTTCAACTACGACTCGTCGGGCACGATCACTGGGATCGAGATCGAAGGAACTCTTTCGTCCACAATGCGCATTACCGAGAGCGGAAACGTCTTTCACTCCAGCGTCACGCCTTACGCATACACTCCGGCGTGGGACGCGACGCGGGTCGTCCTCGGTACTCGTCCCGAGATGTACTACCGTACGTCTGACAACACGACGCCGCTCACGATCCCGGCCGACCAGTACGGCGTCGTTGTACTTCGTCGCACGGGCGGCGCGGTGCAGACGTTGAACTTCAACAACGCGACTCCGGGGAGCGAGTTCACGCTAGTCATTTACAACAACTCCGGCGTCACGCCGCTTGGCGCGATCACCTGGGGAAACAACGTGCAGGTCGACAGCGTCACCGTTCCTGACGACGCGAAAGTAACGGTCGTGCGCTTCGTCTGCGCGTCGCACGACGGATCAACCCTCGTGTGGCTCCAAGCGAACGGAACGAACTTCACGCCATGAGCACCGCGCCTGTACCGCTGACGAACAACGAGGAGTCGAACGACGAGGAGCTCGCCGGGGCGAGCCCTGTCGCGATCAACGTCCTCGCGGATTCTCGCGGGGCTGTGCGCCTGCGTCCCGGAATCGTCGCGCACTCCTCGTTCTACTCCACGGCGTTCTCGACCGACGAGATCTCCGGCCTCAGATACACGAACGGTGGAAAGCTCTACGCCTTCGCTCAGGGAGCAGCGAGCGGCGAGATGTTCCTCGTCGGCAGCGGTGGAGCAGCTTCGCTCGGGAGCATGCCCGGGCTCTTTCGACCTAGCATCGTGGAGACGGAGGCGATCCTTGGGATCACAACCGGAAGCTACCCGTACAAGGTGGTGCTGGCGACGGACGCTATGTCCCCGCTGGCGGGAGGGCCTGTCGAGTCGACGCACATCGCCACGATAGACACGCGGCTTCTCACGAACAACAACGCTGCCTATCGTGGCAGGATTTACTACTCGCAAACGCAGGAAGGGTCCACGTCGTACGCCGGACACGAGGTGTGGACGGGCTACGAAACCGGAGAGTTCTCCACTTCTGCGCGACCCGACCCGGTAATCGCAATCGCAGACACGACGTCAGCCATCTTCGCCTTCGGGACGTCAACGACGTCAACTTTTGTCCCGGACAGCACTCAGGATTTTGCCCTTGTCGGAGCGATCGAGATCGGTTGCTCGGCAAGGCACTCGATCGTCAGGACGGACACCGGATTCGCCTGGCTCGACGACCGGATGCGTTTCGTTTCCTTCTCCGGCAGGGAGCCGGAGGTGATCTCGAACGCGCTCTCTCTCGACGACATCACGACGCCCAGCGACTGCTTCGGGTATCGCGTCGCCGAAGGCGCGTACGACCTTCTCGTGTGGACATTCCCGACCGACGGGCAGACCTTCGTGTACTCGAACGGGACGTGGTCTAGGTGGTACATGTACGACACCGGGACGACGGGCTGGACCCGCTTCCCCGTGTCGAGCCACGCGGTTCGCATCGGGTACGGCGACAACCTCGTTGGTCTGACAGACGGACGTGTCATGAGCCTCTCTCGAACGGCGTACTCCGACGCTGGAACCGTCCTCAAGGGATACGTCGAGACCGGGTTCATCAACCGTGGTACCGACGCTATGAAGCACTGCAAGGCGCTCAGGATCGCCCTGCGGCGCGGGCAGACCGGCGGGACAGCTCCGACGCTCCTCGTCTCTTGGCGCGACGACCTCGGAAGCTGGTCGAGCGACGTCCGCGTGTCTCTTGGCACGACGGGTGATACACTCCCAGTGGTCGAGCTTCGGTCGCTCGGATCGTATCGCCGCAGGCAATGGCGGTTCACGTTCATGGACACGGCGGAACTCGTCCTAGCCGGCGTCTCAGAAGATTTCGACGTCTTGGGGGTCTGATATGGGAATCTTCGGAAAGAGCGACGATCAGAAGAAGCTCGAGGGTTCGCAGCGCGAAGTGACGCAGCGAATGAACGAGGCGTCGCTGCAATATCAGAACATGCGCAGGCCGGCGAGACAGGCGGCTCTGAACGCCGGAAAGAACACGGCCGAAGCGTACGGCAACATGGACCGCCTGCTCACAGAAATGACCGGCGGAAGATATCAGGCTCCGAACTACGACACGCTCTTTGCCGATCCGTACCACGGAACAGGGTTCGACGAGGTGTCCATGAACCCGCTCACGAATCCAGAGACGGGAGAAAAGATCTTCGCTCCGTCGGTCGAGGAGACGATCAAGTGGCAGCCACGCGAAGACAGGTACCTCGGCCAACAGTACCAGGGTCAAACGGCTCCGCCGGGCATGAGCCAGTCGCAGTTTGTGACCTGGCACATAAACAGCCAGCCGCAGGGGTATCCTAGGAACACGATGGCAGCGTGGCAGTTGTATCAACAACAGCAAGCCGCAGCGCGCTCCCAGGCGCCCGGACAATCGGAGTTCTACTGATGGGAATCGGAAGTTCGTTCAAGAAAGCTGGCTTGGCCGGGGTCGCCAAGAGCGCTGCCGCGTCTGCTCCTGCGTGGAACAATGCGCGCCGCAGCGCATGGCTGTCGCCAGAGCAGACGTCGAATCGCAACGTGGCGAGGGTAGGCGGGCGGTGGGGTTCGTCCGGCATGTCGTCGGCGAATGATGCGCTCAACAAGGTGTCCGGAACGGCAGGCGGACTCCGCGACGGCGGAGCGTTTGGCGGCGGAACGGCCACGGCGGCAGCGAAGGCCGCCGGATCCTTCGCGTCGGGCACGACAGGTACGGGGAAGCCGATCACGACGAGCGGGACGGATCTGCTCGGAGACACCGCGCAAGAGAAGGTCGTCGCCGACCTGTCTCCCGGCCTCAACGACAACAAAACGACGACGTCGACCACGTTTTCTGCTGAGCAAGGAAGCCTGAACGAGAATCGTCAGGACGCCGCGTTTGACGCGATGATGCAGCAAAGCGGCACGCCGACGTACTCCGCTCAGCAGTTCGACGACGCCAGAGGATCGGGTCTTGCGGCTGACGCCTCTGGCTTCTACGATTTCGAGAGAGACGACATGCTTAGGCGACTGAACGCCGAGGCCAGGGCCAAGGGCATGGGCGGGTCGTCTCGCGCGCTCGAAACGAATATGCAGGGACTGGCTCGCCTTGGCGCAGAGGAGGCGAAGTACAACGCAGAGTACGGCCTTCAGCGCCAGGACATGCTCGGACGACTCGCGGGTCAGGCCGACTCGTCCTCGAATGCGCGGTTCTCGACCCTCGGGAACCTCGCCGGCGGAGCGGACCAGTTCTCTCTGGGTCGCTTCGACGCTCTCCTGGGTGGCGCGGCCGAGGCGGACAAGTCGATCGGCAACGAGAAGGAGTTGCTCGGCAGTCTTGCGGCCGGGGCCGACGCATCGAATCTCGCCGCGAACACGCTTGCGCTCAATGCCGTCGGAGCGCAGGGCGACAGGTATGCCGGGCTGAGCGGAGATGCGCAGGGTCGCGCGCAGGACATCAATCTTGCGATGACAGACGCCGAGCTTTCGATGTATACGGGGGCGCCGCAGGGGCTGATCGCGGCGTACAGATCGGCGGTCGAGTCGGGCAACACGGGGCTCGCGCAGGAACTCGGAACACTCATCGGCGGCGCCGCTGGCATGTACTTCGGCGGCCCAGGAGGAGCGGCGGCTGGAGCGAGCGCTGGCGGCTGGGCAGGACGGGTACTGGACGAGAGTTGAGGTGGACCTGTGGCGTATATTCCTGGCAGCAATCTTCGTGTTCCGGACGTCTCCGACGCGCTGAATAGGCCGACGAGGTATCCTGACCGCCTCGGCCCGGTGCTCGACATGCTTCAAAGCGGCATGCGCGAGCAGGGGGCCATGGCGCGCGAGAATGCCGGCAACATCGCAGCGATGGAGCGCGAGCGGTTTCAACAGAACGCCATTACCGGTCGCGACAACGCGCAGATCGCGGCGAACGAGCGAGCGGCAGCGGCCGAGATGGCGGCGAAACGCGCGGCGGCTTTCGCTCGGGCGCAGACGAGGTTGGCCGAGGCGAAGGCGAGCGGCGATCCCGTTGCCATCGCTCAGGCGCAAGCCGCCGTTGACGCGCTGGGCGGACAGGAGCAGCCTCCGCCGCGACTCGGCGGGCTCGCGGGGATGGTCGAGCGGCCAGGAAGCAAGGCCGAACCGCTTCCCCTCGTTCTGTCTCCCGGCGAGCTCGATCTGTCTCCGGGTGCGGTCGACCGGGCGATGCAGGCGCCGGCAGAGGCCGCGAAGCCGACTCCGTCTGCTCCTCCGACGCTCGGCGGCGTCGGTGGGCCAGTAGACGGTCCCGACCTCGCGTCCAGCATCCCTGCTCTCGCGGAGAGTCTCGGCAGGAATCCGGAGGACGTCGCAAAGATCGCGGCGCGTGGTTACGCACTATTGCAGAGCGCGGAGAAAACCACTGGGTACGCAGACAGAGAAAAGATCGTTCGCGAGGGCATGCGAGGCTACGCAGAGAAACTCGCGACGCAGAAACGATTTGGATCTGGCGGCGGCGGCGGTTCGTTCGACCAGGACAGCCTCGACAGCTACGCGCGATCGGTCGCTGGTTCGCCCGAGGAAGCCGACCGGCTTATTTCGGTAGGACGCTCCGCTTTTGCGGTCGCTCGCGGACCAATGGCGCAACGTGCGCACGACGCCATCGGAGCGATCGATCGCGCTGCCGGCAGACTGGCATCGGCGGGAGCGCGATCCGCTGCCGCGGAGGCAAAGGAAGACAGAGACCGAGTCTCTGACGATCGAATGTGGTTCGCGAGAGGAAAGGCAAACAGCAGCAGTCTCGCCGCGGACATCAAAGCGGCGGCGTCGGGCGATCAGGTGGCGGCCGGTCTGAGGTCAGCGGATCCTTATGTTCGCAAGGCAGCGATCACGCAGATGCAACGCGACTTCGGCGGCGTCGGCACGCAGACAGAGCGCGACTTCCAGACGTTCTACACAAACGTCCTCGGCGATCCTAAGCAATGGGAGGCTCGGATGCGCCAACTGTTCGACATGAACGCATCGGAGGAGATTGAGCGTATCGCTGGCCAAATCGCCGAGTTTCGAGCGATGATGAAACACGAACGCATCGGCAACGCGATCCGCGTATCTCTCGCGTCCGCTCGCGAGCAAGGGGCTGGACCGGACGCTGGGCTCTCGTATTTGTCCGGCCTTGCCTATGGACTTCCGCCGTCTCGGCAGATGGACATGCTCTCCTCCGTGTGGACTCCAGAGGAAATGGCTACGCTGCGAACGAGAGACGCTTTGTCGCAGAAGGCGGCGCCGACAACTCCTGTAGATGACATGAGCAACGGAGACGTCGAGGCTGAGTTTTTGCGCGCTCGAGGCGCGGCACCGGTGGCACGCAAGGGTTCGGAGCAGAGCCATGAGTGATCGGGAGCTCGAGCTTGCGCAAAGGATCATGCGCGACCAGGAGCATTTTCGTCCGGAGACGGTGGCGAAGGCGCGCGAGGTCGTCATGGCAGAGGTTGCTCGTCGCGGTGGCTCTGCTCCGAAAGACCCGGATCCGTACCGACCGCCGCTCGGCGTTTCTCCTGCCATGCAGGACAAAACGACGATGTTTCTGCCGTTCGTGAAGAACGAGGCCGGAGAAGATGTTCCTGCGGACGTCGGCGGTCGAGCGATTTACGACGACCCCAGCCCGTTCGCGACGTACGGAGAGAAGCAGGCGGGAAGGGCGCACGCGGTCGCCAGGAGCATCGAGTCAGGACAACCGGCGGTCTTTCTGGAGGGGCGAGAGGCCGAAGGAGCCTCCGACTCGGCGATGCTCGCGGCCGAGAAGGTTGCGAGCCGCGCTCCGGCCATGGTGCGCGGGCTCGGATCGGCGGCAACGCTCGGTCTTGGCAACATGCTCTCCGACGCAACGATCTACGCCCTAGAACAGTCCGGGGCGATTCCGCAAGGAACACTCTCTCGAATGCGCGAGGAGGAGAGCCAGCACCCCGGCACAACGCTCGCAGGCGCAGGAGTCGGAGCTGTGCTCGGTTTTGGCGCCGGAGCGAAGGGGGCTGGCTCTCATCTATTTGCCCCCACGGCGACGGTCAAGGAGACCGCCAAACAGGCGGCGGCTGGAGGCGCTATTGGGCTGAGCACGAGCGCCGCGTCGAGGGGTTTGGCCGGCGAAGACGCCGCTCCGTCTGGCATGGAACTTGGACTCGCTGGACTCGGAGGAATGCTGCCCGTCGGCCTCTCCGCTCTACGAGGCGCGTCGCGCGGAGGAGCGAACCTGCTGGAACGATCTCCTGCTGTGCGCGCCGCCACCGAGGCCGAGCGCACCGGAGTCTCCGTCGGGCCGTTTGGCGGGATCGACGAGTCGACGCTCGACCCGGACGTGCTTCGGGCGATGAAACACCCGGATCGGCCGAACGCTAACACCTCGGAAACGCTCGCCGGCGAGCTCGCGGCGGATCCGAAGATCGGGGGCGTGGCGAAACGGCTCGTGGCGCAGGAGAGTCGGCTCGGAGGACTCGGCGACCTGGCCGATCAGCCACGGCCGATCGATCTCGCGCCCACTGACGTCCGCGAGGCGTCCGCGATCTCGTCCGGCAGAGCCCCGGCGGAGGCTCTTGGTCTCGAAGGCGCTTCTCGGTCCATACCGCGTGTAACGTCGTCGCTCATGACGCAGACGGGACGACCGTTACGCACGTCGATCGACGCGGCCGAGGTCGAAGTCGCCAGGTCAGCGATCGGCAGCGATCTTCCGGAGGAGCTACAGTCCGCGTTCATCGATCTTGTTCGCGCTGGTGCGCCGCGAGCGGAGTCGGCGACAGCGGTCCGAAAAATAGCCGCGGAGCAGGGCGTCGACGAGGCGCTGCGTGTTGTCAGATCGGAGATCGCCGCTCGGCTTGACGAGGTCGCAGGGCCTTACGCAGCGTCGGTTCAGAAGTCGTTCGAGGACGCCGGCGGCGTCCCGTCTACTGCCACGCGGATCGCGTCCGAGGCCGCGGTCGATCCGGTCGGAAAGCACCTTCTCGCGGAGCACGCCGGAGCCGTCGGACGTTCGAGCGCAAGACTAAACGAAGTTGCCGACGAGCTTATCTCAACTGAGGGTCTGGCGGAAGCTATCGCGGCCCTTCGCGACAGGCACCTCGGAGGCATTTCCGGCGTCGCCGCTGGTCGAGCTTCGTACCTTGGTAAGGCTCTCGGTAGGCTGGAGCTTCCGGGACCGGTGCACGCGGATACCGGAAACGCTCCGACGAGGCCGCTCTCCGTGCGCGAGCTAGAGCAGACTATTCGGGAAGAAAACGCGCGAATCGACCCGAGTACATTCGATCCGAGCAATCCGGGAGATCCGGAATACGTCAAGAGTCTTGTCGCGACAAGACCGAAGCATGTTGCTGATATTCAGCGGGAGAACGCGGCAGACCTTGGTGCGGCGAAGGGTCGTCTCGAGCTGTTCGGCCTCCCAACGGACATGGCGGTGATGCCGGAGGAGAAGTCGCTGCCTCTGATCCGACAGCCACTGGAGCGAACGCTGGTCCGCGTCTCGACGGAGATGCCGGCCGGAGGGTTCACCCCACGGGAAGCGGAGGAACTGCTCGCTGCCATCCGAGAGAACCCGCAGGCCGCAGACGCGCTCCGCGCGGCCCTCGCGACGGGGAGGGTCGCAAAGGAGGACGCGCCGGAGATTGCGCGAACCATCCTCGGAATATCTGGACCAGGGTCGCTCGGTGCGCCAGTGGGCCGGTCGACGAAGAACGTAGACGCGGCATACCGCGCCATCCTCGGGTCTCCAGACGCGCCACCGGGAGCGGCCGAGTCGCTGTCCCGAGCGCTCCCTGTGGAAGTCGGGTCGCAGCGCGCACTGAAGCGGGCGGGAGAGGCGCGTTCTCCCGTCGCCGAAGCCCTCGGGTACGACGTTGGGAAACGCGCTCCAGAGCGACTCAGCGAGGCTCGCGAGGGCCTCTCGAAGTACGCGGCCGGGTCGCCTGAGAAGCGGGCAGAGATCTCGGAGTTCGTCGGCCCTGACGCGGCAGCCACCCTCCGAGCCGCCGGCGCCGCTGAGCGGGCGGCGTCGAAGTCGGAAAAGCTGTTTGGCTTCAACAGGACGTCGCCAGAGGCCGTGAAGTCCGAGCGCGTAGCTGCTCACGTTTCCGAGCGATTCAGAGACGCGCCCGTCTCCGTCGCGCGCCGCGAGGTCGATCGCTTCGCCACGCTGTTCGGAACGGACCCACGGAAGACAACGCCGGAGCAACTGCGCGAGAGCACGAGAAAGAGGCTTCTCGAAATGGCGAACGGAAGCCAGAGGATGCGAGAAGACCTGTCCGCGTTCCTCGAGGATCACGGACTGGGCGACTACGTCTCGAAGCTCGTGCAGGCCGGAGCCGTCGACGAGCTCACCGCGTCGAGCGAGCAGGCGGCAGGCGCACTCACGATGGTGATCGGTTCGATGGCTCGACGCATCGCGAAGGGCGCTCCTATCGCGACGCACAGAGCGCTGCGCGGAGCGGCCGACGTGGCGGGGCAAGCGGCAGAGACAACGAAGCCGATCGGGCGCCTTTCTGCGGAGCGCGACCGCGGCGGAAAACAACGCTGAAAGTGATAGGATAGCAACATGGCACACCAGTACGAACAACCGGCCGTTGACGTAGCGCCTCCCATGAGCGGAGCGATCACGGGTTCGAGCGGCAACTTCTGCGTCGCGACGACCGCCGCGAGTCAGCGATTCGATATCCCTTCCAGTTGGAAGGGGAAGTACGTGACTTTTGTCGCGGTGACCCTGGACGTGCAGATCAGCTTCGGCGGGTCCGCTGTCTCGGTCACGCTGAACCAGACGAGCGGCGTCGCATCAGAGGTCATCACGACGAACAACGCGACGGGGTTCCCGATCGTCGCCGGGACGACGGTCAGCTACCGCATCCCGAACGACGCGAGCGTCACCGACTTCGCGATCATCTCGTCGGGGACCACCGGGTACCTGTTCGCGTACATGAGCGAGAACCGTTTGTGAGCAAGATCTGGCGCAGAACCGCGGCCATGGCGGCGTTTCTCGTCGCCTTTGGCTCGTCATGCCTAGATGTGTCGGTCGAGGCCCCGGTCCTTCCGCAGAACGTCGCGGTTCTCCGAGCGCTCGAGGAGTGGGAACACGCGGGCCTCCCCGACGTCTCCGGCTGCCTCGCCAGTTCGTTCGTACTCCCCGCGCAGGGGCCGGAGACGTTCGACCGCGTCTGCGTCGCGTTCAAGGAGGAGCAGGGGTGCGTTGCTCCCTTCAACGGCATCTTCCTCATCGTCGTCGCTCCGGGCATTCCGCGCGAGGACTACTACGACCCGATCGCGCACGAGGCGCTCCACGTCATGGCGGCGTGCATGCGCGGCCGGGTACCCGACCCGTACGACGCGCAGCACCGCGACGCACGGATCTGGGCTGCGGAGGCCGGGCTATGAGGCGGATTGAGCGAGGTTATCGCAGGTACGTTGTCCGGGCGATCGCGGGATTGCCCATAGGAGCAGGTATGTCTTGGACAATCGATGAGTTTGCCACCGCTGGCGCGCACACGTGGACGTGTCCGACTGGGGTTGATCTCGTTTACGTGTACATCCGGCCTGGGGCGGGAGGAGGCGCTGGCGGAGCTGGCGGCGGCGGCGGATACGCTGGCGCATCGGGCGGCGGTGGCGGTGCTGGCCGCGGCGGTGGTCCGGGAGGATCCGCGTGCCTGAGCTGCGTCCCTTTGACGACTACCGCGGGGGCGTACGATCTCGTAGTGGGCGCGGGTGGCGCGGGTGGCGCGGGTGGCGCGGGTGGCGGCAGCGGGGCCAGCGGTTCCGCCGGCGCGGCGGGCTCTCAAGGCGGCGTTTCGTCGATATCGAGATCCGGGAGTTTGATCTTCCAAGCCTGTAACGCCGATAACTCGCCAACGCCCACCACCGTGGCCGGCTGCGGAGGGGGCTCGTCTGGTTCCGGCGGGTCAGCTGGGACATCCGGAGGCGGCGGCGCGTCGGGCGGGAGCCCTAGTATCGGCACAACCTGGGCTGCGGGGCAGGTTTTGGGTACAGGGTCGTTCAATTCAGGTGCAGCTGCCGTGGCGGGCGCCGGCGGTTCCCCCAGCAACGCCGGCAGTGCCGGCACGAGCGGTTCCGGTTCTTACTCCCAGCTACAGGCATCCACGGGCTTGCTGCTGTCTGGGTTGGCCGGTGGTTCCGGCGGAGCGGCAAGCGGCACCACGGGAGGTGGCGGTGGTAGCTCGGCCGGAGGCACGTCGGTGCGCGTGAACGATTTTCAACCATTCCCTGGCATGCCCGTTGCTGCCGGCGGTGTGGGCGGCGCTTCGGCCGCCGGCGGCGCTGGCGGCGGGGCCGGTGCTGGTAACGCCGGGTCCAACGGCGGAAACGGCACGGCCGGTACCGGGGGCTTGGGCGGCGGCGGTGGTGGCGGCGGCGGTGGTGGCGGGTGCGGAGTCGGTTCGGGCGGAGCCGGTGGCAACGGCGGTAACGGCGGCGCGGGCTCGGACGGCTACATCGCGATCGTGTACATCACGCCATGAGCGATCTGCTCGTCTCCGTGGTCGAGCGCGTCGAGGCGGTCGGAGACCGTGTTGCGGAACTGCGCGCCCTCGTCGAGCGGATGGACGAGCGGCTCGAGGCGCGGCTCTCCGTGTGCGAGCGGACCGACGAGCGCGTGGCGTCGATCGAGAAGACGCAGGCGTGGATCCGCGCGTGGGCGGCTGGAGCGGCATTCGTTGTCTCGGGCCTGCTCGGCGCCGTCGCGTGGGCCATCTCGGCGCTAGGGGACGTGCCATGAGAGCGACCGGGAGAGTGCAGGGGCTTGCCGTGAACTCCGTGGTACGCTCTCGTGAGGAGGAAAGAGCATGACGAACGAAGAACTCGCGGCTGTTACCGGCGCGGTGCTTGGAGCCGCGATCGCTCTGCGAACGACCCTGAGCCTCAGCGTCGTGGCGATTCGGGCGATCGATCTGGCGCTCGACGGGAAGGTCGACTGGCTCTGGCCGGAGAAGCTCGCTCGCGCGCTCGAACGCGCCGATCGTGTTCTCGATCTTCTCCCCGTGAAGCCTCCGGTGGTCAGGAGTCGCCGATGACCGTCGCTTGGTGTTGCTGGTTCTACCCGACAATGCACATCATCTATCCCGAGATCCACTTTCATTGGATGGTCGCATGATCACGCTCATCGGATTCGGAATGATCATCGCGATCGCGGCGATCATCGCAACGGAGGCGGGACGGTGAACATCGTCCCGATCGTCAGGGCAGTTGTCGCGGTCGCCAAAGGGATCGCGGAGATCGTTGTCTTCGCCAGGCGAAGGCGCAGGAGGGAAGAAGAAATGAAGAAGAAGAAAAAGAGCGGCAAGGGTAAGCCGTGCTGACGTTCGGAGAGCTGCTCCTGGTCGTCACGCTGGGGACGACGATCGGTAACCTTGTCGCCGGCGCCATCTTCTCGCTACTGCCCGATGATTGAGCGGGCGGCGGCCTGCGCCCTCTCCTTGCTCTGGCGAGTCGTCCGCAGGAGCTTCCCGTCCATCGAAGAAATGCTTGACACGCTCGAGGAAA
>Ga0208005_1000214_pt1 | contig 24190 bp, 34 predicted proteins | sample DEB19_08_DNA_3_FD_184530 | JGI IMG/M metagenome (GOLD analysis project Ga0208005, IMG submission 184530) | Aqueous microbial communities from the Delaware River and Bay under freshwater to marine salinity gradient to study organic matter... | ecosystem: Environmental > Aquatic > Marine > Coastal... | reverse complement strand
AGCCCTAGGGCTCAAATCAAGCCTAAAGCGAAGGGGCGGCCTTTAGGGGACATATTGGAAATTTTTTAAAAGGGGTGAGTGGAGCATAGGGCGACATCTTGGGAATTTTTTAAAAGGGCTTAGTGGAGCAATCCCAATTTACCCACCACCCCCCGGCCCCGACCCCTCCCCCCCCAATTGGGATGAGGTGATCACCCTAGGGATAGAACTAGGGGGAACACCCTGAGCACAAGTGGGAGTAGCAACCCCTGCGCGGGCGAGGCGAGGCTTTAAGGGGTGAAAGGATTGCGCCCATGCCCTTGCCTGCCCCTGACCGTGACCCGTACCTCGACCCTGACCTTGGGTGTTCTCTCTTACGGTCCCTTTCCCGTCCCTTTGCTTTGAGGGAATAGGGCCTTTGGAGGTTTGGGTTGCGGGGATTCGGTTTGCGGGGAGCTAGTCCCTTTCAGATACGTGTTACTACTTATTGCATTTACGCGCTCGCTTCTGGTATCTTGTCGGCGCGCTTGGGATACCCGAGCCGAAACAAAACAAAGAAATGCAAACCAAAGTAACACTCGCCGAGGCTTTCGCCGAGGCTAAATCACGGCAAACGCCTTGGACTCCTGCTGACGAGTCCCGGCTTGAATCCAAGCGGGAGCGCGAGCGCCTTGCGAGGCTCGCCTTTGAAGCTTCAAGGCCGCAAGCGGAGGAAGCCGAGGAAGTGGAGGGCGAAGAATGAAACACGATACCGAACACCTCACACTTGCTGATGTCCTGCTTTATGTCCTGCTTATTGCCGGGCTCGGCTTGGGCCTTGCCTATGCGTTCTAAGCAATTGTTAGTTAATCAGAAACAAACGAACAAATGCAGACATACGTTCACCTATCCCGTGAATCCGGGAATGCTAAGACGGGACCTATCCCTGTCTCGACTACCTCGGCGAAAACCTGTCCTCCGTCTTGTCCGTTTAACCGGGGACAGGGTTGCTACGCGGGGAGCGGTCCGCTTGCCTTGCATTGGCGAAAGGTCACCGCAAGGGAGCGCGGGATGGCTTGGGGTAAGTTTTGCGCGGAGATTGCGGGACTTCCCCAAGGTCAGCTCTGGAGACATAATCAGGCCGGGGACCTTCCCGGACCCGGGGAGCGGATTAACTCTCGGGAGCTTTTCGCCTTAGTTCGCGCAAACCTAGGCAAGCGGGGATTCACTTACACGCACAAGACAAACTCCCGCAGCAACTTGCAAGCGATTGCAAATGCCAACTCCCGAGGGTTCACAATTAACCTTTCCGCTAACAGCCTTGCACACGCGGACACGCTTGCGCGGACTAAAGCGGGGCCTGTCGTTTGCGTGCTCCCGCAGGAACAGACGCGCAATTGCTTAACTCCCGAGGGACGCCGGGTGGTAGTGTGTCCCGCTACGCAACGGGATAACGTTAGCTGCGCAACCTGTCAGCTATGTTCCCGGCGGGAACGGTCAGTCATTATCGGCTTCCCCGCACACGGGACAAGCAAGCGCAAGGCTTCGGCAATTGCGGGAGGTGCGTCTTGAAAGCGCAAGGACAAGCAAGGCACCATTTTTGGGGAGAATACGCGCAATCGATTGCGCTTCGCTTCGCTTCCCCGGAAGTAGCAAGCAAGGCGCGGGATAGGCTTAACTCGACGCTATCCGAAACAAAGGCGAAATGGAAGGTCCCGGATAAGGTCCCGTTTTGCTTGTCTGTTTTCGCTTCCGGCGCGGACCTTGACGCGGTCACCGCTTCGCTTGCGTCTTTTGGCGCGGATATCGGGAAAGTGCAAAGCTTGCGCTTTTCGGTAGATTGCGGGGAGCCTTTCGAAATTGAAATCCCGGAAGGCGAACAAACCCTTATCCCGTTCCCCGGATGAAAAAAGGCGATTTCGTGACCACGGCCTTGTGGCTCGTCGTTTGCGCGGCCTGTCTTTTGTACGGCCTCGGCCTTGCCTTGCTAGGTTAGCCCAAGCCAAGCCAACCCAAGCCTCCCTTTTACCGGGGAGGCTTTTTTGCGCCTATTTGCGGCGATCCGGGCCTTGCCTTGCGCGTTTCCTTCGCGTTTGCGGGGCGCGTGGAACGCGGGGAGTGTCACGGTAGCCCTAGCACATCAAAACCCCTAGAAACGCAAGGAAAGGCCATTTCTAGCGATTTCCGAAACTGGGGAATTTTCCCCAATTCCCTGTACTAGGGGAAAACCCCTGTACTAGGGCGTTCCCCTTAGTAACATCCGTGACTAGGGTGTTTACCCTATTACCTGTACTAGGGTGTTTCTACTACGTAGTCCTACGTATAGACCTGTACATACCTGTACATACCTGTACCTATCCCATCGCCCTGACTGGGGCCCGCATTACACAAAAAATGCCCTTAAAGGCCAAATCCGGCCTTAAAGGGCAAATCCCCTTAAAGGGTGAATCCGTTAGCGAATCTCCTTAAAGCCCAAATCAGCCAGCTTCTGGCGAGCCTCGGCAGCGTTCTTGAAGTTCTTCCCGCGGTTGTGTCCGTAGGGGTTGCCCTGAAACAGCATCGCCCGGCCCACGTCGGGCTGGGTGATGGCGAAGGTCTTCTGGACGGTGGAGTAGGTTGCGATGATCATTTGTGTATGTGTTTAGGGGTTGAGGATGTGGGTGGTCTCTTCCAGAGTGCCGGGGAAGCGGCGACCGAATGCCCGCTTGCCCTTCCGCTGGTTGAAGAAGCGGACGCCAGCGTAGCGGGGGTCCTGCTTCATCGAGGCGACGAGATGGCGAGCGTCCCAACGCTTGCCAGCGAACACCTGCTGGGTGGTGGCGCCATCGAAATACAGGACTGCGGCGGCAATGTCGGGCTGAACGACGAGCACGTAAGGCTCGTTGGGGAGGGTGGCGATTTCTTTGATCATTTTTGGTGTCGGGCTTTGCCCTACGTCACGGAGCAAAAGCGTTTCCTTGGTACAGGTCAATGCCTTTTTTCAACTTTCTTCACAGGTACAGGGCTTGCCTGCGTTTTCCAATTCGGAAAGAACTGGGTATGCCCGAAGCCCAACTTCTCATCCTATTCCTCGCGATTGTCCAAATGGAGAGTGCCGGGGACCTGAATGCCAAGAACGGATCCGCCGTAGGCCCGGCCCAAATCCAGCCCGCCGTGGTGGCTGACGTTCAAGCGTGGGGCCACAAAGCCTCCTTAAGCGACCGATCCAGCTTAGACGGCAGCTTCCGCCTGTTTTGCCTCTACACGGACAGGTGGGTTGCGCGGCACAAGCTACCCGACACGCCACAGACCCGAGCCAACATCTGGAGACACGGGCCTAACTCAAAGTACGCCTTAAAGGGCGAATCCACCAAATACTCCTTAAAGGTTGAATCCCTGATTAAGGATGAGGATCTCAGTTGGGCTCATCCGAATAGCCGTAAATGGCTTAACGACAGAAGGAAGCACAATTTGAGACGCTAGTGTGATGGGCACTTTCTTGGCGGGGATTCCGCTTAAAACCTTAATCTTCTTCGGACTTTCTTCGAACATATCTAGCTGGCTCTCAGGTATTTGCACGCTTAAAGGCAAAATCTCACATCTAAAGCTTGATGTCAACCGTCTAACTACTACGGTCTCGTTATCAGGTGTGTGCCTGAGAAATTCATTTCGCCCGACTGATCCTCGGGTGGGTTGTTCAAGCAATGGCCCGTCAAGCACACACTTGGCGGGCCTTTTGCTTGTGACAACAACCTACTCAACAGATGTGTGCGCTGGCCGTGAGCCGTTTATCCCGGCTTGGCTGTTCGACCTCGGGCTTACCCCGCAAGAAGGCTGGGTGCTCGCCTACCTCTGGCGCTGCCGCAACGCGCAGACTGGCGTATGCAACCCTGCATCCGCGACGATTGCTGAGAAGGCTAATCTCTCGGTGCGGTCGGTCTTCGCCGCCCTTAAGTCCTTAAAGGACAAAGGGCTTATAAGGGTTAACCCGGGAAATAGTGCTCGGTCTAACGCTTACGTTCTCACCCTAAAGGGCGTGGAACTACGTATGCACCATATGCACACCAAGGTACATAACTTAGATAATACTAATAATACTAACCTTGGTATGCACCATATGCATAGTCTCCCCAAGGATGAGAACCTCGGGGTGCTGCATAAGGGCGAAACGCACGCAGCCTTGCTTCAGAGGCTGAAACCGACTCTTAGCCCTAACGCATACCACGACTACCGGGTTGAGCTTAAGGGCGATGGCTACGCCACCGTGATTAACCTTTATGGCGGGCGCACCCGCTTCCCCTTTCCTGTTAGCTAAACCTAAACCCAACAAAACAAATGATGACACTAATATGCACCGGACTCGGATTCCTTATCGGAATCGTCGTAGGAGTTGTGATTCAGTCGGAGAATGGCCCTGACCGGGAGGACTTCGAATGAACCACGCCGAAGAAGCCATCCGGCTAATCACCGGGGACCGGAACGAGAGCTACGGCACCCCAGATCAGGACTTCAGCGGCATCGCCGCGATGTGGACCGGACTCCTCAACACCCGGCTCACCAGCCCCATCACCGCAGAGGATGTTCCCCTGATGATGTGTGCCTTAAAGCTTAGGAGGCAGGCACATAAGCCGAAGGACGACAATTTGATTGACGCGCACGGCTACTTGCTGTGCCTTCAATGGATGCAGACGGGCAAAAGGCCCGTCGTAGGAAACCAAAACATACCAACACACAATGAAGACTAAGAACGCGATGTATAGCCCTGCGGCCACCGCCGCCTACTTCCTCGGACGTGCCGAGACCCATCGGCTGATGGCCCAGACTGAAAGCCGGGACATCTTCCGGAAAGGCTCCCGGAAGATGATGCGGGAAAACGCTCTGCGCGCCGTCTACTGGATGAAGCAGATCGGAGGTGCGTCTTGAACTGGAAAATCACCGAGAAGAGCGAAACTCACTTCTGTGCCGAAGACCCTAATGGCTACTGGAAGGTGTACCAAAAGTGGGACGGATGTCTTGAGATCACTCGCTCAATGAATCGGCCAATTGACGAAGCGCAGGACGACGACATCTCAACGATGCACATCTGCGATTTGGATCGCTTTGTTGAGCGGCTATCCGAACTCGCCGCCCTTACGCAGACCCACCTGCCCAATACAGATGCGGCGCAGAACGCGGCGCGAGTTGTGGAGGTGAAGCCGTGAGCCCGCTAAACGAGCATAAGGATATGATCGCCATCACAGCCTACTACAAGCGTGAGGCTGAGCTGAAGGCTCAGGTGGACGACCTGCAACGGCAGTTGGACAACGCCCGCACGGACTGGCTGTGTGAAACTTGTGATGGCCGGGCCTGTGAGGGCCAGCGGCAGAGTGAGCTGATGTTCGCGGAGAACGAGGCCCTACGGGCTCAGGTCGCCGCGCTTCAGCTTCAACTTGCGAACCGAAAGGAGAAGCCGTGAGTGACACACCTAAAACCGACGCTAAAGCACAATTTTTCGGATTCAATCCAGACGAGGGCGAAGAGTTCGTGCAGGCTGATTTTGCCCGCGAACTGGAGCGCGAGAACGACCGCCTAAAAGATACGCTAAAAACCGGTGAGATGCCAGACCCGGTTTGGTCTAAGGATGATCTATGTTTTATGTACCGAAAGGCTCTTGAGGAGCGTGATGAGCTTGCCGAAAAAAACGTCGCGCTGCGGGCCGACAAGGAACGGCTGGACTGGCTTGAGAAGCATGGCGCGACCTACATTTGTAGCCGCGCCGCCATCGACGCCGCACGAAAGGAGCAGCCGTGCCAATCGTAAACGTCACCGACATCAGCAAGGATCACGTTGCTGAGGCCATTGCCCGAATGGAGATGGACATCAAGACCGTCGCCAGATCGCATAGAGGACTGAGCAGCGGATATATGAAGTTGCTGCGCGAAATTCAGTCTCTAGAAAAAGAGGCTGACACTCTGCGGCAACTGATCATTAAGGAGGGCTACATCATCACCAACTTCAATGGTGAGATGGCGCTTTGCCGCGATCCTTGGCATCAACCGAAGGAGCAGCCGTGAACGCAAAACTCGTCAGTATCACCCAACCCTCTGCTGATCTCATTCAGCAGGGAATCCTCACGGCAGACGACCTCATCGCCTACTGCGCTCGGGTCAGCAACCCCAGCAATCAGCTCAACACCGAGACGGCTCCGCGCCTCCTCGCCTACTGCATCCGGCACGGGCATTGGTCAGTCTTTGAGACTGCCTCGATGACTGTCGAGGTGGAGACCAGCCGGGCCATTGCTGCCCAGCTTCTGCGCCATCGCAGCTTCACGTTTCAAGAGTGGTCCCAAAGGTATGCAGCCAGCGGCGATTTCGAGCCCATAGAGCTACGCAGGCAAGACCTGAAGAACCGGCAGGCATCGGGAGACATCCATGAGGACCCTGATCTGGGCTGGGAGGCGCAGGAGGCGGTGAGCACCATCTTCGGCGTCTACAAGCGCCTGATTGCGGAGGGCGTGAGCAAGGAGACGGCTCGGATGGTGTTGCCTCTCTGCACCCGCACCCGGATGTATGTCACAGGAAACGTCCGAAGCTGGATTCATTATTTCGACCAGAGATGCGCGGAGCACACGCAGAAGGAGCACCGCGAACTAGCCTGCCTGATCCGTGAAATCTTCTCCAAACAATTCCCGAATGTCTTCAACGCCATTAACACAAAGAGCCCAGCTTGATGTTTTGCAATGCGGCCGACCTGCCAAGGTCAAAGCCGAGTTCGCCGCCAAACTAGAGACACAGATAAATGACCTCACAGCCTTCATCCGCGACCCCGCAGTCTTCCAACACCTCAGCGTGGCACAAATCGCCCGGCTCGACGCTATCATTACGGATTAGATTCGAGAACGCAATGAGGGCAGGAATGACCCTAAAGCAACTGAAGGACGCATTCCCGGAGGTTGACCCGAAGAACATCGCCCAGCGCATCACCACGATGGGCTATCAGCGCCACTACCTGACCAACGAAGAGTTTAAACACATCCTAAACCGCAGAAAGATCACAAATGAAACTACCACATAACGAAGAGGCTGAGAGGATTGTCCTTTCGGTCGTAATGAACGAGGGTCCTTCGGCCCTCCTAAAAGCCTTGGACTACAAGGTCACAGAGGCTTGGTTCTACAACCAGTTTGCCAAGGTGATCTGGAAACAGGTCAACGAAGCTCACATCAAGGGGATTGGACTGGAGCCGCACATCATCTGCGCGGAACTCAAGAAGTCCGACCCTGACCTCCGCAAGGTGGGCGGGATGCAGAACTTCGCTGACATCTCAGGAGCCTCGCCTACGCCCCTAGCTTTCGCTTATAGCCTAGATGCCCTGCGAGATGCGTATCAGGCGCGGGAACTGGCTGTCGTGGCCTCAGAGACCACGCAAATGGCCCTAGCGGGCAAGCCGCAGGTCGATGAGTTTGTCGCCAAGATTAGCAAAGTCCTAGCCATCAGAAACCAGACGGCTACTCAAGTGTCGCTCAAAGACGCTGCCTCACAGGTAATGGCAGACCTCGCCAAGCTCTTGTCCGGTGAGGCTGAACAAACCGGGATGACTTGGCCTTGGCCTGATATGACCAAGGAACTAGGTGCCGCGACTGGTGGCGAACTGATCGTCATCGCTGCCCGTCCGGGTGTCGGAAAGTCCTCGATGGCCCGCGACATCTGCCGCCATTTCGCGTCCCGTTATGGCGACACGTTGCTCTTTTCGCGTGAGATGCCGGTCAAGAAGGTGTGCAAGGGTTTGGCCGGAATGATGTCCGGCGTATCCGTCCGAGCAATTGAATCCCGGCAAGCCTCCCAGCACCAGATTAAGGCATTCGAGAACGCCCTGAAGGAGATCGAGGTAAACCTGTCGAAGAAGCTGCACATCTTCGACAGCGACCGGAATCCCGCTCAGATCGCCGCCCGCATCGAAGCCTGCAAGGCGTTTATGCAGGTCAAGGCTGTGGTCATCGACTATCTCCAGCTCTACGTGCCCCCGCATGGGAAGGGAGAGACGCGGGACATTGCCATTGGACAGACGACGTTGGCGTTCAAGGACCTCGCGGTCTCGATGGGAATTCCCGTGATCCTACTGGCGCAGGTGAGTCGGGAAGTGGAACGCGAGAATCGCATTCCCCGCCTCTCAGACCTCCGGGAATCGGGCAACATCGAGCAGGACGCAGATAGGGTCATCTTCATCCATCTGCCCACGGAGAACTCCGAGGGCGGCACACAGAGTCTCAACGACCAGACCGTTCAGAATCTAGAGGTTGAGATTGTGCAGGCCAAGGGCCGGGACAACGGCTGCGCCTCCATCCGAATGGTCTTCAACCGTCCCACTACCAAGTTCCAGCAACTCGCACGATGAACGGCAAAGGAGATTCGCCAAGGAATAATCACTCGGAAGCCTTTCGTACTGGCTGGGATAGGGTTTTCGGCAAAGAAAAGGCTTCCCTCCCGCAGAAGAATCCACCACAAGAGAGGCGAGATAAAGATGATAAAAATGATACCCACACGAGACGACTACGAGACGCAGCTCGCTAAGGCTGCGATGGTGATCAGCGGCTTTCTTAGCCGCTTTGAAGAACCGACCTGCCAAGAGCAGGCTGAAGTTGCCGAGATGGCGATGCTTTGGATGCAGGAAACCAACGAAATGCTAAACACAGATGAAAACGTCGGAAAAAATTGACCTGATTAGCGCAGCCCTTCTGGCTGCTCAGCGCGAGGTGGAGAATGCGTCTAAGGACGCGAAGAATCCCCACTTCAAAAACTCATACGCCAGCTTAGGCTCGGTGATTGAGGCCACCAAGGCACCGCTCAACAAAGCCGGAATCGTAGTCCTCCAGACGCTCGGAGATGGCGGGGATCGGGTGCATCTGACCACCCGCCTCCTGCACACCTCCGGGCAATGGATCGAGGACACGGCTAGCTCCCCGCTGCCCAAGGCTGACCCGCAGGGAGTCGGCTCCGCGACGACCTATCTCCGCCGCTACGCCCTCGCCGCATTCCTCTGCATCACGCAGGAAGACGACGACGGTGAGGCTGCTCGGCCCGCTAACCCTGTCATCAAGAACTACGTTCCTAAGCCCGTCCAGAAGGACGATCCTTTCTGATCCGTAACCTAAACCAACAATAATATGACCTACGACAATACCAATAAGGGCGTTCTTTTCCGCGATTCCGAGAAGGAAGAGGGTTCCAAGAAGCCTGACTACACCGGCAAGCTCAACGTGAACGGCAAGGACTACCGCCTCGCCGGATGGCTCAAGGAGGGCAAGTCTGGCGGGAAGTTCCTGTCGCTGTCCATCAGCGAGCCCCGCACCAATAAGCCGTCCTCCTCGGACGAACTCTGATGCATTGGTACACCACGGAGGGCGCGGCTGCACACACGCAGCCAACCAAGAAAGGGGCCAAGAATCCCTTCCGGGCCACCACGATTCGGGACGCGAAGGAGCAGAAGCTCCTTCCGTCCATCACCGGCATCCTGTCGGTCATCGACAATCCGGCCCTGAATCGCTGGAAGATGGGCAAGGTCGCGGAATACTGCTTCAACGCGCCTCCCATCGGAGATGAGCAGATGGACGAATACGTCGCCAATGCCCTTTCCAAGGCATTAGACGAGGTTTCGGACGCTGCCGAACTTGGCACCCGAATCCACGCCAACATCGAGGCACATCTCAAAGGGCAGCCTGTTCCTCACGATGGCATTGAGTTGGGAATGGCTATGGACGCTATCGAAAAGGTGTATTCGGAGGACCTGATCATCGCAGACTCCGAGGTGACCGTTGTTTCACAGGAGTACGGCTATGCCGGGACCACGGACCTTGCGGTGACTAAGGGTCCGCTGTGCGGGATCTTGGACTTCAAGTCCACCAAGACGCAGCCCGGCGAGCCCATCACCCCTAAATTCGGGCACATCCCCCAGATCGCGGCCTACCACGTCGCGTACTGGTGCAACGGTGGACCCATAAAGGAGAACTCCGTAGGCTACAACGTCTACATCTCCACGACGGAACCCGGACGTATCGAGGTGGTTGAATACTCAGCCGCTGAGATGCGCGAGGCGTTTGAACTGTTCTGCTCCGCAGCCCAAATCTGGAGGTACAAGAATGGCTACGATCCCCGCCGGGCTTAGCATCGGAGATTGGCAGAACATCCGTAAGTGCGTAGCAGTACGCGCAGGGATGAGCCAATCATTCAACCCCAAGACTGCCCAACAGCTCTGGAAACTCCACGACAAGCTTGCGACGTTCTCCTCTCCGAAAAGTAAGCCGAAAAAGGCAGCAAGCCCTGAAGCTCTACCGGGAGCTGAAGGCTGAGTATTTGTCAGTCAACCCGTCCTGTGAGTGCTGTCAAAAGCGGGACGCACAGGACATTCACCACAAGCTTCCCCTCGGGCGTGGGGGGAAGCTCTGTGACACTCGCATCTTTATGGCGGTCTGCCGTCCCTGCCATAACCTGATCCACGCCAATCCCAAATGGGCGGCACAACACAACTACCTATGCGAAAGCTCGAAACACTTGAAGAGCGACTGATGGAAGACCTGCTCAATGCCATTGGGTCCGAAGAAGACCCTGTTGAGCAATTCCGGGCGATGGAGCGTTATCACAAGTTCGTTCAGGCCAGAGGCGAACGCCTCCGGTCGGAGTCAGTCCTTGAAGATTGAGCACAGAGGCCAGCTTCTCTTCCACGTCACTTCGGAGTCGAAGGAAGAGGAGTTCTATGTATGTGACCTCTCCCTCCACAAAGGGAGGGGTCAATGCACCTGCCGGGACTGGGAAACCAGATGTCAGCCCCGCCTGAAGGAAGGGAAGAATGCTGAGTACCCCCAGACAGACAGAGATAGATGCAAGCACATCCACGCCTGCGTCCTATGGCTGGGCAATGAGGTCATTCGGAGGACGATAGGATGAGCCTCGATTGCAACACGGAGAATGGTCGCCGGTACATCAGCTACCAGCATCTGTGTCTGCAATCGTTCTGTGCCGCTAAGAAGGTGGGCTATGCCACTACCGCCGACACCTCGGATGCGGATGTGGACGCCATCCTTTGGCGCTCGTCCATCGTAGGGGTTGCGGAGGTGAAAACCCGCAATCTCACCCATCAGCAGCTTTCCGGCTTTGGCTCCTACTTAGTCACTTTCGCCAAACTAGAGAAGCTTAGGTCAGTAGCCAAGTCACTCCGCTGTCCCGGCCTACTACTCGTCTACCTCATCCCAGAGACCAAAACGGTCTGGTGGAAGGTATGCGACAGTCAGGGGGAGTGGACGGTAGATGTTAAGGTGGAGCGAACGTCAACGCAGGCCACCTGCAATGGAGGAACGGCAATGCGAGACAACGCCTACCTGCCAGTCTCTTTAATGAAATGTTGAAGCCCCACAACGATGGACAATGGACCCCAGCTAGATTCCGTAGCTTCATTACATCTGCATTGCGTAGGGCTTCTGGGCGATGGGGGCCTAAGCACACTTGCCGCAAGGCTGCGCGAGTTGGACGAAATCAGTACGTCTGCGCCGCCTGCAAAAAGGTCGTTGGCAATTCAGAAACCCATATTGATCACATCAACCCCGTCGTGGACCCTGTACGCGGATTCCAAGGATGGGATGAGTACGTCGCCCGGCTTTTTGTCGAGGCCGCCGGGTTCCGTCTTCTATGTACGGAATGCCACTCACAGGTCACCGCACAGCAACGTGAGATAAGGAAAGCTAACAAGAAATGAAGACCTGCGGCCAATTCTACGGACACTTCGTCGATCTGGAGATCGAGGAGAACAAGCCCTTCACCCTCATTCCGTTCGGGGATGTTCACCGCGACTCCGATATGTTCGCGGATGGGCATTGGCGGGATTTCTTGGCTTACGCCAAATCCAAGAAGAACGCCATCTTCCTCGGGATGGGCGACTACACGGACGGGATGAGCACCTCGGAGCGGATGGTTCTCGGCCCGCTACACGACACCACCAAGAACACGTTGAAAGATGTTTATAAGGGCGTTACTCGGACTCTTGCTAATGAGTTGCAGTTTATGCGTGGGCGCTGCATTGGCCTTCTTGGCGGCAATCACTATCTTGATCTTGGTGACGGCAACACTACCGATCATCTACTTGCGGCGGCTCTGGGCACAAAGTTTCTGGGGGTGTCTGCCATTGTCGGTATAAGCCTCAAGAGCAAGCGAACGCACCACAGCCATCTGCTGACCATCTTCGCCCATCACGGCAGGGGAGGAGGAGCTACCATTGGCGGGCAGTTCAAGTCGGTTCAGGATATGGTGCCGTGGACGGAGGCTGACATCTACCTGATGGGCCACACCCACGGGAAGGGCTGTCTGCCCCTATTCCCCCGCCTCCAGCTAAAACGCGGAGCCAAGAAGGAGCCTGTCATCCGGGAACGCGCCATCTGGGGTGGTCGCACCGGGTCCTTCCTCAAAGCTTACGAGTCCGGGAAAGTGAGCTACAACGTGGATGCTGGGCGTGCCCCCGCCTCCTTGGGGTGGATTGAGTTTGAGATCACCCCCGTCCGGGTAAGGGTGGGGGGTGAGGATCACATCGAACTGCGCATCCGGGGCACCGCCTAAAACGCTCACAGAGGGCCCTAGAATCGATTTTAAAGGGTTTTGACGTGCCAGACGTACTAGAGCCGCTCTACCAGTTCAAAGCCCACGTAGAAGGGGTTCTGGTGGAGACTAAGGAAGGTCTCACCGTAATGCCCATCAGCAGGCATAAGTTCACACTTGTGGGTACGGCTCCACACCCGGACGCCGGCCAACCTACCTATCTAGGGGAGATATGGTCCGGCCCTACGGACGGGCAACGGTTCTGGTTGGAGCCGGGGTGGTACGAACGGATTAGCGAGTGGGCTGACCTTGTGTAGCCTGATCCTTGGTCATCGCCAGATTAACCTGCGTGGCATACACGGGATTAAGCTGTGCAAACCGCACTAGGTCATACCCGACCGCCTGAAGGTCGCGGCTGAACTTGGGGTTCAGGTAAATCTGCGTGGCGACGTTGTACATCTTGTTATCCACCGCACTCAGCACGGAACGAGCGCCCTGAGCCGCAATCATACCTGACGTAATGGTGCCAGCCGCGCCACCATATGCCGCAGAAATTGCACGAAGGTCGTTAAAGACATCCTCCGTTCTGCCCTGAATTTCTTGGCGGTACTGAATGATGCCGGAAATCGGCTCCACGACCTGCTTCTTGATCAGGTCAAAACGATCCTTACCGATCAACTGAGCTAGGTTTTCGCGCTGACGACGAATCTTGTCGCCCGGATTGTAGAAGAAGTCGGCAACCTCCCGAAGGCTAAGACGATCAGCATTCTCGTAGGTTTGAGGGATGAAGCGCCGAACGGCGTTGGCTGCGGCAATGTCCCCAATTTGGGACACCAAGTCGGACTTTCCAGCAGAACCAGCCGCCTGAATGAACCGCTTAACCACAACCGGATCGACCTCCTGAACGATACGCTCTGCCAGATTGGCGTTATTGGCGTAGTCGTTGGGATCGATCTTGAAGTTGGTGTCCGCAAAGAAACGAACAAGCGGGTCGTTGGCCGCAGTCTGATACTCCTGCCGCAAGCGGTCTACGTTCTGACCCGCCGTCCTAGCCTCGTTTTCGGCCTTCCGAAGCGCAGCCATACGCCGAGGAATGTTCGTATCCAGCAGGGCGTCCTTTACCGACTTGCGATAGACAAGCGCCTTGGTGGCTACGTCCACTCCGTCCTTCGGCAACATAGACAGCCAATCCGTCAGCTCTTGCTGCGTCACACGACCGTCGAACTTCTTGTCGATGAAGCGGGCGAGGCGACGGAAGTCGTGCGTGTCAGCGCCAAAGACTTCCTTGATCGGGAACCCTCCCCGACTCTCCAACGCAGCCACATTGCGGACGAACTTCTCGGGATCAATAGCCTTTACGCCAGAAAGCATAGATGCCTCGCGGGCACCGTCCACCAGACTAGCATCGAACATCCCCTTGAGAAGCCCGGCATTAACGTGTTGCCGGAAGTTGTCGGCTACGGCCAAGTCGGCGGGATTCTTGATCTGTCCCGTAGCAATGGCCTCCTTGCTCACGCCGCCAAGGAAGTCCGAATACTGGTTCAACTGCTTCCATGCAGGCGAGTTCTTGCCCCCAGTCACGACTTGATTGAAGAACTCCTTGAAGCGACCATTGGCCAGCAAGTCAACCACATCGCTTCCAAGGGCGTCAACGCTCTGGGCGTAGGCTCCGTTCGCCGCCTTCCATTGCTTCAGAATGTCCTGTCCGTAGGTGCGTTCAATGAAGGATTCAGCGGCGTTCTTCACGACGCCATATTGCTCAGAGGCCAGCTTTTCAGCCGCACTAACCACCTTGGGGTCAGTAGACCCATTAGCCAACCTGCGTGCAAAGGCGTTCTTGAACTCCAAAAACTCCTCGCGGGTCAGAGACTGACGCTGACCAAAGGCATCGGAAATAGCCTCAAGGAAGCGTTCATTGGCGCGGGCACCAGCCAACAAGCCGCCCGGCTTGGAAGCGGCACTTGCGGAAGCTAGTACGTCATCAAGGCCAACAACCGCATCGTTGATCTGTACGCCTGTGGCGTCGTACATCGCAGAGCGAGCCAACTTAACAGCCTCCACCGAATCCTTAGCGACCTTCTGGATTTCCTGACCAATGGTGTTGCTGTCGGTCTGGAACAGAGACGGGAGTTTCGGACCGAAGACCTTGCTCACGCCTTGATCGAAAGCCGCCTTGGCCCGCATAGAGGCCCGCAGGGCAACTTCCGCGTCAGCCATAAGCTTCCGAGCATCCGCAGAATACGAGGATCGGGCGCGATCCGCAGCCTCTTTCGCCGCAGCGGCAACACGCTCCGCCTGCGCATACTGATCACGCAGCGTGTTCAGATTCATATTCCGCATCAGCTCCTCAGCCACAGGCGTGGCATCAGGGGCTTCCGCGACAAGCCTGCTAGCTACGGAAGGAAGGTTTTCGTCCAGCTTAACGATGCGGTCAACGGCGGCAGGGACGTACTTTTTAAGCGCCCTCTGCTCCATCCCGAACAAAGCGGGGTTAGCCTCTCCAAGGGCAACATTGGCAATGGTGCCATCAGGATTGAAGAGATTGGCCCCACCTCGGGTGGCCGAGATTTCCTTTGCGCGGCCCAAAGCAATCTCAGCACCAGCGCCCATACGCGCCGCAACGCCAGCCAGCGGAGGAATGGTGAACCGCAGGACGTTATCCACCGTTCCCTTGGACTCAGGGAACATCTCTCCAGCCTCAATGGCGCGAGCGCCCTCGCTTCCCAACCCAGCACTCACCGTGGAGAGCAAGAAGCTAGCTACACGCGGGCTAGCTCCAGCCACAGGCTCCGCAAAACGCAGAATGGGAGCGCCAGCCGCCACCGCACCAGCTACCGACTTCAGAGGCTCCATTTCCTTACGCTCGCCAGTCAGCTTCTCTAGAAACTGAGCAATATTTTCAGTCGCAAGAATGGTGCCGCCCATCGCCAATGCTGGAGCCAATCCTACCCCACCAGTAGCAAATCCAACGGCTAGTGGTACGCCGTAACGAATCCCACCAATGGCACCTTGCTGCGCCGCCTCCACAGCACCTTGTTGCAGGGCCTGCATCCCCGCCTCACCACGCCGCTGCGCCTGAGAGGCAGTCAGTCCGGTAATAGACGATACGGGCGCAGGAGTGCCCGGCATCAACCCTTCAATTACAGGCTGGGCAGCAACGGGCGCAGGGGGTTGCTGGCGAGAAATAGAGGCAGCAACGGCCTGCTGCTCTGCGGCCTGCTCTTGGGCCAAAAGGGTCTCAGCCTCGGCTACAGCAGCCTTAGCAGCCTCAACGTCTCCAGCCGCAACAGCGGCTGCGTGCTTGGCCTTAATTTCAGCGCGTGTAGCCATTAGAAGTTAGCAGGAAGACCCGGCATTTCCGCGCTGGGCTTGGAGGAAAGGACCTTGAACGCAAACTGAGCATTGGAGTCTCCTTTTGAGGCTTCGCCAAATGCCTGAAGCTTGTTCTGAAACGTCGATTCTACGCGAGCTAGCTTTGCCTCAACACGGGCCTGAATCTTCTTTAGAACCTCTGCACTTGGAACCCGCTCATCGCCGGTAGCAACACGTTGCAGGAAGATAACGTCACGATCTGACGAAGCGCCCGGAAGCTGACGGGCAATAGCAAGAACGGAACTAGCAAGCGCAGAAGCAGCCGCCTGATAAGCGTCGGCCTCAGTCTTGAATGCATCGGACCCGACTACTTGAAGCGCACGGGCACCGGCATACTTGATAGCACCAGCAGGTCCGCTAAAAGCCTTGGACCCGGTGATCTCATTAATAGCAGCGCCGTAGTTGGCGATTGCCTCGCGAAGCGAAAATATGTCACCCTTCTCCTTGGCCAAGTCGGAGTAAATCGTATTGATCAACCCCGGTCCATAATTGGTAGTGCTTTGAGCGCGTCCAGCTTCAATCGCGTTCTGCCGAATCTTAGCATCTTGAGCAGCGGTTAATGGCTGTCCATTATTAGCCTCAACAGCAGCCTGCCTCAAGGATTGGTAAAGAGCTTCGGTTCCAGTAGGAGCCTTTTCAGGCTTACCGGCACGTAGAGCAGCAGCCTCAGCTATCGTCTTATCGCGTTCCGCACGCTGACGAGCCAACTGAAGATAGGACATTTCACCCGCCATCTGCTGCTCAGGCGTGAAAAAGGCCCGATTGACGGGGGAAGGCAGATTCCCACCACCCTGCTGAAGATAAGCCGCAACCTGAGCAGCCTTGCGCTGGTCTTCCAAGGCCGCATTGCGGGCAGCCGCAGCCTCACGTAAGGCGTTCTGCTCAGACTGGAACTTGACGAAAGCCGCAGGACCACCAGCCGCGCTCAAACCCGCCTTGGCAGCCTTGTCGTCAATTCCGGGAAACTGGTTCTTGATGAACTCAATGCCCTCTTGCTCCTTCTTCTTCTCTTCCTGCTTCTTCAGGTAGTTCTGAATGCCGCTGCCGACACTCTGCCCAAAGCCGGCAAGCCCCTGAGCAATGCCCTGAGCCCCGGCCACCGCTCCCTGCATATAGGGAGAGTAGTCAATACGACCAAGACCAGCCTGTACGCCTTGTCCAATGATAGCCATATTAAGCGAAGTTGTAGCTGATTCGGCTGTCCATCCAACGACGGATTAGGGACTTCAGTTTCGGCTTGTTGCTGATGAACTCGGCAAACCGCTCCCCGTGCTTGATGTACAGGTTGCGGAACCACGCAGGGGCCTTGGAGAACAGCCACTCGCGGAACAGTACCCACTTGGGGTTCTCCTTGCCATAGACCTCTCGGGCTACCCAGCAATACTTCCCGACAGCAGCGCCGCCAATAGTCCCAAGGCCCTGCATCAAGCCGCCCATCATAGCGCCCTGAGCCCCAGCCCGCGCACCGTAGGTAGCAGCTTGATAGTTGCCCAGATTAGCCGCATTCTGGAGACCAAGGTTGATGCCAGCAGACGGATCAAAGAGCTGCGGACCCATCCCCATCTGGCCCTGACTGATGCCCTGCTGCTGCGCCCCAAGGCCCAGAGCATAGGGAGTCTGGCCGAAGCCAATGAGGCCGAGGCTAGCCGCCGTGACGCCCTGCTGCTGACCAGCCTGCTGAAGCGCGTAAGCGCGATCTGCACCAAGCATCGCCTGCTCAGAACCGAGGACAGCGCCAAGGTTGGCAAACCGCTGCTGGGCCTGCTGGGCCTGATAGGCGCGATTAGCCTCCGCAGCCGACATCCCAAGCTGGGCATTGAACTGCTGGGCCGCGAGATTCTGACCAGCCCCAAACTCAAACGCCCGCTGTCCCACGCCCTGATTGGCAAGCGCCGCCTGAAGGTTGGCAGCCTGATTCATCTGCTGCACGTTCTGGGCGTTCGTGATGTTGAACTGCTGGGCCATATTGGCCGCCGCCTGATTTGCCAACGCAGCCTGAAGCGCCGCCTGCTGATTGGCCCGCGAAGCATCGAGGGCGCTGCTGACGTTGAACTGACCCGCCTGAAGCTGGGTTCCGACATTGGCCTGCTGACGGGCAATATCCGCCCGGAGAACATCCGTAGCCAGCGCCTGACCCTGTTGCTGGGCTCCCAAAAGCTGCTGGTTGATTTGCTGGGCAAGAGCAATGTCCTGCACCGACCGCTCACGCGCCGCTCCCGCACGGGCAAGAGCCTCACCGGCAATGGCCGCATTGTCAGCCAAACGCCCGGAAGCCGCAAAGCCCTCACGAGTGCCCTGCGTAGCCGCCCTGATCTCCTCCGGGGTGAGCTGGCCGGGAGCAGTAGCACGGGCCATCCCCTGAGCCTGCAACGATTGGGAAAGCGGGCTCTGCTGCTGGGCTTGAAGAGCCTGCTGATAGAGCGACTCGCCAAGAGCCCCAGCGCCAATCTGACCCGCCTGCACCTGACCGGCAGCAATGCGCTCCGCAGCCGCCCGCTCAGGGGTAAGAACGCCACCAAGCTGAACCTGCTGCGCGGCAACCTGCTGAGGAGTGAATCCACCCATCGCCGCCACCCGCTCGGGACTGATGGCCTGAGTCTGAGGAGCCTGCATCGCAAGCCGCCCCATCTCGTTCAGATAGCCACTAGCCTGCCGCCCACCCATCGACTCGGCCTGAGCCAGAGCCGCCGCCATCTGCGGATTAGCAGCCAAATAAGCCTCACGGGCCTGCGGGGCATACGCCCCAAGCTGGGCAAGACCAAACTCCGTAGCCTGCGTCTGGAGGCTCTGGCCAAGCGCCGCCTGACGGCGAGCCGCCATATCAGCCAAATCCAGAGTGCCGTAGAAGCCCTCTTCCGTGCCCGGAGCCACCCCGATAAGGGTGTTCATCAGGTCGCGCTGATTTAGCGCCGTGTACTGAGGCCGATAGGTAGACTCGGCTTGGAACAGTAGCTGCTGGAAGGCCGGGTCGGCCATCTCCCGCACAAATTGACTAGCAGACTGCCCGGCGCTAACGGGGGCTGGCGGAGGGGGAGGTGAACCTACCTTTAAGCTCATAGAGTGCTTTGGCTTTGTTGAAAGGGAAGAAGCGAGGTTTTAGGTCGTTCCTAGCCCCGCGTTGCCAGCCAACGTAAGGTAGTGACCACGGGAGGATTCTAGCAAAGATGGCTGGTGCTTTCGGCCCTATCGCCAACTCCACCCACCAACAGTCAGGAGTGGGTGGATTGATCTCCCAAAATCTTTCCCTCAAGCACGGACGGAAGAGAACTAACGCCTCCGGCTCAGAGTAACAATATCCGTACTGGGAATAGAACCCGTGTACGTTGGCAAAATCCGGCCCATAAAGGGCCAGCGCACGCTCAATGGCGTTAGGCAAACTTGGTTTGGCTGGCGAAGACGATGAAGGTAGCACTTCCCGTCTTAAAGATGGTGATCGTGTAGGCGTCCACACTAGACGCATTACCCGCAGTCGGGGCCGTGCCACCCGCCCACTTCGGGGTCACGCTGGACCCGTCAATCTGGAAGCCGGACTGGTAGTAGGCCGTGGACCCCTGAGTGACCAGAATAGCCAAGCTGAGGCTATCCCCCGTCGCCATCACGTTGTTCAGGGTCGTCGAACCATCCCCGCGCACGTTCAGCGTCCAGTTCCCAGATGCATTTGAGGTGCAATACAGGACCGCCCCATCCAGAGCGTTGTAGTTGACGGTCCCCGTAAGCGAAGTAGCCGCAATAGAAGCCTTTTCCAGCACTTCGTAGATGGAGGTAGTGCCGGACGCCGAAAGGGTCGTAAACGCCCCGGAAGAGGCCGTAGAAGAGCCAATAGGGCTGTTCTGGATGGACGTAGCACTCAACGCCCCGCCACTAGTCCAAGAAGGGCCTCCCGTGGACAACTTAGCCGGGGTGATGCCTCCGTCCTTGACGATGATTGCCCCAGAGGAGAGCTGGGTAGTCGCTCCATCCACCGCCCCGGACACAAAGGTGGCATTATCCACCAGATTGTTCAGGGTGGTAGCCGTAGGGGCATCGCCGACAGCAAAAGTGGTGCCTTTGGAAAGGACAGGCATATTAGGAGGCTTGAGAGATAGTTGGGTCGGTGATCATCGCCTGCACCTTTACGGCCCTCAACTTCGGTCGCCCATTGGTAGGGGCCACCGTCATCTGGATGCCATAGCCGCGCTTGTTTCCGATTCTACCACGCAGCGACGCATCTTCGGCTACCGCCAAATTGGAGCCAAAGAGGCTTGAGAGAGAGCCAAGATCAACAATGGCATCGGGATTCTCCACTTCCGCCGAGAACGTCGCGTTCGATGACTCCGAAGCAGAGCTTTCAATATGGAACTCATAGGAATTGAACTTCTTGCGGTCCATCATCCCGTAGGCGTACTGACGAGTAGTGACGCTGCTGGAGATGGGGTAGATGGCGGGGCTGATCCCGGCAAATAGGGACAGATTGTCATTCCCGTCCTCACGGGCGTCAATCTCGTGGATGGAGCCACTAGGACTGATGGTGTACAGGGAGGCCAGCCCGCTGTTGTCCGCGACGATGAAGTTGTCGATCTCCCAGCCAGTCCGCCCCGTCGTATCCAACGACTCCCATCCCTGATTCAGGAAGTTGTAGATGAGGATGGCGTTATTGGTCGTGGAGGCGTCCAACGGCACCGCGAGGTAGTAGCGGTTGTTGAAGTAGGCCGCTACCGCCCTATCCGCATAGTCCTTGTTAATCCGCTGAATCGTGGCCGCAATAGGCTCCGACAATGGTACGCCTGCACCTCTTAGGTTATAAAGGTCACCGAAGGCCGCGGCATATACCCCATTGTCGGAAAGGAACAGAACCTGATTCCCGATCTGGAGGATGGACCGGCGGGCTACACATCCGACCTCAGACGTAATCATCTGAACAGCCGTGTCAGCCACCGACCCGCTGATTCCCCTCACCAGATGGATGGAATTGCGGTTAAAGACGAGGAGGTTGTCCTCGGAGAAGGCTTGGAGTCCAACTACGTTGTCAGCCACACCAGCCGTGATCCGGTACTGGTTCTGGATGCGGTCGTAGGTGTCGCTGTCCAGAATGTCGGAGGCAATGATCTCGTCTCTGACATTCCTGTCAGTATAGGAACCGGCACCCGGCTCATACCAGTAAGGAACCCACAGACGGCGTTGGTGGTAGTAGCCCCATCCCGGCGCGGGCATATGGATGAAGCCCTTCCCGGAACTAATCTTCTTGGACACCACGATGCGGTCCGAAGAAATGTCCGGCACCTGCCCAAGGAACTTGAAGCTGTTGGCCGTAGGCACATCGCTCACCGTGTACGGGAAGTCTCCCTCCTGAAGCTCGGAGGATGCCCGGTCGATGACGTAAACCGTATCTCCAACGGAAAGCCCGTGGGAGTTGGCCGTGATGGTAACCACGCCATCCGTGATCGAGGCATTCCCCGCCGCATCGAAGTATACAGGCTGCGTATACACCCCACTAGCCACCGCCGTAAAGGCTGGACTGCCAGAAAGGGCTCCGTTCCATTCCAAGGCGGTCTGACCCTCGCGGAACATCAGCACCTTGTCGAAGCATTGTAGGAGTTCGACAGTCGAGGAGATGGATACGCCAGCCGGATAGGAGATGGTCACCGAAGCCCCGCCACTAGCAGGGGTAGCAATGGCGTTCTGATTGGTTGCCCGGATGATGTAGTTGGCGTTCTGGCTGGAAGGGTCGGAGAAGAGGCAAGACCCGTAAACGCCGGTCGTAGCCGTAGCCGTGAGCTTGGCCGGACCGGCCACCCCAGAACTGACGGTATAAGTCTCACTCCCCGTGGCTCCGGGGATGGTGAAGGTGAACTGGGTGGTGCTAACGACCGTAATCACCCGATTCCCCGTGGGGTCCACCGTGCCGCTAACGCCAGCGATGTTTACCAGCGTATTGGTAACAAAGGCATTCGTGGCCGTATTTACCGTTACGGTGGTGCCCGACCGGCTAGCCGAGGAGATGCTGGCAGTGGCGTACAGATACCAGACGGCGGGAGATGTAAGCCGGATGGACTCCGTATTGGCTGTAAGGGTGGGACCGAAGCTCTCCAGCCCCTTGCGAGTCTGCCAAGCCCCCTCGATGTCCATCCGCCCGTTGATGCTGGAATAGACCTCCCCGCCCTTCAACTGGTCAGGACGGAGGCGGTTATTGACCCGCGTAAAGCCTACGTCGCCATCGTCAACAATGGCCGAGTCTAGTGCCCCAAACTTGGAATAGCGTGCCATTATTGATAGAGGTAGCGAACGACGAAGACGCCACTCGCGCCATTGTATCCGGTGCCGGTATCGTCCTCATACCCACCGCCCTCGCCGGTGTTAGCAGAGGGGCCAAGATAGGTGCCGTCTGTAGAAAACGGGCCGCCGCCAGCATAGGAGTTTCCGGTGACAGAAGTGTCGTTGTAGGCCGACCCTCCCGCACTAGTGCTGCCAGCTCCGCCAGCACCACCACCACCACCAGTCCCGCCAACATTGCCAAATCCACCAGAAGAGGAGGTAGGCTGAAGGGCGGAACCGCCTCCATCCGTACCCGCGCCACCGGAACCGCCAGAGCGCCCGACATTAGTGCCGGGAGTTCCACCACTAGCAACGCCACCACCGCCGCCAATGGCGGTTAGGCCAGCAAACGTCGTATCTCCACCGTTGTTCCCGGCGTTGGTCGCAAGCGCACCACCCGACCCTACGACTACGGAGTAGGACCCAGCGGAAGGCGTCTGAGCCGTCCTAACGACCACACCGCCACCGCCACCACCTCGTTGATTGGCCGACCCGCCGCCACCAGCAACGAGAATGTAGTCAATCGTCCTGCCCGAAGGCACCGAGGCTACTGAAAACGTCCCCGAAGACGTAAATGTGTGGTATTTGTAATTCCCACTAGTGGTGATCGTCCCGCCCGTGGCTGAGATGAACCCAGCCGCCGTCCCCCGACGGAAGGCCCCAAACGCCCGCAAAGAGGCAGCACCAACTGTGGACAGGACAGGCATACACCTATCCTACCACTTACCGCCGCTTCCGCTTGAAATCGACTCCCTTGATGGACCCCTTGTTCGCGGCAGCGTAGAAGACCCGTTGGGCCTTCTCCTTGCCGTAGCTTTCCTGCATCTTGGAAAAAATAGACTTCCCCTTCTTGGTTAGTGGCATAGGATTGTGTTGTGCCTAAAGGCGTTCATTTACCTAGACGCATTGTAGTATGCCAAACCTGTGCTACCTCGTTTTCGTGCGAAGGGTCTAGGGTAGATGCCAAGTTTTGTAGTCGAAAGTGCCTAAATGAAGCAAGGCGCAGCCTACCATTTGCAGAGCGTAAGTGCATAGGATGCCAAAAGCCGTTTGTTCCTAGAAGCAAAGATAATGCGACGTACTGCTCTCGCGGGTGCTGGAGTGTAGTGAAGTCGCAAAACCACAAAAAACAGGGAATCTTCTCAAACTACAAACACGCCAAGGCCCTGCTTATGCAGGATACGAAGGCGTGCTCAAAATGCGGCTGGGACAAAGAGGTGGGAATCTTGGAATTGCATCACATCGACCGGAACACCAAGAACAACCACATATCCAACCTTCAGGTCTTGTGCCCAAACTGCCACTCCTTGGACCATTTTTACGCCAAGGATGGTCAGTTTAAGAACAACCTAGGAGTGGTGCGGCTAGACCTTTAGGAGCACTTCTTACGGGAGGTCCCGTGGTTACGCATCTTCATCGAGCCGTATTCCATCATACGCTCCTTCTTGGATTCGCCCTTCTCGTGGCGCATCTCGTGCTTCTTCGACTTGTACTTTTCGCCGGATTTGCTCATAGGATTAACAGGACCAAAGAACCTTGCGCGCCCAGTAGTTGGCAGAGAGCTTACCTTCCCCGCCCTTAATACCCCCAGAACGGGCGCAATAGGACTTACGGCGCTCCTTGGAGCGGTGCTGGGTGTAGTCCTTCATCGAACTATCACCGAAATGGACAATCCTCTCCTGTCCATTCGCACAAGCCTTCACCACCTTCTTCTTCCCCGCCCTCCAGCTCTTCATCGGCTGGTTGCAGGGCATATCCGCCTTCTTCACTTGGCCTCCCTCCACCACTTCCAGAGTAAGTATGCAATTCCGAGAAGGGTGCCCACGAGAGCCGCCACTTGGTTCACCTGAGAGAGGGTGATGGACGCCGCAACTGGCGTCCCGGCAACGATGTAGTCCTTGGCGTGGAGCATCTGGCCTATCCTACCACGACTTTTTCTCCGCTTCTGCCAAAGCGTGAAGGACTTCCGAGGTGAAGTTGGGGGCAAACTGAGCCGCCGCTTTAAACTCGGGGTGCTTCAGGAACCTGTCCACCT
>Ga0208005_1000211_pt1:7500-24475 | contig 24475 bp, 20 predicted proteins | sample DEB19_08_DNA_3_FD_184530 | JGI IMG/M metagenome (GOLD analysis project Ga0208005, IMG submission 184530) | Aqueous microbial communities from the Delaware River and Bay under freshwater to marine salinity gradient to study organic matter... | ecosystem: Environmental > Aquatic >... | reverse complement strand
CTAAACTTATCCAATATAAAGATGATCATTTAATAAAGGATATTTATAAAAAAAGATACGAAGAAAAAGAACTATATACAGCAACATTAATTCCTGAATATGGTGCATGGATTCGATTCGGATTTCAAAAAAATACAAAAATTAATAGTTCAAAATATCCGATAAAAAATCAAGAAGATGAAATTATTATTCAACTTGATAAAATGACACAAAAACCCGTTATCCATTTGTTAAAAGAAATGGGAGTAACAGATCGTGAAATATGTCAGAATTTACAAAATTCAGAATTTTTCTACTTTAATAAACCACTTTTAACTAATTCAATTCACCAACCAACCAAACTTTTACGTTTTAATTTACATAAAAATTATTATAAAAATATTTCAGAATTTTCTCGCATTTTTGATCCGTCATATTACCGTTTAGGAAAAATTGGTCGGTCAAAATTAAATAGTCGCTTAGACATAAAACTGTCAAAACGTATCACAATAATTACATATGAAGACATTTTCGCAATAATTGATCAACTTATAACATTATCAATTTCTAAACAAATTAGTGATGATATTGATCATTTAAAAAATCGCCGAGTTCGTTCTGTTGGTGAATTATTACAAAATTTATTTCGCATTGGATTTCAACGATTAATAAGAAAATTACGAAGTCAAACAAATAAAACATATTCAAATCAATTATCAAGTTTTAATATAATTGGAGCAACTATTAGGGAATTTTTTGGCTCAAGTCAATTATCTCAGTATATGGACCAAACAAATCCATTATCGTCATTAACACATAGACGAAGAATTAGTGGACTAGGACCTGGAGGGTTTGATCGAGATCGTATTAGTTTCGCTGTCCGTGATATTCACCCAAGTCACTATGGACGAGTTTGTCCAATTGAAACACCTGAAGGACAAAATGTTGGTTTAATTGCATCATTAACTACATGCGCAAGAGTTAATGAATCAGGCTTCTTAGAAACACCATTTTGGAGGGTTCTTAATGGCAAAGTAATTAAAACTCGAAATCCCATTTATTTAACCGCTGATGTTGAAGATAATTATAAAATTGCTCCTGCTGATATTTCAACAAATGAGAAAAATTATTTAACAAAAAATTTAATTCCTGTACGTTATAAACAAGATTTTTTAACCGTTACACCTTATGAAGTTGATTTTATTGCGGTATCTTCTATTCAAGTTGTGTCAGTAGCTGCTTCCTTAATACCATTTTTTGAGCATGATGATGCAAACCGAGCTTTAATGGGTTCTAATATGCAAAGACAATCTGTACCATTATTATTACCTCAAAAACCCATTGTCGGGACAGGTTTAGAAAATCAAATCGCATTAAATTCAGGCCTAGTAATAAATGCTCAAAGATCAGGGATCGTAAATTGTGTAACAGCAGATAAAATTATTATTCTTGAAGATTCAGGTCGACAACATAAATATGATTTACAAAAATACCAACGATCAAATCAAGAAACTTGCATTAATCATAGACCAATAGTTTGGGAAGGTGAAAAAATTAAATCTGGTCAAATGTTAACCGATGGTCCAGGAATAATAAGTGGTGAACTTTCTTTAGGACAAAATGTTTTAGTAGCTTATATGCCATGGCAAGGTTATAATTTTGAAGATGCAATCTTAATAAATGAACGTTTAGTCTATGAAGATATATTTACCTCAATTCATATTGAAAGATATGAAATTGAAATTGATAGAACAGCAGAAATGTCAGAACAAACAACTAATAATATTCCTAATTTAAGTATTTCCGATGTTCAAAATTTAAATGAAGATGGAATAGTGACAATCGGAACATTTGTAAAACCAGGTGATATTTTAGTAGGAAAAATTATTCCTAAGGATGATTCTGAACAACTACCTGAATCAAAATTGCTTAGAGCAATTTTTGGAGCAAAAGCAAAAGGAGTTCGTGATACATCTTTTAGAATGCCAGAAGGAGAATATGGAAGAGTTATTGAAACGTTAACATTTAATCGTCGAACAAAACTAGCATATAAATTTGAAAAAATCCAAATATTTATTGCACAAATACGAAAAATTCAAGTTGGTGATAAAATTGCAGGCCGTCATGGAAATAAAGGAATAATTTCCCGTATTTTACCGCGGGAGGATATGCCATTTCTTTCAGATGGTACACCTATTGATATTATTTTAAATCCTTTAGGTGTTCCATCAAGGATGAATGTAGGCCAATTATATGAATGTTTATTAGGGTTAGCAGGACATAAATTAAATCGACGTTTTAAAATTTTACCATTTGATGAAATGTACGGATCAGAAGTTTCTCGAATCTTAATTAATAAAAAATTAAGGCAAGCTTCTATTGAAAATGATGAAGCATGGCTTTTTAATCCTTATTCACCAGGAAAAACAGTACTTCTTGATGGACGAACAGGTAAGGAATTTGATAATCCAATTACGGTTGGTAACGCTTATATGTTAAAATTAATTCATTTAGTTGATGATAAAATGCATTCTAGAGCTACTGGACCATATTCACTAGTAACTCAACAACCTTTAGGTGGAAAAGCTCAACATGGGGGCCAACGATTTGGGGAAATGGAAGTATGGGCACTAGAAGGATTTGGTGCATCTTTTACTTTAAAAGAACTTTTAACAATTAAATCTGATGATATGCAAGGAAGGAATGAAACTTTAAATTCTATAATTAAAGGTCAATCAATTCCAACTTCTGGTATTCCAGAATCATTTAAAGTTTTAGTACAAGAATTACGTTCAATCGGATTAGATATGAGTACTTATCGAATTGATGAATTTAATTCAAATCAATCTTATGAAGTTGAATTAAATTTAATTGAAAAATATAATCCATCATTAAAAACATTTTCTTCTATATCAAATATAAATAATATTTCATTTTAAAAATTTAATATGATACGATCTGAAAAAGAATTTGATTATATAAAAATAAAATTAGCTTCTCCTATGCGAATATTACAATGGTCACATAGAAAACTGCCTAATGGACAATTTGTTGGTGAAGTTCAAAAATCGGAAACAATTAATTATCGTACTTTTAAACCAGAAATGGATGGATTATTTTGCGAAAGAATTTTTGGTCCAAGTAAAAGTTTAGAATGTGCGTGTGGAAAGTATAAACGAGTTAGATATGAAGGTTTAATATGTGAGCGTTGTGGCGTAGAATTAACAGAATCTCGAGTTCGACGACATAGAATGGGACATATTAATTTAATTTATCCTGTTACACATGTTTGGTATACAAATAGCCGACCAAATTATATAGCTTTATTACTCGAAATAGAACAATGTGAAAAAAGATTAGATACAGGGTGGACAGAATTTATTGATCCAAAAGATCATAAAGAAAAAAATAATAAAGATATTCTACAATATTCATTTTCAGATATTGAATGCCGTGCTTACCTTAGAAGTGCAAAACCACTTTTAAATTGTAAAGAATTTCTTAAAGAAAAATCGAAAGCAAAAAAATCTAATATTGTAAATTCGTATGATGAACGAATAAAACGAATAAAATTAGCTTCGATTGCTTATTTTATCGCAGAAGATGAAATAGCATTTTATGGGCTTCATTGGGATTTACAACAATATCGTCGATGTCGAGAGATCGGATTTACAGGTTATCCATTAAAACCTCATTCAAAATCTCCTAATCGACGTCGAAATACACCAAAATATTTATTAAAATCAACACCAAATTATTTAATTGGCGCAGTTTTAATTAAACGTGAATTACAAAAATTAAATCTTGATCAGGAAATTATTAAAACACGAAATTTTATTCTTCTATGCAGCAAGGTACTTCATAAAGAGGAACCATTTTATAATTTTTCACATTGGTCTAGAAAATGGGAATATCAACGAATTTATAAATTACGAGATCAATCAATTAAACGAATTCGTATTTTAGAAAATTTATTAACAACGGGTGCAAATCCATCATGGATGATTATCACGATATTACCGGTTATTCCACCTGCCTTACGTCCCATGATTCAATTAGAAGGTGGTCGTTTTGCAACGTCTGATTTAAATGAATTATATCGAAGGATAATTACAAGAAATAATCGTCTTCTGCGGTTATTAGAAATTGATGCACCGCAATTGATTATTAGAAATGAAAAACGAATGTTACAAGAGGCAGTTGATACATTAATTGATAATGGGAAACGAGGTAAAATTGCGTTAAGTGCAAATAATCGACCATTAAAATCATTATCAGATATTATAAAAGGCAAACATGGACGTTTCCGGCAAAATTTACTAGGAAAACGTGTAGATTATTCAGGCCGCTCTGTAATTGTAGTGGGACCAACTTTAAAATTAAATCAATGCGGTTTACCGTATGAAATGGCCATTGAATTATTCCAACCATTTATAATTCGTGAATTAATCAATCAAGGGTTAGCTAGTAATATGAAGGTGGCAAAAAATTTACTGCAACAAAATGAACCAATAATCGATCCTGTACTTGAAAAAGTATTATCAAATCACCCAATTTTTTTAAATCGAGCCCCAACATTACATAGATTAGGCATACAAGCTTTTGAACCTCTTATCGTTCAAGGACGTGCAATCAAACTTCATCCTTTAGTATGTTCAGCATTTAACGCAGATTTTGATGGGGATCAAATGGCAGTTCATATTCCCCTTTCATTAGAAGCCCAAGCAGAGTGTTATATGCTAATGTTAGCACCGTATAATTTTTTGTCACCTGCAAATGGTGAACCAATTATTATGCCAAGTCAAGATATGGTATTAGGTTGTTATTATTTAACTGTAAATAATATTAATGGTTTACTAGGATCAAACCATTATTTTGCAGATTTGCATGATGTCATCTTAGCCTATACTCAAAATCAAATTGAAATTCATACTGCTATTTGGATTAGATATAAAGATAAAACATTTAAACCTTCAAATTTAATAAAAATAGTAAAGTTAAAAGATCAAAGCTATATTGAATATTATGAAAATATTCAAATTCGCAAAGATAAAAATGATGAAATTATTGTTCAATATTTACAAACTACAACGGGACGTGTTCTTTTAAATTACACAATTCAAACAACATTAAATATTAAATTATAAATATTTAAACTATTAGAATTTCTATAATACAGGTAAATAAAAAATTATGAAAGATTATATTTATCAAAATACACTTATTAATAAAAAACAATTAAAAAAATTATTAGCATGGAGTTTTTCAAAATACGATTCAATGCAAGCTTCTTTATTGGCCGATGAATTAAAATATCTAGGATTTAAATATGCAACTCAAGCAGGAATTTCAATTAGCATTGAAGATTTAAAAGTTCCTGCTACAAAAAATGAAATGTTAAATAAAGCTAATAAAGAAATTTTAAACGCTGAAAAAATTTGTTTAAAAGGTAAAATTACAGATGTAGAACGTTTCCAAAAAATTATTGATACCTGGAGTATAGCTAGTGAATCCCTAAAAGAAAATGTAGTTTCTTATTTCAAAACCTATGACCCTTTAAATTCCGTTTATATAATGGCATTTTCAGGAGCTAGAGGAAATTTATCACAAGTTCGTCAACTAGTCGGTATGAGAGGACTTATGGCCGATCCTAGTGGTGAGATTATGCGTGTGCCCATTACAAAGAATTTTCGTGAGGGATTAACAATTACTGATTATTTAATGTCAGGTTATGGAGCCCGTAAAGGTATTGTTGATACGGCATTAAAGACTGCAAATTCAGGTTATTTAACTCGACGTTTAATTGACATAGCACAAGATATTATAATAAGAGAAAAAGATTGTTTAACGTCTTCTTCTTTTATAATAAATTCTCAAAATCAATTAGATAATGAACAAATTATAGGTCGAGTATTATTAAAACCAATTTTTGAGTCAAAAACTCAAAAATTAATTACGTTAGCTAATACACAAATAACATTAAAAGTACTAGAAATATTTAAACAAAAACAAATTTCAAAATTTAATATTCGATCACCATTAACATGTAGTTTATATCATTCTATTTGTCAAATGTGCTATGGATGGGATTTATCAAATCAAAATTTAGTTGATCTAGGGGAAGCTGTAGGTATTCTTGCTGGACAATCTATTGGAGAACCAGGAACACAATTAACAATGAGAACTTTTCATACTGGAGGAATTTTTACTTCTGAAGTAAGACAACAAATTATTAGCCCACAAGATGGAATCGTTAAATTTTCTAAAATTTTAAAAACAACCATATTACGGACTAATCGAGGTGATGAAGTTTTACTTACGAAGAACTCAGGTTCATTAATATTAATACCACAACAATCGGATCAAGAAATTATTCAAATTGAAGTATTACGAAATACGATGTTGTTTATAAAAAGCAATCAATATATTAAAAAATCAGCCATAATAGGGGAATTAATAAGTACAGAAACACAAACTTTAACAGAAAGAAAACCCATAATAAGTGATACAGATGGAGAAATTTTTATCCCTCGATTAAAAACCAAAACTAATTTAATTACTAAAAATAAATTATTATGGATTTTATGTGGACAAGTTTATCAAGCCCCTAGTAACTCTTTTTTAAATTTTTATACAGACCACAAAATTAATAAAAACAGTTATATTTTTAGAACAAAATTAATAAATGAATATTCTGGACATATTAAAAGTCTAACTCAAAAAAATAATTTATTAAAAGAAATAACCCAAATTAAAACTGAAACGTGTTTTTTAGAAAAAACATCTATTCAAAAAGTTTTTAAACCAAAGAATAGTAAAAATTATTTACTTAATTATGGGACTGTAAAATATTTGGTGAATTTAAAAAATTCAAACTTTAAAAATTGGAAACAATGCAAAAAGCATAAACATTTTGCAACTTCGTTTACTAATACTTTTAAAACATTGACAGGTGGAATAATATATTATGATAAACGAACTAAAAAAAGAAAAAACATATACGGTAGTCTTATACCTTACTATGTAGCACACGAAATAAGTAAAGAAAATCATGATAAAATTAGTAATATTCATTACGGAAATTTTTTAAAAAATTTAGAAACTAAAACAAATAAAAATGAATTTCTTTTTCTTCATAATTTTTTAAATTATGAAGAAATGGAAAGTTTGTTTCTAAAATTAAAATTAAAAAAAAAAGTTTTTCATAATTCTTTAATTTGGCTTTCTGAAGAAACTTATAAATTAAACTGTGATAAAAATGTTTTATTAGTAGAAAATGGTAATTTTATATCAAAAAATTTTGAAATAATTCCCAATATTATTTCTAAGACTGCAGGAATTATAAATATTTTTCAAAAAAATAATATTATTGAAGAAATATCAATTAAATCAGGATTTGTTTATCAAGGCAAAAAATTGGAGCACTTAGATAAAAATGTTTATTATCCAGGTGAAATTATTTTTGATAATATTCAAATAATTCAACCTTCATTATGCGAACATATTCCAAATAAGTATAATAATCAATTATTAATTCGTCCTTTTGAAATTTATGAAATTCCTAAAGAAAAATATTTAAAAACAATTTTTAATACGAACCCTAAATTAGAGTCAATTTTTACAGGAAATAGTACAATAAATTATTTATATAAAACAAATCAAAAAATTAAAACAGCAAATAGTCTAGATTTAATTTCTGAAACAATAAATTTAAGGTCAAAAAATTCATTACAAAATAAAATGATAAGTGATTTAAGTAATTCTTTTGAAATGAAACATTTAAATCTTAGAATTTTAAATAAATTTGTTTTAGATAATTATGTACCAGCGTCTTTGAAATATAAAAATTTGCAATCTTCTTTACTTATTGAGTCTAAACAATTTATTGATTCATATACAACTTTAGGATATATGGAATCATTAGTTACCAATTCTATAGAAATAGTAAAATTTAAATCAAAATGCTTAAATAAAAAACAAATTTTCTTAATATCTAATAATGATTGCATAACAATAAAAAAAGAATATGGGAACAACAAAACAGTAGATGAATTATTAATTGATAAAGTTAATGTAAATGAAATAGGAAAAATTTTAATAGATAATGAACAATTCTTAACTATACAAAAGGGACGTCCTTATTTTTTCCCAAATTGTAAAACCGATGATTTAATACAAAAAAGTGATTTACAATATAAATTAGTGAGATTAGGGTGTAACCTTTCAACTATCAAAAGAAATATCTTTTTAAATTATTATGATATAACAAAACGGTCTTTAGTAGAAAGGTTAGATCCAAATCAAAAATCCTATGGATTTAAAGTTAAATTTTCAAAAATGTTTATTAAAAAAAACGGAAAATTTTACAGCTCGTCAATTCCATTATTCTTAAAAAGTTTTTCATTATCAAAAGAAAAAAAAGATGTATTACAAGAGAAAAAAAAAATAAACCAAATAAACAATTTTAAGATTAAAAATACTCATTTAAAAATTAAACAATGTTTACCATTAATATTAAAAAGTTCCCAATTAATTTACAATAAAGCTAAAAAAAAAATTCCTTATCCTGCTAATATAACAGGGTTAAAGTTTTTAAAATATCCCTTTAATAAATCAATAGGAATTCATTCACTAACTGAAGATTATTTTGAACAAGAATTAAATAATGTTTATTGTAAAAATGGTGAATTTATTGAGAAAGGTGAAGTAATAGGATTATTAAACTTTGAAAAAGAAATTACAGGAGATATTGTACAAGGTTTACCAAGAATAGAAGAATTATTAGAATCACGAAAAAAGAAACCTACAAATAAATATTTAGCAACAAATCAAAAAAAAAGTTTATTAATTCAAAAAACTAGTCTTGATTCTAATTTTGAATTTAGGAAATTAGGAACAACTGTAAAAGAAAATGATAAAATTAATCCACACAATCTACTAAAAATTTATTTTAATTATTATGGTATTAAAAAAGAGTTCTTTTCTACTAAAGAAACTTTTGCTATTTCTTATCGTTTAACAAACAATTACGAAGCAAGTTATAGAACTTTTAAAAAAATCCAATTATTCATATTAAATGCTGTCCAATCAGTTTATAAATCGCAAGGTGTTTCAATTGCAAATAAACATTTAGAAATTATTATAAAACAAATGACCACAAAGGTTCTAATAACACATGAAGGTCATACACCATTATTGCCTCGTGAAGTGATTGATTTATATCATATTCAATATATAAATCAAATTATTGAAGCACATAATAAACGGCCAGCTTATTATGTACCACTATTACTAGGAATTACAAAAGCCTCTTTAAATAATCCAAGTTTTATTTCAGCTGCGAGCTTCCAGGAAACTACTCGTGTATTAACAAAAGCTGCTATTGAAGGTCGAGTAGATTGGTTACGTGGTTTAAAAGAAAATATAATTATTGGACATTTAATACCCTCTGGAACAGGCTATCAAAGTTATACTAACTGTTTTAACGCAATTTCACGTAATAAAACAAAAATTAATTTAGAAAAAATTAAAATAAAAACCTAAAGATATCTCTTTTCAATCTGTTGATGTTATTCTATAATAAAATACTATTTGTTTAATTAAGGAGTTAGAAAATTTTATGGCTGATGTTAGTTTAGCCCAATTATTAGAAGCTGGTGTTCATTTTGGACATAAAGCTTCTCGTTGGAATCCAAAAATGTTTCCATATATATATACCGAACGTAATAATATTCATATTTTAGATTTGGTCCAAACGGCTTTATTATTAAAAGAGGCAAAAAGTAAACTTGAATTAGCCTCAATAAATAATGCAACATTTTTATTTATTGGTACAAAACGACAAGCAAGCGCATTAATTGCGCAAGAAGCAAAACGTTGTAATTCGTATTACATAAATCATCGATGGTTAGGGGGTATGTTAACTAATTGGATTACATTAAAAAGTCGAATTGAACGATTAAAAACATTGGAACAACAAGAGGTCGATGGCATTTTTAAATTATTGCCAAAGAAAGAAGTATCGTTACGTTTAAAAGAGTTAGAAAAACTACGCAAACATCTAAATGGTGTCAAAAATATGACTAAATTGCCCGATGTTGCAATTATTATTGACCAAAAACGTGAAATAACAGCTATTAAAGAGTGTCGGAAATTAGGAATTCCTATTGTTTCTATATTAGACACCAACTGTGATCCTGATTTAATAGATGTTCCAATCCCTGGAAATGATGATGCAGTCAGCTCAATTAAATTAATTTTAAATGAATTAACGAATACTATTATTAACGCACGTAATGTTGAATAATAGTATTCATTAGTCATTTATTTTTAATCTGAAAAAAATATATTAACGAAACGTTTTATTTAAGGTTAGCGAATAATTTAATTTTAAAATTATTAACTAACCTTATTAAGATTAAAATTAAATGAATAAATTAGACTAATGAAACTTTTCCACCTGCATCTTCAATTTGTTTTTTTGCATCTTCTGCCGCGTCTTTACCTAACGCTTCTTGAACAATTTTAGGTGCTGATTCTACAAGTTCTTTTGCTTCTTTTAAACCTAAACCGGTTAAAGTCCGAACAACTTTTAAAATTGCAATTTTTTTATCAGCAGGAACTTCATCTAACATTACATTAAATTCAGTTTTCTCTTCTACTTCTTCAGTTATAACTGGAGCAGCAGCCATTACAACTCCGCCTCCCATACTTGCTGATGCATCAACCCCAAACGTTTCTTCAATAGCGGTAACTAATTGTGAGGCTTCTAATAAAGTTAATGTTTTTAATTCTTCAACAATTTGGTTAATTTTTTCTGACATAAGAGTTTTTACTTAATATATTTATAATTCTTTTATAATAATTAATCAAATGCATTTAAATCTAATTGAATGGATGGACCCATACTAGTACAAATGAACAGACTTTTAAAATATTTACCTTTTGCACCTGAGGGGCGATTTTGTTCTATTGATTTATATAAAGCAGTTAAATTATCAATTAATTGATTTTTTGAAAAATTTGCTTTTCCAAAATTTACATGGACAATTCCTGTTTTATCAGCTTTATATTCAAATTTTCCTTTTTTAAAATCGGATAATGTTTCCATTAAAGTTGTACTAACTGTTCCTGATTTTGGTGATGGCATTAATCCTTTTGGACCTAAAACCCGCCCAAGTTTTGCTAATTTTGGCATCATATCAGGAGTTGCAATTAATAAATCAAAATTAATATTTCCTTGACTAATATTATCAATTAATTCTTGACTACCGACAATATCAGCTCCACCTTTATTTGCTTCATTAAAATTTGCTTCATTTGTTAATACAGCAATTCGTACGGATTTGCCTACTCCATGAGGTAATGTAACAGTTGTACGTAATTGTTGATCAGCATATTTTGGATCAATATTTAAATTAGCATGTAATTCAACAGATTCAATAAATTTCGCAGTCGAGGTTTCTTGAAGAAGAGTAATTGCTTCTTCCAAACTTGAATGAACAACATTTTTAGTTTTTGTACGAATTTCATTTTGACGTCGGGATAATTTTCGCATATAATTTCTTTCTTAAAAACTTAAATATTAATCTACAATTGTAATACCCATATTCCGAGCAGTTCCTTCAACAATTTTTATTGCACTACTTATTTTCGTAGTATTTAAATCTGGTAATTTAATATTAGCGATTTCTTCTAATTGAGTTTTTGTTACCGATCCAACATTTATTCGATTTGGAGTTGATGAACCTTTTTTTACGTTTGCAGCATTAGCTAATAAAACAGATGCAGGGGGTGTTTTAAGAACAAATGTATAGCTTCGGTCTTCATAAACTGAAATTTCTACAGGAATAATAAGTCCAATTTTTTCAGTTGTTCGAGCATTGTACTCTTTACAAAAAGCTGCAATATTTACACCACGTTGCCCTAAAGCTGGACCTACAGGAGGTGCTGGCGTAGCTTTCCCCGCAGGTAATGCTAATTTAATCAATGCGGTTATTTTTTTTGGCATATAATTTTTTTTTATGTTTCTTAGTAAAATGGAGATAAAAGATTTTAACGTAAATTAATTTTATAAAGATTTCATGTTTTTACTGAATGTTAGTACTATAAACGTAAGTCTATCTATTTATAAAACTAGTTAGTTACGGAAATTCTAAATAACTAAAAATTCTATTTATATTATACACCTCTTATTTTTAAGAGACACGCGTCCTGAAGGACTTGAACCCTCGACATCTAATTTTGGAGACTAGCGTTCTACCAACTGAACTAAGGACGCATATTAATATATTACTAAATATAACTATAAAAGGCAAGGTTTTTAATTTTATTATTAAATTTTCATATATTTATATATATAAATATATCTATATATATAAATATATGAAAATTTTGAATAATAAAACATACTTTTCAATTCCAGATACTTCTTTACCGCACAACTTTATAGCAGAAAAAATTGTATTAAGTTGTTTATTGGTTAATTCTGAAGCAATTGAAATTGCAATAAAAACTATTAGAGTTGAAACTTTTTACTTTATAAATCATCAAGAAATTTATAAAGCTATTATAGAAATGTATCAAAAAAAAGTTCCGATAAATGTTATTTCAGTAAATGATTTTTTAAAGAATGTCGGCTGTTTAAATAAGATTGGAGGGACAAAAGTTTTACTTGAACTTCTTAATCAAATTCCTAATTTAGTTTATTTCGAAGAATATATGCAATTGATTCAAGACAAATTTTTAAGACGATTATTAATTAATATAGGTTATGAATTAATTAATTCAGCTTATATTACTAGTATTCCATTAGAAATGATTCTAAATGATTTTGAAAAAAAAGCATTTAAATTAACAAATGGATTAAAATATGAGAAAAAATTAACTACTGCAGAGTTATTTTCAACCGTTTTTTCAGAATTAAAACAAAAAGCTTTAAAACCTGAGTTACCGGGGTTAGTATCAGGATTCTATGATTTAGATTCTATAACACAAGGGTTTCAAAAATCCGATTTAATAATTCTTGCTGGAAGACCATCTATAGGAAAAACAACTTTTGTTTTAAACATAACTGAAAACATTCTTAAAAATTATAAATTACCAATAATATTTTTTAGTCTTGAAATGTCAAAAGAACAATTAATTTATCGGTTATTATCAAATGAGACTGGAATAAGTCAAACTCGTTTAAAAATTGGAAATTTATATAAAGAAGATTGGAGTGAATTAAAAATAAGTATTCAAAATTATTCTAAATTACCACTTTTTATTCATGATAAGTCAGATATTACAATTCAAGATATTCGTTCTAATATCAAAAAAGTATTATTTGAACAAAATAAAATTGGATTAATTATTATTGATTATTTACAATTACTTTTAAATTCAAGACTAAAATTTGAAAATCGAGTTCAGGAAATTTCACAAATTACACGTTCACTTAAAAGTATTGCTAAAGAGTTTCAAGTACCGATAATAGCATTGTCGCAATTAAGTCGAAATGTTGAAAACAGAGTTAACAAACGTCCAGTTTTATCAGATTTACGTGAAAGTGGATCTATTGAACAAGATGCCGATTTAGTATTAATGTTGTATCGAGAAAATTATTACACTACAACACTAGGAAAAAATGAAAAAATAGCTCCTGCGGAATTAATTGTTGCAAAACATCGTAATGGTCCGTTAGGAACAATTAGACTTTACTTTCAAGTTGATCCCACCAAGTTTTTTAACGATGTATCTATTTTTTAAACAAATGCCCAGATCCAGATTCGAACTGGAGACACGAGGATCTTCAATCCACTGCTCTACCAACTGAGCTATCCGGGCTCATTACAAATTATACAACATTCTCGATAAAATAACAATATCAATATTGATATTGTTATTTTATCGAGAATGTTGTATAATTTGTAATGGATATAGTAATTAATATAATTTACTGAATAATTCTTAATATGTCAGGATTGTAAAATAGCAGCATAAAGTTTAAACAGTATTTTAGTATTTTAACTATATCTATTATTTTGAAAGATATAACTGTATATAATTAAAACAATATAAAACAAAATTGCAAGAATTTACGTATTATTTATTATTAATAATAAAAAAATTTAATCCACATAAAATTTAATAAATTTTTTGGTAGGTAAAATTAAACACTAACTACATTTTTTTATAAATATTTATTAAAATTACTTTATCATAATAAATACATTATTATTATTTATAATATTAAGAAATAAAAAACTGTAATAATCTCATAACTTGATAAATACTTCTTTGATTTATTGTATAAATTGGAATATTTCGTTTATTTGCTAAATTTTTTAATCTAAAGTTTTTTCTAAGATGTTTTCTTAAGCCAATTATAACATTTGCTTGTTTAATTTGAGTTGTAATAATTATTCTATCACCAAGTTTTGTTAAAATTTCTCGAATTAAATTTTTCGATAGAGAATATGGGTAAATAATTAAAATAGTAGTTTTTAAATTCAATGATCCCATAATATTTGATGAACTTACCTCAGACCAATTTTTATTAATTAAAATCAATTCTTTATTCAAACCCTGTGAATTTTTTTTTAAAAAATCTTTTTGTACTTTTTTATATTTAAGAACTAGTTTTTCATTTTTTTTCAAATTACGAGTTTGTGATATATAAAAATTATTTCGTAATATTAAATCAATAGAATTTTCAATATTTTCGTGAATTGTCCAACAGTATAAATTATTTACCTCAATTGCAAGCTGAAATGCTGGATATGATTTGCGTTCAAGAATACTTTTTTGCGTACCTCGCCGTTTAGCCTCTTCGTCACTTATCGTAACATATTGAATACCTCCAATTAAATCAGATAAAGAGGGATTTTTAATTAAGTTTTCTAAACAATTTCCATGTGTTGTGCCAACTAATTGAACTCCTTTTTCAGCAATAGTTCGAGCAGCCAAAGCTTCAAGTTCTGTCCCAATTTCATCAATTATAATTACTTGCGGCATATGGTTTTCAACAGCTTCTAACATTACTTTATGTTGAAGTTCAGTTTTTGGAACTTGCATACGACGAGCACGGCCTATACCAGTATGTGGGACATCACTATCACCAGCAATTTCATTAGATGTATCAATAATAATAACACGTTTTTCCATTTCATTTGAAAGAACACGCGAAATCTCTCGTATAATAGTTGTTTTTCCAACTCCAGGTTTTCCTAAGATTAAAATCGATTTTCCTGATTGTAATAAATCTCTAATAATTGAAATTGTACCAAAAATTGCACGGCCAACGCGACATGTCAACCCATTAATTAAAAATTGTCTATTTCTAATACAACTGATTCGATGGAGTGTTCGTTCAATACCTGCTCGATTTTCTCCACTAAATTTACTTATACGTTTATTTATATAATCTATGTCTTGCCATGAAATTACTTTTTGTGATAAGTACTCAGGCCCTGTTGTAAAACGAGCTTCTGGTCGCCGTCCTAAATCTAAAACAATTTCAATTAATTTTTCTTTATTTGAATGATTATTTAAATGTTGGTAAATAAAAAATGGTAAATTATTTAAAAGTCTGTCTAAATCATGATCAATATTCATTTAAAGTACATTTAGATAAGATTTTATTAAAAACATTATAAGTTTTAATTTATCCAAGATTGATTACTATTTTTTCATATTTGCTTTGGGTATAGATATATAATATTATCAGTTGAACTATTTAATGAGATAAGATTTTTAATGTTGTTTTAGAAATTATAAATCAAAGTTTTAATTTTCTAAAATCGTTATAGTTAAGTACCAAAATTTTACTCTTTAATTAAAATTTTGGTACTTAACTATAACGATATAATATAAAAAATACCCTAATAAATTTTAAAAATTTATACAAATAAATTATGCTATACCTTAAGAAAAAGTGACAATCAGCATTTGTTAGTTTAAAACGTCTATCTTGTATCTATCTATATTTCTTCAGAATTATTTTCTATTTCCATATTGGAAGGACGATTATAAACATGGTAAACAATTGAATAGATATTGAAAAAAGAACAAAGACAATTTCTAACCCAAATATAAGCAAGTCTAAGTTTTAGTTCCTTTAATTTGTTAAACGCTCTTCGTTCTATTATCTGAAAACCATTTGGACGTACTTTTAGTTCTTCTAAGAAGTTTAGAACCAGAGGTTTTGAAATTGTTTTTTGTGTTAATAATTTTCGAACTAGAACTTGTTTAATTAAATTTTTTCGAATCAACGTATTAGCACTATTTTCTTCATTAATTAAGTGTTTCTTCGGATTTATATCTAATAATATTTTGTTTACTTCTTTTTTATACTTAGCTACTGCTCGAAGCATTGCAAGCTTAGCTATATCATAAAGATCTAGGGCTAATAGATCAGAAAGTGTTTTTCGATTATAACCAAAGTTTACATTTTTAAAAAGATTTATTAATTGATTATATTTTAAGTTTAGATTAACCTGCCAGTCTAAAGAAGACTTGATTCTCATTATCCACAGTTTTCGGAAGAAACGTTTTTTCTGTTTCCTTCCCACATATGAATATCGTAAAGCTTTCATTACTTGTTGATTAGCTACTCTAAAAAGACGGGAGTGAGCACCTCTATAACCTTTAGCTAGTTGTAAAATTTTTTTTCGACGTTTACGGGCAACATTTCCACGTTTAACTCTTACCATTTTTTAGTTTAATAAGGTAACATTAATTTAATAGGTTTACTATCACTAGATGTTACACAAATTCTTTGTGATAGTTTTCGTTTTTGAACATTTGATTTTTTCATTAAAAGATGGCCTTTATACGCATGACGGCGTAAAAAATTACCCGTACCTGTTTTTTTGTAACGTTTTAAAGCTGCTTTTCGAGTTTTTAATTTAGGCATAAATTTTTAATCTTTTTTAGAAGTGTATAAATCTTTAAAATAAAGTTTTGATTTTAAAGGGTGTGAATAAAGAATTTGATCATATTTTTCACTATC
>Ga0208005_1000211_pt1:0-2500 | contig 24475 bp, 20 predicted proteins | sample DEB19_08_DNA_3_FD_184530 | JGI IMG/M metagenome (GOLD analysis project Ga0208005, IMG submission 184530) | Aqueous microbial communities from the Delaware River and Bay under freshwater to marine salinity gradient to study organic matter... | ecosystem: Environmental > Aquatic > Marine >... | reverse complement strand
TTGGGCAATTTGACCAGTAGATTTAACAGTACCACCTTCCAGAATCTGACGACCATTGCCCATTAAAACTACACCAACATTATCATTTTCTAAATTAAGAGCGATACCAATTGTTTTGTCTTCGAACTCTAAAAGTTCTCCACTCATTACTTGATTAAGCCCATAAACACGAGCGATACCATCACCAACTTGTAAAACAGTACCAATATTATCTACTTTAACATCTTGATCATATTGTTCAATTTGTTCACGAATAATACTGCTAATTTCGTCTGGACGAATATTTATCATTGTAGTATTTTTAAGTTAAAATGTTAATAAAAGATTTTCGTTGTTTTTAAATTTCTAAAACACCATCTAAATGTTTAGCTAAATTTTCTAATTGATTTTTTATTGTAAAATCAATTACCTTAGAATTTGTCTTAATCAAGAAACCACCTATAAGACTTGAATCTACAGTAACAACTAGTCTAATTTCTCGAGCATTAGTTAGTTCTTTTAATTTCTTAATCAAATTCAGTTTTTGTAGGGTTGTAAATGGAAAAGCTGTCGAAACTTCAATCATTTTAACTGAAGCTGTTTTATAAACTAATTCTAAATAATTTAGAATTATAGATTGTATTAAATTGATTCGATTTCGTCTAACTAAAATCATCAAAAATTTGAAAGTTTCTGAATTTAATTGTGATTTTAAAGTCTTAGTTAGAATAGCCTCTTTTTGTTTTGCCCTAACAACTGGATTACTTAAATATTCTGTTAATTCAGGAGTTTTGGCTAAAAAAACTTCTAAATTTTGAAAATCTGCAGTAATCTGGTGCATAATATTTTGATCAACAGAAAAATCGTATAAAGCTCGTGCATAAGGAGTAGCAATTTTCGATGCTAAAGGATTTACCCTCATAATAAATCTCCTTCTAATTTCTGAATGGTTTCATTAATCAATGCACGTGCCCGTTTTTTATAGCCAAATGTTTCTTTAGCTTGCATTGCACTACGCTTTAAAACTAATGAAATAATTTGTTGTTTAACTTCTAAAAAAATTATTCGTTCTTTAGATTGAAAAGTTGCTATAGCTCTAGAAAAACGAGTTGTTAACTCTTTTTTTGCTATATTTGCATCTGCTCGAAGTAATGATCTTTTAGCAAGTACGGTTTCATCTCGCATTGCAGAAATAAGTACATGTGCTTGGCTTAATTGTTTTTGAGCTTCACTCAATCGTTTATTTGCTTCATTTAATCTATCTTCTGCATCTTGAACACTTTTTACAATTATGCTCTTTCTTTCTTGTAAAATAGACCCTAAGAAATCTTTACCAGTGTAAATTAAAATACCGACTAAGGCAGCAATATTTAAAACGCCCGTTTCTAAAATATCGAAGTTCAACCCGATACCTTCATTTCCAGCCAGTAATGTAAAAATTTGATTAAAATTTTCCATGTTATAGAATTTTTCTGTAAACTATACGCGTAATATTAAAAATAAATTACGTTTAACAAATAATTTAAATTGATAATTTAGTTTCAACCTCAGTACATAATGATTGCACAATTGTATCTAAACTATTTAGAGCCGTTTTCTTTTTGTTAAGAAGATCACTTGAGATCGTTTCTAATAAACTATCAATATATTTTTGAGAAATATCCAATTCAATATTTAAAATTTCTTTATGAATATTTTGTGAGTTTGTAATTTCTAACTGTGCCTCTTTACGTACAGCTTCTAAATCATTTTCATATTGAGTAGTTAGTTCTTTTGCTTGTGCTAATTTTTCAGAAGCTTGTGCAAGATAACTTAATATATATTCTTTACGTTCTTCAATAATCGTTAATAAAGGACTATATAATATAATATTAAGAATTACCATTAATAGGATAAATTGGATAGCTACTAACGGTAAGGTTGCATTAATATCGAACAATCCACCTGGACCACTAACTTCTGAATTTGAAATTAATATCGAAAGATTAATCATACAAAATCTATATCCTATAGTATAGAATTAAAGGGTTTTTTGTTAAAAAAATAAATCACACAAAGGTGCGTATGATTTATTCAATTATTTAGTTTTTTATAAAAAATTTAGTGTATTAAAAATTAATTGAAAACTAATAGACTAAATTTTTTATAAATTTATGATTATGAATTAAATGGGTTAGCAAATAATAATGCTAACGCTACTACTAAACCATAAATTGTTAAAGCTTCCATAAAAGCTAAACTTAATAATAAAGTACCACGAATTTTGTTTTCTGCTTCAGGTTGACGTGCAATACCTTCTACAGCTTGACCAGCAGCGTTACCTTGACCTATACCAGGTCCGATAGCAGCTAAACCAATAGATAAACCAGCAGCTATAACAGAAGCAGCAGAAATAATAGAATCCATAATAAATCTTAATTAATTAATGTAAATATAAATATAATTTTAGAAAAATTGAAATTAATAATAATTTACTCAAGTGCTTCTGCAATATAAGCAGCTGCTAATGTTGAGAAAATTA
>Ga0208005_1000209_pt1 | contig 24646 bp, 19 predicted proteins | sample DEB19_08_DNA_3_FD_184530 | JGI IMG/M metagenome (GOLD analysis project Ga0208005, IMG submission 184530) | Aqueous microbial communities from the Delaware River and Bay under freshwater to marine salinity gradient to study organic matter... | ecosystem: Environmental > Aquatic > Marine > Coastal... | reverse complement strand
GCAGTGCGCGGGCTGTAAAGTTGCAACTTTCTTGTGTGTAAAGCGCGTCTTTACTGGTTACGCGGCGTACTGTGAGTCGAGTAAGTGTTGATGCCGACGTGCAGGAGATAAATCTCTTTTAATAGTGTATTCGAAATGAACGAGAGCGGGAATTTGATGTATTCTCATTTGTTTATGAATATTTCGGTTCTTATCTGTTCAATGAATCTCTTTGTTAGTAAAGCTGCTACTTTCTTGCGTGTAAAGCGCGTCTTTACTGGTTACGTGGCGTAGTGTGAGTTGAGTTAATGTTGATGCCGACGTGCACAAGATGAATCTCTTTGTGAGTAAAGCTGCTGTTTTCTTGTGTGTAAAGTGCGTCTTTGTTGGTTACGTGGCGTAGTGTGAGTTGAGTTAATGTTGGTGCCGACGTGCACAAGATGAATCTCTTTGTGAGTGAAGCTGCTTTCTTGTGTGTAAAGCGCGTCTTTACTGGTTACGTGGCGTACTGTGAGTTGAGTAAATGTTGATGCCGACGTGCAGGGAATGTGTGCTGTTTCCGTTTAAAAAACGATACATTGTTGCATTGTTGATGGAGGTGGTGCGAAAGGTTGTTCTAGTCCCTATCGTCGAACGGTAGTGAGACGTATGTGGGAGCGAAGCGACCTCCTCCCAAAACAAGCAAAAAGTCACGAAGAATCTAAATATTCGTTCGGGTCGGCGTCACATGTTGTTGCATTCAGTCGATTCCGTTTATTATTGGTGGCAATGGAAGCTAGTCTGTTTATAGTTCATTGTTAACTTTGTTGTATTTTTTATATATGTTCGCCCAACCGTCTTGTTTCTCTTTTCCATGGGAAAAGGTGATCGGGTTTAGTTTGCGAGAAAGAGAAGAAAATACAATAGTGTTACATGACAGAGATGTTTTTTAATTGTTTAAATTAATATCTTCAATGGTCTCCATTGTTGTTTGTGGAGTAGTCGGCGGTCCAGTCATCGAATCGGTTATCGTCATCGCGGGCTGATGTCTCGTCGAGATCATCATCGCTGGTCGGGATGTAGATGGGTTCGATGTCGGTAGGTGTAGTTGTGGATAGCAGAGGAGCTGGGGCATCGCTCTGGTTGAATCCAAGTGAGTTCTCAAGTTGCTTCAAAGCAGCCGTGGTGGCTGTAGTCATCTGTCTATGTGCTGAGTCAGGTGAGAGAGCAGTGGGTCTCTCGAAGCCTGGCATACGTCGGATGCGGACCTGATGCATCGAGTATTCAGCAAGTGCAGATGCTCTGGCTAATTCATTTAGGATGTCGTTTCTGGGTTCCTGGTCATCAGGGTCAGTACGAGGCAGCTTGCTGATAACGGCTGGTTGGCTGTTGGTTGGTGAGCGACTGCGTTTGTGGTGAGAGGATCCAGCTGTTGGCTCGTTTGGTGTATTTTTATGATAAATCTCATTTCTCTTGGCAGCATATTGGTGTGCGTATTCGACAGCGAGTGAACAGCGGAGCCAGTCGCAGTCTGTTTCGTCCTCTTGGCAGGAGGCGGTAGGTTCTGCGTTGGTTTTAATGATTACAGTAGATCCTGTTGATGGCAAGCGGTTGTACGAGACCAGATTTGCTGTTTTTGAGGTTTTGCGAGGAGCCCGTTCACCGCTGGTGCCGCAAGCGACACTTAGTTGTCGCTGTTCATTTTCATTGCGGTCGCGTGTTTCTGCAGCGTACATCGTCCTGTTTTCTTCGTCGTAGTAGTCGGCAACTACTTTTCTTGCTTCCATCATTTCAGCTTCAGTAACCTCTAGGCGCTCGTCATCATTTGGTGAAGAGCTGACGGTGAGCTCGAGTCTCACGTTGTTGATGTCGCAATCGCTTAGAAGGGATGGTGATGGTGGTTGTGGAAGTGTGTGGATTTCGACAGAGTCGATCCAAGTGCCGTTCATGATTATACCCTGGTGATAGGGCGTGTTGATCGTGAGTGATGGTTTTGTGATGTTGTTGTCACTTATTTCTCCATTTTGCTGTTGCTGCGGTGATGGCGGTGGTGCGATGTAGCCCACTTGTTGATTAGCTTCTTGGTCCGGATCGGACCAGTCTGATCTGCTGCGTTCCCTGCTGTCATTGGGTGACAGGGGGAACGGATAAAGAAGTGGGTAATAGTTGCGTTCTTCGTCAATCAACTCATCCTCAGTGAGGGGAAGTGTCGTATGATTGTAGCGGGTGGCCAGTGTTTGATGTTCAGTGATGGGACAATCGCTGGCATCCACGTTGCCATTCCAATGGTTGAGTCGTCGGAGTAATGGTGGCAAATTGGATAGCAAGAACACAGATGTCTCTGATTCCATGGCACGACGCTGGGCGAGTCGTGAAATTCCGCTGATGTTGTAGAGTGGTGTGTATCTATTCTCGACGTGTTCCAGTTGGATATCGTCATTGTTGATACCGGCGATGGCGGCGATTGAATTCAGCTCTTCGATGCCGACGTTGTCGGTTTCGGCATTGTCGTTATCGCGGTTGCAACGTGGGATACAAGTGCAGTTGCTGGGCTCAGTGGTGTCTGAGCCGTCTGATGCCCCAGGGTTGGGGGATCTGGAACCTTCAGTGTTGGTGCCGTCGTTGTTGTTGTTGGATCCATCATTGGGCGGCGATGATTGATCATCGTCTTCGCTATCTCTCGTACCTCGAGCGTCGTCGTCATTGTCGCTTTCAGAGGTATCAACTTCTGAGTCGTAGTGGTAGGTGGTGAATGTGTATGAATTTTCAAAGGGGCAGAATTCATATTTTCCGCCTACACTATTGAGGGAGCCAGAGTCGCTCGACCGATCAGTGCTACCTGGCGGAATGTTGCAGGTGTCGTCGTAGAGAGTGTGGATCGAATCCGCATCAATGCTGCTTCTGGTGTTATCTTGATCATTTGATGACATGGTTGTGACGTTCTAGGAGTCTTTGATCGTAGTTCAATCTGAGAATATACTGAGAAAGAAAGACTTTTTTTGAGTACAAGTGAGGTATGGAATGGTAGATGTCATGTAGCACACAAAATTTCATTATATATTTTTATCTCCGCTCTCGTTTGACAATATTACACGGGTCCTCAGTGATATTATGAGTATGTGAGTGAACAGCCGGTTTGTTAGTTGTTGCATAACGGGGTGGGATAAAGTTATATATAGTTTTTATATTGTGTGTGAGTGTGGATGGATGGAGAGGTGGAGCATGTTGGTATGATCTCTCATTAGAAGGTAATAGCATATTTATGACGGTTTTATTTCTGTGGCATGTAATCACAAGGATGACGGCGGAATAAAATTATTAATGCGTGTAATTTAATAATTTAATAGCTGGTCATGTTGCGTTCTTCTTTTAGCCACGTCCGTTCGATGTAGATGCTGTCTTCAAATTGAGAGATGATGTGCGTCCGCTTCTCGTGTCCTTTTTGTTGATGCCAGTGTAGTGTTAGTACTTTGGCCCCTTTGGGCGTCCCGTTGGCGGCTGGGAGAGCAACTGGCTCTGAAGGATCGAGCGGAGTCGTTGGCCCTGCTGCTCTTGGTTCCAACTTGCCAGTGGGGGATTCTGAAGTCGTCCACGTTGCTGGCTCATGACCGGATTGCGGCTATGGTTGGTTGGTTGTTGGCGATTGGCGTTATGGCCGATCAGCGAGGCCTCTGGACGTCGCGGCGTCGGCGGCAATTGCGGTGTTGCTGCTCTTGGTGTAGAGGTGGGATTGCTCGGGCCACCAGATAGTGTGATGAGCGAGGTTGCTGCCATCACTGTCTGGTCATTCTGCTCCTGAGCGAGGGCTTGCTTGAGTCTTTCTCTCGCAGCGAAGAGCTCGGTATCCACACGACTGATGTTCTCGGAGAATCGACTGTGCACGAGGTCAATCAGATGTGGACTACGTCGATGTGTGCCGTAGTGCCTAGTAGTGGATCCACTTTGGCTGTGCTGGAGCAGCGTTTGGACGTCCGAGTACCGCAGACGGATCGTATTGGTGATCTTGGCGTGGTTGCCAATGTCCAAAGGATCGAGCATGAATTCGATGATGGGATCGCAGTGAACCGTGATGTAGAAACGTTGGCTGGAGTGGTTATTTCTATCCAGGCGTTCCTGTTTAGCAGCGGTGATCCATTGCTTGTAGACGCTGTCGCAGATTTTGTCAAAGGACACTACTCGTACAAAGTGCAGAGTTTCCGGATCGCCAGGAATTCTCAGACGGATCGCTCCGCTGTCGGTCTCCTGAGCTTGTTGGAACATTGTCATGTTGTTGGTGACGGCGTAGTAATTATATTGACCGGATGGCGAATTGCCGACGCGTCGTCTCATAAGCAGTTGAGGATCATTGGGATCTGTCGCTCGGGGGCGAACGTATCGCCAGCTGAGATGAGTGTAGTTGATGACGTAGCGTTTCAGTCCGTTTGACTCAAATGGTTCGCTCGGTGAGCCATTCTTTTGCTGTTGTTCGACTAGATGTTGTTCGACCAGATCGGTCATGTAGTGGGAGTCGCGTGGATTGACGGCAACCTGCTGTTGCTGATGTTTAGGCGGATAGGTGATTGCTCGCAGCGCTCTCTGCGGGTCGGTGCTAGTCGTAGCTTCCATGTGTGATGTACGTCGGTTAGCGACGAGTGCAGTTTGGTTGGCATCATGTTGTGTCAGTGTTGGTGCCGGTGGCAGCGGACGTTCGTCGTTGCGGCATTGGTTGTTGAGGGCTAGTTTACCAAGAAATTCGCCTATTGTCACTCCGCCGGGGGTGGGCGATCCATCGTTGGTCGCGACGTCCTTGTAGCTATGACGTTGGTGATCCGGTGGCGAGCAGATGGTTGCTGATATGTTGCTGCTGTTGCTAGTTTCCATGATGGTGGGCTCCTCGTCGTCGTCGTGTTCGCCGTCAGTCTCATCGTAGTCGATGATGAATGAACGTCGAGTTCTGTCTTTACTGATGAGGACCGTTTCGTTGATGACGGAGGTGACGTTGGCTAGCTCGTTCTTCATTGATTTGCGAATGGCTGTCAGATGCGCTGCTTCAGATGCTTTGCGGATTATCTCTTCGCGCGCCTTCTGGGCAGCTTTCGCCATAATGGTGTCATCACTATCATCGGTCCCACCTTCGTCATTATCGATGGATTCATGATGGCTGTTTCGGGTGAGTTCTCGTCTAGCCCAGTCGAGTTGGTGTTGTCTCTCAAGGAGTTCGAGTGCATCATCTTCTTCGTCGTCTCGGTGAGTAGTGTTGTGGCCTGGTGGCTGTGGTTGCACATTAGATGTGAGGACAGTCTTCTTTTTCTTCATACGCACTATCATTAATTGATCTGATCGATGTTGGTCGAGATCGGGTGAAAGGTTATGATGTTGGCCTTGTTTAGATGCTTGCTGGCAATCGGAGTGCAGGCTCGATTGAGGTTTCATTCTCTTTTGACCGTAAGGGAGTAGTGGGTCCTCTCGTTCCTGTGACGAAAAGTCGTGGATGTCGACGGATTCATCAGCCGGTCGCTTGGTGCTTGCCCGATTGGCTTGGCTGTTGTTTTTGTTGTTGTTGTTGTTGGTACCGGCGGTATCAACGGTGTTTCCTTTTGGACCGGGTGAGAGGTTAGAGTTAGTGCATCCAGCAGGGGTGTTGTTGGCATCGCTGCTTGGAGCAGTGTCCTCCTTTCGTCGAGAAAGTGCCTCCAGATCAATTTGACAAAATATGTCATCGTTGCTGTCGTTCAGGTCCAAAGTGGGCTTAGGAACGGGCGATGGTGTCCAAGATCTTGCCTGATTGTTGCGATTGATGCTGACTGATGACTGAGTGGAGGTGTGGTAGGTTGGAGGTCGGTGCGTTGCCGCTACCGCCTTGCATCCTTTGGAATCAACAACCTCTTTGTTGTCGTCACTGCTGTCGGAGTGGCTGCGTGGTGTAGCAAACGTGCGATGAAACTGCTTTATCTGAGCACCTATTGTTTTACCCTTTGCAGCGGCGACAGCAGCAGTGGCCCCAGTTGATGGGGTTGTCACTGGCTGGGTGCGACTCGGTTGCAACGTGTTGGACATTGTTGTTTGTCTAGGCTGCCTTTTGTTGTTGATGGCGGGCGTTGCTGGTGGTGTCATTGCGGGTTGATTTTGTGGTGTAATGAGACGCGGTTTCGGTTGCTTTCCGATCAGATCTGGGTAGCGTACTGTGTCTCTCATTTGGATGACGGAGTAGTAGCGCTCTCTGCAGTCGCCCAGTTGGTTGACAATTGAAGCTGTCCACCAGAGTCCGAATTCCTCTTCGATTGTTTCGATCAGTGCAGGGGTTGGGCTGATCAGCTGTTCATAGTAAAAGAAGCGTCTTCTTACTAGTGGTGAGCGTCCTGCAGCTTGCGTGTCATCGAGTGTATCGATAGACAGCTTAATGACACCATCCAGTTTCAGAAAGTCTAATCTTATCTGGCCTGTTAATGATGGGTCTGGTAGAGCTGGGAGCCGGTCGTCGTAGTAAAAGTGCTGGTCTCTCTCGGATGGTGCCAGTTTCGCGAGCTTGAAGTAGCGATCGATTATTGTGGGGCGTCGATCATATTGTATGCCAATTTGGGCCGGCATCTTGATGTAGCGCATGTTGCGCATTGTGACGCCGTCGATAAGGACGACCGTCTCGTTATTCTGTGGCGTCTTCCATGTTGGTCGAAACCTTTATTTTGGAGAAACGAAAAGAAAACGGAGGCGTTTAAAGGCTACAGTTTTGTAGTTTTGATTGAACTGGTTTTTATTGAAAAAAATCGACAGTATTTATTGTGAAGAAAGAAATGATGGTAGGTACATTTGTTATTCATACATGTGGTGTAAGTACATGTAAGACCACAGAGTGCACAGAGAAGAGGATGAATAATTTGGTGCAATTAAATTAGTTAAAATTTGTTGCTGATTCCGTCTCAATTCTTGATGTGGCTCTGGTCTGTTGGTACCGCCGTTCTATTCTTTGTTGATTCATTCTTTAAGTGTCGATCCGGAACTGAGGGGATGTACGGTCAGTGACTGTTCTTTGTTCACGTTCGAAATCCGTAGCGATGTTCTGCTCGGGCCGTTCTGTTGTCCCGTGTTGACGTGGACCAGGCGGCGTGGTGTAGTATGACGGTGGAGAGTCGTGACGCAGAAGGGCAGGGCCCGGCTGCCATTGGTTAAAGCCAGTGGGTCGCGGTGGATTGTTGCGCACATGGGCAGATCCACTCGGCGTGTAACTTTGTTGATGGCGAGTACCAGTGGGTCGACGGTCATCATCTCGACGCGATTGGGCACTGTCTTCGATCATTCCTTCCAGTTGTAATGGTACATTCGGTGGTGTTGGGTACCAACGTCGATTGATTTCGATGGTTTCAACTGTTGTTGTCAGACCATCCGAGTTTTCTGTTCGGTGGTAAACGATTTCGCTACCTTGTGAGATGCCAGTGCGGCGGCGCTGGGACGGCGGACTATCGCGCCTATTACGCGGTCTGGGTCGCTCATCAAAGTATGGGCCATGTGGCACCGTGTAAGAGTCGACATAACCGAACAGTGATGGTGGCGATACACTTCTATGACGGTGGCGCTGTTGTCGTTGTTGATAGTCACGGTTTCGTAGACGTCCCCAATCGGGCGCAGTACGTGTCTCGTGTTCTTCTGCTGGATGTTGATTTTCATTGTTGTTGCTGCTGTGACGATTCCTGATTGCAGGAACGAGACAGGGAAGAGAAAAGAGGAAAGATATGGGCGTAAGTAATTTGGCGCATTTCTTCTCTTTTTTTATTTTTATATCAAATGTTTATTTATTGTGGATCGTGATGATGGCCAGGACAAAATATGACATATTTTTATGTATGATTACATCATTTTTTTATTATTTATAGAAAAATGTGTGTATACAGGCAGATATTGTCAATTTCTCTGCTTCCTCTTTTCTGCGAGGTTGTCTTTGGGCTTCTTCTTGTCTTTGGGCCGCTTGTAGTTTCTTGTCAGTGCATCTTTGGTGCTGTTGTGCACGCTAAAGACAAGTGTGAAGGGTCGTTCTTCGAGGATCCTTACAGCAGTGGCTGCTTCGGCACGACCCTCACCTGTTTCATTAATGATGCGGGACTGGTAGAATGAGAGAGCAGACGAGTGCATCTCTTGTAATGTACTTCTTACGAGGTTCCAGTGGCCATCTTCAGAGTACTTGACTATGTATTTGAAGCTGTTGGCAACGGATTTCATTTCGACGTCGCGTTTGGGTCTTCTCAACAGAAGGTCTGATCGTGGAATAGCATTTGCTTTTGCCAGGGCTTTTTGAATTGTTCTGGCGGAGTAGCCACGCAGAAGGAAGGATTCAGTGTGGGTGCAAGCATAGCGCTGGAAGATTTCGTTGTTTGATGAGATGCGTTTTAGTCGCAAGAATTGTGCGAAAGGCAGGCTATCAATCGAATGCATTGGGTGCATGGATGAAGCGTGTAAAAACGTGGGTTTTGACGTCGGCTTGCTGTATGGTTCGGTGATAATTTTTAGCGAATCTTGGCAGATGGACAGTGTGACGTCGAGTGCCGGTGTTGAGATTGCAGGCTCGATCGTCTCATAGCTAATTGTGTCGTTGGAGATTCCGCGAAAGAAGTTGGCGATGTCTTCTTTGGTACATTCATCCACAATAAGAATCAGATCGTCGATATATCGTTCAAAGAATATAAGCCAATTGGGTCGTTCGAGTGCCACTCTGTTGATGCCGTGTGGAATGTGTCGTCTAGTCAGCTGGTACATGTACGTATTGGCCAGGTAGACGCTGATGCATGTGCCCATGCTGGTGCCGGAGATTTGGCGAAAGAAGCGGCGTCCCTTAAACGTGATGAATGACCGCGTAATGACGGCTGTGATTGCGTCGTGGAAAGTGACGAGTGGTAGTGGTGGCAGCAGGCCGTTCTCGCGATTGTGCTTTCGTAGGAAGCTTATGTGTTCAGCGTAGAAGGCGGTCGCTGCATCAATGCCGTCTCTCCACGGAATGTTGGGGTACAGGCTGTTGACGTCCGATGTAGCGAGACGTGCTTTCTTTGGTAGCGGACCGGTCGGGAGTTTGACGAGTAGATCTGTTGTGTCAATCAGACTGCCGGGGATGATTGCTAAAAGCGGCTTTGTTAGCTCAGTGATGTATTTGTCGAGTGTGTGTATAACACACATGAAAGTTGCTGCTATCGGTCTGCCGGGAAAGGCGTTGACTTTTTCATTGAAGGCTTTATGAATTTTAGGCAGGAAGTAGATGTAGGAGCCTTCGAGGTCTTTGAGCTTGGCGTGAAAGACACTATGTTCTGACTTTGTAATGTGTCCGCCTCGCAGAAAGTCGTCGGCCAGGCGTTTGACAATGTCAGCAGTTTCAGCCAGTCCTACGTCGTAGTTTGCTTTATCGAGTTCAGCGTATGTCTTCTTATCACCGAGTTGGCGATCCGCTTCTCGGTCGTAGTCGATTGTGTCAATGATGATTGTGGCGCCTCCTTTGTCCGCATTGATGGTGTGGATACTGAGGTCAGAGCCAAGTGTTTGGGCGCTGTCGAACAGTGGCTGTCGGACATTCTCGTGTAGATCAACTGAAGCGCTGCCGAGTGTGGCTCGTTTGAGTTTATTGTTGAGCTCGAGGAATAGTGGTTGTTTGGTCCATTCGTTTTCGCTTCGTTCGAACGGATCCCAATCATTTTCATCCCTCTCGAGGCGGCCACTGGATTCGAGGACGCCTCGCAGTTGATTGACTGCTGCGAGACCTTTTTCCAGGATTCGATGCTCCTGATTGCGAGCAAAGTTAATTGATCGGTTGATGCCGATGACCCAGCGGTCGTTGGAGGCTCTGAGCTCTTCCATGGGACAGCCAGGGGCGAAGTCCGAGTGCAAGACAAAGTTCAGACCGAGCGCGAGTGCTTCGATGTCCGTGTCTGTAAGTCGTCTGCTGCTGTTGTTTATTAAAATCTTGGTGCGGAGATATTGCGTCAACAATTTCCTGTCACCGTAAACTACTGGTTTGTAGTGGAACGAAACCGAAGTGACATAGTTGAGGTGTGGAAGTGGTGTTGTTTGGGCTATTGGCATTGGGGCTGTTGGTGCCGCCGACTTGTTGATACCAGCCACAGTTTCGTAGCGTAATCTAGGGTCTATGCCAAAGAGGGCGAGCATTCTGTTTTCTGCTAGAATTGCTTCCATTCGCCTCCACGTGTCGTCAAAGACGTTCGTGTGGGCTGCTGCTGCTGATTGCGCATGAGCTGCGTTATGGTTTGAGTTGCCATGAAGTGCAAGGACGAGACGAGGTGCATATTGTTTGTTGTCTGTTTGAAATAAAGAATTGTATTTGTTGTGGTTTCTCTTTATTTGCAAGAATGAATTAGACGCAATATACATATGGCTTCATGTGAAGTGAGAGGACAAGTATCATATATATGTAAAGTGAGCGGAGGTGGTAAGTCTCGACGCTTATTCAGCTTTTTTTAATGACATATATGTTTACTTGTTTTCAAATGTATATTGTTGTATATTTCGTGAGTTCTTCTATTCACCTTGGCTGGTTGCATCGTTTGGTGTGGAGAAGGCACCAATTAGGCTCGATATGCAGTTAGCAATAGCTGTAGGATTGAGCTGTATTGGCTGCTGGCGTGGAGCGTTGGTGGAGGCTGTAGGAGCCGGTGTAGCGAGCAGTGGTGGACGTGGTATATCAGTCACCGTGTTGTTGTTGGCGGCGTTGCGGTACCGGTCGCGTTGCGGTTTCGGCTGTTGAGGTGATGTGGATACTGGTTTGCAAAAAATAAAAATTTTTTGTGAATAGGACGTCAGTATAGTGATGTATTGTTGTTTAAATTAAAAAAATCAAAAGAGTAACAGGTAAAAAATGGTTTTATCGCCGCTGTGAGTCGTGCGAAGGAAGGTAAATCATAGAGAGGAAGGATGATTTTCTTTCGAACGTTCATCTACGTCAGTCTCAGATTTCATCTTCTACTTTCGTATCGAAACAAGCTATTTCTCAACCTTTTCTTTGTACCAGTGTTAGTGATGAATTGGATCTCTGGATCGTCGCCAAGGACGCTGCCTTGTGCACGGGGCACGGCACCAGGATAGTGTTGATAGTGTTGCTGTTGGAGTTGCTGGTGTTGTTGTTGTTGCTGCGGCTGCTGTGGCTGAAGAACCGTGTTTGTGTTGAACGGTGGCGGTTGCGAGTTGTATGGCATCATGTTGTTGCTCCATTGTGGCGGCGGCATACTAGGAGCAAGGCCTCCATTCCAAACACCCGGAGGTGGAGGAAATGGTAGGTTATTCAGGACAGTGTTGGCGGGCCATTGGCCGTGCAGGTGTTGGTGCTGAAGTGAATGTTGATTCTGCTGCGTGCCGAACTGTTGAAATGGTTGTGTGTTGGACCAGTTGTTGGGTGGTGCAGTTGCCATGAACGGGAGAGCAGGAATTCCTGGTCCGTTGGGCATAAAACTGTTGAGCGTTCCGTGTGCCTGGAAGCCGACTGTTGGTGCTGTCGGTGCTGCTGACGCGGTAGCAATGTTGCTCTCTGTGCCAGCTCCGGACGGGAGAGAAATAGACTCGTTGTTACGAGTGGGGTTCTTTTCACGAGCGTCTCGATTAGTTCTGGAGTGACCTGTGTCGTCGTTGCGATCGCGATCGTTACGAAATCTTGCAGATTCGTTGTCTCGGTGATAGTCACGAGATGAGTCTGATCGTCGAGGGCCATAGTCATCGCGGTCACGATTGCGACGCTGATAGTAGGGTGACCGTTCTCGTTCTTGGTATCCACGGTCATAATCTTGGTAGCGGCGTCGTTGGTTGTAACGTTGAGGACTGCGTGATCGAGAACGGTATTGACGTCGTCCTCCGCGTCCCCGTCGTCCACCCCCACGAATGCTGCTGCTGCTGCTGCTGTTGTTGTCAAAGTTGTTGTTCGTAGTAGTATCGAGATTCTCATCATCGTAGCTTCTGTGGTTGCGATTCTGATTGCGCTTGCCACGACCGCGTCTACTGTGATTATGGTCTTGATTGTCGGCTTTAGATGAATCTGATTTGTTTTTGACGTTGGAGAGAGAGTTGCCGTTTGGTGGTGTTGTCTCTCCTTCTGGAGGGGCCTCTTTGGATGAGGACGATGGAGTGTCAGTGCTAATGATGGCCGTGGGTGGCGGAGCAGTGATGTTCTCGCTGACTTTTTCGAGTGCAATAGTGGCAGCGGCATTGATGTAGTCATCATCATGTTGTTGCTTGAGGATTCGCAGATCTCGTGCTGCCATTCGCTGCTCTTCAACGTCCGAATCGTTGTCAGATGCAAACTCGACGTAGTGAGCGCGTTTTGCATCGTTGGCTGCCTTCTCGTATGCCAAGTGGATTCTGTTGATTGGGTATGTGTCAGGATCATCCAATAGCGGTTGCCAGTGGGCGTGATCGCCTCCAGCGGCAAGGATAAGGTGCTCGTTGGTGCTTCCTTCAAATGTGAAGGGAATCCAAGTGAAGCGACTGTCTTGATCAGTGATGTTGGTAGCGGTGATGTTGATAATTGCTAGGCGGAGTTGCCGGCCACCGTCGATGATCAAGGTGCCATTTTTGTGCCGTAATGTGAAGTCGTCAGGAGTGCTGAGTGTGATGATCTCGAGGCCACCGAGGATAAGTACGCTCGGGTTATTCTTGCTACGGCGCTGTATCAATCTGGGGAAGATGTGATGGCCTTTGTAGAGAACGCTGTCTTGAAGATTAAAGCATAATTCTTCGGAATCCCTGATAAGAGATAACGAGAAAGAAAAATATGCTAGATAAGTCGATTGAATCAAGACTCTTTAAGTATGGGCAGGAGCTTAACGCTCTATAAACTGCATGTTATTGTTGTTAGTTGGTTGTAAAATGTTAGACAGGAGCTTAAGTCGCTACGACTGGAAGTACATTAAGTCGCCAAGTGATGGTTTGCACAATGTTAGTGTTGTTGGTACTGGTATCAGTTATCAAGCAGTTGTTTTGGGAGATGCGGCTCGATTGATTTGAATGGGCGCGAGGGCAAGATACAGGAGCTAAACGCTCTTAGACTGTGGATGCCGAGTGGCCAATCGCATCGTTAAGCTTGTTGGTACCGGGTTGGGCTATTTCAGCTATCCAGCCGATTGTCCAATAGTGGCAGCTTGATTGTCCTAATAGGGCGGGTTGGCACAGGAGCTATGGCGCTCTAAAACTGTGGTTGCTTCATGGTTCAATGAGTGCTTATTGTGTTGTTGCCCAAGTGCCCGATTGGGGGAAGATGAGAGCTTCAAGTCGCTCGGGTTCAATCATCCAGCACTATGTGATTGAATAAGGTCCATCCAATGAGCGGTCTACCCGGTTTATTTATATACTAGTCTATACTACTAGGTTGGGTTTATTCTTATGGATTGTATACTGCTACTACTGCTGCTACCGCTGCTGTTGATACTGTCTTCCGATGCAACGGTTGTTGTTTTCGTGGGAGAGAGCTGGACCGATGAGCGCTCCAATCTCCGCCGACAGGTGGACTTTTCTTGAGTATTGTGTGTTCTTATGGGTACTTTCCAATACAGTCCGTTTGTTGATACTGTCTTCCAAAGAAACGGTTGTTACTTTGTGGAGGAGAGCTGGGTCATAAAAATAAGGCGCTCGAATTCTCACCGACAGGGGGTTTTTCTTGAGTATTGTGTACATTGTGCTGTGCACCTGTTGGGTACTTTCCAGCGCAAGCGTACTTTCCAATACAAACCCTGTTGTCTTACACAATACTTAAATAAATGGAAGGTAAACTGTGGAGCAGTTTCTGAATGTGTATGTAAAGATACAGTTATGGTTTGTGTGCATCGTCATTGTGAGGCTGACGGAGGGAAACTGGTTATGCTAAATCCCCGGGCGCGGAGCTTTGTTTCACGAAAGGAGCTGGCAGCTATTTGTCCCTAGGGACGATCAATCCCGTAGACATCACCCCGTGTACCTCTGTCGCTACTTGCTCCGCTCGGAACCCGCTGAGATCATCGTTCGAGAGGAGACGGTAATTGTTTGCAAAGAGAAAGACTGATGACCTGTTTCAACATCTGTTTTGTATTAAGTTATAGAAAAGCAACAAATGGAAAAGAAAGTGCGAAGAGGTAGAAGAGTATCGGAAAACATATTTATGTGTTGTTTTGTTTTAGTAATTGATGCGAATCATGCTGTTTGTTAGTTCTACTGTTTGGATAGGGTGTTTTGTTGTTGTTAGTTCCGTTGTTGTTGGTGGTAGGACCTGTCGACTAGTTTTCGTACGCGTTCAGATCTCTGCCTTGTTTTGAATTAAGGCTACACTCTCTACCGGTCTTCAGGTGGATATGACCGTTCTCGTTGTTACTTTACAGAGTTTCGACCAAATGACACATGTCCACGACTCTGCCCCTCTCCTGGAGTGTTGCTCCAGTGAGAGAGTGATATCAAACAAGACACGCGTCACTGGTCTGGATGGGAGGATGGCTTAACGCCTTTCTCGCATCCACCGGACTTTTCGAGATCTGACCCCTCGCACTAGGTTTTGTTATTTTTTGGAAGTGGGTGAGGTAGGTTTTTTTACTAGTTCATGCACATAAGTTTTGTTATTTTTCAGTTTTCGTTTTAAAGACTTACATTGTGATGAACAGTTGTTGATACTGCTGCTGATTACTGGTCGCAGCTCAGTCTACTATCAGCGGCTGCTTGGCTCGAGACTCGTATGGCGCGGCGGACTGGATGCGGTGGGGAAACCGGTGCTGGATGTATTGAACCTTCGCCTGGATTTTGCCTACTGCTCGTTGTTACTGCTGCTGATCAGCAAGCTCGTCTAGTTGCTAAACACGACTTGTGATGCTGGCTAAAGCACGCATTGTAGTGATAGAAGATGTGCGTAAGTATAATGATGAAAAATATTGTTGATGCCTGTGCTTTTTTTGGCTCAATGTACTATGTTTACATAATGCAAATGAGAAGCAGGGAGGTGTATCAGCTTAAATCAGAGCAGTCGTATTTGTATATCACCTTTTAATGTAAGAACGAACTGTTGATGGCGATGGAGTAGAGTTGAACAAGTGAGTCTGATGAGGATTTCTAACTTGCCGTGTTGTGGATGGCAGACACTGCGACTGCCAGCTGGTTACCACGACGAGAGTGGGTACCAGGGGATCGATCGTGTGTTGCGCGTTATTCTAGTTGCATAAATTGTTTTTTTCGAGCTCAGCTAGTGCATCATAAGGAGTAATTTATACAAATGCGTTGTTACCGAAGCGACAATTATGTGCTTGATGAGGTAATGTTGAAGATGGAAGCTGTTCCGTGGACGTAGGTACGTGTGCCGTAGTGTGTTGATGGCAGAGGAGGTGATGGACCAGATGGTTGGCCGTGTACGTGACGTCCTTAGGCACAAGGCCTGGTAAAGTTCAAGATTTTTCGTTGATAATGCGACTCAAGGCAAATATATCAATTAGGAAAAGCTTGACTTTACTTGTGAGTATGATGATGATGATTCTTGGTTGGAGTCGCAGTCGGCTCGTGTGCCGTAGTTTGTTGGTGGCGGCGAAAGTATCGAGTCGAGGATTCAGCCGAGTTCGCGACGTCTCGAGGCGTGAAATCTGGTTAAGTGCAAAGTTTTTCCGTTGGTAATATAGCAGATAACATGTGGCTAGTTTGTTACAACTAAAAATCTTTGACTTTACGTGATCCGAAGGAGACGATGGTGATGGTGATTGGCTGAATCCGCCGTAGGCTCGTATGCTGTGACGTGTTGATGCAGCGGGAGCGACGGGACAGAAAAAATGTCCGTGTACGTGACGTCTTAAGGCGAAAGCCTGGCAAAGTGATACCCCCAGTTGAGTATGTGGTGTTAGATAATTTTTTCAAAGTTCATTCAACAGAAGGTGCCACTTTACTTGTTTGAAGTTGATGAAGCTTGAAGAATTTGGCGAGTGTTGATGCGGAGGGCCGCGCCTCGTTGGCAAAGACTCACGTGGGCTGCTTGAAGGCCGCGCGACGGAGCTTAATGGCGGACAGAAAAAATGGCAAATTTATAGGATGATGATAAGAAAAAGAGTATGCATAATAAATTATTCATGATGTCACAATTAAGCTGGTGCATATGAGGTTATCATCAGCAGTTTAGTTCTTGTAAGAAAACGTGCTGGTACCAGATAGCAGAAATGGCTTTTGTGCATAAGAAATGAAAATTATAATTTAATAATACTTTTTTTCGTGATGATGGATGTTTAAAGATGATTAAAGATGATTAGAGATGTCGATGCTGCTGATGAAGGAAGATGTAGAGAGATGAACTCAGATAAGAGTTGACTTTGAAAAAAGTACAGAGCAATTAGCCGTGATAACCTTTCAAGGTGTGAACTGAATCAGAAGTGAAAGGAGACCGCGTGTTCCGGTGGGGGGCGCGCGCGTGCCACCGCCGAGGGTGGGAGTATCTTCTCCTCCCCCCTCTTTTTTTGGCGCCTTTTTTAACGCCCGTCGGCGGAGTAGCGGTTGAGGCTAGACGCCGCCGGGTTCCTGGTATCACGGTCAGCGCCATCTGTCCTTTCGGGTAGGAATTCCGTGTGTTATTTGAAGCCACGAGAGAAGATGGGAAATCATATTTTTACTATGATTTGTTGTAGCTGAACGAGTCTTTCCGACGAACGGTAGTGAGGCGTAAGTATGAGCGAAGCGAGTTCCTCCCAAATCAGGCGAAAAGATGGCGAAGAGTTTATTGATTTGTTTTATTGGGAAAATCCGCTGTCGAGCCGTTCAGATTTTTTTATCTGTTGTGGCGGCAGGTAAAGTGCCTCTTTACTCGTCGATTTTTTAGTGGATAGTTGATATTGCTGATGATGTATTTTGTTGTTGAAGTATAGCGTCGCTTTTCCGGCGGAAAACGGGAGAAGATGGGAGGTCATCTTTTGATTATGATATGATGTTGCTTAGCGGATCTTTCCGACGAGCGGTAGTGAGGCGTAAGTGTGAGCGAAGCGAGTTCCTCCCAAAACAGGCGAAAAGGTGGCGACGAATCTATTTATTTGTTTTATTCGGAGATTCCGCTTATCGAGCCGTTCAGATTATTTTATCTGTTGTGGCGGCAGGTAAAGTGCCTCTTTACTCGTCGATTTTTTTAGTCGATGGTTGATGGTATCGGAATTTGGATTGTTGTTGTCCAGGTTAAGAGTGCTGATGATAATTTTCATTATTAGACTAAAGCGTCGCTTTCCGGCGGAAAGCGGAAGACTAGTCATGGTGTTCATGGTAGCTAGTTGGATGCTAAAAGCATTTTATTTATTTTGTGACTGTGGGGGTGTCAGTATTTATTTTTTCGTTGCCATGATGTTGATCGAGAGGGACTGTGATGTGAATAGCAACCGTGAGAGGTTCGAAGTCGATGTTGGCATCGTAAGGTAGCGCTATAGAGAGTTGTCTCGTTGCGTGTGTGTAAAGCGGATCTTTAGTGGATCTTTGTTTTATGAAATAAGGAAAGCTCTTGTTCTATAGGTTCCAGCTTTTTTTGTATAAAATGAAGAAGACCGCCGTTGCCAGAAGCAAGGTTGTCGTTGTGCATATTACTGGTGCGAGAGGAGATGTGGCGAGACCAAGGTTTTCCTGGTATTGTCGTTGTCGCTGCGGATTCCGAGAAGGAAGTCGGTATTCGGCCATGATTTTCAAAGTCATGATGCTGGGTGTCATCACCTTGTACGATGATATAAAGATGGCAGTAGATTCATGGTTGAAGTAGAGACCAGACATCTTTTTATTTTGCTCCTTCCTCTACTCCAGAATATGTCCAATTTAGCCGCTTAATAAGATGCCAAGGACTGATTTCGATGACTTGTCGGCGCAGATCCGATGGAACATTGGTGATGTTGATGGTAGGGATTAGAGTAATTGTGTGTCTAATTCTTGTCCTTTTTATTGAATTTTCTCCTTTTTTTGTGATGATTGCAGATATCGATTGGGGAATTAACCAGATCGAGACACTGACTTGGGCGATGACGTTCTGCAACGTTCGTGGGATTTCGCTGATGAGTCTGCCCGTCGCGTTGCGTTTACGTAGTCATCCGGAGCGGATACGGGACGTGGTGGATAGTCGTTTTCCAGTGGCGCGAGTATGGATAACGGCAGAGTGTATCGACCAGTTGCGTGCAGGTTGGTCATATCATTTGTTGCTATGCTATGATGTTGTTGATTGTAGGGTTGTAAATTTGTAAGAAAAGCTTGACATTTCTCTTTATTATTATTACAGATCCCAGTCTCGATCTAGGTCGTGACCCATTTCGGACCATCGCATACGCCATGTCGTTCCTGTGGCATCACTTCATGGGTATAGAGCGTTTAGCAGAGGTGCTTCCGGCGGTAGCACGTTGGGTAGCGGCTGATGCAGTTCACGGGTAGCAAGGTATTTATGATTAGGCTAATTTCTTCTTTTGTGAACTGATTTTATTTATAGTTGTCCTTTATGTTATTTATTTTCAAGCTGTTGAAGGTGTTGGTACCAAGGCGAGGCGCGAGGTGGTCGATTCGGCGGGTGATTAGTTGGCATTCCTTTCATCAATTGTAATCTCGAGAGTTCAATATCTTGCTTTCATTTCCTTGGTGTTGTGTGTACTTCCATAAGTTTGATGGTGAATTCATTGATGGCCTTGTGTTGATTTGTCTTTTTATCAAAATAAAGTGAAATCCAGAGCAAAAGAGAGGTGTCATTCAATCTTATTTTGCTGTTGCTTAAAGTAACTATCATTATGGTTGAGCAGTCTATGCTGATTGTCAGGGTTGATAGTTATGTTCTTTTCGCGCGCTTAGTTTGACTTGCCGCTTGTGTCCATTGTGAGCGTAAAGAGCATGAAGATATGTTTTGAAACATGCTATAGTTTTTGTTGATGAAGGTGGTAAAGTGGAGCTTTATTTGCCAAATGGGCTAAATGGTAGTAGTCAGTATTGTAGTGGAATTTTTCTGCTGGTGTGTGCTTGTGGATATCGGGTGATGGTGCTGGTGCGCACGTGATGAAATGTCGCGATCGACGATGAAGTTGATTTGGAATTTGTTTATGTCATTGTGGAAGTCGTAATACGGATAATGTAAGTTATCTGACGTGTAGACTTGATCGGGAATAATATTTTCATTTATTATTGTATTTTCAGTTGAGTGTCGTGGGTGGCCATTTTGAATGTCAAAAGTGTTAATTTTGAGCGCTAGATGGCATCCGGACAGAGAGTCGTCACGTGGTTTTGCACGTAGGGCGACGTAGGGTCACATCGGGTCGACGATTTCCCATGCGTAGCTGTGTTACACTCCGTCGTCAGTCTTGAGATAGCCTTCGTTCAAGGAGTTTCTCCCCTTTTGTTAAATTGTTACATTTAAGTGGCGACGTCGTTCAAGTTAACAATGAATCTGCGTCCCAAGGTAACTGGACGGCGTTGCTTAGTGTGTGGTGATTGTGCCAAGGTCCAAAGGGATCCGCCATTAGAGCAAGGTAGGTGCTTTTAAATTTTTCCGAATTTTCTTCAATATTGTGTGTCGTTTTTATATGTAAGGTTTCTCTTATGTATAATGTTTTTCCTATTTTTCTGTTCCTGTTGTGTAGTCGACGTCGGCATCGGTCAATCGGCGCCAGAGGGTGGCCAGGAATGTGGCCGTACCGTCGATGGTGATCAAGGTTTGATGTTTTGTGTGTTTTTTACATTGTGTGAGTAGTGTTACTCATCTATGTGTGCTTATTCTCTCGTGTTTTCAGATCCACTGGATACTGAGTCTGTTGGTGCCGCCGGTGTGGATACCGGGGAGAATATGGGGAGCGAAATCGCTAGTTTGGTGGCTGATGGTTATTTCGAAGTCGACAACCGCCAGTTGGTTGATGCCAATCCAGTTGTAGCTTATGCTGCCGACCAGGGGCTCGGTGAATTGTTGAAGACGGAGGATGAACTCTCGGACGAAGCAGAGAGACTTCTCATTAGTAGTAAGTTGTCCTCTTTTCCTGTGTGTGTGTCTCGTTTATTTAAAACAAATTAGTTGGTTTGTCTTTTAATTCTTCTGTTCCCTTTTGTTTAATCAGAGTTTAATTTCGAGTCTTGGTGTCGAACCGACGCCGAGACGGCTGCTGGCGCTGACAACCAGTGTTCACGCCTCGGATGCACCGATATCGTCGTTGGTGGACAGCCATATTGTGATGAGTGTGAGGCATACAATCGCGGTCCCGAGATGCAGGCATCGGAAAAGCTGTTATGTTTCTTTCCGAATCCTTCCGAATCCATGTTCCCTGTCGTCCCCATGTGGCACAAATTGACCTTTGGATAAGCTTTTTATTCTCCCTTGATTCGCGTGTTTTTGTATTAAAATACACTCGATCCGTTCTTCCAAAATAAGCGTGTAGGTTTTCTTCTTTTATTGCGTTGTAATGCTAGTGTTCTAGTAGTGTTGGTGGCGACGTGGGCGTCAGTACGTGGTGCTTTATTGCCGTTCTCTTTTTTTTAAAAAAGGAGAAGTAGTGGGCCAGGTGTGGTGCACCGTCTTTTGTTGATGGCGATGAAAAGCTGGTCTTTGGTCTCAAAGAGTCGTTCGCTTCATAGAAGTGGTCGATAGGGATGAGGCGGATAACTCGGCCATACATGATGCGGATTACGCACGTATGCAAATTCACACTGTGGATGGCGAGAGAAGTGGGTCATTTGTGCCGCGGATCCAGTGCTTCATGAGTTGTTGGCAGAAAAGCGGAGCTTTTCTCAAATATGGTAGGTAAGGGTGCGTATTCACCTTCTGTGATTGACTAGAGAAGCTAGTCTTAAGTCCCGAAGATTAGTTAGGCTTGTTGAAGTGATCGACGGGATTGTACCAGATTACTCGGCTATGTCCGCTCTTGTGCACAGATTCACATCGTGGGTGGTGAGAAAAGCGGGGCTTTTGTGCCGCGGTTCCAATTGCTTCACGAGTTGTTTAGCAGAAAGGCGGAACATTTCTCAGCAGTGGACGTTAATTCGGCGGAAGCGCTGCGCTTTTTGCTTGTTGATATAGTTGTCGGGAACTGTTTTTTTGAAAAAAATCCGCCAAATGGGGAGACTTTTGATAGACGGGTATTAGTGTCGACCGCTAGATGGTGATATGATACTGTTGGTACTGAGTCGTTCATCTCATGTGGCGCCCTCTGGCGGAGAATAGTCAGTCAGTTCCCCTCGTGTTCTATGTACTTGTTCCCTCGACGTGTAAGATCTAGTTGTTACGATATTTTTGCTATTTGAGACAGTTTTTCGGTTCGTAATTGTGTCAATAGTAGTTATCATCATCTAAATCATCGTGTGATCATCATCATCGTGTTTGAGTGATAGTGATTCGTGTTTTGTTGTCATTCAGCGTACTTTGTGGTGTGTGTTGGCTCCGACGTGGTATTGCCGTCGTCGAGACTCACAGCCAGTTGGCTTGATTCACTTGACATTATTTTTGTGACAATCTGTGCTTCTTTCTGAGTAAGACACAGCCATCGTCATCCTCATCAGTTCATCGCCACTACTGCAGCATCTGTTGTCGCCGACGTTTTCAGTTTCGTCATCGCGTCGCGTAGAGGTAGGTTTGCCATTATTTGTTGTCATTTTCATTAAAAAGTTTGTTGATACTTGATACAGCTAACGTGGCTAAGCTGTGTAGTGAAGTTGTCGTTGTTAATGATCGTTATTGATTAATGTTGTAATTAATTCATTATAGCAGGTTGCTGTCCAGTTTTTTGTTCCTTTCCTAGTTGTTGGTACCGGGGGAGCCTTTGTGTTGTGCTGGTGGAAGGTCTCTTTGTTTACTACACCGCTTCACAATGCCCAAGTAAGTTTTCAGCGTTGGATTTAACAAATGAGATGGCACTTATTCGTTAACCATTTTTACTGTTGATCGCAGGTTAGTCGACTTGAGGGTCTTGACGCCGAGGCTCTGGAAGCGACTGAGGAAGAGTCACAGTTACATCACGTCGTCGGGGAGTACCAATTTCCTGTCGAGGGACCTGACCAACTGCTTCCACATTCATCATGGGCAGTTGCGTTGCTGCACAGAGGGGATCAAGTCCAAGTGTCCTGGCACCTTCGGTGGGAGGTTCCACAATGGTCACGCGCGTCTCGCCACTAGATTTCTCGTCGATCAGGAGCTGAACATCGCTTTCCGACACATCGTGGCGAGTCCACCGCCGAGTGTGCTGACATCTAATGAGGTACTGCAGTGCTTCCTCCAATTTGGTACCGTTTTGGTGCGGTCCGTGGTGCCCGGGACGCACTACATCGATCCGCTCTGGACCTCTCGGCCAGGGACTCCCATCTTTCGTGAGTTCCAGCTGAAGCGGTCCCGCTGCATCACGCAGCTTCGTGAGAGTCACCCAAATCGGGTGTCGAAGGCTTTTCTCCCGGCTCCAGCTTGGACGGAGGAGAATGCCGAGGAGTTGGCTGATCTCATTGAGATTCCGCACCGGATTTGGAGTGCCACATACATGGGCCAGTGCTCCAGTGGTCTCCACACTGGCGGAGCCACTGTTGGGTTCGTGGGTACCGGTTTCCCGTATCTTCACGACCGCGTGTACCGTCCCATTGGCGTCGAGGTGGCCGAGCGTGACTGGGTCCTAGACGGGCCGTCAGACGATGGCGAGATGGTGGACGATGGAGAGGTACCGGCCGGGTATAAATTTATTTTCCCGCTCTTCGGTGAGCGTAAGGACGCTAGTGACGCTGAGGCTGGTGAGTGTATATTTATTTGTTATTCTCTCCAATTTTTGTTAATTGTTTTTCTTTTCCTCTCTTGTTTTGAAGAAGAAGAAGGTGATGATGATGGTAGTGAGGATGGTGATGATGACGAGTCCGACGTGGATGCCAAAGAGGAAGGTGATGATGATGGCGATGATGATGGTGATGATGACGAGTCCGACACGGATGCCGAGGAGGCGACCCCCGATGACGCCGATGCACCGGACAACGATGTCGGTAATCAGCAGGGTGTGCTTACTACGGCTGAGGCCAATAGTAAGTTTTCTACTCTAGTGTACTTTTACTTTAGTTGGTACTAATTTTTTTCTCTTTTTCTCTTTATTTGTCTGTCAATCCCTAGGCAATCAGCCGATCGTCTCTGAGGGTGACAGTGAAGAGGAGGAGGTGCCAGTTGGGACGGCGAGTATCGACACTCCTTCTTGTCCCCGGCGCGAAGTTGCGGGTTCGTCGAGGGGGAAGACAGCCGGGCTCTTTTCCAGAGGCGTCAAGCGTCGATTGGAGCAGTCGGAGAGCCCACCACGAAGGCGTGCCCGTGTTCTTTCACCAGAGCCACGCTCACCAGTTGGTTCAATTTCATCAGTCGAAGATGGTGAGTAGTGTTGAGCTTTTCTCATTTTATTCTGTATGTTGATGATGTTAATTATATTGTTACTGTCTTCCCATCTCTTTCCATCTTTTCTAACCACCCCCTTTTTTTAAATATATTATTATTAAAAAAGAGGGTGACAAAGCGGACGCTGAAGAGGAGGTGGAGGAGGAGATTGATGCTGTTGCTGCTGCCGAGGCTGTTGATGCCGAGGTTGTTGGTGCCGAGGCTGTTGATGCCGAGGTTGTTGGTGACGAGGCTGTTGATGCTGACGTTGTCGTGGTTGAGACCGTGCAACACGAGATCGTGATCACTCGCAACATGGTCCCGATCCCAATCAAGTTGCCGCACATCGTTTATCACGTCAACTCTTTTGCAAATTTGCGGGACAACACTCGTCGACTGTCGCCGGCAGCGATGGCTGGTAAGTGCTCTTCATGTTTTAGTCATAAATGCTCTTATGAGCTTGTACGGCAGTAATATCATTCTTTGTTGTATTGAATGTTTTTTTGTGCATTTTTTTAAAAAATAGAGCCTCGTGGTGTAAGATGGCTAGCAGACCACCGAACTGCTGCTGCTGGTTCGTTGCTATCCAATATCTGCAACGTCAGTTATCCGGAGGTTCGCAAGGCTGTTAGTGACTACATTGGGGGTCAGTCATTCATAGATCTGTCTTTCGACACCCGTCTCATTAGACTGAACGTCTACGGGCGGATCATGAGTCTGGGATTCTCTGAGATGTCACAAATGTTAGCGGCCATCGAGTGGTTCGTCCACAATAAAGATTATTTTTTGGCTGTTTGTAGTGGGACTTGCGATACGGTGTTACTTGAACATTCCCTTTTTTGTCATGACGGTCTTTTATTTCCTCCTAATTTGCCACAAGAGCGGCCAAATCATTGTGTGCCCATTGTTAGAGTTGATTTTGTGCGTGTGGTGGGGAGCCGGACTGCTGGAGGCGGGTCTTGGCTAAAGCGTGACCGTTACTTGTCGCTCATGTTTACTGACGATAACGAGATTGCCAATATGCATTAATGTTTCGTTAATGATCTTGATTTCTCTGATGATTTCGTATCACTCTATCTTCGTGTTCTTCATTTTTTTCTTCTTTGTTTTATGTTTATTGTGTTCTTCTTCTTCGTGACGGTATGAGGAATGGCCTCCAAAGTACACAGATTTTTTGATACTCAGATTCGTATTTTTCTTTTTTTCTTTTTTCGATTGCGTTGAAGTTGATGTGAAATATCGACCAATTGCTAAAACAGCGCAGTCATTGTTTGCGTGTGTATCTTGATGGTCGGGATGACTGCATTAGCAATCGTTGATGGTCGAGCGGCCAAGTGTGGGTACCGCTTGTATGTGGGTACCGGTGTAGAAGGAGAAGAAACATATATCTTTTCCTTTTTTCGATTTGCCTTTTCATTTTATTGGTTGGTTCCT
>Ga0208005_1000205_pt1 | contig 24928 bp, 40 predicted proteins | sample DEB19_08_DNA_3_FD_184530 | JGI IMG/M metagenome (GOLD analysis project Ga0208005, IMG submission 184530) | Aqueous microbial communities from the Delaware River and Bay under freshwater to marine salinity gradient to study organic matter... | ecosystem: Environmental > Aquatic > Marine > Coastal... | reverse complement strand
TCCGAATAGAGTTTTCTACGTTAAATCTTTTTCTTTTCTTTTTTCTTCCAACGTTTTTTTTATTCGTTCATTAATAATCTCGCAATATTCAAAAGATATTTCACTACCTATCCAATTACGTTTATTTAAAATACTCATTTTTGCTACTGTACCACTTCCCATAAAGCAATCATAAACTAAATCATTTTCATTAGACCAAGATAATATATGTCTTTCACATAATCCTTCTGGGAATTTTGCAGGATGTTTTACTTTAACACCATCATTAACACTTATATTCCAATTATTATAATCTATTCTAAATTCTTTTCTAATTATATCTTCATCTCTAATTCTTTTTGCTTGGCTTTTATCTTTACTACTCCAATTTTTCATATTTTCTACTTTACCACCATATTTTGTTTTTACTTTTATAGGATTAAAAGTTTTAGGTTTGCCTTTACTTAACACAAACATATATTCAAAAGATTGTTCATATCTATTATGTGTCAATGGTATTGGGTCTGGTTTTATCCAAATCATAGTGTCATGTAAATTAAAGCCACATTCCATAAAAAACAATGCTTGTTTAAAACTTGTTCCTGTTTCACTTCCTTTAATAGTTGAATCACCAACAATCCAAACAACTACACCACCTTGTTTTGTTACTCTATAAAGTTCTTTTGCTATACTTTCAAAGTCAAAGCTATACCCATTGTAAGTTCTTAAATTGTCGTATGGTGGCGAAGTAACTGTCAAGTCAATGAAATCATCAGGAATTCTATTCATTGTTTCTAAACAATTTTCATTAAATATTTTATTTTTAAACATATTTTCTAATTCTCTTTCAACTTGTTTTTCAATTGCAGGATTACCGTTTTTTTTTAACCAATCTGTAATCATTTTACCATTTTCTTCTATTCTCATATTATATTTTTTTAATTAAACAACGTGCTATAACAAGTGTTTTGCTCAATTGTGCCGAACATACGCACCGCATAGGCACAACTGAAGCAAAGCACCATACGTTATAGCCAATTAAACGACAGCAACCTTTATAACATCAACATCATCATCTTCCATTAACTTCTGTATTGTATCAATATCTATTTCAATTTTAGAGTGTCCGTAATACATACATTTATCAATCACACTTTCTCGTGGTAAAGAATTAGCACACATTTTTTCTGATACAGATTGACAAATATCAAATAATTGTTCTTCAGTATAAAGTTTCATAACATAAAAATTAACTAGCTATAACACACAATAAAAAATATATGGGTGTTAGTACCAAACTGTGCAGTTTTACCTTTAATTTAGTTAGGTGTATGTGGATAGGTTACTGCTTCTAATTCCCATACATTCTTATTGTCAACGTTAGCGGTAATTGTCTAAGTACCACTTCCAATGTCCTGCTTTCCAAAGTGAGGGGTTGTTTTTATCTTCATTAAGTGTTGGTGGTAAAGAGTTTTCCGCTAAGTGGTACAACTTATTTACATGATTCTTATGTAGACAATACCACATATCAGCTTTTTCAAGTTGTTCAATCGATAAACTACCGCTAACACGTGGTAAACGCAATAAATTAAAAAGCCTTTCTGCTCCGTATAGAAATTGTTCAATTGCATATTCACCTTCGTATGCAGCATCGTACATTTCAGTTGCTTCTTTGCGTAATTGTTTCATTATCGCACTTTTATTAACCTCTGTTTTTAGCTTTATCATATCTAATCTTTTTAATTTACTTCGTTATTTCTTCTTCAACACCCCCTCCAAATCAACACTATCAAGCACCGCATCGAGTTTGTCGATTAAAGCGTCTGTTACTTCATCTGTTAACGTATTTCGCATACTTTTTTCAATCCTACCTAAAACTATCGTAGTTGTATCCATTGTAAGGTTTAAATTTTTCATTGCATCCTGAATTCGCTTATCAATTACTTTTTTGTTTGGAATGCTTAACTGGTCGTACTTATACTGTTGCTTCAATACTTGTATATTTGCTTCCTGTATCGTTTTTTTACACCCTTTAATATAAAGGCTAGTTATAGCACATAATGCGCTTAAACGTGTGATATTGTCTTTTTCTTCTTTACTCATTTTCCTTATCTTTTATTTCTTCAATTAAATTATACTCTATTGCTTCCTTAATCTCGTATTTCGGCTTAATTCTGCGGTTTTCAGTATCAAAAAATTCGATATCCGTAATCTCAACATCCATCCAATTTTCAATAGGTGTTAAATATCCATCCCCTGTTTCGTACTTGTCCACGCTAAATTCAAAATTTACAGTGCCGTCGAAAACAACGCTATTTAAATCTGTTGGATTATCATAAACCAATACCGTTGCATCTCCTGATTGTGATCCTATGTTGTAATCGTGTAGTTCTACTTTCATTTTATATTTAATTGTTTAATTTCCGACTTTAAAAATTTTAAAATGTGGTTTATTTTATCGTGATTATACGCCATGTAAACTTCCAATAGTGTAAAGTTTCTTGAGTTTGGATAAGTCATAAAGTTTGGTGGAATAATTTTATTTCTAGGAGTTAACCCCAAACCATTATCTTGGTAAAACAAAGTGGCACTTTCATTAATCAATTTTTGAGCTCGATCACTAAAAAAGTGTCCAGTTAATTGAGTGTAAAAACCGCGCAAATCCCCATTTTCAATTGCGTCAACATTAAATTTGTTTAGCTCTTCAGTAGTTACTAACTTTTTTAACTTCCTAATTTCTTTTCTTACTTTTTTTAAATCAATTTCCATGTTGTAAGTATTGTTTAAGTTTATTTTCGTAAATAACAGTCTTAAATTCTTTCTCCCAGTAATTTCTCCCCTCTGGTATTTCTAGGATTGAATTTAGCTTCTGCCTTATGTGTTCCGAGTATTCCAACTTTTGCACCCTTACACTTGGTAAATGGTGCGTAATTAGTTGCATTGGTAGGAGTAGGAGGATTAGGCGCATGATTTACCATTTTGCAATGTGTTTTCTTCAAGATAAGTTTTCAGTAATGTGCATAAACTTATCTCTCTACCGTTTTTTTGTTTTATTATTAAATCATTGCAATTGATATCTATAATATCTAATTCTTGTAAAAATTTAGTTTCTTTTGACATAAGATTTATTTTTATAGTATTTTTCCTAACGATACACCATGTAAAAACATTTTAAAAGCATTGTTAACATTTCCGTCGCAATAATATTGCTGATTAGTCCAATTTTCTGACGCTTCTCTAGTTAATCCCATTGCTCCAAATGATACTAATTTATTTGCGTTTTTTTCAAAAACATCCATTATTTCGTAAAATTCTTTTGTGTATAACATAACCTTTTTATTTTAATTGTTAATAACTATACACAAATATATAAATTAATTTTGAATAAACTACAATGTTTATAAAAATATTTTTCATTAAGATTTATTAACAAAAAAGGGGTTAACCCCCCTCCTTGCTAACTATTTCTGCGATACGTTGCATCGTTGTTAAATTCAAACCTCGTTTATCGTTCAAAAACAAATAAAGCTGGTTACTATTCAATTTGCAAAGCTTCGTAAACGCGTGTATGCTTAACTCATGCTTAGCCATGTAATCGTTTATAATTTCCTTACAATCCCTTGTCAGGTTAATTAATTGCTCTGGTTTTATCTTTTCCATAATTAAAAAGGTAATTTATCGTCTTCCATTGTTGGCTCTGGTGCTGGTACACTTACAGGTGCAGAACTTTCGTTTGTAATTTTCCAAACTTCCAAAGTATTGAAAAATCTATCTTGACCGTTTTTGTCGATCCATTTACGACCTCTTACATTTATACTTACTTGCACCAAATCACCCAGCTTGTAATTGTCTAATACTTTACATTTATCTTGTGATACTTGCAAAACAATACTCTGAGGGTATTGTTCTTTCGTTTCAATTACGAATTCACGTAAAGCAAATTTTTCGCTTACTTGTTTTGTGTCGTAAATTCTGATTAATTCTCCTTTTAAATCCATGATTTTTGGTTTTTAGTTGTTAATTGATTAATACACTCTTTATAATATTCATTCCCTATTTGATACTGTTTTTTTATTTCCTCTTCTATTTCCAAATCTCTTTCAATTCGAACCGCTGTAATTCGTTTTTCGGCTTCTATGTGGTCCACCTTATGCATGGTTAAGTCATCCCAAGATGTCAACAAAAGATCAGGTGTTGAAGTAAGGCAATATATTACTTCTGCAACTTCTTTATTGTAAAGCATCATGTAACCCCTCATTTGCCAATCGTAACCAGCTTTTTTAACAGATTTTTGTGCTTCTTCTTCATACGCTGGGAATGTATCAAATGACCAGCTGCATTTTATATCGATTATCCTGTCATCTGCATTAATATCACATTCGCCAGTCAACCACCCTAAATCTATTCTATCGGTATTTTTCACGAAATCCATAAATCTAACTTGGTTAACTAAGTCAATCCCGATTTGCTCGTTGGCTATACCCTTACTTAAGTATTTATTTTCTAAAATAGGTTTTAAACCGTAGAAGTCGCATTTTGCTTTTTCTTGTATGTATGATTTAGCGGTTTCGCCTAGTGGCTCGGCTTTGCTTCTGCCCTTAGTCATTAAGTTGCTAAGTTCCGAACATCTTACTTTTAGTTCCATTTTATTTGATTTTAGTTATTGATTTAATATGTTTTTTTAAAATTGGATATAAACCTACTCGCTCATTTTTTGCGTAAGATATTTCTATATTTTCCTCTGCTTCTATTGAAAAATAACCTAAAAAAAAGCTATCATCTTTACTCACTACCTCCACAACATCGCCAGTTTGGAATTGCGTAAAATCTATTTTTTTGGTGGGTAGTTGGGCGTTTTTCCATCCAATACAATGAATATCCATATAATTACCTTTGAATTTACCTATAATTTTACGAAAATCTCTCGACAATTCATCATCCCACACCTCCAACTCCACCGCTTCCGAAAACTCACAAGTATCAGGTAACTGGTCAAATTTACCCTCTTTAGCTAGTCGGGTGTATTTTTTGTTTAAGTTTTCTTCCTCACTAGAAAAATCAAAGTCAGGGGGGAAGTGAGATTTTATTTCCTCTGTTATTTCGGGGTAGTTGCCTTCATCAACATCATCCCAAAACAAATCATTAGTTTCTTCCCAATCAAAAGCATTAAGTAAAAAAGTTTTATCGTTTCTTCTAGGATTGGTATTTCTCTCCGCCAAATACTCCGCCATGCGTCTATAAGGCTGTTTTAAATTGCTAATTTTCATCTTATTTCGCTTTTTCGTTAATAAATTTATTTAATTCCTTTCTTTGTGCTTCGCTTAGATCAAAAGTTTCTTCTAACTTTTCAATCGAGTAAGTGCCTTTTTTAATACTATCTAAGGCACTATTAAATCTTGATTTGTCAAGTGTTGGCTTTTTCGGTGCTGGTGCTTCGTAACCCTCAGGAATATCTTCACCAGCATAGATATAAATCCCCAAACCAAACATTGCTAAATTCTTAGTTAAGCATCTCATGATTGTTTTGTTAATATCAAACATAGTATAAGCCTCAACTGTTTTTTCGCCGAATTTAGTGGTGTAAGTGTAAGGTGTGGATTTCATGGCTCTATTTGCACCGTCCATTACAGGTAACCACATTTCGTGCATAATATTACCAACAGTAACACGTGTGTACACCATTGCTCCACTTTCATCAGCAAAGTAGGGTAACCCCCTTGTATCTTTAACAATGTAGTAGGTAGCTTCAGGACATACCTTTTGAAATTCAGACCACGCCCAAGACCAGCTAAGATAAGTTAAACCGCTCTTTTTTTCGGTTTTTTCGTTCACGTTAATAGCACTTAACGTTTCAAAGATTGTTTTGTTTTCCATTTTAGTTAATTTTTACAATTAAATATTCTCCGCTTTTTTCATACTGATAAACAAAACGTTTTTTTGTTTTCTCTTCAACTTTTTCGCCAAATTTATTTAAAATAAATTCAACCAAATCTTTTGACGTAAATGTAACGCAAGTTTTATCTTTCCCTGATAAATGCCCTTTTATGCATCCTTTTTCCATTTGGTCAAAAAATTGAAAAACAATAAAGTTAGCAAAATAACCAACTTTTATAAATTGTTTTGCTTCTTTACATTTTTTCCCAAATGTCACGCAGTAGTTTTTGTTTTGGTTTAGGTTTGAATAGTAAACCGAAAATTCACTTTCTCCAAGTCCTGCTTTTCCTGAAAAACGACTTTTACTAAAGTCTAAAAATTGAATTAAATTTTCCATAATTGTTTTGTTTTAGTTATTAATTATTTACAAATATATAAAATTAATTTGAATAAAAAAAAATATTATACACTTTTTTGTTGATTTTCTTCTCTTTTTAAATTAGATATGTGTTGGTTCATTGCGTCTACAATACCGTTGCATACATCGAAAAAAGTTCGCATTTGGTAATATACACCATCCCATTGCTTTTCGTTTGCATATTCTTCTATACTCTCAAATTTACCTATTTCAACAGCCTTTGCCATTGGTAAATTCAAACTCATTGCTTTTTTGGTTTCAGTGCGCCTTACACGTTCGGTTTCGGCTTCTGCATTTTTCCACCTTATACGCGCTTCGCTCATTTCGGAGCTGTAAAAAGCTAAATGTGTTATAAGTTGGATGCGCTGGAACATTATCTCATTTATTCCGTTGTAATCCATAGGCAGATCATGATACCATTCTATAATTCCGTTAATTTCTTCAATCGTTTTGTTTAAGTTGTTCATTTTTTACTTTGTTAGTATAGTGAATAAATAAGTCCTCTAATTCGTTTTTGCTTAATTTTAGCTTTGTATTTCGATTAGCATCCAACCAATCTAAATCTTCTTGATTAATTCGCGTTAATATTCGTTTCCGATATTCGTGCAAATTACCGTGTTTTTCTCGGTTGCATGGTACACATTGCCCATGCACGTTTAATTCATTAAACCTTAATCCCTCGTATGTACTAGGGTAGAAATGACCAGCGTCAAATTTTCGGTTTTGCAATGGCACACCACAACTTACACAGCCTTTGTTTACATCCCTTAATCGAATGTATTTATTAAAAATGGTTTGCACTTTTTTCTTCCAATCCGACAAAGTTAAATTTTCGTAGTTAAATTTTTTACGTTCAAAAGCAACCTTTTTTTTAAAGTTACGTTGCGTTTCGGAATTGGTTAAAATTATTGCACACTCAAAACTACATACTTTTTGTGTACTCCTGTAAGGCTCAAACTCCTTACTGCATACTTTACATTTCTTCATAATTATTTTTAAAAAGGTAAATTTTGCGTAAAGTTAGCATATTTAGGCTCTGTTCGTAGTTCTTGCAGTCGATCCGTTAAGTCGTTCCATTCGCTTGTTTCCAACTTAACATCCATTGTATGTACACCGATTGCGCCATCTCTATTCTTAGCTACTAGAAATTCACCAACACCCTCCAAACTATTACCATTTTCGTCTTCCATAACCCCATAATACTCGGGACGGTGCAAAAATGCGACAATACTAGCATCCTGTTCAATTTCTCCACTCTCTTTTAAATCGGGCAAAGTTGGACGCTTACCAGTTTTTCCCGCATCTCTTGATAGTTGTGCCAAACAAATAGTCGGTATTCTGTGAGCCATTACTATTCGTTTAATATCGTTGGATATTCGCGTAACTTCCTGATACCTATTGTCGGATTTTTCAGGTAGTATTTTCTGTATGTAATCAACTACAAAAACATCAACCTCTAAACCTCTATTTTTAACACTTTGTAGTTTATTTTCAATGTCCTTAGTCGTATGTGAGCCGTCGAATATTATTATATTTTTCAACCTTTCATCAGCCTTGAAATTTAATATTTTTCTTATTTCGTGGTCTTCACATGTTCCATATTTAATCTTGTTGCTATCTACACCAGTAACATTAGATATCAATCTTCTTAATATCCTATCGTGCGCCATTTCAAGGCTAAAAAATACCATTACTTTGTTCTGCTCAAAGCAAATATTTTTCATTAATGAAATTGCCCACGCTGTTTTACCCATTGCAGGACGACCTCCTACTATCATAACATCATCATTTTCTAAAATCACTTCCTTATGTAAGCATTTCCACCCCAATTCTAAGCCTAAAACAACCCCTTGTTTTGCTTGTAGGTGCTTCTCTAGTATGTAATCAATACTTTCTTCATTGCTTACCTCCTTTTTTGTATTCTCAGTAAACAAATTTTTAACTTTTTCCAGCTCTTCCAATATTCGCGTTTGGCTCGGCTGGTCTTTTGTGATTTCAACATTAACGTTATTAACCATTAAAGCCACTTTTTTAATGGAATATTCGTATGCACATTGGTTTAAAATAGAATTTTTGCTTAATATTTCTGTTAAGTCTGCATTTGCTATTAAAGTAGTCAATCGCACCATAAAATCCTTTTCGAGCAAATTAGCCTCTCTAAGCCATTTAATTAAACTCGGTAAGTCAATATACCTATTTTCGTTTTTAATCGCTTGTACCCCTTTTAAAATAGCTACATGAAAGCGACTATCGAACCACTCAGGACGCAAATTATTTACAAACTCGTTTTGCTGGTTTTTATCTAAATTAAGTAAAACTCCAAAAACCTTATCTCTAATGTCTATCATAATGTACCGTTATAATTGTTAGTAACTGCTTTTTTTTCGCTTTTAAAACTATACTTGCTTAGTTTGTCAGGTCTTGCGAAGAAATCTAAACCAATATGTTTAAAATTAGTTTCTACATGAAAACTATCTTTACTGACTGTTATCATTGCATCAATAATATTTTCTTTAGTATAACCACTTTTAATCCTTGCACTATATTTGTTTTTAATCGAAGTATCAAATACTGTTACACGCTTATTAAATGTTTGATTAAAAAAAGCCAAAAATTTATCCCAATCCAAAGTGCTTGCACTTTCTTTTTTTACTTTTTCTTTTTTTAATATTATATTATCTTCTCTTATCTTATCTTCTCTTATAGCATCGTTTTCGCATTGCGATATTGATGCGGTCGCATTGCGGTCGCTTAAACCCTTTAATTCATTACGTTTTTTCCATCCATCTAAAGCGTTTTTACTCTTTCTTTTGCTTACTTCTTCAAATTCGCCTAACTGTTCAGATAGAAATTTTATAAAAATATAATCATCAATTACATCTATTATTTTTTCTTCGCAAAGCGACAATAATGCGGTCGCATTGCCACCGCATAACTTTTGTATTGCTAATTTTAATGGTACATCTCCGAGCCTACTCCAATACATTGAACATAAATCAATAAACAAACCTTTATCCTCTCTCGATAACATTTGAATATTTCCGTTTTCCCATTCGTTGGGCTCAAACTTAAAATAAGGTAATTCTTTAGCCATTGTTAATCTCCTCTCCTTGAATTAAAGCGATTTGTCTTCTTAATTCCTTTGATAACCTTACAGCTGTTGATTTATCCAATTCAATAGAAATTGGAAATTCGCTTTTGGCAACATCTAAAATAGTAATAATAATGTTATTTGAATAATGTTCAAAATAACATTCTAATTCGCTAAAATTGGTGTTACTATCATTCGCACCTACAAAAATTGTTTTTACTTTTGCCATGATTTTGTGAATGTTTTTAAAAAAACAAGCAAAATTTTAAATAAAAAAAACCTATACAAAATAGCCAAGTCGGACAGGCATCTTTTGATAGGTTTTTACAATAAATTTTTTAAATGATTTCCGACTTCATTTAAGACAAATGCAAATATACAAAATAATTCTTAATCTTTTTCTTTTTCCTTTACAAATTTAACTCCGTCGATTTCGACAATTTCAATTTTTCCAGCTTTAGCAAGTTTGTAAACCCATGTTACACTCTTGCCTATTTTTTTTGCGTAGTTGCTTACTTTTATTAAATCTAGTGTTTGCATTCTAATACATTTTTTAGTGTCTGTAATCGTTCTAAATACGGTTTAAATCTTGTCTTACCCTCGTTTGCTTTAACAATTCCTAAATGATTTTCAATAAATCTTTTACAATCTAGTATGGTAGTTGCTTCATTTAGCTTAATAGGTATTTTTGGCAAAGGTACGGTGCTAAAAAACGCTTCAACTTCGACAATTTGTTCGCTCCAATCTTCTTTTTTTCGCTTGTAAATCATACCTTATTAATATTTTCGCGTACTTGTTTTTCAAACTTTTGCTTTTCCTCGTACTTAACCCCACGTAATTCGGGGTGTTTTTCCTGTATTTTTCTTCTGGCTCGAGTGATTGTGTCGGGACTTGCAAATTTACCGTTTACCATTACCTCCAAAAACTCGATAGCACTCATTTCGTTAATATTAGGGATGTTATTATAGTAGTAAGTAGCCACTAGGCGCACATCATTATCCCTTAGTTTTGGGTATGTTTCCAATGATTTTTTCACAAAATCTTGTACCTTGATCAATTGCTTTAGCATCGTTTTTTAATTTTAAGATTTTTAAATATAATTCGCGATTAAATGTGCTTCTAATTACACCGTTGTTATTTTGGTTCTCCCAGCGTAAAATATCATTAAGCACCTTTGACTTTACACCGTAGCTTTTTAACTCTTTAAACGTTATTTCCATAAGTTATAAATTTTCAATTACTTTGTTAAAATCATCTAACATTTTGAAGTCAAATTGTCTATTTTTTACAAGTTTGCATCCATAAATAACTGTTGCATGGTCGCGTTTAATATACTTACCGATAACATCAAAAGTAAATCCATTTTGCCTTGCAACATAACAGTAAATTTGCCTTGCACGTACTAAATGTTCAAATCTTGTTTTTCCCATTACTTCCTTTTTATTTAGTTTCAAGGAGTGGCAAACTACGTTCATAATGTGCGCTAAATGGTTGTACTTAGGCTTAAATTTTAAACCTACGTACATTTGTGGACTTATAAGCTCCATGTGTCAACTATTTTAACATTTTCAACAAAATAGAAACTTTCCGCCATATCCTCAGCCTGTGAATATGTGCGTTCTTCTGTTAGCACTTCCTTGCTTATTGCGTCGATTACGTGCCAACGCGGAAAGTCACTAAGCCATGAGTAGATTAACTGGTGCTCTTTTACACGTAAATTAGTAGCTAAAAAATCTGCCTTATGATTTGAGCCTTTTATTTCCATAAGCCAATCAATGGTTTCTTTGCCCTCCAAATATTCAAAGCTTATACGTTCGCCGTTGCTTCTTACATCGGCGTAAATCTTCCAACTTTGAAAGCCGTTGGTTCTAACTGTGAAATTAAAGCTTACTAAATGTTCGCGCTTTAAGTGGTCTGTAATCTTGATTTCTGTTTTCATACTATTTTGGTTTAATTGTTTACATTAGAGAAAACCCCCCAAGTGTGCTTCCATGAGAGGCATGGAGGGTGTATTTGTTTTATGCTACTAATTTATTAATTTCTAATTTTGTTTTTTTATACAAATTTCCATTACCAAAAATAGGTAATCTTAACATTTGTGCTAATCTAATTTTCAACTCTTTTTTAGCTGTGTGGTAAGTTGTAATGTCTTTACCATTATTTTTATCGAAAAAAGGTAAATGTTTAAACTCTTCATACTTATTTATGTTTAAATAAATTGCAAATCCTGATATGTTGTAAACATTAACGTGCTTGTAATCCGTGGTAAAAATAAAACAAGCCCCTCTGTCATTTTCCATTTCGGAAATATGTTTCAAAATAGCAATTAAATCTTCACTTGTATAAGCTATTTGATTTAATTGTATTTGGTACTTTACCCATTTACCAAATTGAGCTAATTTTAAAATTTCTTGTTGTTTTGTGTTTAAAGTTTCCATGTCGTTTTATTTTAAATGTTAGTTATTAGTTTTAAACTTTAAACAAATATATAAAGTTATTTTGAATAAAAAAACATAATGCAAAAAAAAAGTGTAGTTTTTTATGCTACACCTTAATTTTTATAATATTTTAACAGTTAATACTCCCAACGGGCACGAACACCGCGCAAATCAAAATGTATAAATCCCTTTTTTCCTTTAGGTAGATCAGGCTTTTTTTGTGCCACACCGCCATTGAAGTTTTCAAGTTGCTTAAATACCCAGTAGAAAATAATTAAATAATCTTCTTTTGCACAAATTGGCTGAAAGTCAACCGCCCACCCTTTAGTATGTTGGCTATTTCCAGACCTTTTTTGCTTTAATTCCCACTCTTTTTGGCGCAAACCTGATGTAATTTTGAACCCTGTAAATTTAGAGCCAAATTCTGCCTTTGTTTTATCTCTAAGTTTTTGTAATTCAACCGCAATTAAGCCGATATTTTTTTGCTGTTCATCAGTTAATAAATCGTAGTTCATTTTAATTGCTTCCTTTGGCATTTCGCCCTCTATGAACTCCTTTAAAGAAAAATTAGCTGTTAGTTTCATAATTAATAATGTGTTCGTTTATTATTGGTTTTGTCGCCAACGGTACAGGTAAGCACCGCTTTACGTTGGAAGTCTTCTAAGTAATCAATTTCGGGGCTCTCTGTTACAATTACAGGTAAATCCAAAATAGAATGCGAGTTGTTGAAAACGTTGTAATCACTAATGTACAATTCGTTTTCAGACAATAAATATAAATTGCTCAACTGGTCCAAAATAGGCGAAGTATAAGGGTCTGTTTTAATTTCGTAGGTGTTTAGGTTTTCGCGAACAACGGATTTAATTACTCTATCTTGATAAATTAAATTATCAATTTCCATATTCGGTTGCCTGTTACCGATAAATCCATTAAAACGGATAGTATCTTCAACATTTGCGTTTGTGAAATTAATCCCCTCAATAGTTTGGTTAAGGTTAAATTTAACCCTTAAACGTGCCGTATATTTAGCAGTTTCTAAACTATAAGCTTTTAAATCGTAAATGCCCCATGTAATCACACCCTCCACACCTTGAATATTATAAAGCAATTCCAATTTATAGCACCCAGCACCATCGGAATTTAAAACATTTTGCCAACGAATGGTTGTGTACCAAGCAAAATCTTCACTTGGGAATAATATCGGTGTTGGTGTATAGCTTATATTTTCGCCGTTTTTTGTTAGTTTAAACTCGATAGTATCAGTAATTTCGCTTAACTTAATCCACGCGCTAGTTACATCGTTTTTCCACGTTTCATTTTGGATTGAATGCGCTAAAACTAATCGCTTAGTATCACAGCAACGAAAAGGCTCATTAAACTCGTTAACTGCCTTAACTGTTGGAAGTTCAACAGTTGTAAATACTTGCGCAAATCGTTCTTGAATTATCATTCTTTTGGTAATTTTTCGATTTTATCCGTTAAATTTTTTGCAATGTAAACCCCAGCAATAATAAGGGCACAACCTCCTACTATTTCGTACCAACTCTTATTCATTGCTCCATCTGTAATTAGCGTAATACCCGAAGTAATCAACACTCCACCGCCCCCCATTTGGGTAACTCCTTTTACCATTACGTTGGTATCAGTTTTTTTAAGTGCTTTAATTATGGCTACTGGGTTTATTTTTAATAAGAAATCTTTTAACATAGCTTTATTTTTTTAAGGTTTTGTACGCTTCAACTAACTTGATTATAATCGTTATAATTCCCAAAGTAATCCCGACAATGTAAGAAACCGCGCTTAATTTTAAATTCGTTTCTTGGGTAATTTCGCCAACGATAATCGACAGGAACGTGCCCCCTCCTGTAATCTTAGTAACTAATATATCTTTTACGTTTGTGTCCATGTATGCAAAACTATTAAAATTTGTTCAAATATGGTTTATCGCCACAGTATTTTTTTCCTTTACGCCAAACAATTAAAACAGTTTTAGCGCAATGGTTTTCGTCAATCCAGTCTAATAAATTTGCAAGTAAATTTCCACATTTTGACAAAGTTTCGGTTATTTGGTTTCTACCTAAAACGTAGCTTATTGTTTCATCCTCGTCGCCAAACTTGTAACCATTTCGTTTAATCATTATAGCGTTAAATAAAGGTGCTAAAATAACATTGCCCATTTGGTCAATACTTAGCGCAATAGTCAAAAAATAGTGGCTTAAACGTGCCATACTAAGACGCAAAGTAAACAATCCATGTAACCAGCCAAAGGGAAATAAAACCACCGCCAAAATCATTGCAATTAAAAGCAAAACGATATTAGTTATAAGTGTTTTCATTTAGATACAAACAAGTAAATAAAAATAATAAACAAGGCTAACTCCGCCCACCTTTCAATGTTAGTTTTCTGCATGGTTAACTGTAATTTCTAAGTTAGGATATGCTTCAAAAATTGCTTGATGTTCGGGCAGTATTGTATTAGCATAAAAATAAAGCTTATCGCCCTCTTCATACGTTTGCATATTCATTGCTTGTCGGTGCATTGCCAAACCTAATGCTATTTGTGGCTCATTCATTGCACCCCAAACTACACCGCTTTTATTTTGTATGATTTGCACCGCTTTATCTTCGTGCCAACGTGTTGGCAATTCATCCACTATTTCCACGTAATCAGTAATATACTGCTCTGTAATTGCATCTTTAACAACGTAACCAAACCCACGCCACACCCATTCATCAACATAGCGTTGTGTTACGGTGTCTTGTGGATTGTTTGCCCTATGTTGCGTAATCCATTCATTATTTAAATGTTGGATTTGCGTTGTATAAACGCTTAAATCTATTTTATAAACCATATTTTAAAGTTAAATAATCGTTTATTAATGTTCTCTCTCCTGCGCTTAATTCTTTAGCGTAAACCATCATCTCACAAATATAACCGCTTAATCTAGAGTTAGCATCAAAAGTGTTTAAATGTCCTAAACGTAAAGATGTTAGAGAACTTGAACCGCTGTTAACTGTGGCTTGTAACACTCCATTTTGATAAACCTTTGAGCTTGTATTATTATAACAAACCTCACTACTCATAAGGCTAAAAGGTCGTGTTTTTGCATAAGCTGTTACTACTGTTGGCGAACCTATACGAATATTGCCACTAAACCAATATAGTTGTATTCTATCGCCAATAGCCCCATTTCTGTCGTAAACATAAGGGTAACTCCTTGTACTGTTAGAGTCTAAATTCCATACAGTTATTATTGTGTATTTTTGGCTAATAGCAGAACCTAATGTGCAATTTAAAAACTCGTCCGAATTATTATCCCACTTAACTCCATTTTGCCCATTTATACCATTAGCAACAAATAACGGTTGATTTGCGCCTGTTCCTTGCGAAAAATGGTTTAAATTCCCACTACTATCTCGCCATTGTGATACTTTATTTGAGCCGTTAACCGTCATTGTTGACAAATCATTATTAAGCCAAAGCCTAATATCTGTAACTTGCAATGGTATTGGCGGTTCAGTATAACCCATTAACTTCCCTCCAATAGTTCCAACCTTGTTAGTGCCAAAAGTCAATATTTTTTGCTCTATTGCCATATCTTTGAAATTGTTACGTGTATATTTATGTTTGCACTATTCCAACTTGAAGAAGAAATGAACAAACTTTGTCCTGTTGTTGTGCTAAAAAATGTTGTGCCCAAAGGTAGTTTCTTTGTTTCACTCGCTCCCAATGCAAAAGCATTTACTACATCCGTGCCTAAAGACGTACTACCTATATTAATCGTAACAGCGTTGGCGGTGGTGTTTTGAACTGCTATTGCACTAATTTCAAATTTAGCTTTAACATTTGCAGAATTTCCGTTTATATCTAATAATGCAAGTTGTTTGTTGCCTGTAACACTTTCTTCCTTAAGTATGTTGTAAATTTCTACTACTTCAAACTCCTTTACTTCATTATTTACATCTAATCCTAAAATACCCTCTTGTGCAAAACTTAACTCAATTGCAAAACCCCCAGCAGTTCCTGTTAATAATTTATTTTCTTGGATTTTTAAATCAACATTACCCGAACCATTTTCGCCAAATCTTGTTACCTCAGCATCCTTAATACTATCGGCTCTTAGTTGTATTTCGGTTTCTTCACTTGTTGGATTATCCACCAATTCAATGTATTCTAAAGCTCTTAATTTTCCTCTTTGTGGTAAAGGTGTTACATCGGCATCATCGTAGTAATCAGTAATATTACTATCAACATAACCCTTATCCACCAAACTGCGAACAGAAAAATTAGCAGAATAATCGGCACTATATTCTATTCCTTTTTTTGTAGCTCTTAAATCTTCAAAAGTGTTAGAAGACAAAGAACTATTGAATGTTAATTTACCTGCATTTGATTTTTCAATTATTGTTTTATTTGCATCTACACTTATTAATCCATGGTAAACCGATGTATTGCTTGTATTAGGCAACACGATGAATTTAAACTCATTAGGATTTACTTCAACAATTACACCAGCTGTAATAGCAGGGTTTTGGAACTTACTAATTAAATCAAATATAACCGTGTTAAATTCTATTAAACTAAACCTTTCATTATTATTTTCACCCACTTTAAAAATAGCAGAGTTGTTAGCATCATTTGTAACGATTTGGAATGTTCCATCTGTTGCAACTTGTAATTCTCTTACAGTGTCCGAAATTATCAAATCGTTTGTGCCTATATTTTCGGATTTTTTTAAGGAAACTAAAATGTAATTGTCGCCTGTAAATGCTGATTTATGCAAAATATAAACCTCATCGGCTTCGCAAGTAAACTGTGTAGGCTCTGTAATAGTTGAACCATTAGGCAAAGTAATATTTACACCTGTTTCTGGTTGTATAGCTATCCTACCCTTAACACTTACCATATTATTTGGTAAAGCTAAACCGCTTGTAATTACTAAAGTCCTTACATTAGCATTTGAGTTAGTAATTAATTTCCCAGCATCAACATTGGTTAAATCATACCCCGAAATAAAGGTTGAAATATCAATGTAGTTCGCTCCAAGTACGTTTTTTAACGTAGAACCCTTAATTTTTGCCGATTGATAACCCGAGCCTGTATAGTAATCAATGTCGTAGTAATCTTCATCGCCTATACTTGTGCGCTCTAATGGGTATTGATGTATTTTAATTCCAGCCATTTAACTTAATATTTTTAGTTCGTCTTCTGTTGTTTCTTTATCATCGTTTGCCGTTGTAAGTTTAAAAACGGTAACAATATTTTCCAAACCTTGCTTAATTTTAGCAGTTATTTTTACGTTTTTTACCGTAGATAATTTACTACTGTCAAAGTTACAAGAAAATTTTATAATATTTGTAGAAATTAAATCAAAATCTAAAAGTAAACCAGAGATTGGTCGCAAAGGATTATTTATATTATTATCAAAATCAATGATACTAGATAACATCCACCTCGGAGAATTCTCGAATGGCTCTACCGTAATTTGTCCCCAAATCTTTTGTAAATCCCAAACTCCTGAGTTCAAAACGTGAGTAGTTTCAATTATTAACGGCTCGTTTTTCGGAATAAAAGTAACCACGCTATTATCGGAAGCTTTACGCAAAACAATAGTAGTGTCAACATCATCATTAGCATCATAGTTGTTTATTGCTAAAGTGTTGGAATGTTCAAAATTTAAACCGTTATCAGTTAAAACGATTGTTGCCCTTACCTCCCACGCTCCCGTATTTGCATAAGGAAACCAATCATTATTAAAATCAGGAGCAAAATCAGTATTTACACCTAGTAAGCTTAGCCAGTATTTCCAATTTATAATAAAAGGATAGTAAACAGATACCTCGTAACTTTCGCTATCTTCAACACCTGTTAATTGTACAACTGCGTTTCTTTTTTCGCTGGTATTTAACAACTCATTATTTATATTTTGAGTTTGGTTAAGTAGGTATTTACCCGTACTACTTTGATAAATGGCACTTGCAAAGCTAAAGTTTGATTGTTGCAATGTAAAACGTTCATCTGTAGTGGTATTATACGCTTCAATACGTACGTTTATATTTTCGTAGGTAGTTTTAAATTTCTCTAAATTAAAAGTGCTATAATAAGCCAAATCGTCTTCAATGTCCGCATCAAATTCTGTTAAGTCGCCTGATACACTTGTTACATTTTGGGAATGGTCTAAGTAACCAAAATTACTATTCATAGTCAACACCCCCCCTGTTGGCATTTCTTTGCTTAATTGTTCGGAATAAACTAAATGATTTGTGTTACCAACTTTCGCCCAAATGTAAAATAAACGGTCTTCATCCCTCGCATCAATAAAGGTTTGAAAAGCATTATTAAACGTAACCTCTAGCGTTACCGTCGCAACATCCGAAACAACATCAATATCGAAAACAAGCACCTCCCATTCAGCACCATTGTTTGCAAATGATGTATAGGTATTGCCTACGGTTATTACCGTAGTTGGTAATAGGTAACTTAACTTACTTTGGCTCGTAGGTTTATTCTTGAAATAACTATCATCGGTTGAAATATAAACCCCTCCGATTGCCAAATCGTCTACATCAGTACCATTTAAATCCACTTCAAAAGATACGGTGTTTACTGTATTAAATTTTAGTTCGCTAATCGGTAACACTACACTTCCACCAGTTGCAACACTTATATTATTTGCTTCATTAAACCAACCAGTGTTCGCACTTTCATCCAATACAAATTCAGCTCGGTTAAACACTTCATTGTCTATACTCGCCCAAAGTCCGCGTACAAATACTTTCAAACAATCGGATGTTGCGAACCATTCTTGATTAAATACCCCACTATTTGCAAACTCAATACTTATTTCGTATTGATGGAAACCATCTGCATTAGTTCCTAAATACTCAATTTCGGCATTATCTAAGAATTGCCCCGATTGATTGCCAATTAAGAAACCACCTTGCGCACCGCTCACAATTAAATCGTTTACTTGCCCGAAAAATATTTGTGTTTTTTCTCCGTCTATTAAACTTGCAGAACTACCGCTTTGATTATTTAGTGCATGGTTAAATTCAAGTAACAAATCCGACCTCCTACGTGCAACACCGCCAACACTTACAACTGGCACTACTTCCATTATCTCGTTCGCCGAAATGTCGTAAAACAAACCAGCCGACCACGTATCAAGATTTAAGTTCGTAGCTGTTACGCTTGTTACATTCGCGTGGTGTGTTGCGCTTAACACCCCAGCACTTGTATATTTCCTAATTCGTACAATGTCGCCAACTCTTATACCCTCGCTAATCCAACTAATCGTTGGACTGCTCAAAATATTCATTATCGGGTCAAAACTAAACGGATTACCCTGTGTTGTAACTCGGATTAATTCGGCTACTGTAATCGTTAAAATGCTTGTATCCCCAGCATTACTTACATAAGTTGGACCGCTATAACCATACGCGTTTGTATAGTTATTATTTTCTATTAATATCGGCATATTTTTCTGCAAATTTATTAATTCCTAAAAAATTCCCACTCTTAACCTCTCGCATCATTTCGTTAATATCAACTTGATGTTGTTTTACTTTTTCGTAAACTTCGGGCGCTAACTTGCTGTAAGCTTCATTTTGTAGCTTTACTAATTGCTCCACATTCGCGCTTAAATTCTGCAAGTTTTTTGCTATTTCTTCAATTCCCATGATTAATCATTTATTGTTAATATTTCAACTTTACCCTCAGCATAATTAAACGGCTCTCGGTAGCTTATAACCGCTTGACTTTGTTCATCCGTAAAACGTACTGTCAAAATCTCGCATAAAGCACCATTAATATAAGCAAAATTATTATCTAACAAAGATATAAATTCTTGCGGATTTAATCGCATTGGTGCATCATTATACACCTTAAAGCCATTTACATTAATTTCGTTTATTTTGTGGTAAAGATTATAAATATTACTAGCTTTTATTTTATCCACGTAGTTTTTTGGCTGTCTTCCATTTACAGCGTAAAGCACCTTAGTAACTCCAAAAAATTGGCTGCTGATTTGCGTAACTCCTAAGCGGTCTGTAATTAATGATGTAAAATTTAAATCAACACCAAACAAACCAATAATACTATCCGCTAATTGTAAAAATGTACGCCCAAAAATTTCGATATAACTTAGTTCATCCTTTCTTACACCCAAAGCAAATGGTATATTTACATCGTTAAAACCTCGAATACTTACCAAATCTTCATTAATTACATTCAATGGCTCGGTGCTATATTCGGCATCAGTTGGGTCAAATTTATCCAGAGTATGCGTATCTGCATAATCGACTTGATAGTGTATGTAGGTACGCTTCCACGCTTCCTCTGTATTAAATCTATACTCATTTTGCCTATCCGATTGTAAATTTAAAGCTGGTAAAGTGGTGTTAGTAGTGATGTTCTTCCAGTAATCCCTACGTTCAATTTGTACAACACCATTAAACACCTTTGTTTTTGCATTAAACCACGTTTCAACCGCATTTATTAATTCCCCTAGTGTGCTAACAGTATCTTGTGCAGTAGGGTAGCCTTTTGTAAAGCTAAAATTCAAATCGTTTTGAATAAAATTAAATACGCTTCGTTTATCCTTAATTAACGGTACTGGCATAATGGTTAATTTATCCCATAAATTAAGCAAATTGCTATCTAAAGTATAACCCAAATACTCACACCCTTTTTTAATCAATTCCTTAATTGTAGCACCTTTGTAATATCGAACTTTTGGAAATATTAATTCTTGTAATTGCCTTACTAACTTAATTAAAGCAACATAAATAGCCAAAGTATAAGCTAACTGGGCAACAACCGCAACGCTTAACGCTATAATTTCGCCTAATGGTGGCACAGGAACTAAGCTAACATTTGGTGTTACGGCTCTAATTAATTTTTCTGTTGCACTTACCAAATCCCTTGTGGCCTGTATAGCTTCCCTAGTAAGTGAGTAGATAGCCAAAGACAAAGTTAACCCTATTTCAACTTGATTTTCTGGAATTATTAAGTAAGGCAAATTAATAAAGTTAAAATTAACACCCTTTTTTGCCATTAATTCAAAGCTTAAACCCTCCGCGTTTTCAAAGAAATTATCAAATCCTTTACGCTTTTTTATTTTAACTTCCACCTCAAAATCTCGGATTGCAAAACTTTCAGTTAGATCCACATAGTAGTCAAGTTGTATATTACCAACTTCCAACGTGTACGGAATACCCTCGAATACCCCTTGTGTTGCTACGTGTTGCATTATTATATCCCTTGCTTCACGAGGCAAAACAATAGTATCCGTATCCACTTGCAACATTTCGGGATTGCCTGTATAATCCGTAATTAATCCAATTTCAAGAACATTTCGGGGTGCTACTTCAACCCCATTTAAATAGTGTTTCATTAGCTTACCCTGTATCTATTGTAAATATTAGTATTGCCTTTTTTTGTATTCCTAGTGATAGCCATTGCACCGCCTATAATTTGTTCTACTTGTATAGTGTGCTCGGGTTTATTTGCAATAGTACGTTCCAAACTATCCAATTTTTTCGCCAAAATTTCAACACCAGCAAAACCGTTGCTTAAGGCAGTATCTGTTATGGGTCTAATCATACCGTTTTGATAGTTATAAGCCAATTTACTTAACTCTTCATTACTCATTCCACCGATTAATTCATTTTGCTTTGCAGTTACTACCCTTTCATTAGGGTGCAAAACCGATAAAAAACCGCCTTTATTATCAATGCCATTTCCGTTTTTTCCTGTGTCCTCCGTACCGTCAAAAAATGCAGGTAAAGATTTAATAAATTCAGTAAGCAACACCGTATCCGTTATGGTTTTTTGCAACGGATTTTTTACTTGTGGGTTGTTTGAATTCGTTACATAAGCCTGTAAAACACTACTTGCTAACTGTATTCTTTGCTTCCTTTTTTCTTCCTGTTCGCGTTTTCTGTTTTGTTCAGCCATTAATTTTGCTTCTTCTGCCATACTTTCACGAGCCAAAATATTACCACTTTCAGCCAAACTTTGTAAACTATCAAACCGTCTTTGACTTGCTTCAATTTCCTCATCAATTTTAGCAATACGTTTATCGGCTAATTCGTTGGTTATATCTGTTAACGATTGTAAACCATTCAAAACCATTTCTCTACGTATTTCCATTATTTCGCGTTCATTGTCCAACTCCTCAAATCCAATCTCGCGCTTTTTGTCCGCAGTTTCGTTTTCCAATCGGATAATATCGTTCGCCAATTTACTGTTGATTTCCTCTAATTTCTTTGTTTTTTCTTCTTGCTCAATAATTTCTTGCTGCGCTGTTTCGCGCTCAAAATATGCAATGTCCATTAATTGCTGTATTTTCAACTTTTTAATTTCATCCAATTGTAATTTTAAATTTTCATAAGTTTTATCTTGTAAAATCAATTTTCTATCTTCTAACTGTTTTTCGATATCGAATTCGCGCTCTGCTTTTTCAATTCTTAAACTCAAATTATCTTCATCTATTGCCTGTATGCTTGTAGCAACTGCCTTGTTTAATTCAATTTCCTTTAAGGAAGTTTCCGTGTGCAAATCTGATATGTCTTGCAAAGCGGTTTTTCTATCTCTAATCGTTTGTAAAATTCGAATACCTAAAGTTTCATTTTTAATTTGCCCCTTTATTTGCTCTCTCACTAGCTGTTCATCATCTAAGGCGATTAAAGCATTTAAATCTATTTTTGTTTCAGCGTATTCGTTTATCAAATCTATTTGATTTTGCCAACTTTTATCAGCCAACCGCTCTAAATTAGCAGTTAATAATTTTCTTTGCTCCAAAGTTGTACGCTCCATGTTGATTATACGTTCATTAATTGTTTTTTGAGTATCAAAATAATCTACTGCATAATCCAGCTGCAACTCAAAATCATCCTTAGCAGTATTTCGCGCTTCCATTGCGTTTTTTGCTAAGGCACTAGCCAACTCGTTATCTTTTGCAATTAATGCGGTTTTAGCATCCGATAATTCAGCCAACTGGTCGGAATTAATCTTCATGCTAGCATTTTCATTATTCAAAAACTCTAAGTTTTTAACTTGTTGAACAGAGTAGTCCATGCCAGCTTTTAACAAACTTTGTCGTAATTTTAAAGCCTGTACATCAAGGTTTTGTTCCGCTAATTGTTTTTCTAAACCAATCCTTTTTACGATTGTTTCATTATACTGGCTTTGTGCCATACGTTGTTTATCGAATGAAATAGTCATATCGCCTGTTCGGTCGCTTAATATCTCTTCAACACCCATTAATCGCTCTATCTCTTCACTTGTTTTTGCTAGTGCATTTTCGTATTCAAATTGCTTATTTATAGCTTCATCTACACCCTCAAAAACGGCTCCCAAATCATACTTCTTTTTATCTATTTTATCTAATTCGTCTTTAATTTCTCCAATTCTTTTTTTCATAGTTGCGCTTTCTTTTCCTACGCTAAAAATTTGTTGAAATTCCAATTTAGTTTTTTCGATGTTTAATTTAAGTATAGTAAACCAATCAATTGCCTTTTGCCCAAACATCGTTAAACTGGACATGAATTTTTCCATAGTGCCTTGCATAGTCAAAACACCCTCTCGAGTATCTGCCATAGCGGAAACCATAGACCCCAATAAGGCTATAATAGCACCAATCCCAATCGCTTTTAAAGCCTTACCAAATAAACGTACTTTTTTACCAGCAGTATCTGCCGATTTACCTAATACAACAAATTGTTGAACCTGTCCTTTAAGCGCGTCGATACTGTCTTTAATTCCACCAATTAAACCGCCTAATTCCCCTGTTGCTTCTTTAATGCTATCGGTATAATTACCAACATTTAACTTTTGTTGCTTTAAAGCATCGGAATTTTCTCGGATAATTTCGTTATTTTCATCCAACTGGTCGTTAATTTCCTTTAGCCTTTTTTTACCCTCTACAGTTTCAAGATTTAACTTTTCGCGCTCTCTTCTTAAAATACGACTTTGCGCAGCTACTTTTTCCAAAGTTCCAGCGTTTTCGTCGTTCAGGATTATTTCATCCGCTAAAATCTTTTTTTGTTCTGCGCTTACTTTTTGATACTTAATTTTCGCCTTTACCTCTTCATCCGTAGCATCTGTTAACTGTTTTTTAAGCTTTATCCTTTCTTGCTCTATTTTACGTAGGTTTTCATCAGCCTTAATTTGGCTTTTAACCGCATCGGCTTTGGCTTTATCAAGTTTCAAGCTGTGCTCCATTGCCTCACTCATTAATTTACTCGAGGTTTGCAATTTTTCTATACTTTCAATGGTATTATCCAACGGTTTTTTTAACTCGGTTTGTAAAACTTTTGCAGTTTTTTCCAAATTAATATTTAACGTTTCAACTATTTTAATAGTCTTATCAGCACTTTCTCGGATTTCCTTATATAAATCCTCTTCTGCTATTTCACTACGCTTTATTTGATTTGCCATATTCGTTTAAAATTGTAAAATATTCTTTAACTGTTGTTTCTTTTGGGTTTAATTTGTAGCCTAAGTGCATAGATAAATACATTAATATTGTTTCGATACTTTTTCCGTCGCCAAAATGTACCTCTAAATCTTTTAATTTTGCGTCCTGTATCTCAATTTCAGTAAGTTTAAACCTATCTTTTTTTATTACATATTCTGCTTGTAATAAAGCTTTTTTACGTTTAACTTCTAAATACTTCTTATATCGTTTATCTAGTCCAAAAGTGGCTAAATATTCGTTATACAACCGCATCCAATTAATTACATCATTCGCCTTATTTCCTCTTCCATTTCGTACATACTCCAAATGTCCGTTGTTGCATTTAATCCAGTTATAAAGTGGCATTTCATCAATCGACCCCCAATACTTTTCGGGCATAAATGATATAATTCTCTTTAATTTTTTCCACATATTTGGTTAAATTTTCCTCTGTTAAATTTAAAATGTTTAAATCCCACCAATCCTGACCTTGCATTTTTGCGTAATCTGCATTAATTATTATACCGTCTGCCAAAACTTTTACAAACATACTCATAAAAAACTCGCCTGTATCTTCCAAATTATAGGGGTCGCCCTCTTGCTTTCTACCCTCACTTATTATCTCTGTCCAATAACTATAATAACCAATTACACGCCCCTCACTATC
>Ga0208005_1000202_pt1 | contig 25591 bp, 37 predicted proteins | sample DEB19_08_DNA_3_FD_184530 | JGI IMG/M metagenome (GOLD analysis project Ga0208005, IMG submission 184530) | Aqueous microbial communities from the Delaware River and Bay under freshwater to marine salinity gradient to study organic matter... | ecosystem: Environmental > Aquatic > Marine > Coastal... | reverse complement strand
CCCGTATGGTTCTCGACTTTCTCTCGCTCGACCGGTACCTTGAACGCAAGCTAGGAGGCCTAAATGGCCGTCGAACGCCGCAAGCCACGCGACCGGGCGCAGAACTACGGCAAGCTGCCCGACACCCAGGAGCGCGTGGAGTACCTGCGCGAAGCCCTGCGCCACGCGGAGAGCATGGTCACGCAGGCAGAGGAGGCGCGCAGCTGGCAGGCCGCGGTCAGCGCAAAGCGTCTCGCGCTCCAGACGCGCGACGAGCTCGACCTCGCGCTTGCCAAGGCCTCGGCCCCTGACGACACTATGAGCGATGAGCAGCTCCTCTCGATCATGGTGCAGGCCATCGCCTCGCTCCCTGCGCAGCATCTCGAGCGTCTGGAGGACGCTATCGCGATCCGACGTGGAGCTCCTCCCGTGCGACTGGTTGAGACTGCTTGAACCTCGCCTCCCTCGCCACGGCGACGAACACGCTAGCGCGTCGAGCACACGCGGACCCGCTGGCCTACTTCAGGCCGACGCCCCCGCAGCTCGCCTTCCTGAGCAGCAACCATCCGATCCGCTTGCTCCGCGCCGGGAACCAGCTCGGTAAGACGTGGGCGGGCCTCGCCGACTGCATCTTCCGCTGTTTGGGCTCGCATCCGTGGACGCTGGTCAAGGCGCCTCCCATCGAGGCGTGGGTCGTGGTCGTGTCGTGGGAGCAGAGCCTCTCCATTCAAGCGAAGCTGTGGAGCCTTCTGCCGAAGGACGCCATCGAACCCGACTGCGAGTACACGCCGGGTAAGGGCTTCCGCGGGCGTACGCCCATCGTGCGGTTCAAGAACGGCAGTGTGCTCCGCATCCGCACGGTGAACCAGGGCGCGCTTGCGCTGGCGGGCTCGACCATTGACTACGTCCTCATCGACGAGCCCCCGCCCGAGGAGATCTGGTCAGAGCTGGCGGCGCGCGTGCTGCGCCAGCGAGGGCGCATCGCGATCACGCTCACCCCCATCGGGCTCCCCCTCGGCTGGCTGAAGAAGCTGGTCGAGGAGCAGGTCGTGCAGGACCTGCACTTTCCGCTCACGGTCGAGAACACCACGCCCATCGGTGGGCGTCCTCTGCTCACGCGCGAGGACATCGAGAAGCTCGAGGGACAGGTGCTCCCGCAGGAGCGCGCCCAGCGCATCCACGGCGAGTGGGACAGCGGGTGGGTCGAGGGTCGCGTGTTCAAAATGTTCGATCCGACGACGCACGTTCGAGCTGACGTTCCGGCTGGCGAGGCGCTTATCGGTGTGGGCATCGACCACGGCACCGAGGCCGGCGCACAGGTCGCCGTCCTGACGGCGCTTGTTCGCGACGGAGGCGAGGGACACCCGAAGATCTGGGTGCTCGACCAGATCGTTTCGGACGGCATGACCACGCCCGACCAGGACGCCGCGGCTATCCTCGCGATGCTGAAGCGATGCGGGCTGCGGTGGGAGAACGTCGACCGATGGGTGGGCGACCGCAAGGTGTACGGCAGGCGCAACGGGAGCCTAAAGTCAAACGCCATGCTGATGTCCTCGATGGAGCGCGCGCTCAAGCTCCCCACCGGGAGCCTCCCCTTCCGCATCCATACGGCGTACAAGCCTCGTGGGTCGGTCTTCGAGGGCTACCGGGTGCTATCCGCGGCGATGCTTCGCAACGACTTCTCGATCAACCCTCGGTGTAGGGGCTTGATCGATGACCTTCAGAAGTTCGACGGGCGAGAGGCCAGCGAGCACAAGCACAGCATCGACGCGCTGCGCTACACGCTCGAACTGTATACTAGGCGTCTGTATCAGCCGACCGCGATAAGACTAGGCTAGTGGGGGGTCCATGTACGCTTACACGAAGATGCCGCAGCCGCCGGCGCCGAGCAACCCCGACGAGGCCGCGCGCTGGGAGCACACCCGGCATCGTCGCGCGCTGATGGAAGGACGCTGGCAGCGGCTGCTCGAGGACCGGCTCCAGATGCAGCTCGGCAGCACGCGCCGTCAGGCGTGGGGCATCCCCGACATCAGCAGCAACCCGTTCAAGGTCGTGGCGACCGAGCTGGCCACTCTCTACGATGCCCCCCCGGACGTTTCCCACAACACGGCCGGCGAGGCAGTGGACGCGCTTTGCGGCTCGAACGGACTGATCGCGCGTGCCGGCCTGTGGCCGCAGATGTCCCGCTTTCAGAGCATGGTCATCGCGCTCCGCGAGATGTGGATGCGGATCGATGTCGAGGACGATCGCCTGACCTACCGACCTGTCTCGCCGGACATGACGATCGCCGAGGCCGACCCTAGTCGTCCTACGGTCCCCCTGGCGTACGCCGAGATCCGGCTGCGGCACTTCCGCGGCGAGGCCGTGTGGCTGTGGGACGTGCTCGACATCCGCGACCCGGCGAACCCTTCGTATACCGTGCGTGTGGCGAAGGACGGCGGCATGGGCGAGGACGTGACCCTCGAGGTGCTCGGCGCCACCTACTCGGGCGAGGCGTACCCGTACCGTCGTGCGGACGGCACGCCGATTCTGCCGGTCGTGCTCTACCACGCGAGCCTCTACGGCGACCGGCTCTTCGACGCGTTCAACGGGATCGAGCTTTACGAGGGCTCGCTCAACCTCGCGGTTTACTACTCGTTTCTGGCGCACACGCTTCGGGACGCCTCGTTCCCGCAGCGGTGGGCTATCGGCGTGCGTGTGGCTGGGTCCGACATGGTGGACGGCGGCACGCGCGGTCAGCGTGTCGAGGTCGTGACCGACCCGACGACGATCCTCATGCTCGACGCGGCGATGGAGCAGCAGCCACAGGTCGGACAGTTCGACGCGTCGGCAGACGTGGAGAAGCTGGAGGCGACCATCGCGGCTATCGCCCATCGCCTCGCCACCGACGCGGGCCTCTCGCCTAGCGAGCTCCAGCGCACGAGCGGGAGCGCCAAGAGCGGCTACGCCATCAGTCTGTCCTCCGAGGGTAAGCGGACGGCGCAGAGGAAGTACATCCTCCAGCAGCGCGACGCGGACGAGCGCCTCGTCGCTATCTCTGCTGCGCTGTTCAACCGGGCTACCGGGTCGCAGTTCCCCGAGGGCGGCTACTCGGTCATGTACCGAGAGATCCCGCTCTCGCCAGAGGAGATGCAGGCTCGCCGCACGCACGCGATGGAGATGATGGAGGCCGGCCTTATGGACAAGGTCGAGGCTCTCCGTCTCTTCGGATCGATGACCCACGAGGACGCCGTCGCGCGCCTCGAGCAGATCGCGCTCGCGAAGGCTGCGGAGGCGCGGATGTTGGAGAGCACGCCGCCGGCCGCTGAAGAAGGAGAAACAGGAGGACGGCCGGCGACGGCCGCACCCGATGTATCCCCTGCGCACGCGGAGGCGATGGACGAAGTCGCCGAGGAACTCGACGCGGCCGAGGAGGCCCTCGCGGCGCTCGAATTGGACGAGGCGAACGCGGCCGTCGTGGCGGCGGTCATCGAGAGCCTCCGCGAGGCCCGCGGCTACCTCGGACTCGGCCCGAAGGTCGAGGCAGAGGTCGAGATCCACGAAGACGTGGAAGAAGACGAGGCGACGACCTGATGCCGTTCATCTCGGAACGTCAGCGCGACTATCTGAAGCGTGAACACCCCGAGGTGTACCGGCGCTTCCTGCGCGACGAGCGCGCGATGGGCTTTGAGCTCCGCGCACCCGTCGAGGTCGCCGCCGTTGCGAAGCGCGGGCTTGAGAACCGGCGCAAGTACGGCCGAGGCGGGACGCTGGTCGGTGCACGCCGCGCGTCGCAGCTCGCGAGCCGCGACGTGGTGAGCATCGAGACCATCAAGCGCATGGTCGCGTACTTCCAGCGTCACGAGGTGGACCTCGAGGCGCCGGCCGCTCGCCCAGGGCACCCGCAGTATCCGAGCGCCGGACGCATCGCGTGGGACCTCTGGGGCGGCGCCCCCGGTCGTGCGTGGGCGCGTCGGCAACTAGCAGTCTGGGAGCGCGTGCAAGCCGCACGCGAGGAGGAAGAATGACAGAGGAAGGAACGACGACCACGACCACGACCACGGCAGAGGCCGGAGACAACGGAGCGGGCGCCCGCATCCGTCAACTCGTTGCGCGAGTCAAGGAACTCGAGGGGCGCGTCAGCGAGCTGACCCCGCTTGCGGAGAGCGCCGAGAAGTACCGGGCGCAGATCGAGGAGGTCAAGGCGGCGAGCAAGGCCGAGCGCGAGGCGCTCCGCACCGAGCGTGAGATCGCCGCGGCTGGCATCACCGACGCCGAGGGCATCGACTACGTGCAACATGCCTACAGCCGACTCCCCAGCGAGGGCCGTCCCCCGCTCGCGGAGTGGCTCGGCAACAAGGACGCCCTTCCGAAGGCAGTGCGGGCCTACCTGCCCGAGGCCGCGCCCGCAACTCCAGCAGCTCCTCCGGCACCCGTCACGACGGCGATGCCGAAGACGAACGCAGGCACGGTCACGCAGACGCCCCCGGCCACGACCGCGTGGACACCCGAGAGCATCATGCGTCTGTCGCCGGCAGAGTTCCGATCGAACGCCGCAGCCATCAAGGCCGCGCTTTCCACGCCTTGACATTCTGTCACTGGTAGGCTTACCGTAGGCGTGGGGGACATCCCCCACGCGCTCGGGGCAAGCTCCCGTAAAAAGCGACAGGCGCGGCAACCTCGAACCTATGTAGGAGGCCACTATGGCCAACATCGATTTTGCCGCTCTCGACGGCAACGCCCGCGTCGCTGCGGTTCTCTACCAGTCGATCGTCATGAAGCTCGCCGACACCGGCAGCCTTCGCAACGCGCCGTGCTTCCTCAACGTGGGCAGCGTGAACGGCACGGGCTCCGACTCCATCCAGGTGCCAGTGGTCGGCCTCAACGGGACCGACATCATGAGCGCCCCCGGCGACGGTGTGAGCGTCAGCAACACCTCGATCACCTCGTCGGCCGCTACGGTCGTCGTGGCTCGTCAGGCGCTGCGCTACGACCTCACGGACCTCGCTCGCGTGAGCAACTCCGTGCCGGGCGGCGTGGACCTCGACGGCCTGAGTAACGCGATGGTCGCGGCCTTCAACGGCCGTTTCAACCAGCTCGCGTGCAACCTGTCCTCGGGCTTCGCGACGCAGGTCGGCAGCACGGGTGTGGACCTCACCACGGACACGTTCTACTCCGCGATCTTCGCGCTCCAGCTCCAGAGCGTGATGGGCGAGTATGACTGCATCTTGCACCCCCAGCAGTACAACGACCTCATGTCCAGCCTCCGCGCGGAGACGGGCCCGGGTCAGTACATTGCGGCGAACCAGGAGCAGACCAGCGCGCTGGGCACGTCCTACAAGGGCAAGCTCTTTGGCGTGAACGTCCACGTGTCGTCCTACGTCCCGACTGCGAACGCGGGCGCGGACTACCGCGGCATGATGCTCGGCAACGGCGCCATCGCCTACGCCCTCGGCACCCCGGCGCCCATCGCGGCGGCTGGCGGCGTCATCATCCCGGCCGGCGCCCCCGTGGCGGTCGAATGGGAGCGTGACGCGGCCTCGGGTCTCACCAAGGTCGTTGGCAGCGCCTTCCTCGGCGTTGCGGAGCTTCAGGACCTCAAGGGCGTTGGCATCGTCAGCGACCTGTGATGGTCTGCTAGGCTCTGCCTAGCGCCAAGGCGTGTCCGTGCTTATGGTACGGGCACGCCTTCGTGCGTAAGGAGAAACAGATGGCAGCGAACTTCGGAACTGCTGACGGCGGCAACTTTGCAGCGCAGCCGGCGTCTCGCCCGGCTGGAATGGCGACCCTGCTCAACCTGCCGAGCAACGCGGCATGGTGGTACACCCATCACCCGGGACACTGGCAGTGCGTGGACGGCGAGTGGCTCCCCGACCTCGGGCAGATGGTAGCGATCCCCGGCCTCAACCGCGTGGACAAGCACGGCGACACGGCGCTCACCGAGGTGCACCTCGCAAAGAAGGGAATGAGCATCATCCCGTGGGAGGTCGAGCCCGGCGGCTACTGCATCCAGTACGCAGGCGCGAACGGTCCCGTGTTCCTCAGCAAGTGGGAGAAGCCGAAGCTCGTGGCGGGTCAGACGCGCATGACTACGGACACCGAGGGCTATCGTGCCTTCCTTCGGCGCCTCGTCTCGGACGGCGTGATCAAGGTCCCCGACGCCGACTTCATCAACGTGATCATCGAGCGCCAGGAGCGCGTGGTGAGCGAGCACCAGACCCGCGCGCCGACGCACCCGGGCAGCGCGCTCGCGCTCCCCGTCGAGAGCAAGCGCCTCGATGACATGCGCGCCGCACGTGAGCGCATGTATACTCCCGTCAAGGGACCGAAGGCGAAGGCATGAGCGGGGAGCGTAAGGACATCGCAGCAGCCAAGGAAGCTATGACGCGCCGTCTTGTCGAGGGCGGCATGCCGGCGCAGCGCGCTGAGCAGGTTGCGCGCGAGCAGGCTCGTAAGGCAGACCGACGCGAACGCGATAAGTAACGGCAGGGGGACACGATGAGCATCAGCGAGACGCTCTACACGGCACGGTTTCGCTCCGGCGAGACCATCGAGCGTGGGCGTAATCAGGATCTCACCTGTCCCGTCTACCGTGCGGGTGCGCTCGTCGCGCCGCTCTCGGGCACGCTGACGATCTATAAGGCAGACGGTACGGTCGTGGTCAACGCCGCGGCCGTGACCATCACGGGCAGCGTGGCGACCTACGCGCTGCTCGGCACGGTGACCAGCTCGCTCGCGCTCGAGGAGGGCTGGCTTCTGGAGTGGACCCTCCAGATGACCGCGACGCTGCAGAATGTGTTTAGGAACGACGGCGCCCTCGTTCGTCGCACGCTCTACCCGGTCATCACCGACGCGGACCTGTTCCAGCGCCACTCCGACCTCCCGGCGCTGCTCGCGACGGGTACGACGTCTTATCAGTCCTACCTGGACGAAGCGTGGGGCACGCTCACGAACCGCATCGTGGCGCAGGGACGCCGGCCGTACCTCATCATCCAGCCGAGCGCGCTGCGTGACGCGCACCTGTCCCTCTGCCTCCAGCTCATTTTCCTCGATTTTCAGACATCGGCTGGGGAGGGCGGTCGCTGGCAAGCCCTCGCCGAGCATTACGGCCGCGCCTACACCGAGGCATGGGGCCAGCTCCGGTTTAACTACGACGAGAGCGACGAGAACAAGGTCAACCCGAACACGAAGAAGAGCGGCACCTCGACCGTGTGGCTCAACGGCCGCGGCGGCTATCCGACCTTCGGTGGCTGGTACTGATGGCGAGCAAGACGGTACGGCAGCTGCGCGAGGACGTGACCGCACGCATCCTCACGCTCACGGGCTGGAAGGAGTCGCGCGTGGCTCCCGACAACTTCGGGCGTGACGCGGACTCCATCGCCCACAAGGCGTTCGCCGTGCATCCCACCTCGACCGATGACCTGCGCGCCTACCGCGGGCGCCCGGCAGAGGGCCTCCTCGTGGAGACGACGCTCGAGGTGCGCTACTCCTGGCGCCTCGCGCCCAAGGGCATGAGCGACAGCTACGACGATGCCCTCGATGGCGAGCAGAGCGTGGTGAACAAGCTGATGGTCTACGACGCGACGTGGCCCTCGTCCTACAAGGTGCAGCTCATCAGCACCACGCGCGAAACGTCGGTACTCGGCGAATGGGTCGTCGGTGTGATAACGTTCCGCATCGTTCACACGCTTCCGCTTCAGTAGGGGGACATCATGGCTGTTTCGTCTGTCGTCAAGAACTTCCGCGACGGTACCATCCTCCTCGAGGACGGGACCACGCCCACGCCGATCTCCGTCACGGTCCAGTACGAGGCTGGCGACTTCAGCATCTCGGGCCTCAACCAGAGCAACACCGAGGCGACGACGTACCTCGACCGCGGCGAGCTGGGCTCGGTGCGTAAGACCTCGCGCACGTTCCCGACGTTCTCCTTCTCGGCGCACATGACGGACCTCTCCGACGCGACCGACAAGCAGCTGTGGGACGCCGTCAACAAGACCGGCGCGTTCGCCTCGGCGATCTCCACGGGCGGCAGCGCCTCGGACGTGTTCATGCTGAAGGTGACGCTCACCGTGGAAGGGTCCAACTTTGGGGACGCCTCGGACCACCTCCTCGTGATGACGAACTGCCACCTCTCCATCGACTTCGCCGAGGGTGACCCCAACACGTTCACCATCAACGGCACGGTCTACGGCACCATCACGGCGACCTGACCGAACCTGTCAGCATCGCTTACAGGTTGACGCAGCGTCCCCCGTGCTACTAGGTGCGGGGGACGTTTCACGTCTGAAGGAGGAAGGATGGAAGTCAAACTCGGGAAGTTCGCAGTCACGCTCAAGAAGCCGGCATCATTCATGTCGGCGCGCGAGGTCACCATCGCCGTGGGCGTGAGCGCCCTGCGCGGGCTCGGTGCGGCGCTCGGCGTGTGCTGGTCAGGTAAGCCTCTGAAGGCCACGCTCGCCGGCTGCAAGTACGATACCCTCGCCTACGGCGGCGCCGTCGTTGATGAGCTGGTCGCCCTGGGTGTGACCGAGGCCGAGATCTACACGGCCGGGAAGGAAGCCCTCGACCTCGTCCTCGAAGCCATCCCGCGCGAGCCCGAGGTCGCGACGCTCGAGGGTTTTACCGATCCGCAGACGGAGCCATCGACGCCGTAGCCCTTGAACTGGGGCTCACGTTCTGCGGCGACCCCGACGCGTTCTATGGGTGGACACGCGACCAGCAGGAACGCGTCCTCGCGTGGTGGCGCGTCAAGCACACGGCGCCTCCGAAGCCTCAACGCGGGAAGCCGCGCGAAGGTGATAGTATGTCCCCCGAGGCGCGAGCCTTCTGGGGGATAGGTGGCGGGTAAGCGGATCACGGTAGGTCGAGCGTCCACGTCCATCGGGCCCGAGCTCGAGGCGGCGCTCGACCGCATGATCTCCACGACCTACGCCGAAATCAAGCGCGAGGTCGAGAGCATCGCGTCGGACGTGACCGACTACGCGCGCTCCGAATGGTATGAGAACGTGACGCGCCGCACGGGCAAGACGGGCGAGAGCATCGACTACGAGATGCGGATCACACCGACGCATCTGAAGGGCGTGGTCTTCTCGAGCAACAAGGCGACGTACTACGTGCATCGCCCTGGTCCGTTCTCTCGCCTCGGTCGTCGCGTCGATGGCGAGGAGTTCTCGACCATCATGCAGCAGTACCGCAACACGGGGACCATCCCCGAGGGGTACACGGTCGAGCGATATACGCGCACCCGGCGCCCGGTAGGCGTGTTCAAGATCAACGTCGAGAGCAAGCGTCCACGCGATGGCAAGAACGTGTGGAAGATCGTGGCGATCGACTACGGGAAGCGCCTCGTGAAGCAGCGCCTCCCAGAGATCGACAAGGCACTACAGGCCGCAGCGCGACGCGTGGCGGCGTAGGGAGAACCCATGGCTACCGTTGAGCTTTCAGTCGATGCCAACCTCTCGGGGCTGCGTCAGCAGCTGGAGAGCATCCCCGGGCTGACCGCGGAGCAGGCGCGGCTCATGACCGCGGAGCTCAACAAGAGCATCCGCGCGAGCGAGCGAGCGGCGAAGGCCGCGGCCGATGCCAGCAAGCGGGCGATGGCTAGCGCCTCTGAGAGCGCGCGTGAGGCAGCTGCGGACATTGGCAAGGTAGGAGACCGGTTTGGTACCGTAGGCTCCTCTGCGGGCAAGCTGGCGGGCGCCCTGTCGATGCTGGGGCCGGCGCTCGGCGACAGTGCGCGGAACGTGGCCGACCTCGCGGACGTGGGCGAGGTGGGCGCGCTGGCGTTCGAGGGCTTCGGGGCGGTCCTGCTCCCTCTGACGGCTACGCTCGCGCTCTTCGCTGCGGGGCTCGCTCCCATCGGGGAGCTCATCCTAGAAGAGCAGCGACGCGCAGAGCAGACGGCCGTCGCTCTGGAGAAGTACGAGGCGGCGACGAAGGCAGCGGACGAGGCAAACGCGAAGTTTTCGTCTAGCCTCTCCGGCGTCAACGACTACATCCGGATCTCCACCGGCCTCGAAACGATGGCGGCGCAGACCGCTAGGAAGCGTGGCGAGGCGCTACGCGAGGAAGCCGCGGCGACGACGGCCGCGACGCAGGAGCAGATCGCACGCGCTGACGCCATCCTCGCGCTGCGTCAGGCAGAGCAGACGGCTATCGCGAATCACATCCTCTTAGGGAAGGCGACCGACGAGGAGCGCGCGAAGCTGGCGCAGCTGGGGCCCGAGATCGAAGCCATCACGGCCGCGCAGGCACAGCGCCGTGCGCGTCTGGTCGAGGTCAACGCAACGACCGAGGATAGCATCGAGTTCATGCGCTTGGAGGCCGAGGCTATCGACCAGGTAGCCCACAATGACAGGCGCCGTGCAGCGGCGAAGGATGCGTCAGCAGCAGCCGCGCGCGCGCATGCTGAGGCTCTGGCCCTTGAGGCAGCACAGCAGCGCGAGCTCGACGTGGTGATCTCGAAGGCGCGCAGCATCATCGACTCGCAGCTCGACCAGACCGGGCGCATCTTCCAGCAGCAGCGTGAGCTACGCGCCGAGCTTGAGAAGCACCCCGAGGCCTTCGGCACGATCACAGCAGCTATTGGTGTCCTCGATCGCCAGCTCGAGGCGCTCGACGATCAGGAGATCGACGCCTACCTCAAGCGGCAGGCAGAGGCGGCGAAGGAGCTTCAGAGCGCGTTTGAGGTGCTCATCCCGCCAGAGGTCCCCACGCGCCAGGAGCAGTTCGCCACGCTGACCGAACAGGTCACGCAGGCGATGCGCGACGGGACGATCACCTTCGACGAGTACCGGGCGAAGCTCGAGCAGATCAAGGAGGCGCAGGAGGAGACGTTCAACGTCGAGGACGTGGCGTCCTTCTTCTCGGGTGTGCAGAGCTACGCCAACGACCTGTACGGCAACCTCCAGCAGGTGAGCGACTTCTTCACCGAGCAGGCAAACAGCAAGGTCGAGGAAGCCATCGCAGCCCGTAAGCGCCTCGGGAAGGACGCGACCGAGGAAGAGCGCCGGCAGGCTAAGGAGCGAGTCGAGGACGCGAAGGAAGCAGCGCGTAAGGCGTTCGAGGTAAACAAGGCGCTCCAGATCGCACAGGTCGTCGTCAACACGGCGGCAGCTGTCGCGCAGGCTCTGGCATCCGCGCCTCCTCCGTTCAACGCGCTAGCCGCAGCGGGTGCAGCGGCAGCCGGCGCCGTCCAGCTGGCGACGGTGCAGAGCACCGAGCCCAAGTTCCACAAAGGCGGGCTCATCGGCCAGCCTGACGAGCAAACGGCTATCGTTCGACGCGGTGAGGCCGTGCTCAACCCGATGGGGCGCAGCCTCCTCGGCGACGACACCATCCGCGCAGCGAACGCCGGTATGGGCAGCGGGAGCGGCGGGCACGCGGTGCAGGTCGTGTACAAGCACAAGAGCTTCGACTACTTCGTGCGCGACCACTTGCGAACGAACGCTACCCTCCCGCGTGCGTTAAACGCTGGGCGTAGGCTCGGGCAGAGGGGGGGCTAAAGCATGGCGAACGCCGTTACCGTCAACGCTCTGCGGGGCATCCTCGTACACGACGAGCGGATCAACGCCGCGACGTTCAGCGAGGCGCTGTCCAGTGTCTCACAGGCTGGCCCACGTCCAGGCGTTCCGGTCCCCTCGCGGGACACCGATATGGTCCTCGAAACGAGCGGCGACTCTGTCGAGCAGACCACGATCACCGTACGGACGGTGCGAGCTGGCGGCGTGTCGGCGTCCCCCGATGGAGAGGTCGAACCCGGCGCCTTCGCGATGCGGACGAACGGTATCAACTGGCTCGGGTGGAATGGCCCGCTCGTGTTCTCGGGCTGGAGCCCGCTGCACACGTTCGCTTCGGGCGGTGCTGCGAACCAGTACGGCAACATGCACGCCGTGCACACCGACGACGGAACGATGCTCACGGCGGCGCAACGGTTCACGTCTGCCGGGTCCATCCGCAACCTCGTGATCCTGCGGACGGTCGGTGCGAGCACCACGACCATCGTTGTAGACACGCAGGCGGCGGCACTTGCGGTCTACTGCCCGACGCTGGTCAAGCTCCCCGAGGGGCGTCTTCTGCTCCTCTCCACGAAGAGCGTGACGGGCGGGCAGTACACGATCCGCGCGTGGACCTCGACCGACGACGGCGCAACGTGGACGCGCAGCGCGGATAGCGTCATTCGTGACGAGCTGGACGGCGCAGTGCTGGTGCCTCGCCGGCTGCGTGCGGCCTACAGCAACGGTCAGATCCTCATGCTGCTCGCCTTCCGTGACACGACCGCGACGGTTGCGGACTCGTTCAAGCAGTACGCGAGCGCCGACATGGGCGCGTCCTTCGCCCTGGTCCAGACCGTGGACAACACGACCGCGGCGAACGACTACACTGGCGGCGTCCACGACATCGTCGCTACCCCATCCGGAACGTTCCTAGCGACGTTCTGCGCCTCGTCGCGCACGTCCTATGGCGCTAACTCCGCGGTGCTGTATAAGGTGCTCCCCTCGGCGTGGGTCGCGTGGCAGACCGTGGTCACGCAGACCATCACGGGGCTGGGCTCCCCCAGCGCGAACCTGACAGCGGGCGGGTCGCTCTCGACGAGCACGGAGCTCTGCGCCACGCGCGACGAGGACGGTACGGTTTACGTCTACGCCCTCGACTTCTCGACGAACCAGCAGACGCAGATCGTGCGGAGCACCTCGGACGTGTTCACCGACTGGGTCGAGGTGGGGCTCCCCAACGCGAGCACGCCAAACGTCGCGTGGAGCTCGGGCGGCTTCGAGTGGGTCAGCGGTACCGTCACGGCGTACAACGGCACCCTGCGCCTCGTGTCCTCGTGGGACTCCACGGCGTGGCCGGGTCAGATCGGAATCACCACGTTCGCCGGGTACGCGACGGCATGCATGCCCTGGTATCCGGCGACCGAAGCCACCTCGGATAAGCTGCTCGGGTCGCGTCTCACGTGGAGCCCGCATTGGCTACCCGATGCAGCTGGATGGACACTCGCGACGGCTGGCGTGCCCACGGTGGCGCTCAATGCCGCGGGGTATCTGTCCATCGTGTCGCCTGCCGCGGCCGTCAACACGTACACGCAGGCAGGCCCTGCGCTTACGGCGAACCATACGGTGGCGGCGTTTGCAGAGTGGATCGCCACGACGGAGCGCAGCGAGATCCGGCTTGCCTCCAGCAACGGGACGAACACCTATGGCATCCGGGTGCGCTGCTCGGGCACGACGGTGGACGTTATCGACAGCAACGGCGGCGCCTCGCTCGGGTCTGGGACCATCACGGCAGGGATGAAGATCCAGATCCGCGCCTTCCTCGAGAACAACGGCGCGACCGCAAACGCCGTCGTGTACCTCGGCACGGGAGCGGGCGGCTTCATCACGCTTCGGCCGTCGAACCGCATCGTGAACGCCAACACGGTCAGCGACGCAGGCGTAACGGCAGCAGGTACGTCCGTGACGTGGGGGCAGTTCTCGCAAGTGAATCCGGCCGAATCCCGCTGGTACGGCGTGGGCTGGATGGCTGCGGCGGGTGTATCCTCGGTCTACAACCTCACGCTCCCCACCGACCTCCCGGGTCGCCCCTTCTCGGCGTATCCGCAGACGCTGGACTATGGCACGCTGGTCCGCGCTGTGGCTGGTCCGACGCTCGCAGGCGATGAGTGGACGATCACGCCGCGCTACGACTACGACATTGACAACGTCCTCGTGAGCGAGGCGCCCTCGCCGCGTCAGTCGTGGCGCTCCGTCGATGCGACCCAGCACCAGCTCACGTGGGTCATCGAGAGCGGAGCGGGAGCGGTCACCCCTCTGCGTGGGCCTCTCGGTGCGCTCTACCTGGGCGGCACGAACTTCCGCACGGCTACCCTCGAGGGCCGCAACGGCGCCGGAGCGTGGGTAAGCCTCGGCGTGATCGACATGGCGGCACAGAGCCGGCCGCTTCGGTGGGTGCGCAACGGTACGATCATCGAGCCCGACACCAGCAGCGCGACGAGCGCCGGCTACTTCTGGCCGCATGGTGTGTTGCGGGGAGCGCGCTTCGTGCCAGATACGACCGCGGCCTCGGGCCTGACGGCGAAGGCGATCAGCAACTCCAGCGAAGGCAACTGGACGAACCAGAGCGGGCGCCGGCTGCGCCTCGAGGTGTCGGATACGTCTGGCCTCGGGTCGAGCGGTACAAACGGCGCTATCGTCCACAGGTCGGGCCTTCTCGTGTGGAACAACGACCCGCGCTACAACGCGTACAGGCTCACCATTCCTGCGCAGCACACGGTCGAGGACTACTTCGAGATCGGCACGCTCGTTCTGGGGCACGTCTTGGCGTTCGGGCGCCGGTACAGCTGGGGGCGCACGGTGCAGACCTCGCCGAACACGGCGCTAACGACGGGACGCTCTGGCGCACGTCGGGCGCAGAACTTCGGCCCATCGCGCCGGTCTGTAGAGTTTGGGTGGACGGATGGCACCGACCTATCCGCAGTTCGGCAGGAGGGACCTGCGGACTACGTGAACGCCGCGGCCTCGGGAGGTGGCGAGGCCGCGGCTACCTGGTTCGACGCGCCGCTCTCTATGGAGGGCCTCGTACGCGAACTCTACGGGAGCCAGACGCCGGTCGTTTACCTCCCGTGGATCGAGCGTCAGGCGCTCGGCACGGTCTACACGGCGAGCCATCCCGACCTCATGATGTACGGCCGAATCGTCTCCGACGTGAGCATCGAGACCGTACAAGGCGAGGAGTGGATCGCGAGCGGCGCGGCTAACGGCGAAGTGGTCCGCACATCGGTCATTCGCCTGGAGGAGGAACTGTGACCGACAGGTGGACCGAGGCGCAGCTGCGCGAGGAAATCTACTGGGTCCTCGCGCTTGAGTGGGCGGGCGGGACGTTCTACCTGTCCACCGACTCGCTGTACATCGTGGACGGTGACGACACCATCACGACGACGCCCGACCTCGTGGACTATCCAGCGGTCGAGGAGGCCCTCGAAATCTGGAGCGTCGAGACGCCGCGCCTTTCGGTCCCGCTCTCGTTCATCCTGCCTGTTGACGTGCCAGGACTCATCGCAGAGGGCCACGCCCTCGACGGGGCCGTGGGCGAGCTCTCCCAGTGGGCACGCGGTACGGAGTGGAGCGCGCGCCGTGTGGTCGTGCGGGGCAAGCTGGTAGATCCAGAATACGGCGCCGAATGGGAGCCCGTTACGTGCTCGCTCGAGGAGATGGTCGCCGATGACCAGACGACACTCCCTGTGCAGCCCATCACCATCGCCTCGTGGCTTGCAGAGGCTGTCTCTGGCATGAGCTCCGCACAGGTGGGCGATGCTGGCGTCGTGCTTCCGATGGTCTGGGGAACGCCGGGAGCAACGACCGCAGCAGGGAGCCCGGCGCCCATCATCGGGACGAGCGGCTCGCTGGTATACCTGGGCATCGCGTGCCACTACGTCGAGGCGTTCTCGGTGGACATCATCGACAGCGCCGGCACGACGGAGACGTTCGTCGTGTACTACACCGACGTCCGGTCCTACTTCGGCACTACGCGTGGGATGCCTATCGTCGCGTGGATCGTGGTCGACACGAGCACCACGTCCCTCGTGCTGACCGACTCGCTCTTCGCCGTCTGGAACAACGGCGCGGCGCTCGTGGACGAGAGCAGGCAGGCCATCCGCGGAGTGGGTGACCTGCTCGCGCACGTCCTTCGCACCTCTGCGCTGCGTGTGGACTACGGCCGCGTCGATGCCGTGCGCCCCCTGCTCAACCAGTACCAGACGAGCGGCTACATCGACGAGGTCGTGGCGCTCGGGGAGTACATCACCGAGGTCCTCGCCGCCGTGTTCCCGTTCGCGATGGCTGGCGGGCAGGGCGGCGTGTACCCGTTCATCTGGCCGGTCTACCCGCAGGCCTCCTCTGCCGTCGCAGTGCTCTCCACGGACCTCGACCCGAACCTCGAGCGCGTGGGGCGCATCGCCTACGAGGGCTCCGACGAGGTCGCCACCGACATCGAGCTCAGGTACACCTGGAACCCGCAGACCGAGGGATACATGGTCGCTCGCTCGGTGGGCGGCGAGGTGTCCGTCGCGGACCCCGACCGCATGACCATCGCGCAGCTCATCGGCCCGAAGTCGCGCTACGGGCTTCGGCGCAAGGTGCTCGAGACGACGGTAGTGCATGACGCCGTGACTGCGAGCAAGGTGCTGCTCGCTCAAGCGGCACGCTACGGACAGCCGGCGCGCATGGTGCAGTACATCGCGCCACGCCGGTACGGATGGCTTCGGCGTGGGGACCTCATCGCGCTTACGGATGTCGAGGTCGCAGCCTCGTCGCAGCTCTGCCTCATTGAAGGCGTGCAGTGGACCGAGGACGGCGCGCTCACGCTCACGCTGCGATACATCGAGGCGGGAGCCTAACCATGGCGCGCGTACCGCTCACACGGAACAGCACGGGACAGTTCGCCCGCGTGGCGCAGCTGGTAGCCGGGACGAACGTCACGATCTCCGAGAGCCTCACGGGCGAGGTGCTCACGGTCACGGTCGCCGCATCCGGTGGCGGTGGAGGTGGCGGCGGGACGCCAGCCACGACGGTCGTGAGCGAAACCTCTTTCGGGCAGAGCCCGGCCGTGGGAACCTCGACGGACTACGCCCGCGGGGACCACACCCACGGCACGCCGGCCGTTCCTGCTCACTCTGCCCTGTCCTCGCTCGGGTGGACCTCGAGCGGGCACACGGGAAGCACGACGAGCGTGGCGGCGTTCAATGGTGGCGGCGCAGCACAGGCAGTGCAGGCTACCGCAGATGAGACGATGCTCGTGCGTCGTGGTGGCATCCTTCAGTGGGTGGCCATCGCCGCGGCGGTCAGTCTCCTCGCCAACGCTTACGATGAAGAGGACCTCTCCGGTCAAGCCCTCACGCTTGACACTGCCGGCGTGTTCCCCGGTACCATCTCCTAGGAGGACGCGTGGCTCTCTCGCCGCTCAACTGGAAGTATGTAGGCGCCGCCAGCTTCACGGGCGGGAGCATCTCGGCGTGCCTAGACGCCATCTATACGCTCGGGCAGGCAACGACCTACGCGAACGGTTCGGCGCGCACGCCCGGGACGGGAAGCGCCTGGACGTGGGCGCGCGAGCAGATCAGCGGCGTAACAGAGGCCGCATACGGCAACCCGCCCACGAACGCCCTAGGCATGCGCTACATCGTCGCGAACACGACGAGGACGCAGTCCTACACGCTGCTCACTCCCGACAACGTGACGACCAACAACTGCCTCATCTACGGCATGAACCGTGGGAGCGGCACATATACGTCGTGGGTCAACGCGCAGCCGTTTACGTCTGGCTTCTCGGGCTACTGGAAGTGGAGCCGCACCTTCTCCACGGTCTCCTATGACCGCGTGTTCATGTGGGAGTCGCAAGAGGGATGCGTCATGCAGGTCTGTCAAGCGGCGACGTTCGGCACGACTTCCGCGGTGGCCTTCGGCGCGCTCCTCGACCCGCTCTCCAGCGCCGCAGGTACGGCCGAGAGCGATGGGCGCGTGTACATGATGACGGGGCAAGGCTCCACGAGCAACATCTCGCAGCAGTGGAGCTCGCTGGGCGCGACGGACGGCGGTTGGTTTTCTCATGCCACGACGGCACAGACGTGCCACAGTGGAGCCTTCAACAACGGGAGTACGACCGTCACGGGCATCGGCCGCTACTTCGGGTCGCTGGGCAACGTCATTCCTGCCGCATGGGCGAACCGCGGAGGCGAAATCCCGCGCATCCCTGTGCAGGTAGGCGTCCTCGCGGGTGCCTTCTACGGACAACTGCGGGAGATCTACTACACGTCGGACAGCCAGACCGGCCTCACGTGGCGCTACCTGGGCGTCGAGCAGGGCTACATTGCCGGGTACCATCCGACGACCGCAGGCGACAGCCTCCTCCTGAAGGTATGAAATGGACGCGACCGACTACATCCTCTCCATCCTCTCGGCGAACCCTAGCGTGGTGACCATCGACCTTCAGGCGGGCGCTACGGTCGACGCCGCGCGCCTTCCGGCTGGCGTGGTCGTTGAGCCATGGGCAGAGGACTGGAGCGAGGGCTACGACGAGTCGGGCAACCTCGTCGTGCGTTTCCGCGCATAGTGCGCTAGTATCGGCCCATCGGATGGGGGTCTGATGGGCGCTGAAACACCGACGACATGGACGCAGAAGCTGGTCCCTGTCCCCGTGTGGGCGCTCCTTATGCTCGGCGCGGCTATGGCTGGCGGCGGTGGCATGCTCGGGATGTCCCAGGCCGAAGCCTCGGGTGCTCCCGACCCGGCACAGATGGAGCAGATGCTCTCCTCGCAGCGCCGGATCGAGGGTCGTCTCGACGCTATCGAGCGCCAGCTGGCGACCGTCGCCGCGATGGCCCACACGCACACAGGAGTCACCAGTGCCCCTCTCCCCTGACGAAATCATGAAGCTCCCGGCCGAGGTGCTCGTGCTCCTCGACGCCATCAAGGATGCCCGCGCGGTCGACGGCGACGGCGGAACGAAGATCACCCGTGCCGAGCGCCGCAAGCTGCTCGCGCTCGCGGGCAAGCTCGTGTACCTGCTCACCGTCGACGCCCTCGACTAGGAGGCATCATGCCCGCTCTCGACCTGTCCGGCATCACGCAGTATCCCTACGTCTCCAGCACCACGACCCCGGGCACCTCGGGGCTCTGCCGCATCATCCTGCTCCCCACGAACGTCAGCCTTCAGATCACGCTCCACAACAGGGACAAGGCTACCAAGGGGCTGGCCTTCTCGTATGACCAGACCCTGACGGACGGCGGCGCGATGCCTGCGACCTACTTCTCGGTGAGCGACCCGATCCACATCAAGTGCAGCAAGAACCGTATCAGCGGGTTCGCGAACGTCACGCAGGTCGCGATCTTCTCTCCGTCGCACACGGCGGTGAACTGCGAGATCCTCATCGAAGAGGACGGCATCTGATGGAGCCGATCCACGTCGAGGAACCTGCGCCCGCGGTGACTGCTCACGAGCAGACGCCCGAGAAGGACGCCATCGTGGCGAGCGTGACGGATGATGCCGCGCTGATCGCCCACGAGGCGCAGGCCGCGACCCCGTCACCCGAGGAGATCGTCAAGATCGCCCAGGGCGCCGAGGAAGGTGGGATGCTCGGCGTGGTCCTCGCCGTCGTGGCGGTCCTCGGGGGCGGCGCGGCGTGGAAGTTCTACTCGCAGTCCAGCAAGCAGAAGGCCGAGCTCGCCAACAAGCAGGCCGAGCAGGCGCACGAACTGGCGATGGCAGAGCTCCACGCGAAGATGCAGGGGCCTACTACGAGCCCGCCGCAGTGCATCGCAGCGCACACCTCGCTCGAGGCCCGTATCGCAGCGGTCGAGGCCAAAGCCTCGCGCATGACCTTGCCAGACTTTCCCGACGACTTCGACGCCGAGCTGCTGATCGCGCGCGTCGAGAAGATCGAGAAGGCCGTGAAGAAGAAGCCCGCGCCCGCAGGGAGGAAGCCGTGAACCTGTCTCCGCACTTCTCGTTCGATGAGCTCACGCGTACCGGGCAGACGGCGCTCCAGGCGGTCAATCGTCAGGAGGCGCAGGCATGCATGGGCGCGCTCACGGCGCTCGCCACCACCATCCTCGAGCCTATCCGCGCGAAGTTTGGGCCCATCCGAATCAACAGCGCGTTTCGTGGTCCTGCCGTGAACACGGCGGTCGGTGGGAGCAAGACCTCGCAGCACATGAGCGGACAGGCCGCGGACATTGTCGTGCCGGGGCATCGCCTCGAGGACGTGTTCGCATGGATCGTGAAGGAGAGCGGCATCCCTTACGGGCAGGCCATCCTCGAGGGCCCGGGCGGGAAGGTGTCGTGGATTCACGTCTCGCTGGGCGAGCCCTACCGTGCCCGCGACAAGAGCCGCCAGGCGCTCACGTGGGACGGCAAGACTTACGCGTCGTGGAAGGGCTAGACGTTTCGTGTGCGGTTGAGGTCGGCGAGGTGCTCTCCATCGCCGACCCTCGACTACACGACTGCGCGTGGCCCGAAGGGCTCACGCTGACGGCTCACGTCATCGAGGTTGACCCTGTCGTGGTGCGCGTGCGTGTGACCACGCATCGGCTTTGCATCGAGGCCGAGGACGAGGCTGCACAGGTCCGTCGCGTCTGGCGCCGTGCCGTCGCGCAGGCGCGTCAGGAGTGGGGACCAGAGTTCACGGTCGAGACAGTCCGCGGTGACTGCTCCGACGCCGTGCGCTCTGCCGACGTAGACGTGCTCGAGACACGATAGCGCGCAGCACGCACACGGCGACCCGTGCGAGCAGCTGCACCATCGCGCCAACGAGCAGCACGATGGTCGCCACGGTTAGCCACGCGACCACTACTCGACCAGATGCGCGAAGAGCGGCCCGAGCGTGAACCGGATGCGCGCCCGCGCGATCTCGGCGTACTCGGGCGAGAGCTCGCACCCGACGAAGCGCATCCCCTCAAGCATCGCCGCGCGCCCCGTGGAACCGGACCCGGTGAATGGGTCCAGGACAAGCCCACCGGGCGGCGTGACCATCCGCACGAGGTAGCGCATGAGGTCGGTGGGCTTCACGGTCGGATGCACGTTCTTCGGCACGTCTCCGATCATCTCGTCGCGGTCCTCTCCACTCGCCTTCGCCGTGTAGAAGTACCGAGCCGCGTCGCGTAGGCCCTCGGTCGCATCGTCGCTGCCGTCGTGGAGGACGTTGGCGGGCCAGCGGCCCGGTATGCCGTCGGGGTGAAGATCGAACGTGTTGATAGGCTTCTGCTCGCCGCCTACGTACTCGGTCTGCCATCCACCGACGGCCCGGCGAAGTTCCTCGTCCGTTTGAACCCTACACCCATCCACATTGATCGCCCCCGTACCGTACCGCAGCACGTTTGCCGCGACGGTCCCGACCAGCGGCTTGCGCGCTAGGCAGATGGGCTCGTGCGCTGGCTTTAGGGCCGTGCCCCAACCGGACCAGCGGCGGGCGTCGTCGGTGGCGGGGGCGGTGACTGCGAACGTAGGTGGCGCTCCTTCTTCGCATCGACGGTTGTACCCCGTGTTCGTGCCACCGGATGTAGCGACGTTGAACTTGGGAGCCTGCACTCGCTCGCCAACGACCTCTCGCTCCGCACCCGCCGCCTTGTCGATGGCCTTGGACACGTCAAGCGACTTCGGGAACCCGCTCCCGTAGAGCCACATGATCTGATCGCGCACGTCGAACCCGGCATCCTCGATGGCGCACGCCATGCGGTGATAGGTACGCGACCCCGAGAAGGCGAGGAGATGTCCGCCGGGCTTCAGCACGCGCAGCGCCTGACGCCACACCTCGAGGTCGTAGGCGATACCGCTCGCGTCCCACTTCTTGCCCATGAAGCCGAGCTCGTACGGCGGGTCGCACACGACCGCATCCACGCTCTCGGCCTCGAGCGTCGCCATGCTCTCGCGGCAGTCGCCGACGAGGATGCGCGCCCTCATGGGTTGACCTTCGCGTGGTACGCCGCGCGCATCTGCCGGTTCTCCTCGCGTACCTGCTCAAGAGCAGCAAGCCCCTCGGCGAGCACCTCGCCGGGCGTGATGCCCTGATGCTCTGGGTTCGCGCAGCGCCACGCGAGACGACGGAGAGCGGACTGTGCCCGGTCGATAGCCGGGCAGGTATGGCCTGGGGGCTTCAACGCTCACTCCGAAGCGCCACGTCGATCAGGCTCGCGACCTGGGCGCGGTCCATGTTCGCCATGGTCTCGCCCCTAGTGTATGCACTATTCACGTCCACGAGGCCCATCGCGACGGCGGCGCCCTCGGCCTGACGCTGCGCGTCTTCGAGCGACGAGGCCCGACCGCGCTGGTCAGTGATGGGGTCACGCGTCATGAGCTCCCACGTGTAGTGCCCAGCGGCGCTCTGGTTGACGATCAGGTGCGCCCCGTCGCGCAGGGAGTGCGTCCATGCGATGTGCGTCGTGGGCTTGGAGATGGCGATCACGGTCCAGTCAAGAATCGGCATAAGGGTACACTCCGTTGAGGGCAAGGTAGACCTTGCGGGTCATGGATACGTCGTTGAGGCAGTAGTCGGTGATGTCCGACTGTCGGCCTTCGAGCCAGAGCGGCAGGACCTCGGACCCATGCCCTGACTTCTCGCCCACGCCCAAGGCACCGGCAAGGTCGGCCAAGCTCACGCGCTCACGCGACGGGAACGCGAGATGCATCGTGTCCGTTACGCGCTTGCGATGGTCCTCGCTGAGCTCGTGGAACCATCCAGCAAGCACATGCCCGAGGCGCGCGGACGTGATGTGCAGGCGAGGAATGTCGAACCCGAGGACGTTGTGCCCGACGACGTGTGCCGCCCACGCCTTGTGCTCGCGGAGGAAGTCGGCGAACTGCGTGAACATGCGGAGTTCCTGCTCGTCGGTGGGACCGCCCACGAAGCACGCAGAGCGCAGGGTATCGCTGTCATCAGGCTCCCACACAACGCCAATGCAGGCGATGCGCGAGATCCGCCAGTCGAGGGCGGCGCGCGACCAGGTCTCCTCATAGTTCTCCTGGCACCACGCCGCGATGCTCTCGGGCTTCTTAAACTGCCCGGGGACCTTCGAGGCGACGTACGCCGTGCGCTCGTGCTCTGGCCACAGCAGCGGAGGGAGTGTCTCGATGTCGATGTAGAGCTTTCCGGACTTCATCGCGCGTCCTCGAGGTAGGGAGCTGCGAACATGCCCGCGGGACCGAGCAGCAGGCACCACAGAGCGAGTTGGTAGTCGCCGCACCACGCGAACAGCGCGCAGAACGTGGCGGCGAGAATGGGAGAGAGACAGGTGACGATAGCGGCCATGTGGACCTCCTAGTGATGCGTAGGGCTAGAACGGGATGTCGTCGTCAGACGGAGGTGGAGCGCCTCGAAGCTCGGCCTCGAGCGGTCCTCCCGGGATGGGCTGATGCGGAGGCGGGGCCTTGTAGCGCCAGATCACACCCGTGCAGGACTTGTCCTTGCACTTGAAGTCGGGCGCCTTCGGGTTCGTCTTCTTCTCGCGGTTGTCCCACATGGCGCCGCCACATTCGGAACAGAGCGTGGAGCGGGTGTAAGACTCGACGGTTGCGCCTGGCGCCACGCGGTCAGCAACACGCTGCGCGGTCGCGTCGAGGCGCGCCTTCACGTCAGGCGGGGGAACCGTGGGCTCCTCGCGCGTGTACTCGGTGCGCGCCGTCTGGGGGCGCTGAGCGACGCTTGCAGTACGCACGGGATGGCTTGCAGCCTCGCCGTCGTCGTCGTCGCTCACCACGCCCACGACCGAGGCAAGCGTGTAGCGCCGCAGGTACGTGAGGATGGATCCCACCACCTGCGGGTTCTCCTGAGCGGGACGGACACCGATGGTAGAGCCGATGTACTGCCCACTCGCGTGCATGAGCGTAGTCGTCAGCGTGACGTGACCCGCCTCGTCACGACCGGGCAGCTGGGTCACGGAGAGGCCGTGCTTCGCGAGGGGGCCGCGGCACGCGTCCATGATGGAGGCGAGGTCGGCGTAGCGCGTGCGGAAGTGCGGGTTCGTGGCGTCCTTGCTGGCGGCGGTCATCTCGCCCTGTGCGGCAGCGAGGGCCTTTGCGAGCTCGCCGAGGTTGTCGCTTTGGTACATGGTCATGATCACTCCTTACGCGAGGCCGAGGTTGATGAGCGCGCTGCTGTCGAGCGTCGTGTAGTCGCCGGTGCTGGAGACGAGACGGTAGGTTCCGTCCTCGACCGTGACCACGATGCTCTGCTCATTAAGCGCCTCACGCTCAGCGATCGCGTCGGCTTCGTATGCGCTTGCCTCGATCTCGCGGTGGCCTCCGGTGACGGTCATGATGATGATCAGGGTCATTCGATCTCCTTCTGCCGGGTGGGGTTGACGACCCGACACCCACATACTATAAATGGGTTCACGGAACGTCAACCCGTGGAGAAAGAAAAATGGGATCGCTCGCAGACAGACGTAAAGCCGCCGGGCTCACGCAGGCACAGCTTGCCGACCTCGTCGGTGTGGGAATCAGCGCCATCAAGGCGTACGAGAACGGTCGCCGCAGGCCGGCCGCTCGCGTGATCATGGAGCTCTACAAGGCTCTGGGCCTCACGGCCTCGGACATCGCCGAACTCTACATGAAGGACGGAGGTGCGGAATGAACGAAGCGATGCAGCTGCGCACGCTCATCGACAGCCTCCTCACGCGTCTGGAGACGGCCGAGCGCGCCCTCGAGGACGAGAAGGCCCGACACGCCGAGTGTGAACGCAAGATGATCGACTACGCTACCCGCTGGGCGGTGGCAGAGGCGCGCCTCGATGGCGTGGTGCGCTTCGGTCCTGACGTGCTCGAGGTGAAGCCATGATCGAGCGCACCTACACCATCCTGCTCGAACCTCGCGGCAAGGGCCGTCCCGTGTTCACGCGCGCCACGGGGACCGCACGCACGCCGGAGACGACCAGGGCGTGGGAGCATGAGGCGGCGCACCAGCTGCGCCAGCAGCATCTACGCGATGTCGGCGGCGTTGTCTTCGTCCCGCTGGACGAGACGAGCCCGCTGTGGGAGGTCGACATTCGGGCCTACCATCCGCGCCCGAAGACGCGCCCCTCCTACATCGAGCGCGCCCTCTGGGGACTGCCCGAGTACCGCCTTCCGGCGACCTCGCGGCACGACCTCGACAACGTCGTGAAGATCACGCTCGACGCCATGCAGATCGCCCGCGTGGTCCAGAATGACCGATGCATCGTCAGCATCGCCGCGGCGTCCTGGTTCGTCTGGGGCAACGAGCCACCGCGGGTCGAGGTCACCATGCGCGAGGTGAAGCCATGACATCGCAACTTATTCGCTTCTGCGAGATCATCGCGTGGTCTTCGCTCTTCTTCGGGAGCCTTCGCTTTCTCGTGGTCTTCACTTCTACGATGCTCAACCCAGCAGATGCGACATCGGAGAAGACGAAGCGCCGCGCGGAGGTGCTGTGGAGTTCGACGGTGATGGTGTTCATCGCGTCTGCGTGGTTCTGCGCTGGGGTGTGGCCATGACCAAGGACGTGGTGTACTACGGCCCTGCGTTCCTCGAGAGCCTTAAGCGAGAGGTCGAGAACGAGAACATCGCGCAGTCCTACGACATGGGGCGTGACCTCGAGCGCGCCGCCGTCCTCGCGCTGCTCGACAGCGAGCTCGAGGTCGCCGAGGCACACGACCTGCTGATGGGAACGCTTCGCGTTCGGCAGCTGCGAGACATCATCGCGCGTGGCGAGCATCGTAAGGAGAAGGAATGACGAATGGACGAGCCGAAACGCTTCGTATTCTCGCGAACGCGTTCGATGAACTAGAGCAACTTCGCTGCCGCCTTCGTGATGACAGCGAGCATGTCAGACACGCGATGGATGCAGCCCGCAACGAGGAGCGCGCCGCCGTGGTGGCGTGGCTGCGCGGAGAACCGGAACGGCTTGTCAAGTGCAACGGGCACAGACACGCAGACGGGAAGCCTTGCTGGGTCATGTCACCGATGCCTGCTGATGAACTCGCGGACTGCATCGAACGCGGGGAGCACCGCCGCGAGGAGGAGACGTGACCGACAACGAGAGGCTACGGAAGTGGCTGGATGCAGCCGTGGAGTCGGCCTACCGTGCTGGTGCCGAACAGGAGCATGCCGCCGTGGTGGCGTGGCTGCGGAAA
>Ga0208005_1000201_pt1 | contig 25705 bp, 38 predicted proteins | sample DEB19_08_DNA_3_FD_184530 | JGI IMG/M metagenome (GOLD analysis project Ga0208005, IMG submission 184530) | Aqueous microbial communities from the Delaware River and Bay under freshwater to marine salinity gradient to study organic matter... | ecosystem: Environmental > Aquatic > Marine > Coastal... | reverse complement strand
CTTGATTACATCGGTGTAGGGGATGGTTTCGGATGCGATGATGGCCTTGTTCATCCACCCTGCCTCGACCACCTTCAACTCGGACTTGAGTTTGTTGAACTTGGTATCTCGCAAAGGTGCAAGGGTAGCGTTCACGAAGTTGTAACCCCCCACGTAGGAGTAAATATCCGCTGCTTGGATTCGGCCATAGTTCGGGTTGTTCCCTTGGTCGCTGATTATCTTTTCGTAGCCCTCGTACACGGGGTTGTTGTCGTTCCAGCCTCCGAGATAGAGGCGGTATTTGCCATCCAAGTTTGCGTCCCACCTCAACTGCTGCATAGATTCCCGGAGCAGTTCCATATCCTCCCCGTGCTGCGCCCCACCGAACCAACCGAACTTGACGAGGTGCTTGTCGGGTTCTTCTTCGGGGTTGGGGATGAATTGCTGATACGCCTCGTAGGGTTCATTCTGCAAAATGCTCACATTCGCATTTAGAGGCCGTATGCGGGCAGCAAGGTGTTCGGTGGTACAGGTAACCCAATCAGCCAATTTGATGTGCTTGCGAATCACGTCTGCAAGTTTGGTTTGGTGATAGTGGCGGTACATGATGTGGCCCGATTCAAGGACCCAATAATCGTCCAAGTCAAGGATGATTTTCGCTCCGTATTGCGTCAGGGCTTTATAAACATTCTCAACCTGCTCCATGGTTCCCTGACACCAAAGCCGGCTGAACAGGAAGAGGTCAATGGACTTGAGTCCTTCATCGCTGATGGTCGTGATATTTTCCACGCAGACGTAATCGAACTCCGGGTAGTTGTCGCCAAGGTAAGCGTTCGGCATTTCAAGGCGATAGAAACTGCAACCCGTTGGGTGAGCGTTGTAAACGATGCAAATCTTCATGGCCGTAAAAATAAGAAGGGCAGCCATTACTGACTGCCCTCCCAAACCTCAGATGATGAAAACCTGATGCGAATGTACTACGAGCCTGCTATTTGTGTTGCCAACGGTGTAAAAGTTGTTGACGCAATCAAAAGCATTGGGTCGGGTTCCATCCCTGTCAGCGTCATTTCGTAGCCATTTCGGTCTCCGAAGGCAGTACCAGTTCCAGCGGTTCCAGCAGTTGCCTCAAGGCCGTTAGCAGCACCCAACACCCAATAGCGGTTGTTGTTGTCTTGGACGATGACCAGCAAGCGGTTGCGAGCAAGCAGACGGAGTTCGTTGCGGACTGCGACTTGCAGTTTGTTGATGGTAAAGGTAACCTCAGGGGTGTAGTAAATCGAGCCGTTCTCAATGCTTGCGTTTAAGGTTTCAGTCAAAGATGACGTAGCCTTGGTCAAGTCGTACTCGTAGAAACCCGAAGAGAAACCTGTGAAGCCTGTAACAGTACCGGAGCCATTGGTGTTAACGGTTCCCGTAGCATTCCAGCCTTGGACGTAAATTGTTTTGATTCCACCTACGGAATCACGGCAGCCGAGGGCGTAGCCAGTTGTTAAGGAGCAGGACATATGTGTATTTGGGTTTTAAGTTTCAAGGAACAAAAAGCAGGGGGAGGTTTCCCTCCCCCCTACACATTAGGTCAAGCGGAAGTCTACAATCAGGTCGGGATAAGCGAACTGGACACCTGCTTTGAAGGCTGCTTGGAAGCGGACTTCGTCGTTGTCTTTGCTGAACCAGATTGAGAACTGCTCCTCGTCGCTCAACAAGTCGGTTCCGTAGAACAGGTTGCCGAGGTAGGTCGCAACGATGCGGTTCGTGTTGGTCAAGCCGGGAACTGCGATTACACGGACGTTTGTGCCGGGGTAGATGATGTCCCCGTCAGCAAGTCCAGCCAAGTCAACTTGGTTGTACATAACGCCTGTAGAGGCTTTGAAAGCACCAATCAAGGTACGGAAGTTGTTCCACCCGCAGAAGATGACGAGGTCGTTGCGGGTCAGGATGGCCTGTGGGATTTGGTTGTAGATAGCGTCAAAGATGCCGATGACATTCGATGCGGTGATACCAACGGACGCAGAAACCGCACCTGTGTTACCGCTGATGGTAGAACCCGAAGCAGCGTTCAAAAGTTGGTTGATACCGCTGAAGTAAGCGTTACCCTGCCAAATTGCATTCTCCAAAGCCTCAGCGATACGGAGAGCCTTCTGCTCGGAGAAAGCCTGCTCGAAAGGAACGCCATCGTAGGTAGAGCCAGCAGTCAACTGGGTCTGCATCCAGTATTGCTCCAAGGAACGAGGACACAGGGTTTCTTGCACTTTCATACGACCAACGGTGATGTTACGCTGGGTGAACGCAGTCGTGCCTGAACTTGTGTAACCGCAAAGGTCGCCGCCTTGCAGAACTGCATCGGTGTCCATGAGGTTGAGGGCAGCAGCGAACTTGATGCCCACCTGCTTGGTGAACAAAGACGCAGAGCGAGCGGAAAATACCGCTTTGGTGATGAGAGGAAGCCTCTCTTGGTCGGTGTAGGAGGTTAATCCTGCAAAAGTAAATGCCATGGTTAGTGGGGGTTTAGGGGTTTAGTTTTTGGATTTGAGTGATTGGAGTGCTTGTGCGAGTGCGTTGAAGTTCTGCGATGCTTGGGCCTTGCGTTGCTCAACGATTGCGGAACCGCTTGCCTTGGGGGCTTCGGCTGGGAGTTCGCTGACCTTTTCAACGATGTCGGCCATCGTTTCAACCTGCGATGCGAATGCAGACATTTTCTCCTTCATCTTTCCCATTTCAGCGTAGGCTGCTTTGAGTTCTTCCATGATAGCGGAAAGATGCTTGGCGACGATGGCCTCGACCATATCAGGAGTCATAGCGATTGGGGCTTCGGGCATTTCGGGGGCTTCGGGTTCTTCGGGAGCCACTTCAATCTCAACCTCTTGGGCAGCGACTGGTACTTCGGCAGCGATGACCTCAACGATTTTGCCTCCTTCGGTCTTGATTGTTCCAACTCCCTCAACGACGTGTTCGCCATCGGGTGCAGGAAGTGTGCCATCTTCGGCAACGACGTAAACGGCAGTCCCGGCAACGAGGTCCCCGTCAACACGGACAACCGTGCCATCGGTCAACTTGTAGTCAGCGAAGGACTGCTTTTGGGTGCTGAATTTGCGGAGTTCAGTCCGCAGGGATTCGATTGCGTTTTTTAGGTTCATAGTTGATTGGATTTGTAGGTGGGGGTTAATTGTTGCAAAAAAGCGGTAAGTTCATCGGCAAGGCCAGCGAGTGCGACCTCCAGTTCGGATTCAGTTTTATCCATTCCGAACAGGCCCTCAACGGAGAAACCCCGGAACAGGTTGCGGTTGTCCCACACTTCGTCGTTCTCAACCTTGAAGGAGCCGAACCAAGAGCCGTCGGGTGTATCCTCGTATCCTTTCGGTGGCATGATACCACGCTCGGAGTCGGTTATAAATGACTCGAACATAAACACCCCATCCAGTTCTGCGTTGTGGTAGGCGTTGACGTTATGCTGGTTGCCCTGCTTAAAGTACTTCTGCACGATTTTGCGGATGGTCGCTTTGTCAAACACGACGTAGTACTCGCCATAGGTTTCGTCCTTGCGGAAGATAGGGGTATCTGCAAGCATGAGAGGCCCAGTCAGGACCCTGCGTTCGCCTGTTTCGGTGAATCGCTGCTTGGCTTTTGCAAAGGCTTGGAATGGTCGCTCGATGGCTGGCATATCGGTCAGGGCCACGAATTGCACCCCTTCATCCACCTCGTCCACGGTCATCCTGTAAATGGGTAGTTCCATAGTGGTAAATGTCCTATGCCCCCAAAGTTGCAAATTCCTCCAACCTCCGAACCCTCCGAGTGCTTTGGGTGATGTCCCTCTCGACCACATACGCTCGCATCGGGGATGAGCCTTGGCCTTGGCCTGCCGAGAGTTCGCCCGTGCCGAGGTTGGTCGTTTGTGGGTTCGCAAAGATGGGAGGGGGTGCAACGCTTGCTCCTGCACCCGTTACGTCTGCACCGGGAGAGCCTGCACCTGCACCGCCTTGGAATTGTTGAGCCTTAATCTTGGCGACGTTTGCAAGACCGGCAGCAAGGGCAAGACCTGCCTCCACAAACCTTTGTCCGGGGAATACGGATTCAGTCGGCTTCAAAGCAAGTGCCGAACTTACGGCAAGGTAGGTGTTCACGATGGCTTGGGCGATGGATGCAGCCTTGGCGACATTGAAGGCCCTCTTTTGCGCTGCCTCGCTCTTGCCTGCCGATGCGATGATGATGTCGTTGATGACCGCAAACGACTGACCAACGTATTTCTCACGCAGTCCAGCGAGGTCTTCCTCACGCTGGGCTTGGCCCATCTTGGACTTTGCGTCAGCCGTGTCCACCTGCATCCGCCGCTTGGCTTCGGCTTGCATGGCCTTGATTTGCAGTTGCTCCTGTTGGCTCAACCTATCCAACTCCATTTCGTATAGTTGCAGGTTCAAGTCCTCCACGAACTTGATGATTGCGTTGTTTTCCTCCCTTAACCGCTCCAAACGCCTTTGGGTGGCCTCTGCTTCCTTGCGTTGGCGTTCTTTGAGTTGTGCCTCCCTCTTTTGGTCTGCTGCGATTTGAGCGTTTGTATGGGCTTCGTATGCATCCCGGTAATTGGAGAGGGCTGCTTCTTCACGAAGGGCTGCGTCCTCCCTCGCCTTCGCTGCAATGGCTGGGTCGGGTAGGTTCAGGAACCTTCGGACCGCTGCGGTGAGTTCATCCCACTTGGCGACCAAAAGCCCTACGGCTGCGACTGCTGCACCGATACCCGTAGCAAGCAAAGCGATTCGGAACGCCTTCATGGCCCCTGTGCTTGCCCCGACTGCGGTTGCGTAGAGTGCCTGTGCTGCTGTTTGGCCTTGGGTTATGAGGATGCTATCCTTGTTCAGCAGGTTGGCGACCTGTTGCACTCCGTTAGCCAAAGCCATCGCCCCTTGGACCTTCAACAACGCCTTCTGCAAGTCCTCGTTCTCGGACCCGAACAACGCTGCTGCACCTTGAGCGATTTGAAAGCCAGCGGTGATTCCTTGGATTCCAGCGACGAAGGTGTCAATGTTGCGTGTGTCCGATGCAAGGTTTTTGATTCGCTGCGAGGTGTCCCCGATTTGGTCCTTGAGTTTCCCTGCCTCCTGCTCCATTTGCTTGAAAGCCTTGGTCCCGGATTCCCCAGCCAAGGCCATCTCGGTCAGCGTCTTTTGAAGTTCCCTGAGCCGTTGCTTAGCACTTGTCGTGCCTTGTGCGGTTGAGTCTTTCAGCCCTACTTCGAGGACGATTTCTTTAGTTACTGCCATTATCCGGGGGTTGGTAATTCAGGGTTGATGGGTGCTTCGTAGTCGGGGTCTGCTGGGTCGGGGTCGATAGGTCCGTTCGGTAATCCAGCAGGGTCGCTCGTTATTGGGACGCTCGTTACAGGCACGAATTCTGCAAGGTTGAGAATCCTTCGGAGCGTTACCCGGCAAGGCTTTGCTTCGCCTACGGTATAGTCCCGAATCTCAAGCAACCTCCATCGTATTCCGTTGTAATAAATCGGCTTTCGGAAATCAAGTTGATAGATGTCCACGCAGTTCAAGACCGCCGTCAACTCCAACTGCAAGGCTTCCTTGGAGGTCGTTTCGGTGATGTAATTCAGCCAATACTTGTTGTAAAGGTTGTTGTTCGTGTAGGTGATTGGCGTACCGCTTGCGTTGACCGCATTGTAGAAGACCTGCCTCGGAATACCAAAGGCAAGGTCCTCGGTCGGTGCATAGGGGTTGTCGATGTGGCTCACGAATGGTACGTTGGCGACGTATTCACCCGTAGCAAACGAACCGCTCACGCCTGTTTGATAGAACCAAGACGTTGTGCCTTGAGCAATGGAGTTGTACTGCGCTAATCGGTAGCCCGTGTTCAACTGCTTGACCGTACCGCTTGCCGTGCTGCCTTCCAAGTCCCAAGCCCTGCCGATGACCTTGTCGGTCGTGAACGACCCCGGTATAAGCGTACCGGCCATTGTTTCGCAGACAAACTCGGACTTGCCGTAGAAGTTCTGCGTCAAGAACTGACGGCCTCCGTACCCTTCCTTCGCAAGCGGATTGCTTGACTTGTAGGTCTTGGACAAGTAATCGCCCATGTCTTTGTACTTAAACACAAGCGACTTGTATTGGTTGGGGTCGCCATTGGTCAGCACTTGCTCTTGGTTCTCGTCAACCTTCTGCGTCCAGTCAATGGCTTCGCTTGAGTAGAAGTCCTTAAACGGCTCGATGTACAGGAGTTTGGGGTCCTGTGCATCGGGCATGAAGTAAAGGTTGAACATCTTTTGCAGGTCAACGAGCAGGTCGCTCTGCTTCACGTCAGCAGGGAGTGCGGTCCGCATATCAACGACTCCGATGCTTTGGGGGTTTTCAAGGCACTCCCAAAGAATTGTAGAGCCAGATGGCAAAGTGGTCAATGCATTTCTATCCTCCCTGTATTCTACAATGACACGCTGATTCTCGTTTAATTGCACGTTTTGAAAAACTGCGGACGAGTTTGTAGTGATTGACAGGATGACCGTTTGGCTTTCAATGGTTCCGCTTGTGTCAATATCCAACAACCTCAAAACACCTTGAGAATCCCTGTTTATTGGCGATGCCGTTGCTGGTTTGAAATTAAAACTGACATTCCATCTTGTCGGCAATGTAGGAGCGACAAACGTGCTGGACGATGCAACCCAATAACCGCTTCGGTCATAATAGGGAGCAACGGAATCGTTTTGGAAAAACGCTTTTGTAAACGATGTCCCGAATGCATTTATATTGCCAGTAGTTTGGGCAAAGATGTTCGACCCGGACAGGGTAACGGGTATCGTCCCGGCAGAGTAGGGGATGACCAGTTTCTTGAATAGGGTCGAGTTGAAGAAGTTGGAAGAGTACCGATAGCCTGCCTGTGCAAAAATCAGGTCTACCATCTTCTTGACGTAAATGGACGGCCCCATCTTCCAATAAGGAACCGCAAACCAACCTTGCGTGATTACATCGGTGGCCCCGTAGGCATCCACCAAGCCGTAAACGTAACCGCTCGCACCCGATGCGGTCCAAGTCGCAGAAACATGAGCAGAGGTCAGCGTGTGGTTCATCCCTGTAACCCCAGCCGTGTTCACAAGCAGGTTGTTTTGGATGTCTTGAAATAGGCTCACATCCTCGGAGAACAGGCCGACTTCATAAGTTACTTCATCTTTGGTCTTGGACATCGAGAGGAGTTGCATCGCACCGCTGAACACTTGGACCCCATCCTCCCACATAGCAGCACGAATCTTCTTGTTGGGTTGGAATCCACCCACGAAGGACTGCACGTTGTAGGCAAACTTGAACAGGCTTGCGTTGGTTGTCGTATTAGGCAACGTGATGGTCTTGGAAAATGACCCTCTCCGCTTAGTGATGTCGTTTATGTCGTCGATGCTGAACGTGATGGCGATGTCCGTGCCACCCATTGTGTCAACCACATAGGGAACCTCAACGTCGGAATCGTTGAGAGGGTAGGCAATCAGCGTGACGCTCATAGGATGTTGTTCTTGTAAGCGATTGCAACCTCAACCTGCAACTGGGTGAGGCGGTCGTTCCTGCGAGTCGTGAATTGGTAAGTGTTGGCGTTCACAATTGCTTCCACTAACTGCCCATCCAGTTCAAGCCATACTTGCCCGGATCGGATCATCTCAATCAACCAAGCCGATTCGGCATCGGTCAGCCAATCCGAGTTGAGTGCGTAAACGTAGTCAAAGTCGCCTGCCCACACTTTGTCGTAGGTAGTGGTCGCATAAACGTCCGAGTTGTACCCGAACGTCTGCCTGCTGATGTTGGCCCTCTTGCGGTTTTTCAGCGTGAAGGTGTAGGAGTCAATACCTCCGTACTTGTTTTGAAAGTGTACCGGGATGGAGTTGAATCGCTGACATTGCCCGATGACGTACCTCTGACGAATCGTGATGTTCGCCCCCTTTTGGAAGTAAACGTCGTAGAAGTCCCCTGCATTGCCTTGGAAGTTGACCGACCCTGCCAATCCGTCCGAGCATTGCCCCGACGTGAGGGCTTTGAGGTTCATCGGCCCGACCCCGAAGCGGATGACATTCGAACCCGATACATTCGACGCTAACACTTCGAACTGTCTTGCATGGGTCGCTCCTGTTGCGTTCCAATACTGAACGTAAGCGTTATTGACCCCATAGTTGAACTGCCCAATGGAAAGCCATCCGTAGCCGTCCGCATAGACCGTGCGAGTCGTCGGGGTTGTCAGCATCCGGGTCGTTTCGTTGACGATAGCACCGCTCGGAAAGTACAGACCACCACTCCAAGTCGCAAGTTCGAGTTGCTCCAAGTTTCCTGCAAAGGCAACATTCCCCGACACGGTTGTAACCGTTCCCGTGTAAACGACTGGAGTGTTTCCGTATTCCTCCATGAAGTCCAATCGGTACCCAGCATAATACCCGGCATGGTCAACGAAGCCCGTTTGGGTCAAGGTTGGCTTGGTCGGTGCAATCAGCGTTTCAACGACCTTGGCAACGTCAAAGAACCCGAAGTTGGTGGTGGGCAGTTTGTCGCACTTGAGCCGTGCAAGGGTCGTCCCTGCTGGGTTCTTCACATCGCAGACGTAACGGTAGTTGGGTTGTGCAATCAGCGAACCGCTGACTTTGAATATCATCTTGTTGTAAACGGGTGTCGCTGCTTGGGGCGACCCTGATAGGACGGTTGTTGCCATTTTATAGTTTGGTTGCTACGCTTATGGGTTTGCCAAGGGTTTCAGCGATTGTGTTCACCAAAACGTCTATCATTTCGGGGGATAGGGCGTTAGACATGAAGTTCGTGGCCCGTGTTCCTCGCTGGAATACCCAATAGGCTACCGACCTGCCATCGACCAATCCCTGCTCCTGCTTCGTCCGCATCCGCTTGAGTTCACGGGAATAGGTTGGCACAACTGCTTTTTCCTTGTTGGCTATCCAATCAGCCATGGCTTGAGCGGGTGGGAACTTGTCCCTGTATTGGAATGGCGACCTCGGAGCCTTTACGCTTGACGTTTTGCCTCGCACCCCTTGGTCAACATACTTCCAATAGGGGTTGGCCATGATAGCCACGACGATTTGCTTTGCCGATAGTTCGATGTCTTCGGGGGCGATGGATGCGGATAGCGTTCCCCCTGCATTTGCGTTCGCTGCTTCGAGGTTCTTCTTCGCAAGTTCGATGACCCGTTCAATCCACTTGACCAAGACATCATGGGCTGGGGACTTGCCTCCACCCTTGGGACCTACGATTGAACCAATGCCCTCCAAGGCGGTTTGGTCGATACCCTTCATCGAACCGCTACCGAACTTACCTACGGGTTGGCCATTCGCAAGTATGGTTGTTTCCATACGGGTAAATGTCCCCCGTGCTGGAATGTGTAGTCAGGACAGGATTCGAACCTGTATGGTCTTAGTTTCTCCTAGTTGGCCCACTATGCCCGACTCGAACGGGAATGTTTGAGACCTAAATCCAACTCGTAGCGTCTACCGTATCAGGCACATACCATTACTCTTTGTACCGTCATTCCGCCACCTGACTAATGCAAATATACTACCTTCTTCTTGCTCTTTCAGCCTCCATCCTCTCCGCCTCCAAAATATCGTGAATCAGTAGGGCGTAGTTCAAGAACTCTACCGCCTTCATGGCGAAGATGGCATCGAATTTCAGCACGTCTTTGTTTGCCATCCGCCACACCACCATCAGCCAGCCGTACCCGGCAAGCGGGCTTACGTCAGCCCCTCGGCCTTCGTCATCAGGTGCTTGGAATAGTCGCTCAAAACTTTCAAGTAGGATTCTGAACTTAGCAAAAAAAAACTGACAACCCCCCAAACGTCGCCCACCTTGGCGTACTTCTTCATCAGTTCGGCTCGCTCCGCATGGGCAGCCCCGTCGTACTTTTTCGGGAAGAATCCGAATAGACCGCCTTCCCGGCAGAGGGTCGCCATGATTCGGTGGAGGTTCTGCAACAACTGCTTCTCGTCGGTCGTGTTTGCGTCCATGAGTTCAATCAACTGCCCGGCGGTGAGTTCATCCGTAAACACGGTCGGAATCCACCACTTGCCCCCGGCTTTGAACTTTCGCTTGTAACCCAACGCAGGCAATGCATTCCACTCGCTGATAATGGCCTTGTAACGCTTTAGGACGCTCTTGGCGGGCATCTCTCGAACGAGGGATATATCGACCCCCTCAACGATTGCGACGACTCCTGCGCGCTTGTCGTAGTCCCCAAGGACGCTGCTGAACTCAATGGCTCCAATGCGCTGGAACTGGTCAATGGTGAGGTCTTGGAGTTTCATAGCCATAACTTGGGTCTTGAGTTGCAACGGATTTCAGGGACAACAACCATAGGCAGGTCATTCAAAAGCGCAAGGTTTGTCAAGATGCTTTGGTCGTGCCTGTGGTCAATAAACGATGGATGGTTCGGATACTCGCTTGGGTCGTCATTCACGGCCTTGTCAACGTGCAGCCACTTGGACCACTCGTACATGAGGTCAATCGTGAAGTCGGTCTTGCGTAAGCCAAGGAACCCTGCCTCTATCTGCATCGGTTTCTCGTTAAAGAACTGAAGGCAGTCCATCAATGCGTAGCAGTCGCCCTTGGTGTATGAGATATGGTTGTGGAAGTTTTGATGCAACAGGATGGGGTTATCCTGCAAGTATTGCTTGGCAAACTCAAAGCAGCCATCTCCGTGAAGGTCTTGAGCGTCAAGGTAAAGCAGGGCTTCGTCCTCCTGCAAGTCAAAGAGAGCGTCAAGGATGATTTGAGGCTTCCACCTCCACCAGTTGTTGCCCCTGCCCGGTCGTTTCTCGTCCTCGGTCGTTGTAATCGGGAACGGATACTGGTTAGCCTGCGCCCTCGCTGCTGGAAGGTATTCACTCGTTGCGTAGTTGACCCCGACTAAGTACATCTTAGAACCCGTGAGAGTTGGCGAAGGCGTGCTTGAATGCAGCCACGTTGTAAGGAATGTCAGCAAACCTCTGCGAGTAGGCTCGTTCAAGGATGTGGCCGACGTGAGGAATAGCGACCAACTTCTGCTCAATGCAAGCGATGGTCAGGTCAAGGTAGGAATCGTCCCAAGTAAGCGTGTAATTGGAAGTTACAGGCACGACGGGTTGATAGAACTCCTTTACACCCCTTCCAGTCAACTGCTTGATATGTGGCTCGTAGTTATCACCACACGACCAGTAAGGCACAACGTCCACAGGGACTCGGAAATAGGCGCAGTAGGCTCGTTGGTCAAAGTCCCCGTTCTTGGTTAGGTCGTACTCAAACAGGTTCACGACATCTCCGTTCTTGATGTAGCCGTTCTTGGCTAAAGCATACCAACCCGTCCAAGCGACGAGGTTTCGGTGGCTCTCGATGTTGTCGGGTTCGTCCCTTGCGATAATGTGGTCAAGCCCAGCCATTCCACTAAAGTCCTTGAACCCAAGCATGACCCAAGTGTAGGGGAAGAAGTCCCTGAACCTTCCTTCGGCTTCGCATTGCTTCACGATGTCGGTATCGTGGCAGAAAATGTAAGTTTTTGCCTTCATTTCTTGTAAAGAGTTAAAAGCATTCTGCCTCGTTGGTCGGTTGACCCCTTGGCTTCGTGTGGCTCCAGTTGGCTCGTAAGGTTGACCATCGTCAGCAGTTCTGCATCGTGGATGACCATCGTCCCACCGGGGTTGAGGGCTTTGTTGAACAATGCGACCATTTCGGGAATCATGCCGTCCCCGTGGTCCGAGTCGTGAAAGATGAAGTCAAAAGTCCTGACCTCTTGCAGGGCCATGTGGCTCGGTTGGTTGTTCCATTCGACCTTGAACTTGGATAGGAGGGCTTTGCGTTTGTCTTCTACGGTTGTGTCGGTATCGTAAACCACCACGTCAAGCCCAGCCAAGGCGATAGCGAGCGTTGAGTGTCCGAGGTAGGAACCCAGTTCTAAAGCGTGGCCTCCTTTGTGATTCTTGGCTTCCTCATAGATTTCAATGATATGGTCCACCGCAGTCGTGTAGATGTGGGAGTAGTCCAAAGCCTTGAGTTGGTCGATGTGTTTTTTCATATTAGAAGGTTATGACAAAGCGTTCGGGTGAAGGCCAACCGGGGTTGGAATCAAAGACTTTGGTGTCGGGTTTCTTCCCAATCCAATGCTCGGCTTGGAATCGGTGGTCCCGTACTGGTTCGCCCAGTTCCTTGATGTGGCTCGACTTAGACCACCAAAAGTTGCCCCCGAAGTATGGGTAGCCTTCGGGGTTGTTTTGGTCAGCCATGTGAGGGAACTGCTCCTTGGTAATCCAATGGCATCCCACCGCATCCACTCCTTCGAGCAGTTGCATGGACCGCTCCCAAGCGACGACGTTGAAGAATAGCATTGACCTCCCCCAAAGTTGGGTGGTCAAGGATGGATTCGCAGCCCCCTTCGTGTGAGCGTACAGGTACACGGCTTCCTCTTCCTGACTTGCCCGGTACATTTCAGTCAGCGTCGCCTGCTCCCAAGCATTGGTCCGGGTTACTACGACCTTGACCTTATCGGCCACCATCGAGCCTTCCAGCACCTCCTTGACCGCCTTGCGTTGTTCGGGTGGTCCAACGATGCCGACCCGGATTTCATCCAAGACGTTGATGAGGCCGTAGTTGCACACGGCCATCATATGTTGGTTCAGAATTAACTGCCAGTTGCCACCGCAGTAGATGTGGTAGTAGTGGATGACTTTCATAAGGCCCAAAGGAGGGTTAGAAGGGTGAGGATGAAGAAAACGGCTGCAACCGTCTTGCCGATTTCGATTAGCAGGTCAAGGATGCGTTCGGGGTTCATGCCTCAAAGTTAAACCACAACATACTTCCCTGAGTTACTGACCCGTAACTTGTTGAGTGCCACATACCGCATCGCATCGCAGGCGTGGTTGAAGGAATCAATCGGAACCCCCGTGTTCTTGCCTTCTTTGTCCGTCGCCCATGTGTAGGAGCGCAGTTCCTTGATGAGGTTTGTGCTATCCTTGGTAACCTGCAATTTGAACCGCTTGAGGATGTCTATGCCGTTCCGAACCGAGTCGGGGCCTTTCTCCGCTGGCTTGATGTTGAAGCCAAGTCGGTAGATTTCTTCGATGCTCTTCGGTTCGGCTGAATCCGCCACGATTTCCCAAGCCCTTGTAATCCCCAGCGACCGCAGTTTGTCTGCGATGTCTTGGTTGGTCAGGCCCGTAGCGTAGAGCAGTTCCTGAATGAGCAGGCAGTCCCCTTGGCGGTAGATAGCAACCAAGGCCGTTGGGTCGTTGCTAAAGCCCCAGTCAAGCCCAAGGGCGACGAATTTCGCTCGGCTGACATCGATACCCTCCACGACCTCGAAGTCCTCGTAGATGGCCCCCTGAAGCATCCCGACCTGACCGAGGCCATAGACCTTGTACCAGTTCGCCCAATACTCCGAAGTTTCGGCCTTGACCCGTGCTTTCTCGATGAAGTCCCTCGCACTCTTGGGGCAGGCTTCGTTGTCCTTGTAGGTTAGAATGAGGAAGTCCACGTCCTCGTCTTGCATCAGTTCGGAGTGAAACCAAAACTCGTTGACCGGGTTCCAGTCAAGGATAACCGATTGCTTGGTCCGTGCTGCCAGTTCCGTGTAAGCGTGGAAGGATAGGTTGTTGGCCTCGTTCATGTAGAGCCTGTCCCTCCTTGCACCCCTTAACTTGGAATCATCGTCAGCCGAAAAGAACTCAATGTATGAGCCGTTGGCGAACTTGTACCGAAAGTCGGTGGCGTTCCATCGGGCAGCATTGAATCGCCCAGTAACGGTCATAATCTTCATGAAGTCCCTCATGGCCCCACGTTTCAGGTGTGGGATGGACTCGGCTACAACGCTTGTTTCCGTGTACGGGTTCTTGGTGCAATGGTCAATCTCAACGGCAAGGATAGAGTACGTCTTGGATGCGGACGAGCCGCCTTGTACCCCTTTGACGAACCGCTTTAACTCACGGACCTTATTTACGGCCGTGGTTCGGATGAACTTCTCCTGCTCTTTTACCGGCATTAGTCATTGTCGGGGAATAGGGGTTGCTCGATGTGGACCGTGTTCTCCTGACGCTCAACAAGGTTGTTGAGGCGTTGAGTGATGGATGGGTTGTACTGACCAACCATGCCCCCTTCGATTTGGTCTTGGCGGATGGTTCGCCTTATACGCGAGCAGATGGCTATATAGTCGTCATATCGCTTGTCCCTGTTTGTAAAATAGGCCCCAAGGTCCTCGATTATATCTGCATCCGCACACCAGTTCTCAAAGCCTTCCAAGGTCAAGGGTCGCTCCAAAGGCTCATGCTGGGGGATAGCATCCTTGCCGGGAAATACCGTCTTGGTCCTTGGGTTTGCCTTGACCTGACTGCGGTATGCCTCAAAATACTCCCACATCTTTTCGGGGGTTTCGATGTACTTGCCGTTGCCCTTGCTGGTTCCCATTAGTATTCGATTTTGTCGATTAGGTCGCTAATCTTGTTTACGATTTTCATTTTCACTTCGTACTGGTTCGGGGCATTGGAATCGTCCACCGCTCCGATGCAGTCGCACAGGGTCGTTATGACCATCATCAGCGAGTCCATCCGAGCCTGCACTTGGGCTTCGTCTTCGTCTTTAGCCTTCGAGTTCGCCAAGTTCCCGGAGTTTATTCCTGCTCCAAGAGAGAGCCGACTTACCGCCCCACAGGAGGTAGGAGATGTAACCGCAGTCGCTGGTGTCGTCTGCGTTGTCGTAGTAGGTTTCTGCCCTTGACAGGTAGGAGTGCATCCGCTTGATGGTTTCCACCGAGATGGGTTCGCCCTTGGACAAAGTGGCTGCCCTGACCTTGCCCGTCTGCGTCGCACACTTGTTCCCGTTGCGTTCGTTCAATTCAATTCCCCGCTTGGCATTGGCCCGAATCTCTTGGCCGTAATCCGAATAAGACTCGAATTGCTGCCTCTTGTGATTCTCCCACGTTGAGCCACAAACCGCAAGCCGTTGAGCCGTATCAGGGAACTCCGTGTTGACGCTGTTGTTGGACATACAACGACCGATAAAGCCTTCTCTGCTTTCGTTATCCTTCGGGATTGGCAGGGGCATTCAGGGGGTGGGTTATGGTGTTTTGGTTGACTTCGAGGAACAGGTCCGCTTGTAGGTAAATGTATTGGAGGGCTGATTTTACGCAGTCCGCACACCACCAATTCGTAGGTGGTCGTCCGTGAGCGGTCAAGATGGCTTGCAGTTCACCAACCGCATCGGGTGGCAGTCGCATGGTCAGGGATGCGATGTACTGGTCCCAGTACTTGCGATGCTTTTGGGCCACGATGAACTGGTCGTTGGTCATTTGAAGGTCCATTCCCGGATAATGATTGCGGTGGCGGATGAAGCAAGGCCGAGGATAGGGGCCAAGTACCATTGGCAGGTCGGGATGGTCAGGAGGACTCCAAGCCAAAACCCGAAGCAGGTCATGCACGAAAACGGCTTCCGCTTCGCAAAGGGCAAAGCGTAGAACCACGAAGGCAGGACCCGGAACTCCACGACCGCAAGGGTCGCTAAAGCGCTAATCAGGATTGGAAAAACCAGTATATCCATTGGACTCGATTGCGGTTTTGATTTTGGCCTTGGCCTGTTCGATGGAGTAGATGATGGAGCGGTACGGGATGCCCGTTTCCCGGGACATCGCCTTCATGTTCCCAGTCTGCATGAGCAGGTTGAGAAGTTCTTTGTCGTACGGGAAGGCTCCGTCCTTGGCCCAAGAGTCCATCTCTTGCTGGGCGATGGCCCAAAGGTCGTCGAGCAGGGTGTCGTAGTCCTTGCTTAGTTCTTGGGTTTCGGGGTCCACTTCGACCCGCTCGTCGTGATGACGGTACTTCTTCGCAAACTGGTTGTTGTTGCCCCGGTATAGGTTCATGATGAGCCGAACGATGTAGAAGCGCAGGTAGCCTTGGACCTGCATCTTGGTAATCTTGTCGGGGTCTTTTTCGAGCAGAATCAGGACGACCTCTTGTTCGAGGTCCTTCCAAAGCGGATTGCCCCCCGTAATGGTGAGGCAAGCCTTGCGGATTTCTCCGCTGCGGTACAGGTCAAGGACGATGCTCTCTGCGTTCACTGACGCAAAGATGGAGGGGGTTCTTGCTAATGTTGCAAAAAATCTCTTGTCCTGTTCAAAACCTGTGTACGAAGAAACTTAATGTCCGGCCTCGCCCTCATGTTTTTGGCAAGGATTTCGAGGTTGTGCATGACGGTTGCGTGGTTCCTCTTGATGATTCGCCCGATTTGGCAGTAGGTGTAGAGGTATTCGGAGTAGGCGATGTCTGCGAAGATTGACCGAGCCAGCACCAGTTCACGGGTCTTGACTTCGCTTGTGATTTGGTCGGGGTTGACTCCAACGACCTCTGCCGTGTAGCCGAGGATGGTGCGAGTGATTAGGTCCATGTTTATGCCGTCTTGGTTAGTTCAATTAGTTTTTTAAGGCAGGCGAGTTCTGCTTCTTCGTGGGTATTCCACACTCCGCTTATAAATACATCATTAGGGTCATGTGGCGGCCCTACTTTATAGTAATACACAAAGTAAAAAAGGTCGCTTGCAGCCGAATTAATGTAGAATACATGCTTCTCCCTGAACCACCTGAACGCTTGTTGGTAAAGGGGGGCAGATATTTTTGGATTATTCGTGATAGATGGATGTGGGAACAAACTGTTTTTGTTCTCGCTATTTAAATATCTATCATAACTTACTTTTAATCCTTCTATATCATAGTACCCTAAGCATGATTCATCAAATCCAAGTTTTTTGAGTGCAAGGGCTTGTTCGTAAGGGATAAATTCGTTTTTCATTTTGTTTGAATTAAAAAGGGTTTGGGGGTAGGGGCATCCAATGGCTGACTTCAATTAGGAACCAAGTTTGATGCTCGTAGTACCAACGGCCATCGCCCAGCCATGCGTAGGCTTGATTCATGTCGGTCGTAAAAATCAGGACAGGCTCGTAAGGTTCCGGCATCCGGTCCAAGCATTTAATCCATTCCATGACTAAGCGTTTTTGGCTTGGAGGATGCGACCGAGCAGGGTCCAGTTGACGGACCAAGCCTTGATGGTTTCGGATTTATCGGGTCGGTTGCAGTTGACGCACTCCTTGCGAATGTGGAGTTGCCAGCGTCGGAAATCGGTTGGTGTGGTTTTCATGGGGTTGGGGTTTAGCATTTTGGTGGTGTCAACGAAATGGTCTTTACACATGGGTTCGTGTTTCCGAATCCCAAATCTCGGTCCAATTGAAATCCTTCCAGTTATCCTTCCATAAAAGTTTAAACTTTTCTTTGATTTTTGCTTCAAAACTTCTTGCCTCTTCCAAGGTGTCAAAGTCCTCCTGAAAATCATTCATCCCACCATAGGGATAATAGCAATCACCTGCAAACACTAAAAATCGTTTCATTGGGTTTGGGGTTTATATGGGACAATTTGCGTGGGTTTGGGTAATTTATGTCAACTTATAGGCTGACGCTGGTCGAGGTTTGGTAAGACCAGAGGCTGACGATTTGTTCACGAATGAGTACTTTCCCGAACAAGATATAGCCCATTTTTTTCATCATAAGTGACGCTCTCGTTTGGTATGATTTTTACATCATTAATTGATATTTTGCAAGGTTCACCTAAGTAGCAGATAGATTCATTGTCGCTTTCGTGAATGATACCTGCTTCGCAAAATTTTGGGTTTATTCCCTTTGGTTGAAAGTATATCGTTTTCATGTATGGGCTGACGATTTGTAGGTTCATTGTCAGGTTTGAACTGACTAAAGCGGTATGATTCATCATTCATTATACCCGATAATGGTACTTATTGACTGATTTATCATTCATTATACCCGATTGCGTATAGCGCAAATTTACACACGAATTACACACTTGCAACCACTCTTTGAAAATCCTCAATACTCCTGATGACCTCGTACCTGTACCCTGCCTCTTGCACCACTCCCTGCCACCACTTCTGCGAGAGGGACTGCTTGCCCTTCTCTGCTTTGAACTCCAGCATCACCGCACCGGTGGGCGAGAGCCATATCATGTCGCTGACCCCTGCGACCACGCCCATGGCCTTCATCACGCTGCCGGCATAGGCATTCGGTGCGTTGTTGTTGACCGTGAACAATCGGCCCCGGTCGTTGGGAAAGTTGTTCCAGTGCCACTGGAAGCATTCGGCTTGGAGTTTGAACTCGGACATCATGATTGAAAGACTTTGAATCGTTTTGCGTTGTGGTAAAGCCAACCCCTCCGCCATCCCATGTAACTAACAAACTCTTCGGCCTCGGCCCTGGTCTTGCAGTTGTGAAGCACCCAAAACGGGCTGATGACCTTGGCCTTTGCCAGTTGAGCCTTTTGGTACATCGTGCTTTGCTTTGCCATTTCCATGCCTTGGGCCTTGGTCAGCATCTGCAAACTTACGACTTCCCCTGGAGGCTTTGGCTTTCGCTCGTATTCAAACCCGCAATGCTTGCACTCCATGGCAGCCACCGGGATAATGGCCTCGCACTTCTTGCAGTTCTTCACCCCACCAACGCCAGCGGACTCACGTTTTCGTTTCTTCTTCAAGGACCATTCCCGGTTCGTTTCCCAAAAGCCATGGGTCTGCACATTGTTTCCGAAGTCCAGCACCGTGAACCGGGTCTTGGTTGGCGTTACCCTGGACCCTCGGCCAACCATCTGCATGAACAAGGGTAGGCTCGCAGTCGCCCGGTAGAGGATGACGACCTCGATGGATGGTTCATCAAAGCCCGTGGTCATAAGGTCGCAGTTGCAAAGGATTCCATCGTTGGACTGCTTGAACCACGCAAGGGTTTCGGCTCGTAAGGACTTAGGCATGTCTCCGTCAACGTGCCGGGCGTTGAACCCTCCACCCTGCAAAGCATCGCAGACCTCTTTGCTTGATGCGATGTTGCTGGCAAAGACGATAGCCTTCTTGCCTGGGCAGACTTTGGCGTAGTTCTGCACCACCCCGGCAAAGACCTTTCGCTCGCTGAATCGTTGGGCCATCTGCTCGGTGTCGTAATCATCGCCCTTCATTCGTATACCGGAAAGGTCCTGCGTCATTCCGTAGGTCGTTGGTTCGGCCAGGTAGCCTTGGCTGATTAGTTCCTGCACCTGAACCGGTGCATGGAGAGCCTTGTAGAATTTCGAGAGGCATTCCTGCTTTCCCCTCCGCAATGGCGTTGCGGTCGCACCGATGACCACGGCCTTTGGGTTGATGTATGGCAGCAGGGGGTTGAATGTCTGCTTGTGGGCTTCGTCAATGATGACCAGGTCCATCCGTGCCAAGAGGTCCGTGTATTGGGCAGAGTCCTTCCTTCGGCTGAATGTTTGGGCCATGGCAATGAAGCAGTTGCCTGAAACATCGAGCCTGGTGCGGTTGGCCTCAATCAGCGTCGGCTTGATACCGAACTGGTCCAAGGCCCCGTTGGATTGCCGGAGCAGTTCCACCCGGTCCGTGAAGATGATGGCCTGCTTGCCTTTCTCTAAGGCCCTTGCAACCATGTAGGTAAACATGACCGTCTTACCGCTCCCTGTTGGGGAGCAGAGTATCAAGCGTCTTTTGCCCTCGGCAATACTTGTCCGCATTTGGTCAATAGCGGTTTGTTGGTATGGTCTAAGTGTGGTCACTTGTAGTTACTTTGAATTTGAGTGAAGTGACTACCAAAATCTGCGTTTTTGATAGCGTCAAGGGGGTTGTAGTCACTGTAGTTACTTTAGTTACTATTTTCTTTAGAGTATATATTATACACACACACACACACACACACATGCACATATAAGCCCCTAAAGAAAAAACGCATTTTAAGTGACTAAGTGACTACACTAAAACGGATATCGCTTATTATCAACCTTTTGGGCGTAGTCACTTTTATCGGCATTTTTCACCAAAAAGTAGCACGGAAGAAAATTCCGCTCCCGACGTGTCATTTTCTTACAGCCAAGGGACTTTAGGACCGCTCCAAGTTTGTGCGAACTGATGTGCTGCTTGGTGCAAGTTTCAATGAGGTCCTTGATTTCGGTATTGCTCATCCACTTGCCGTAGGGGTCGCTATAGTCCAACGGGATGGTGAACAGGTTCAGGAGCATTTCTTTCTCGATAGCCGGCTGCACGTTGTGCATGGTGTGATTGTTCAGCATCTTGATTTCAGCCTTGGAAAGTTGCCAGGCATCGGCTCCGTTTAATTTGTAGGAATGTAGGGCCTCAATAAACAGGTCGGTCTTATCGACGGCTGCATAGGCATCCCAGTCAATCTCGCTGATTACAATAGGCAGAATCCTACGGTTGCCCGTTGGGTCGTTGATGACTTCCTCGTCGTTGCTTGTACCGCAAAGGACCGCATACCGATTCAGTTCCTCATGGACCCGACCGTAGGGCTTGCGGATGCTGAATGTCTGCTTGGAGGATAGTTCCTTGAGTTTCTTGGCTTCCTGCTTGGATTTGCCACCGAACTCGTCGTCGCAGAGGATAATCTTTTTGCACATGAGAATTTCATCGTCCTTCCCGGCATCCAGTTTGGATTCCCCGTAATAGGCCCGAAGTTCATCGGGCAGGAGGTTACGAAAGAAGTTGGTCTTTCCGATGCCTTGGTCGCCACAAAGGACCAGTATAGAGAGCGAGTATTCCCCGTGCATACTTGCGATGACCGAGCAGAGCCATTTATGGATGCAGAGTTGCACAAACGTGTGGTCCTGGTTGGTTGTTCGGATGGTATTGGTCAGGGCTTCGATGCACCCGGTAGGATTGCGATGGCCGTGCCGGGCAAAGAATTGGGTAAATGGATTGTAAGTCGGTGTAAAGTCCGAATCCACGATGGCCCCAACGAGTTGCATGCTGACCTCCTTCTTGCCAAAGGCTTCGAGGCAGTCAACGTAAATGTTGTTCAGGTCCACGTCGGTAATGGGTTGGCCTTTGTATTCAATACAACGGGTTACGGCATTGCGTTTTAGGTCGAATGAACGCAAGAAAGCCTTTATTTGCTTTATCGGTGTGTCTTCGGTATCAGCGGACTTTAGTTCCGTTGTATCAAGAGCCATCGTGTTGGCGACGATTTCTTCAAGGCCATCTATGTCGATGTTGTCTATCTCCCGAAGTACCCGGACCGCTGCTTCCGTTGCCGCGTTGATGTCCTTGGGACCGCCATTGGTCCCGACACGCATGCGGTGGGACTTGGTTGTGGAAACGATGTGCTTAGTGGTCTTGGTTTGAATCTCGACCCCTGCATTCTTGGCAAGCCACATGAACGAAGCAAAGGTCACTTGGTTCTGCTTGGAGTTGCAGAGTTGCTTGTACTTGCGGTCGCAGGCTTCCGGGTTATACTTCGGGGATAGTGCTGAAACCCGATGGAACAGGTCCGCACCTGGCTCGTGGTATTTGCTTGCAATGGCAAAGCCAATCTTGACCCAATCGGCATAGGAATCCGTCAGGTCAATCCGCTTGGCTTCGATTTGTTGGAGGATATGTTCAACATCGTGTTCACCGTGTGGGTAGAACTTTGGGGCTGGTGCAGCCTTGGCCTTGGGTAGGTAGGTCTTAAATACTGGAACGGGTTTGTCGGTGATGAATGCGTCCGGGTCAAAACTGACGAACCGCAAACGGCTTACGTCCTTGCAAGCCGGGTCAATTATGATGTGATAACGGTCTGCCAGGCGTTTCTCCAAAGCAAAGAAAGCGTCCAGGTGTCGGTCCGGCTCGATGCGGTAGTAGGCTGCATAGCCTTGGCCCCCGGTGCTTTGGTGTAATGCGTAGAGGTGTTCGTCCTGGCGGATTGCAAGTACGTCAATACCATCGTTGTCCTTGGCATCGATGTCGATGCAGATGATACCGGAATGCGTTTCGAGGCCTTCCTTTCCTTGCTTCTTGAACTTGCCGGAAGGAGTTACGGCTGAAAGCCTCCGTTTGGTTTCTTCGGTCTTGGCTTTGCGGTAGGCCATGACCTCCGTGTAGTAGATGCCGTCTTTTATGTCCTGAATGTACTGCACAAACGGCATATGGTCTTCGGGAACATTGTTTCGCACACCGCCATTGGTGGACGCTTTGAACATTGATATTTCTGCCATAGGATAAGAAAAAAAAACCCCGACTGATTGCAGCAGCCGGGGCAGGGGTTAGAGAATGAACCCTTTATCGGTAGCACCATTTGGCTGCAATTACAAATGGGCTATGTATGTAAATGTATGTTGGGTGCAAATTTACACTAAAAAGGCATATCACCGTCTTGTGGTGCAAAATTTCCACCGCTTGTCTGCTGCTGGATTGGCTCTACTTTACCGCTGATGAACCGCTTGCCGTTGGATTCCTTGACCCACCCGGATAGGCGCATCTTGGTTCCATCGGGGAGAATCACGTCGCCACGGTAGTCCGGGCGTTTCGGGTTGTCGCCCTTGTCGTTGGCGAAGAGAGTGAAAGTGTTGGGTTGGGGTGTGTAACTCATGGTTGGGGGTTGTAAATGGTTGGGGTTGGGGTTTCGAGTTTGTGATAGTACGATTTGGTTACTCCGACATAGCCGGAATTTAGGAGGTCGTGCAGCACCCGGTAGGTGTAGCGTTCTTTGTTGCCCAGCAGTTCAGCAATCTGCTTGGCTCGGTATGGGCGGTCGCATAGCAACCTGTAAACCCTTACGGCATCGGAGGCTCTTCTCATTTGAACGATACGGCTATGGACGCTTTGGTGGCCTTGGCGGTGCAGACTGGAACCTGCTCGCCTGTGGATTCGTCAAAGATAGCGGTCTTGCCGGCTTGCCGAAAGGCTATCTTGAGCAGTTCCTCCCTCGCTTTCATTTGTGCTTTGAGGTCGGCATACACTTCGTCTTCCTCGTAGTTCGGGGTCAGGCTCCCTTCCTTGAGGGTAATCTCTGCACCAAAGGCTTGGAAAGTCTTGCCGTGCTTGCTGGCTTCGTCGGCAACGGTCTGCTCGGTGGCCTTGATGGTGGCCTCTAAAGCCTTGACGATGGCCTTTAACTTGATGTGGGCCTCCACCGGGTTGACCTCTCCGTCGTTGATTCGGTCGGTCAGTTGCTGGGCGATTTGGGCGATTTCTGCCTTGCAGATGTCGCTCTTGGGGATGGTTATGAGTGTAGGATAGGTCATGGTTTGGATTTGAAGGTGTCGAAGATTTGGTTGCAGTACTGACCGTAAGGGATGCCGATGGCATTTGACAGGTCGATGCACTCGCCCAAGGTCAGTTGGATGGGGAGGGTTTTCTCGGTCAAGGCCCTTACCAAGTCAAGGCCAATTAACGGGAATTTCTCTTTGAACTCAAGGAGTTTACGAAACTCGTCAGCGTTCATTTGTTCGAGTAGGTTCATGATTTTGCGAGTTGGTTTTGGATGAATTGGATGCCTTTCTCAAAGCGTGCAGGGGTCATTTGGTCGATATCCTTCATGAACTTCGCCTGTTGCTCGGCTGGGAGTTTCTTCACAAGAGCAAGGAAGTCGGCCTTGAGCGTTGCGGTAATCCGTTCTTCGTAGCAAGGAACCAGTCCGAGTTTGTCGTTGAGGTCCAGCAAATTGGCGTTGGCAGGCTTGGGGGCTGCTCCGTGCTTGCCCTTGTACACATCAATCCCAATCCCAATCCAAGAAGCGATTTTGGTGATGGCATCGGTGGTCGCTCCTTTGGCTGCGTCGCCCGGGTCGGAGTTGGTGGAGGACGCAATGCATTCGTAGTGAATATCGTGGGCAGGAACCGTGAAGATGGTCTTGGCTACTGCCGTGTATTCAATCCGCTCACGGCCTGCATTGGTGGTCGTGTGGACTGTTGTGATGGGACTGGAAAGGTCGGTCTTGACTACCCAAGCACCTACACCAAAGACTTGGTTCAGTCGCTCGGTTACGAAGATTCCTTTGATAGTTGAGAGGCCAGCCATGCGAGGGTGGGCCGCAATGGCTTCGGGTGGTAGAGGCTCGGCAATCTTGGCGAGTTGCTCCGGGGTGAGGTTTTTCATGGTTTGAGGTTTGGTTTGGGTTTAGTTGGTGATGAGTGCGAAGATGAATCTGCCGAAGAAGGCGATGCCGAGGCAGGCGGTCAGCAGGATGTAGCCCGTTGCGAGGGCTGCTTTGAGTGTGGCTTTGGTTTCGTGGTTCATGGTTTTGAGGTTTGAGGTTAAAAGAATGTGCGTTGGCGAGTCGCACCCCTCGGTTGGGTTTAGTTGATGAGATACATTAGGGTAAACTCGGTATCGACTAATTTGGTAGCCTTGCCTGCCTTGATGGCCTTAAAGATTACCGAGTGGATTTCGCTATTCTTGGTGAACTTGCCGAACAGCATTCCGAAGTTCTGACCACGACTTACGATTGCTAAATTTTTTTGGAGGATGGCTTGATTGTTCATGGTTTTGAGGTTTAGTGGTTGGTTTGTATGACAAAGGTAAAACAACTTTTTCCATTTTGTGCCACCTCGTAGCAAAAAAATTATTTAACCCCCTTTGGATTGCATTGGAGGGGTTTTTGTACATTTACACCCATGCACGAATACCACTCCCTCCGACCTGCCAAGGCCCTCACGAACGCCTTGGAACGGCTGATGATAGCCATTGACAACGCTGACCTTGAAGGCAACCACGCCCTCCTGCTCGAATACCGGAAAGCCTGCGAGTTACTTGGGTATGACCCGGCTATGGCTCAATGGGCCGGGACCAAGGAGGTCAGCATCGCAAGTCAGCAGAACCTCGCAGACCAAGTGCAGGTCAGTTATTTCCACGCCTTAAACCCCGAAGAATGAGCAGAACCATCACTCACCTCGTCGTCCATTGCACGGCCACGCCCAAGCATACGACCATTGCCTCCATCCGCAAGCATTGGAAGGAGGCCCTTGGATGGAAGTCCGTTGGCTATCATCGCATCATTGACTCAACCGGGAATGTAACGGTCTTGGCTCCTGATTCAGCCGTAACCAACGGAGTGCAGGGACACAACGCTACGAGCCTTCACGTGAGTTATATCGGAGGCAAAGACAAAGATGACCGAACTATCGGCCAACGTCAAGCGATTGCCGTGGTGCTGCTTGATTGGCTTAAGAAGTACCCTACCGCAAGGATATGCGGACACAGGGACTTTCCGGGCGTTACCAAGGCCTGTCCGCAGTTTAATGCCGAGAAAGAGTACGGCTACCTATACCTGACCGCTGCCGGTTAGTACAACCTATCCGCTGGGGTGAAGGTGGCGTGAACTTGAAGTTCGGGACCCTTGTTGTCTTTGCTGGTATTCCGTGATGTTTCCAGTTTCAACCAATAGCCTCCCAAAGGCTTCGGGCCTCTTCCTCGCTCAGTATGAAAGCCCATGTAGCCTCCGTCCCATTCTTCCTTGTAAGTAGCCGTACGCAGTTGGTGAATAGGTTTTTGAATGAGAGTCTTGGTTGAGCGGTCATAGCGGTGAATCATGTTTTGATGGTAGTACAATTCGTGGACATGGCCCATCCAAGTCAAGTCGTAGCCTTCGGTTCCGGCAAGGAGCCTCTGATCGTGAATTACTCCGCGGCTGACCGCGCCTCCCCCACTATGCCCATGAAAATAATGCACTACGAAGTTGACTCCACGGATTGTATCGTGAAGCACTCGGATATCAATAGTTCCTCCGTAACCGCCAACTTGAACCGCTGACCCTGTGGCGTAGTTCAGGGTACTGGCGAAGCGTTGCAGGAGGTCCGTTTCCCCGTGCTTGATGATAGCGGTTTCATGATTGCCGTAGCCTATCAGCAGAATGTTTTTGGCGTATGGAGCAAACCATTCCACCGAGGTGTCCACGATAGCGTCAAAGTATCGGTCGGTGTTGTGTTCGGGACGAATCAGGG
>Ga0208005_1000198_pt1 | contig 25829 bp, 39 predicted proteins | sample DEB19_08_DNA_3_FD_184530 | JGI IMG/M metagenome (GOLD analysis project Ga0208005, IMG submission 184530) | Aqueous microbial communities from the Delaware River and Bay under freshwater to marine salinity gradient to study organic matter... | ecosystem: Environmental > Aquatic > Marine > Coastal... | reverse complement strand
CGCAGGACAAGAAGGATCGTGGTCGCGAGGTTCCGCTTCGCGGTGATGTGAACGGCCGCGCGCTGGTCACCTGGGATCAGGTGCGCGAGATCCGCCGCCTCCGCGCAACCACGGCTCTGACGCAGGACGAGCTTGGAGCGCGCTTTGGCCTCTCCCGCCAAGCCATCTCGCGGATCGTGAACAACGAGACGTGGCGGGAGGCCGCGTGAGCCGCCCGCGCCTTTTGGATCTCTTTTGCGGCGCTGGGGGAGCAGCAGCCGGATACCACCGCGCGGGCTTCGACGTCGTCGGCGTGGACATTGCGCCGCAGCCTAACTACCCGTTCGAGTTCGTCCAGGCCGATGCGCTCGAGATGGCCGAGGGTGCGCGTGCCGACTTCGACGCGATCCACGCATCGCCGCCGTGCCAGGCGTATTCGACGATGGGTCAGCGGTTCCCCGAGACGCAGGCGGACCATCCCGACCTGATCGCCCCGACACGCGCCCTTCTCGAGCAATCCGGACTGCCCTATGTCATCGAGAACGTCATGGGCGCTCGGCGCGAGATGCACTCGCCCTACAGGCTTTGCGGATCATCGTTCGGACTGCGCCTTCAGCGCCACCGCCTGTTCGAGACGAACTTCCCCATGCTGGTGCCACAGTGCCAGCACACCGGAGATGAGATCCCGGTGTACGGAAAGCTCGACGGCCGTCGCTTGTGGACCCGCTCGGACGGCTCCGAGCTTCGCTCTGCCAGGACGCTCGCCGAAGCGTCCGACGCGATGGGCATCGACTGGATGACCTGGGACGAGCTCACCCAGGCGATCCCGCCGGCCTACACGGAGCACATCGGCTCCTACCTATATCGGACGGTCTGCGACACCGCGCAGGACGACGACTTTGGGCAGGCGGCGTGACCCGCCACGACCCGCGGCCCCATGACGACGGGCCGACGCGCGAGCTCTGGCACGGCCCGGAGTACGTCGCCCGACGGGCCGAGCGGGCGCGGCTGATGTTCGTGCGGGAGGTCAACTCCGGCGACCCGCAGCGCATCCGGCGGGCGTCGGCGATCTACGGGGAGTGGCAGGTCACAGACGGCGAGGAGGGGTGAGATGAGCGAGATGGACTGGACGACGCGCTACCTGCTGGGCGAGGCGGTGAGGGCGACGGACAACCTGAACATCATGGCGAGCCGCGAGATGGGATGGACGGTTTCCTCTCCATTCCACGGCTCGTTCAGCGCCCCCACCTTCCCCGACGCCCTGCGCGCCCTGCTGGCCGAGCTGGGCAGGGATGTCCGGGTGCCGAGCGCGGAGGAGGTGGCGGCGATGGAGCGCGAGTTCCTCGACGCCGACCGCGAACTCGACTACCTGCGGGACCGCGCCGAGACGAAGCCCGAGACGTTCGCCGCCCTGATCGACGGGGGTGGGTCGTGAGGCTTCCTGCCGGGCTGACTGTGACGGGAATGCGCCGAAGCGCCGATGGCCTGTCGGCGCTGACGATGGACCTGGGCTTCTCGCGCAAGCTGGTCCACTCCTACGCGACCTGGCTGTGGGCGTTCGGGGGTGGAGCGTGAGCGTGGGACGAATGATTCCCCGCTGCCCTGGATGTGGCGTCTCGCGCGGAAGCGTTCATCTGGATGGCTGCGTCGCCACCCCGCCCGCCCCCGACCGCTCCGAGGAGGTCGAGGCGGTGGTGGAGGAGTGGATCGGGGGACTTGGATGGATCGACGTTCGCCGGAAGCTGTTGAGCGGCTACGGACTGTCTGTCATCCGCTCCCTCGCCGACCTCGACGAGCGCCTCGGCGGCCGGGCGTGGCCGGTCGTGGCGCGGAGGGTGAGGGGCGGGTGAGCGTGCGCCCCGATCCCGTGCCCATCGAACTCGTCGGCGGGCCGCTCGACGGCTACCGCGAGGGCGTGCGCGAACTCACCCCGAACCGCTGGTATCCGGCGCGGAAGAACTCGCTGTGCCCGCATCCGGCGCGATCGGTCGAGTACCGGCGGGAGCTGCGCGCGGCGGACGACGGCAGCGTCGTCTATCGGTGGGTGCCGCCGACCGAGGCGCCGGGACCGCCACACCAGGGGCCGCTGTGACCACCCCCGCCCACCAGGCGCACGGGCGCTACGTCCGGGACGGCGCCGCATGACCCCCATCTCCGCCACGCAGGCCCGGGAGGCGCTGGCCGCTCTGGCCGAGCTCGCCGGGGTGCTGGGGGCGCCGCACATCCGGCTGCTGTCGGACTTCATCGACTACGCCGCGTTCGTGGACGCCGAGAGCCAGAGCCAGGCGGACATCAACAACGAGCTCATGCGCCAGCTCGAGGCGACCTGCCCGGCGTGCCGGCAGGCGATCGACGAGGCGATGAAGGAGGCGGCGTAGGTGGAGTGGTTCAAGGTGGAGAGCGCGATCTACGACCACCCGAAGCTCGACGGGTTGTCGGCCGGCGCCTTCCGGGGGCTCGTCTTCGCCTGGGCTTATGTCGCCCGCCACGAGCTCGGAGGGAAGCTCCCAGACACCGCCCCGCGGCGCCTCGGGCTGACCAAGGGGCAGATCGGCGAGCTGGAGGGGCGCGGCCTCATCCACCGCAACGGGACCGGCTGGGTCATCCACGACTGGGACGAGCACCAGGAGGACGCCGAGGCCCTCTCGCGGCTCCGGGCGAGTGCTCGCCGACGCAAGGCGCAGGAGCGCGCCCGGCGACGGGAGGAGGCCGCATGACGCCAACTGTCACGCGACATGTCACGCGACCGGGGTCACGTGACGTCACGCACACAGAGGTAGAGAAGAGGAGAGAAGAACTTAAGACCTCCTCTCTCTCTGCATCCGTCGACCACTTCCGCGCGAGCGCATCGCCGCGCAGGGAGGAGGAGGGTTGATCGGTTTGGAGGAAGCGATCCGGGAGGGCGGTCGTCGGCTGGAGACGGCCTGGCCGGCTCGGCGCTGGACGGCCGACCTGCGCCGCGAGTACGGCGACGCCCTGCGGGCCATCGGCGACCCGGAGGCGATCCGGGACGGCGTGACGGCCGCGGTGCGCGGCTGGGGCGGAGACTTCCCGCCCCCCATCGCCTCGCTCTGCGAGATCGTCTGGGACGCCCAGCGCAAGCGCCTGGAGCGCGACGCCCAGGTCGCCCGCGACGCCATCCGGGAGCGCCCGCAGGGCTTGCTCGACGAGGAGGTGGCCCCGGTCTGGCACGGGCTGGTCTGGTCGGCGGCGGTGCTCGCGGCGGCCCGCCGGCGCGGTGGCGAGGTCAAGGTCACCGAGCGGATGGCGCCGTACGTGGCGATGGTCGAGGAGCTCGGCCTGCGCTGCGAGCACGGCTGCGGCGAGTTCATGGACGGCCAGCACCGGCTGCACGCCGCCGACCTCGACTACGACCCGGACCTGACCGCCGAGGCGCTGCGCCGGGGCCGGGAGATCTTCGAGGAGTCGGGGGAGCGGGACACCGAGCGGACCCGCCGCGAGGTCGTCGGGGCGATCTCCTCCGGCTTCTCCCGGGTGGACGACGAGCCGTGGCCGAGGGGGCCGAGGAACAGCCGGTGACCGCAGCCCATGAGTCCTCAACCATCGCCGATCGGCCCAAGTGCGGGGCGAAGCTTCGCAACGGTGGGCGCTGCGGGAGGAGCCCGATGCGGGGCCAGACGCGATGCGACATGCATGGCGGTAAGACCCCGTCGAAGATGGCCGCCGCGCAGCGCCGCCTCGCCGAGTCGAAGATCCGCACCGCCCTCGACGAGTTCGGCGTCCGCGAGGTCGAGAACCCGCTGGCCGAGCTGCAGGCGCTGACGGCCGAGGTGATCGCCTTCAAGGACTGGTCGGCTCGCCACGTCGCCGCGCTACAGGACCGGGTGCGCTTCACCGACGACAAGGGCGCCGAGCAGCTCCGGGCCGAGGTCGCCGTCTACGAGCGCGCCCTCGACCGGGCGGGCAAGTTCCTCGAGATGTGGGCGCGCCTTGGCATCGACACGATGCTCGCCGCGATGCAGGTCCGCGTCACCGAGGCGCAGCGCGACGCGATGGTCCGGGGCCTCGGGGCCTACCGCAAGGCGGCCGGGGTGGGCGAGGAGGCCCACCAGGCCGGGCTCGCCGCGATGGCCCGGGCGATGCGCGGCTAGACGCCGTCCCCGCCGGGTGTCATGCTGTTGGCACCAAGTAGTTGGCCCCGCGACGCTGACACGCCCGGGGCCGCGACACCGAAGAGAGGACCTTCGATGTGTGGAGAGCGTAGCGGGACGAGGAAGGTCGTGGGGGCACTCGGGATCGCGCTGCTGGTGATCGCCTACCTGCTGGCCGGCGGGTCTGAGCTCGCGGTCGCCGGTCCGATGGGCACGACCCAGGACGCCAGCGACGAGGCGGCGCGCAGCCTGACGGCGGTGCTGCACGTCCCGGTCTCCGCCCGCCGGGTCGAGGTGGGGGCGCTCGCCGACTCCCGCCGCGCCGGCGAGTTCTGGTCGTCCCGCCCCGACGAGTACCGCCTGGCGCCGGACGTGGCCGCCAGCCTGCGCTACGGCGTCGTGCTGGCGCAGGGTCGGCGGGTCACCGCGCCCGGCCTGCAGACCGCCGTCCACGAGCTGCTGCACCGGGCCGAGACCTACGCCTGCTGGGGGACGAACCCCGGTGGCGTGAGCGTCGAGGAGGGCGTGGTCACGGCCGTCACCGCCGACGTGATGCCCTCGATCGGCCACCGGGCGACCGGCATCCGCCAGATCCGCTCTGAGCCGCCGACCGACGGCCTCTACGTCCGCTCGCTGGCCGCGATCCGGGCCGCCTCGGCGCGGGCGACCGGCTCGCCCAACTGGCGCACCCGGGCCGCCCGGCTGTGGCGGCGCGAACTGCTCTGGGCGTCCTGCGAGGGCCGGGCGCAGATGCTCGGAGAGGTGGACGCCGTCGTCTCGGACGGGGTCGCCGGGGCGCCGCGTCCGGTCAGCCGGGCGAAGTTCCTGCGGGTCGTGACGCTCAACCGCAAGCATCGCCGCCAGGCCCGGCGCCTGCGGAGGGTGCTGCGCCGCGACCCGAGCGTGCAGGAGGCGCTGACGCTCGCCTCGGTCGTCTACGGCGTGCCGCGCTCCGAGCTGTCCTCGGTCGCCTGGTGCGAGAGCCGCCACCGGCCGAGCGCCCGCAACGGCCGCTACCGGGGCCTGTTCCAGCAGGGGTCGATGTTCGAGGCCACGCCCTACGGCCGCGCCGGCCTGTCGGTCTGGTCGCCCTACGCCGCCGCCCTGTCCACGGCCTACGTCGTCTCCCGGCAGGGCTGGCGCCAGTGGCAGTGCAGGCCCGGCGGAAGGCTGGCCTGGTGACCACCGCCGCCTTCCCCCGCCTCGCCACCGGCCCCCGGCGCCCGGCCCGGGAGAAGGTCGAGGCGCCGGCGATCCGGGACCTGCTGCGCTGGGCGCAGGAGTGGCCGCGCTCGGACGACCTGCGCCGGGAGTACGCCCGGGTGATCGGGGCCTGGCGAGTGAGGGTGGCGTAGCTCTGACGACGCTCGACCCCGCCGTCGAGGCCTTCCTCGAGCGGATCGACCCCTCGCCGTGGGAGCCGCCCGACCGCTTCCCGCTCGGCCCGCACCAGTCCCCGCCCGAGGGCGACTGGGACCTCTGGATCCTCAACGGCGGCCGCGGAGCGGGCAAGACCGAGGGAGGGGCGCGCTACTTCTGCCGCCTGATGCGCCAGCACGCCGGGTGGCGCGGGCTGATCATCGCCCCCACCTACGGCGATGCGGTCGAGGCGTGCGTCGAGGGCCTGTCGGGGGTGATCGCCAACGACCCCGAGGTGCGCTTCGTCCCCTCGGCGCCCGGCGGGTCGAAGCTGATCTGGCCCAACGGCTCCGAGGCCCTGATCCGCGGCACGCCCACCCCGCGCGAGGTCGAGCGCTTGCGCGCCGCCGGCAACCGGCATGTCTTCTGGTGGGAGGAGATGGCCGCCAACCCGATGCTCGAGCGCGCCTGGGACATCGCCCTGGCCGGTCTGCGCGAGGGCGACAGGCCGGTCCAGATCGGCACCACCACCCCTCGCCCGCTGCCGTTCTTCAAGCGCCTGCTGACCCGGGCCGGGACGGTGGTCACCCATGGGACGGTCTTCGACAACCCGGGCGTCTCCGAGGAGGTCAAGCGCCGCCTGGTCGAGCACTACGGCCAGACGCGCATCGGCCGCCAGGAGCTCTACGGCGAACTGCTCGACGACGTCCCCGGGGCGCTGTGGCGGCGGGAGTGGTTCAGCTACTCCGAGCCGCCCGCCGACCTGCGCGTGGTCGTCGGCGTCGATCCGGCCATGACGGCATCGGAGACCAGCAGCCTGACCGGCATCGTCGTCGCCGGCTTCTCGCCATACCACGGCCGCGCCTGGGTGCTGGCGGACCTGTCCTGCCGCGAGACGCCGGATGAGTGGGCGCGCGTGGTCGCCGACGCCTACCGGGAGTACGAGGCGAGCGCGGTCGTGGCCGAGGTCAACCAGGGAGGCGACCTGGTCAAGCGGCTGCTGGAGAGCGCCTACCCGGGGATGCCGGTGCGCCAGGTGCGGGCGACCAAGGGGAAGATCATGCGCGCCGAGCCGGTGGCGATGAAGTACGAGCAGCGCCGCGTCGATCACGCCCGCCCGCTGCCCGACCTCGAGGACCAGATGTGCTCGTTCACGCACGACACCGAGGAGTCGCCGGACCGCCTCGACGCCGCCGTCTGGGCGCTCTGGGCGCTGATGATCGACGGCGCCCAGGGCGTCGAGGTCGATTCCTACCTGCCGCCGACCGGGGCGCCGGTGTACCAGAGCGGCGACCTGCGGTTGAAGGGGCGCCGCTACATCGACAAGGACTAGGCCAGATGAGGGGGTTCAAGATGGCCGGTATCACCACCAAGATCCGCGAACTGCTCGACGAGGGGTTGAGCGACCGCGAGGAGATCACCGATCGCATTCTGACCGACACCGATCCCGAGGAGCTGGTCGAGATGGTCCGGCCGGTCGTGTCGTGGCAGGTCCACATGCGGCTCCGCGCCTGGGCGCGTCAGGAGGAGAAGAAGGCGTTCCCGCCGCAGGCCAGATCCGCCCGTGGCGAGGCCAAGCCGGCCCTCACGACGACCGACGAGCTGCGGAATCTGGTCTCGCAGTCGTTCATCTGGAACGAGAACGGTGAGCGGGTGACCTGGGGAGAGGCGACGATCGAGCAGCACCAGTCCCGCGCCCGGCTGCTGCGCCTCAACGCCGAGCGCTCGCTCGACACCGCCAACCGGCACGAGCGCGCCGCCCAGATGATCGCCGAGGCGGGGGCGACCTGCCTGAGCGACCTCCTCGACGAGCCGGTCCGCAAGCAGCAGCGCAAGAAGAAGGCCGCGTGAGCGCGGCCGAGACAGTGGGGACGGCCAGTGTCGTTCCGGCAACCAGAGAACAGGCGCCGTCCCCACACCAGACCGCCCCCGGCCACCAGCGTCCCGACGCCCAAAGGGCTCCCGCCGGGGGCGACCACCTGTCGAGCGGGGCCATTGCCCTCGCGTCACCCAGACCGTGTCCGCTCCGCTCGACGCCAGATGCCGTCGGCCAGTCCGCCGACGAAGCCCATACGGCCTTCGCCGACGGCTACCTCACCCTCCGCGTCATCGCGGAGATGTTCGAGGACATCCAGCGCGTCCGGATCGCGGTCGAGAACCGCGTCAACCATGCCCCGATCGACCCGGACCTCATCCGGGCGCGCCTGGAGGGCCTGCACCAGTCCGAGCACCAGATGGCCCTCCTGCTGCGCCGCACATTCCGCCGCGTGGTCGAGCCCGAGATCGTCGGCTGGCAGGCCGCGACGATCGGCATCGGTGAGCACATGCTGGCCCGGCTGCTCGGGGTGATCGGCCACCCCGTCCACACCAAGGTCCACGAGTGGCAGGGCGAGGGCGAGAACCGGGTGCTTGTCGTCAAGGGCGAGATGGAGCGCCGGGTCAGCGACCTGTGGAGCTACTGCGGCCACGGCGACCCGACCCGGCGCAAGCGCAAGGGGATGACGGCCGAGGAGGCCTTCGCCCTCGGCAACCCGCGGGCGAAGATGCTCGTCCACCTGATGGCCGAGGCGTGCCTGAAGGCCAAGGCGCGCTCTCCCTACGGCCCGGTCTACGACTGGGCGCGGGCCAAGTACGAGGACCGCGACTGGACGCCGCTGCACCAGCACAACGCGGCGCTGCGCCTGGTCGGCAAGGAGATCCTGCGCGACCTCTGGACGGTCGCGCGATGAGATGTGGGGGCGGCCACGGTTGCCTCGCGAAGCCCATGGAGGGTTCGCTGCCCCCACGCAGGTTGCGGGAGGGCCATCGCGAGGGCGACACCCAAACCATCATCGCCCCCCCGCGCAAGTTGGCTGGCGGCCAGATCCACTCCGGCGCCCGTTCGAGAATCGCCGCCAGCCGCAGGTTGACCGGGGCCATGTCGCGCCCGCAACCCAATCGACGGGCGCCCCGGTCAAGACAGGTGCAGCCCGGCCGTTGGCGCGACCGGGCTGCGCGCACCGAGGAGCGTGGACCTCCCCGATGCAGTGTCAGCCTAACGGATAAGGCAGGAAGCCCATGACCCGCACCGAGCAGATCATCGCCCTCCTGGGCTCGCTCTACGACTACCTGCCAGGCCCCAAGACGGCCCACTACGGCGACCTCCCAGGCCCGGCGCCGACCGAGACGGCCGACTGCACCGCCTGCGGGGGCGCCGGGACGACCGGCAAGCGCAAGCGGCGCTGTGCGGCCTGCGAGGGCAAAGGCAAGGTGGTCGTGGACGGCTACACGGGCAAGCCGGTCGGCACCGACAAGGGCAAGGTGCGCTCGGCCGAGCCGCGGGCGATCGACGCCGAGCTGCGGCGCCTGGCCGCCGCCGAGCAGATCCGCCGCGGCCGCCTGCTCGACGACCCCTTCGCCTGGGAGGCCGAGCGCATCCGCTACCGCCGCGCCGGCAGCTACTCCTCGCTGGAGGCGGCCCTGGAGTCGCTGCGGGCCAACGAGCCGGACCTGTGCAGCCTGGTCATGCGCTGCCTGGTCTACCGCGTCTCCGAGCCCACCGGGGCGGCGCAGGACGAGCTGGAGCGGGCGCTGGCGTGGATCAGCCGCCGGATGCCCCCCGAGATCCGCGTGCCCCGCTGGGTCGGCTCCGAGCCGCCGCAGGTGGAGCGCGCCTGGCCCCGGGACCGCCGGCGCAACCAGGCGACCAAGGAGCGCAACGAGCGCATCATCGCCCTGGGGCAGGAGGGCATGGCCGGGGCGCAGATCGCCCGCGAGGTCGGCTGCTCGGCGGCCACCGTCTCCCGGGTGCTCGCCGCGGTATCCCTCGCCGGCACGGCGGCGGCGTAGGATGGGGAGTATGGGCGAGATGGAGCAGTACGCCTATCCGCTCGGTCCATACCGGCGCAGCCCCTATGTCTGTCCCGGCTGCGGCCACAACGTGCGGACTTGCGAGTGCGCCGGGGCGTGGCCTGCGACCATCGACCCCACGACAAGCAGGGTCGTCATCGACGCCGACGAGTTCGAGGAGGCCGGGCGCGACCCGCGCCTCGCCGAGACGAACCGGCGGGCTGACGAGTACCTGGCCCGCCTGCGCGCCGAGGGGCGGGTGCACGATGCCTGACCCGCTAGACACCGACGCGATCGCCGCCCGCCTGGCGTCCGGCTACGAGGCCGACCCGCCCGAGGAGCGCCTGCCGCATGCCATCGACGACGGCTCGCTGATGCTCTCGGAGATCGAGAGGCTGAGGGACGAGCGCGGCTTCTGGCGCGAGGCGACCGAGCACCTGAGCGTCAAGCGCGGCGATGATGCCCCCGACGGGCTGATCGACTACCCCGCCTAGACGCCGTCCGGGGCTTCGGCTAACGTCCCCGTTGCAGGTTCACAGGTAGGAGAAGTACGTCCCGAGGTCGCCGAGAGGCGGCCTTTCGTCGTTCTAGGGGGGCCGCATGAGCACAGCCATCGGCCTCATCCGGCAGGCGAACGGGCAGTCCAACCCGCCGGCCGAGACCCTCGACGCGACGCTGCAGGACTTCCTCGACGCCGCCGCCGACATGGGCGCCAAGCGGGTCGAGGACTACGGGCTCTACGAGCGCTTCTACCTCGGCGACCGAGGCGTCGAGCTCACCGACCGCCTGCGCGAGTTCCTCGAGCAGCACGGCGTCCTCTTCTGCGAGAACTTCTGCGAGCCGATGGTGGACATGGTCGCCGAGCGGCTGACCGTCACCGGCTTCGACGCATCGATCGACGGCGAGACCGGGACCGACCTGTCGCGGGAGGTCTCCTCCTACCTGGCCGACCGCTTCTGGACGCCGAACCGCATGGACGAGGTGCAGGCCACCGTCCACACCCAGGCGCTGGCCAAGGGCGACGCCTTCGGCATCGTCGGCTGGGACGACAAGGCCGCCCGGCCCACCTTCTCCTTCAACCCGCCCGAGCGGGTCAAGGTCGTCTACGCCGACGACGACCCGACCATGCCGCGCTACGCGGTGAAGGTCTGGATGACCGACCAGGTCGGCCCCTCCAACCCGGGCGGCCGCAAGATCGAGCGGATGAACGTCTACTACCCCGACCGCATCGAGCCGTGGTTCAAGCTGCACCGCTCCCACGGCCGCGGCGGCTGGCAGCACTGGGTGGACGAGCCCGCCGAGGGCGGCACCGCCCCCTGGCCGCGCCCCTGGACCGACGCCGCGGGCGCCCCGCTCGGGATCCCGGTGGTTCACTTCCGCAACCGCGCCCGGGGCCGCACCGACGGGCGCTCCGAGCTGGCCGGCGGGGTCATCTCGCAGCAGCTCCTGCTCGACAAGCAGATCGTCGATCTGGCCGCCGTGGGCGACACCCAGGGATGGCCGCAGCGCTGGATCAGCGGGGCGACCGACTCCGGCGGTGCGCTCACCACCAACCCGGGCGACGTCTGGAAGCACCCCTCCGAGAACGCCCGCTTCGGCCAGTTCGACGCGGCGCCGCTGGAGCCGATGATCGCGGCGATCGAGTCCACCGTCTCGCGCATGGCCCGCCGCTCCGGGATGCCGCTGCACCTGCTGACCGGCGGCGACGCCCCCTCGGGCGAGTCGATCCGGGCCTCGGAGGCGCGCCTGGTCAAGCGGGTGCGCGACCGCCAGACCTCCTACGGCAACGGCTGGGAGGACGCCGCCACGATGGCCGTCCGCCTGGCCGCCAAGATGGGCGCCCTGCAGGTCGATCCGGCCGCCCTGTCCCTGTCCACGATCTGGGACGACCCGGAGAGCCGCAATGAGCTGGAGGAGGCGCAGACGGCCGAGGCGTACCAGCGACTGGGCGTCTCCAAGCACACCCTGCTGCTGCGGCTCGGCTTCGACCCCGAGGACGAGATGGACCGTCGGCGTGCGGAGCAGGAGGAGGCCATGTCGGGCGCCCTGGTGGAGCTGCTGAACGGCAACGCCGACCGCACCGAGCCGGACGGCCCGCCGATGCCGATGCGGGACGGTGGCGCGGGATGAGCGACGACCTCCCGGAGCGTGCGAGTGGGAAACTCGGCGAGTCTGCCGGCGAGACCCTGATGCGCGCCCTCGACAACATCGGGCGCCTGGAGAGCGAGAGCCACGGTGCTTCCGTAGAGAGGGTGATCGTCCTCTACTCGGTGAAGCATCCGCCCGATGATGACGACGACCTCACCGGGACGACATACGGCTCCGACTACACGCCGGGGATGGGCGTCCACGAGGTTGTCGGGATGCTCCGGTACTGGGAGCACATCGAGCTGAATGCCTGACCTCATCACCGAGGCCCGGCGCTTCCGGCGCCGGATCCTCGCCGCCGACTCCGAAGCCTCCGCCCGCCTGGTGCGGACCTACGCGGTCGCCTTCCGCCGGATCGAGACCGAGCTGGACAGCCTCACCGGGCGCATCGCGACGCTGCGGATCGACGGCGCCGACGAGGACGCCCTGCGCTCGGCGCTCTACCGCGAGGGGCGCCTGCAGCGGCTGCGGGCGCTGGTCCTGGCCGAGATCACCGACTTCTCCCAGCGGGCCGCCGGCACGATCACCGAGAGCGTGCGGACGGCTCGCGAGCTTGGGGCCGAGGGTGCGATCGGGCTCATCGACGATGCCACCCCACCCGGAATCACCCCCACGGCCCTCTTCGATGCTCGACTGCCCACGGGCGCGGTCGAGGCGGCGGTCGGCGCCTTCCGCTCCGCCGCGATCCGCGGCCTGCTCGCCCCCCTCGGGCAGGCCGCGGCACAGTCTGTGGAGGACGCGATCACCTCGGGGCTGGTGCGCGGGGTCAACCCCCGCAGCGTCGCCCGCGAGGTGCGCGACTCCCTCGGGGGGAACCTGCAGCGCGCCCTGACGATCAGCCGGACCGAGATGCTGCGGGCGCACCGCGAGGGCTCGATCGCCGAGTACCGGGCCAACCAGCGGGTGCTGGAGGGCTGGGTCTGGGTGTCGGGCCTCGGCGCGCGCACCTGCGCCTCCTGCTTCGCCCAGCATGGATCGGTCCATCCGATCGACGAGCCGATGGCGACCCACCCGCGCTGCCGCTGCGTGGCGGTCCCCAAGACGCGCCCATGGGCCGACCTCGGCGTTCCCGGGATGAGCGAGCCCGCCCCCATCCGTCCCGGCGCCGAGCTGTTCCGCCAACTGGACGCCGACACCCAGCGGCGCGTCCTCGGCTCGGACGCCGCCCTGCGGGCCGTCCGCGGCGGGCGGGTCACCCTGCACGACTTCGTCCACCGCGACCACAGCGGCCTCTGGGGGCCGTCCAGCCGCCAGGCGGGGTTGCGGGAGGCGAGAGAGAACGCGGCCGCACGTCGCGCCGCATGACGTTGGCGAGTAGCTCAGTCGGTAGAGCGCTCGGCTGTTAACCGAGTGGTCGCAGGTTCGACCCCTGCCTCGCCAGTGGGATCCGGCCGAGGGGGCATGGCACTAACCCAGCCCGATAAGGACGGACAGGATTCGTCGCCAGTAGGGGTGCACACCGACCGCGGCTAATAGGCGGATCCCAAGACGGCCCGAAGGGGCGGTGACTAGGGCGCCGACTGATCATCGGCATCGAGGGAGCACGTACCGCCATCCCAAGCGGCTCCCTCACATCGACGCGCGGTGGAGCAGTAGCAGCTCGCCTGCCTCATAAGCAGGAGGTCCCGGGTGCAAGTCCCGGCCGCGCAATGCACGACCCCTCCGTGCCAGGAGGACCCAGGGGCGCCCAGGTGGCGCCCTTCTCGTTCCACAACGAAAGGACGCAGCCGAGATGGCTGACGAGCCCACCACGGCCGGTGGCGAGACGCCCCCCGCCGATCCGCCGGCCCCCGCGCCGGACCCCGCACCGCCCGCCCCGCCGAGCGACGACGAGCCGTTCGACAAGGACCGGGCGATGGCGCTGATCGCCAAGCTGCGCGACGAGGCCAAGGAGGCCAAGGCGCAGGCCAAGGACGTCAAGTCCCTGCGCGAGCAGCTCGAGGCGATCGAGCGCGAGAAGCTCACCGAGGCCGAGCGCATCGCCAAGGAGCGCGAGGAGGCCATCGAGAAGGCCACCCGCCTCGAGCAGACCAACCGTGAGAACGCGGTCAAGCTGGCCGTCTTCCAGGTGCAGCAGGACAAGGGCATCGCCGACGCCGAGCTGGCGCTGGCGGCGCTCGACCGCAGCAAGATCGAGTTCGGGGACGACGGCGCGCCGACCAACATCGGCGAGCTGCTGGACGACCTGCTGGAGCGCAAGCCGCTCCTGCGCGCCCAGCCGCCCAAGCCGACGATCCCCTCCACCGACGGCGGCGCCGGCGGGACGACCCCGCCCGACCTGACCGCCGACGAGCTCGAGGCCGCCGCCGCAACCGGCATGAGCCCCGAGCGCTACGCCGCCATCAAGGCGCGCCTCGGCGGGCGCTCGACGGTGTCCATCGCGGACCTGTCCGAGGCGCTCGCGAAGAAGGGGTAGGACCGCTCCCGCCGGGAGCGCCACCCCCCGTACATAGGAGACAACCAACATGGCGGGATTCCGTTTCGCCTACCGGCTGTCGGGTGGCGCCCCCACCATCCAGAAGCTCCTCTTCAAGGACACCGAGACCCTCACCCGAGGCGACATGGTGAACCTGGAGTCGGGCGAGGTGGACCTGCTCGCCGCTGCCGACACGGCCGGCCTGGGCGCGGTCCAGGAGACCAAGGCCGGGACCGACTCGACGACCTACATCGAGGTCATCACCGACGCCGACGCCGTCTACGAGGTGGACGACGCCAACGCCCGTCTCAAGGGCGCGACGCTCGACATCTCGGGTGCCACGGGCGCCCAGACGGTGACGACCAGCTCGCAGAAGAACTTCGTGGTGCAGGCGCCGTCCTCGGCGACCGAGCCCACCCTCGTCCGGTTCAACGTCGGCAAGCACGTCGACAACGTCGCCCTGTAAGGGAGGTGAGCTAGATGCCTGTCACCAGCAGCAACTGGGCGGAGCTTCTCACCCCCCAGACCACCGACGCCTTCATCGCGGGCTTCACCAGCGATGGCCGCCGCGGGTCGCTGATCCCCGAGATCTACGCGATGCCCAACTCCGAGCGCTCCTTCGAGGAGCACATCGGCGCCGGCGTCCTCGGCTCCAACTGGGAGTTCGAGGCCACGGGCCGGGTCGTCTACGACGCCCCGAACAAGGGCTACTCCAAGCGGTGGACGCACATCGAGTACGCCAAGGGCTTCATCGTCCAGCGGAAGATGGTTGACGACAACCTCTTCCCGCAGATCATCGACATGGCGACGAACCTCGGCGACTCGGCCTTCCGCAACCGCGAGAAGTCGGCTGCCCAGACGTTCATCAACGCCTTCTCGTCCGTCACGGACCAGACGACGCTGGACGACTACGGGTTCCCGATCGGCGGGCCGGACTCGGTCGCGCTCTGCTCGACCGCCCACCCCTACTCGCCCTCGGACTCCTCGACGCAGACCAACGAGGGCACGCTGTCCCTCAGCGCCGACAACCTCAGCACCACGCGCCAGCTTCACATGGCGCTCACCGACGACCGGGGCGACATCCTCAACGTGATGCCGGACCTGATCCTGGTGCCGCCGGAGCTGGAGGACACGGCGATCAAGGCCGGCGCCAGCCCGCAGGAGCCGGACACGGCCAACAACGCGGTGAACCCGCAGCAGGGCCGCTTCCGCTACCTGGTCTGGCACTACCTGACCGACGCCAACGCCTGGTTCTCGATCGACTCGGCCCGGATGCGGCGCGACCTCATCTGGTACGAGCGCATCCCGCTCGAGTTCGGCCGGGAGGAGGACTTCGACACGTTCGAGGCCAAGTTCCGGGCCTACATGCGGTACTCGCGCGGCTGGCGCGACTGGCGCTTCGTGTACGGCCAGAACCCGAGCTAGGAGGGCGTGATGGGCACCATCACCTCCTTCCCGAACGGGATCAGCTCGGAGGGCTTCCGCTTCCGGGCGGGGACCTACGTCAACTCGGGCACGACCGCCGGCACGGTGGACACGGGCCTGGGGACCTGCAACTACGTCGTCGCCTCGCTGGCGGCGGCCGGGACCGGCCAGGCGATGGTCGCGGCGACCCCCTCGGGGGCCAACGCCGTGTTCGCCGTCTACGCCGCCTCGGGCAGTGCCGCCACGGTCGGCGGCGGGACGATCCACTGGATCGCGGCGGGTTCCTGATGGGAGAGGCGGCCCGCGCGGCAGAGTACGAGAAGCGCTACCCCGGCGCGATCGACGACGAGTCCCAGCGGGCCGAGCGGATGGAGCGCCTGGCGTTCACCGAAGAGCGTCAGGCGCTCCGCCGCACCACACGTTCACGCGGGATCGTCGTGCCCGCCCTGCCCTGGAGGGATGACCGATGACCATCGGCATCGAGACCATCGTCATCACGGCCGGCACATCGGTCGCCAACGCTCAGGGCACGGCGGTCTCGACGCGCCCGGTGATCGGCGAGGTCGTGCAGGTCCGCAACCCGGGCACCGCGCTCGGGGGCACCTGCGACTACACGCTCACCCGGCTCTCGGACGGCGGGACCGTCTGGGCCGGCGCCAACGTCGGCGGGCCGTTCGAGTTCAACCCGGTCCTGCCGACCCACCTCAACAGCGGGACGACGCTGTCGGGCACCGCGAGCGTGCCGGGCGTGCCCTGCAACTCGCACCTGCAGCTCGTGATCGGATCGGCCGCCGCCTCGGCGGCCGGGACGCTGCACGTCTACTACCGCTACTAGCGATGACCTTCACCTACGACAGCACCGACCTGACGACGGCGCTGGCGAAGGTCCGCATGGAGATCGGCGACACCGACTCCGCCTCGGCGCTGTTCACCGACGAGGAGATCCAGGTCAAGCTCGACGCGCGGTCGGACAACGTGCTGCTGGCCGCGGCCGATCTCTGCGACGCGCTTGCGGCCCGCTACGCGCGCAAGCCCAAGTTCACGACCGACAACCAGTCCTTCGACTTCACCGCCGCCATCGCCAACTACCGGCAGATGGCGGCCACGTTCCGTGCCCGGGCGACCGGCGGGATCATCAGCGTCGGCACCAAGCGCATCGACGGCTTCTCCCAGGACATCGAGTCCCGGGACGTCCTGACCACGGACACCAACCCGCGGCGCCGCTACTACGGCGAGCGGGACGCTCCCTACTAGGCGCACCGCAGCACCTGCTGGGCACGGCTAGGCAACGCGAGCCGAACGGGGTGGCCCCGACCCCTGCCGTGCCCTCCTTCGGGGTCTGACCTGGGGAGGTCACGATGGGTGGAGAGCCCACCGGCATCCCGGACATCCGGGCTGCCCTCGATCAGGCGGAGGCCGCACTGCGCGACCTGGCGCCGGTCGTCCGTTCGTACTTCAACGCCCTGCTGGTCGAGGGCTTCACCGAGGACCAGGCGCTGCAGATCGTCATCGGCTGGCAGACCACCATGCTCGCCTGCGGCGGTCGCTGATGCGGATCCTCTGGCACAGCAACTCCCCGTGGGCATCGACCGGCTACGGCGTGCAGACGGCGCTGTTCATGCCGCGCATCGCCGAGCGGCTCGGTATCCCGGTCGCGCACTCCTCGCTGTTCGGCCTGGAGGGCGGCAACCTGGTCTGGAACGGGATCCACTGCTACCCGAAGGGCTTCGACCAGGTCGGCCACGACTCGGCGCCGGCGCACGCCCAGAACTTCGGCGCCGAGGTGATCCTTACCCTGTTCGACGCCTGGTGCCTCAACCCGCAGGCCCTGCAGAGCCGCGGCGCCCGCTGGGTGCCCTGGTTCCCGGTGGACTCTGACCCGATCCCGGCGGCGGTCCTGCGCCAGGTGCAGCAGGCCTGGCAGCCGGTCGTGTTCTCGCGCTTCGGGCAGGCCAAGGCGGCCGAGGCCGACCTGGACGTGCGCTACGTCCCGCACGGGGTGGTCACCTCGATCTACCGGGCGCAGGACAAGGCGGCCGAGCGCGCCCGGCGGGGGCTTCCGCAGGACGCCTTCGTCGTCGGCATCGTGGCCGCCAACAAGGGCATCCCCGCCCGCAAGTCCTGGCCGGAGATGCTCGAGGCCTTCGCCCGCCTCTGGCGCCGTCACGACGACGCGGTCCTGTACCTGCACACCTTCGTCGGCCAGGAGATGGCCGGGGTCAACATCCGCGAGTTCTGCGAGCACCTGGGGCTACCGGACCACGCGGTGCGGGTGATCGACCAGTACCAGAACCTGCTCGGCTTCACGCCGGAGTGGATGGCGGGGACCTACGCGGCCTTCGACGTCCTGATGAACGTGGCGATGGGCGAGGGCTTCGGCGTCCCGCTGATGGAGGCCCAGGCCTGCGGCACGCCGGTCATCACCGGGGCGTGGACGGCCCAGGAGGAGCTGTGCATCGACGGCTGGACGGTCGCCCGCGAGGACGCCGAGCCCTGGTGGACCCCGCAGGCCGCCTACCAGTTCAAGCCGCGCGTGGCGGCCATCGAGGACCGCCTGCAGGCCGCCTACGACGAGTGGTCGGTCGGCAGGTTCACCTCCGAGCGCTCCGAGCGGCTGGCCGCCACGGTGGCCGCCCAGTACGACGCCGACCTGGTCACCGACACCTACTGGAAGCCGGTCCTGGCCGAGATGGCCGAGCGCATCGAGGCCGAGAAGGGCGGCGACCTGCCCGCCCCGGAGATCGAGGTGGCGGCGTGAGTGCCTCAATCGCCAAGATCGTCAGCGACGGGACGCCGAACGGGACCAAGGTCTACCTCGCCGACGGACGGGAGCTCGAGGGCGTCGTCCGGGCCGAGTGGTCGATCGAGGTCGGCCGCCCCGCCGAGTTGCGGATAGAACTCGAGGGCGCGTTCCTGCTCGAGGGCGCGGCGCTCGGCTTGTCCGTCGAGGCGCTCCGATGATCGGCGTCGTCATCCCCACCCTTCCGGGTCGCGAGGCGCTCTACGAGCGCACGGTGGCCGCCTACAAGGAGACGGCGGACGTCGCGATCATCACCGTCCGCAACCGGCCGACGATCGGCCAGGCCTGGAACGACGGGGCGGCGGTCGTGGTCGATGCCCCGGAGATCCTCTACCTGCACCTGTCCGCCGACGACGTCCTGCCCCAGCCCGGGTGGGCCGAGGCGGCGGTGTTCGCCGTCCACCGCAACGTCTACCCCTCCCCCCGGATCCTGAACGCCGACGGGTCGCTGCACTCCTGCGGCACGATGGGCGGGGGGATGCTGCTCCCCGAGTGCGCCGACTGGACGGTCTGCGGCACCTCACCCTTCCCCTTCATGGAGGCCGCGGCCTGGCGCAAGATCGGCCCGACGCTGCCGATCGGCTACTACGCCGACGACTTCCTGGCATGGAAGGCGCGGCAGGCCGGCTACTCGCCCCAGGTGGTGCGCGACTTCTGCCTGGTGCATCTCGAGGGCACGGTCGGGCGCCAGCGCAGCGTCAACCGCTCGATGCAGGACCGGATGGCCTACCTGGCCGCCGTCGGCGTCGAGTCCCCCGCCCCTGCGGAGGTGGTCGCATGAAGATCCTGGTCACCGGGGGACTCGGGCTGATCGGCTCCGAGGTCGCCGAGCGGGCGGCCGCCCAGGGCCACGAGGTCTGGGCCTGCGACGACCGCCGCGCCGCCGTCACCGACTGCCTGGACGGGGTCGCGCTCTACGGCTGCGCGATCGAGGAGCTGCCGCCGGTCATCGGCTTCGACGTGATCGTCCACTGCGCCGCGCCGGTGGGGCCGCTCGGGATCATCGGCAAGGACGTCCTGGCGGACATGATCTCCTCGACCGACGCGGCGATCGACCTGGCCCGGCGGGCCGACGCCGCCCTGGTGGCCCTGTCGTCCTCGGAGGTCTACGGCACCACCTCCCCGCAGGGCTGCCTGGTCGTCCCTGACGAGTGGAGCTACCGCACCGAGTACGGGGTCGGCAAGATCGTCACCGAGCAGATGGCCCGTCGCCACCACGCCGCGACCGGCCTGCCGACGGCGATCGTCCGGCCCTGGAACGTCACCGGGTCGCGGCAGGCGGGCTCCAAGGGGTTCGTCTTCCCGCGCATGGCCGCCCAGGCCGCCGCCGGCGAGGCGATCACGGTCTACCGCCCCGGCGGCCAGCGGCGCGCCTTCATGGACGTGCGCGACTTCGCGACGCTGCTGCTCGAGCGCATCGACGACCTCGGCGGGGACGGCTGGGACGCGACCCCGATGGACGCCGCCAGCCCGCAGAACGCCGTCTCGATGATCGACCTGGCGATGATGTTCGGACCGGGCCTGGAGGTCATCGACCCGGTCGCCGAGCACGGCCCCGACTTCCGCGAGGCCGCGGCCGGGACCAAGCTGCCTCCGCCCGAGGTCGCGATGCGCGGATGGACCTCGCTCGAGGCGATGGTCGAGCGGGCCAAGCACGCGCTCACCGACGAACCGCTGGCGGCGGCGTGAGATGCTGACCTCGGCCGAGCTCGCGCTGATGAAGGCGGACCTCGCCACGACCTGGCCGGACTCGATCGTCGTCCAGCGCCAGACCTTCGCCTCGGACTCCCAGGGCGGCTCGACCTCGACCTGGGCGGCCAACGGCACCTACTCGGGCCGGGTCGCCTACGTCACCGCCCGGGTGGGCGAGGAGTACGCCGCCGCCGGCCGGGCGCAGGCTGAGTCGTCGTGGATCGTCACCCTGCCGGGCACCGCCTCGGTCCTCGACACCGACCGCCTGGTCTACTCGGGCGGGACCTTCAACGTCACCCACGTCCGCACGCCGACCACCTGGCAGATGACCACCCGCGTCGAGTGCGTGGAGCTGGAGTGACCTTCGTCGTCACCCGCAACCGCTTCCCCGCGGCGATGGCCGCCCTGCAGGCCAAGACCGCCGACGCCGTCGCCAAGGTCGCCGCCGACGTGAAGGCCGACGCCGTCCAGCGGGCACCGATCGACACCGGGTTCCTGCGCTCCACCGGCTACGCCCGGCAGTCGTCGATGTTCGTCTGGCGGGTCGGCTTCTCGGCGGGCTACGCGCTCTACGTCGAGCTGGGGACCTCGAGGATGCGGGCGCAGCCGTACCTGATCCCGGCCTGGAACGCCGGCCGCTACCAGTTGATGCAGGCCCTGCGACGGATCGGGGTGTTCGGATGAGCAACGCCGTCGCCACCGCCCTCTACGGCACCCTCGTCGCCGACTCGACCCTGACGACGCTGCTCGGCGGGTCGCGGGTCTACCAGGACATGGCACCGCAGGGCAGCGACTACCCCTTCGTGGTCTTCGGCCTCATCACCGCGCCCGACGCCTACACCTTCGGCGGCCGCGCCTGGACCGACGGGATGTGGCAGATCCGCGCCTACGACGCCTCGGCATCCTCGGCGCTGGCGGGCTCGGTCATGGACCGCGTCGATGCGCTGCTGACCGACCAGACGCTCACGGTCGGCGGCACCGCGGCGCTGGTCGTGCGGCGCACCGAGAGTCTGCCGAACCTGCCCGAGGTCAACGAGGCCGGGCAGCCGATCCGCTCGGCGGGCGCCCGCTTCCAGATCGGCGTCGGCGCCTAGCAGCGCCCGGGGCCTCGGCCCCGCCCAGCAGTAGCACCACGACCCCCCAGGGAGGGCCAATGGCCGCTGTCCACGGGAAGGCCGCGACCCTCTACATGGGCTCGCTGCCGCTCACCGACTACTTCCGCGCCGTCCAGACCGCCGCGACGGTGGACACGGCGGAGTCCTCGACCTTCGGGCAGGACGACAAGACCTACGTCGCGGGGCTCGGGGACGCCACGCTCTCGGGCGAGGGCATCTACGACACCTCCGGCGTCGGCGCCGAGCGCGACCTGCACGAGGCGCTCGGCTCGGCCACCAAGCAGGTCTTCTCGGTCTACCACGGCGGCGACTCGTTCGGGTCGCCCGGCGTCGGCATGAGCGCCGACACGACCTCGATGGAGACCACCGCCGACCTCGGCGACATCGTGATGATCTCCGCCGAGGCGCAGAGCAGCACCGGCTACGAGAACCTCGTCAGCCTCCACGCCTTCTCCACCGTCACCGCCAGCGGCACCTCGTCCTCATACGACGGGACCGCCGGGACGGGCGCCGGCGCCGCCGGCTACCTGCACGTCGCCGAGCTGTCGGGCTCGGTCGCCTTCCGCATCGAGCACTCCTCCGACGAGGTGACCTGGGGGACGCTCATCAACTTCGGGACGATCACGGGCGCCCTCGGGACGCGCGTGGCCGCCACCGGAACGGTCGAGCAGTACCTGCGGCTCGTCCACACCGCAACCTCGGGCACCGCAGCCTACGTGTGCGGCCTCGCCCGCAAGCGCTGACCAAGGAGGCCCACAGTGCCCACCGCCACGCACGGTAAGTCCGCCGAGATCTACATCACCGACTCAGGCGGCACCTCGCGCAACTTCACCAGCTACGTCCACAACGCCACGCTGCCGCGCTCGGTGGACACCGCCGAGTCGAGCACCTTCGGCGACGACGACAAGACCTACGTCGCCGGGCTGCGCGACGCGACGCTCTCCCTGGAGGGCCGGGTCCACGACATCACCGTGGACGGCTACCTCACCGGCCTGCTCGGCGGCACGCCGCGGGCCTGGAAGTTCTTCCCCGAGGGCAGCGTGACGGGGAACGTCTACTTCGAGGGCAGCGCGATCCTGACCAGCTACGAGCCGAACGCCGACCTGGGCGACGTGGTCGGCTTCTCGGCCGAGTTCCAGGTGTCCGGGGCGATCACCCGCGGCACCGTCTAGTCCACCCTCAACGATCGGGGCTGATCGAACATGGGGCAGAACACCAAGGGCATCATCTCGCTCGACCAGCTCCTCGCCGCGGACGACCTGGGCGAGGAGCTGGTGGACGTCCCCGAGTGGGGCGGCCAGGTCAAGATCCGCGGGCTGTCGGTCAAGGCGATCAACCACGCCAACCGACGGGCCACCGTGGCGGGCGAGCTCGACCCGGAGAAGATCACCGTCGAGGTGCTGCTCGCCGGGATCGTCGAGCCGGAGCTGACGCCGGAGCACGCCGGGCAGCTCGCCGGCAAGGCGCTCGCTCCGGTCAACCGGATCGTCAACGCGATCTACCGCCTGTCGGGCATCGACTCCGACACGGTCGAGGGGCTCGAGTCCCGATTTCGCGAGGGAGCCGCGTAGGGCCTTCGTCTTCCGCCTGGCCCGCGACCTCGGGATGGACGTCCGCGAGGTCGAGCGCTGGCCGGCGGGGCTCTTCGAGGAGTGGGCGGCGTTCTACTCCTTCGAGGGCAAGATGCGCGCCAAGGCCGAGGCGGCCGCGCGCCGTGAAGCCAAGCAGAGGCGGTGAGGGATGAGCACACTGCTTGCCGCCGGCCACGTCCTGATCGGCGCCCGGGTCGGCCCGGCGCTGGCCGGGATGGCCAAGGTCAACTCGACCTTCGCCGCCACCGCCACCAGGGCGGGTCGCACCGGCAAGCTGCTCACCAAGGGGCTCACCGCCCCGATCGCGATCGGCTTCGGCTACGCGATCAAACAGGCCGCCGACTTCGAGTCGGCCCTGAACAACATGCAGGCGGTCTCGGGCGCCACCGCGGCGACCATGAAGCAGGTCTCCAAGACCGCCAAGCAGCTCGGCGCCGACACCGAGCTGCCCGGCACGTCGGCCAAGGACGCCGCCGACGCCATGACCGAGCTGGCCAAGGGCGGGCTGACGGCCAAGGAGGCGATGGAGGCCGCCCGCGGGACGCTCCTGCTGTCGGCCGCGGCCGGGATCGACAACGCCCGCGCCGCCGAGATCCAGGCCGACGCCCTCAACGGCTTCGCCCTGGGGGCCAAGGACGCCGGACGGGTGGCCGACCTGCTAGCCGCCGCCGCCAACGCCTCCACGGCCGAGATCGACGACATGTCGATGTCGCTGTCCCAGTCGGCGGCGGTCGCCCACCAGGCGGGCATCCCGATCGAGGACACCGTCACCGCCCTGTCGCGGCTGGCCAACGCCGGCATCAAGTCGAGCGACGCCGGGACCTCGCTCAAGACGATGCTGCTGCGCCTGATGGCGCCGATGGGCGCGGGCAAAAAGGCGGTCGAGAAGCTCAACCTCGAGCTGCGCGACCAGCACGGGGCGCTGAAGTCCCTCCCGGCGCTCGCCGACGAGTTCCAGGCCAAGACGCAGGGCATGACCAAGGCCCAGCGCGACGCGGCCTTCGCGGCGATCTTCGGCACCGACGCCATCCGGGCCGCCAACATCCTCCTCGGCGAGGGCTCGGCGGCGCACGAGAAGATGAAGCGCAAGGTCACCGAGCAGGGGGCCGCACAGGAGCTGGCCGCGGCCAAGATGAAGGGCTTCAACGGGTCGCTGGAGGCGTTCAAGTCCTCGGCCGAGACGGCGGCGATCACGATCGGGACGATCCTGCTGCCCTACGCCACCAAGCTGGCGAACGGGCTGACGGGTCTGGTCTCCGGCTTCGAGACGCTGCCGTCGGGCGTGCAGAAGGGCGTGGTCGCCCTCCTGGCCGTGGCCGCCGTGGTCGGTCCGCTGATCCTGCTGGCGGCCAAGCTGACGATCGCGCTCAAGACGCTCGGCCCGGTGTTCGCCGCCTCGACCGGGCCGGTGGGCCTCTTCGCCGCCGCGGTGGGTCTGGCGATCGGCGGCATCTTCGCCCTCAACGCCGCCTTCGGCAGCGGCACATCGCAGCTCCAGCGCTACCGCGAGGCGATGGACGCCGCCAAGGGCGCCCTCGACCGACTCAAGAACGCGGCGCTGGGGGTCGAGCAGGCCGACCTCGCCCACAAGCAGGCGGTGCTTGAGGTCAAGGCCGCCCAGCAGGGGCTGCGCCAGGTGCAGGCCCAGGTCAACTCGGGCCAGCTCAAGGGGCGCGACGCCGCCCTGGCGCTGGAGCAGGCGCAGCTTCGGGTCAAGCAGGCGCAGCTCAACGTGCGCCAGTCCTCCCAGCAGGTCACCCAGGCCACCCGCCAGGAGGCCGCCGAGCGCCGGGCCTCGGTCCAGGAGCTGCTCAAGGCGGTCAAGGCGGGAGAGGCGCGCGTCGCGGCCGCCAAGAAGGAGGTGGCGCTCTCCAACAGCTCGGCCGCCGCCGTCGCCAAGCTGCGGACCGCAGAGCGCGACCTCGCGGCCGCCAAGGCGGCGCTCGCCAAGAACAGCGACGTGCTCAACAGTCGCCTGCAGGCCGGCGCTCGGCAGATCCCCAACTTCGCCTCAGCGCTGACGCGGGCGCGGGCCAAGGTGGGCGCGGCCAGCCAGTCGGTCACCAACCTGACCGCCAAGCTGACCAGCTTCGCCTCAAGCGCCGCCCCCGCCGCCTCATCGCAGGCGTATGCGGTCGGGTCGGCGATGGGCGACGGCCTGGTGATGGGCATCGTCTCGCGCACGGGCGCCGTGGTCGCCGCCGCCGCGCGTCTGGCAGCACTCGCCGCCTCGGCGATGGCCGCCGCCGCGCAGGTTCGCTCGCCATCGCGGCTGACCATGAAGATCGGCGAGGACATCGCCAAGGGCCTCGAGGTCGGCATCAAGAACCGCGTGGCCGGCATGAAGCGCTCGGTGATGCGGGCGGTGCGCGAGGCGCTGGTCTCGGCACGCTCATCGGCGATGTCGATGGCCTCCGGGATCGCCTCATCGGTCAGTTCGGCGATCGACGAGATGACCGGACGGCGCACGGCGGCGCTCGGCAACAGTCCCGAGGCCCAGCGCATCAGGGCCATCGAGGCACAGCAGCGCCAGACGCAGGCCGCCCGCGAGCGCGCCGACCTGCAGGCCGCCATCGCCGAGGCCGAGACCTACGACGAGCGCCAGCGGGCGATCGAGGACTTCAACTCCTGGCAGCTCGACCAGGAGCGCCAGGCCCTGCAGGACCAGCTCGACGCCAAGGAGGCCGCCTACCAGCAGGAGGCCGACGCCCGCAAGACGGCGGTCGAGCGCGGCCTCAACGACATCGTCGACGGTCTCAACCGGGGCGTGATCTCGCAGAAGGACGCGATCAACCAGATCAACGCGCTGCTGGCGGCCAACGCTCCGGAGATGGCGAACCTCGGCGACCTGATGGGCACCAGCTTCGCCAACGGGTTCAGCGACGCGCTCTCCGACCTGTTCAAGCAGATCGGCGCGATCGCCGCGGTGGGCGATGTCGGCGCGGGCTTCGGCTCGGAGATCACCCGCCCCTTCTCGGTGGCGATGAACCAGTGGCAGAACCGGCGCCGGACGCTGGTCAAGCAGCTCCAGGACGCCAAGGAGAAGGCGCGCGGCAAGGACAGCCCCGGCGGGACCAGCATTACCTCAACCGAGGCCGCCCTCATCAAGTCGCGCCAGAAGACGCTCGACGCATGGGATGCGGCCCGGCCGCAGCCGGCGGCGATGGGCGGGATCATCCGCGGCCCTGGCCGCTCTGACTCGGTGCCGCTGCTGGCCGCCCCCGGCGAGGGCGTCCTCGACCACCGCAACATGGACCGGCTGATGGACATGGCCCACGGCTCGGCCGGTGGCGGTCGGGGGGGCGACGTCTACATCAACGTCCAGGTGCAGGGCTCGTTGATCGGCACCGGCGGCAAGCGCGA
>Ga0208005_1000196_pt1 | contig 26190 bp, 36 predicted proteins | sample DEB19_08_DNA_3_FD_184530 | JGI IMG/M metagenome (GOLD analysis project Ga0208005, IMG submission 184530) | Aqueous microbial communities from the Delaware River and Bay under freshwater to marine salinity gradient to study organic matter... | ecosystem: Environmental > Aquatic > Marine > Coastal... | reverse complement strand
CGGCAAGTGTTCCGCCGACACCATAGCCGATCACCTTGCCACGTCCTGGCTTTCGCTCTACAACGCTGGATGCCCTTACCTGGGAGTCAATAAGGTCTGCAAGATCCCGTTCAGCCTGGCTAGTCTCAACCCTCTGGTTCCTGTTGTTTAGGAGCAGGTCATCGATCACCCGCCTGACAGGCTCAGGGTATCCAAGTCGCAACCTAACGATGTCGTCTGAGTTCCTCCATTCATCCCCGGAAACAAAACGCCCCATCTCAAACGGTCCGATAGGGTCTCTCTGCTTGTTATTTGCTTCATTGGCAAGATCAATAACACCATCGTCGTCTAAAGAAATTGGCTTGATCTTAGGTGCAATGTCCTCTGATACGTCAACGCCCATATCCCGAAGCAGATCCATCATTGGTCCAAGGAAGTTAGCACGTAGCTGGTAGTCAAAAATTATTTCTAGTAGCCGTGACGAGGAACTTGAGTCAACGCTTTGAGACCCGGCCTTAACCAGTGTCCTGCTTCCATTTCGAACTGCTGGTGTCTTAGAAACGATCTTGTAAGGTACGATTCCAGATCCAATCTCACTGCCGGCTACTCCCTCAACAAGCTCAGGTGACCGAACTACATCTACAACCTGGGACAGCCCAAGATCGTCAATCATGCGCTGAGCCTCGTCTGCTGTCATAGTCTGTGTTCCAGTAATTTTCTGTGTCTTAAGCTCTCCCTTTGAGTTAATATCTGTAAGATCCGGCGCATATGATCCACGCAGCTTGTTCTCATCGCCTTCTCTTGTGGATAGGTCAGCTGCAGGGTATAGCCAAATCTTCTGTGTTCTTGGCTGCCATACTGCGGTGATCTTTCCGTTGTTCTCTCGGAGAATTGCCTTAAGCCAGTTGAAAGATTCACTATTAGCAATCTTGTCGATCTCATCAGGGTTTGCACCCTCTAGGTCCCCAATAACAGTCTCTTCTGCGCCAGGGTCGGAGATGCTGTTCAGGTAGTCGACAAGATTTGCCATTGGGTCAATAATCTCGCCAGTTTTCTGGTCAGTAAATGTTTCCGGGAACATCTGCTCTAGGTTCATCTCGATAGCATGCCCTGCGTTAAGCATCATAGTCAATCCGTACTTGAAGTGCGTTGAGTCCCTGTTTGTGTTGATCTTAGTGATAGGGCTGTTCCTGTCAACTGCATAGTGGGTTGAGATTATAGACCATGCAACCATAAGCTTGTTAGCAACCATCTTTGCGTTAACTTTACCATCAACAGTTGATGAGTCTACGATTGCCTGCAGAGCCCTCTTGAATGAGCTGCCTTGAGCCTCACCTTCTAGTGATGAAGTTCCTACAACAAACTTCTTTGAGATCTTCTGCTTGCCTTCAAACTCGGACTTAAACTTTGCACGCTGGTTGCGCAGGCCTTTGATCCTGGCCGGGAACCCGTCAACTATTCTTGACACAGTATCAATCTGCCCCTCGATTGACATCTTTGTCTCGTTGTAGCGGTCTGCCTTTGGATTAAGATCTGCAAGTTGCTTGCGGAGTTCGACAAGCTTTTCCCTTGCCCTTGCAAGAGATGTGTTCTCCTCAACCACGCGTGCATCAATCTTTGCCATCTCCTGATTGTAGTTAGCTTCTGACACAGCCTCGTACGGAGCTGCCGGAATAGCTGGGCGTGTCTCTATATCGGAGAAGTAAGAGAGAGGAATAAGTTCTGCCTCTTGAGCAGCAGTCTTCTGTTCTGGCTGCCGGTACTCAGGATCTTCTTCTGCACCTTCTACCTGCTCACCAACCATTCCCATTCCAATGGTTGGTCGCTCGCCCGTCTTCGCAACGGACCCAATCTGTGTCCCAACATACTCGCGGTACAGGTTGATGATTGGGTCTCCCTTTTGTAGCCCAATCTGCTTTGGCTCAAGGAACAGAGATGGATCAAGCCAGGAGCGATCTGAGTCGACTTCCTTCCTGGACCCAAGGATCTTAACAAACTCTGGCCACATGTCTTCCGCAAGCGCATCAGACCCAAGCAGGCTTTCCACCTTGCGAGCGAACCCTGTCATCAGTGCTGCGCTACGAAGGTTGGGTTCGTATGAGAGCTCTACTACCCGCCGGAACTCATTCGCTAGTTCAGACAGGATTGCTGCGTCTCGGTTCTTTGCAACACCGTCTTCGCGCTGATTCCACCAAGTTGCACGTGCCGCGTGGTATCGGAAAACAAACCCTAGATTCCTAATGATCCTATTTACAATCTGCTGGTCTTGGGCTGCAAGGTCTGGCACTCCGCTTGGAGCGAATATACGACCGCCCTCTGTGCGTGCCTGCCCCACCTTGGGCTCAGTGTACACAAGCTTCTGCCTGTAGTTGTTTGACATATCCGCAAGAGGTCCGTCCTCAAGAACGTCGTTCTGCAAATCAAAATCATACTCTTGTACTGACATTCTTTCAATTGAAGGTCGCATGCCAAGGGCCTCTGTCAACCTCTTGAAGACATCTGACTGCTTGTACTGACCAGCGGATTCAGATGACCTCTTGAACTCTTCTTCGAACCTTCCAAGGAGTTCAACCTCATCGTCTGAAAGAGGCCTATCCACGCCACGTGCTTGAGCGTCTTCCACCTCTCGAATGATTCTGTATGCTTTGTCCAAGTTAACAGTTTGTTCTGACGCAGGGTAATCCATAGTCTCGAAGTCTGCAAATGGATCAGAAATCCTAATGCCATCGATCATCTCCCTGGGGTCTGGGTACTTGCCTTTCTCGTCTGGCAATACCAGAACAGGGCTTCCACTGCTCGACACGTATGAAGGCGAAAGGCGCTCGTTGGTTGCGCCGGTTGCAGCAAGCGTGTTAGCCGTGTTAAACTCTTCGTCAATGAACACGCCACGGGAGAGAATGTCTACGATCTCCCTAGTCTTTGTCGCGTCTAGGCCAGCTGCCTCTAGTTCGGTCGCAAGCGCTGTGAGCCTGCGAACATAGCCATCTGCAACGACAGCAGGAACGAATCCTCCTTGAACAAACCGTACTCCCTCTGGATGGCGGATTGGGATCGTATGTCGAACTGACTGGAATACAACTGGATCGATCTTGATGAATGTTTGTGCATCTCCCTCGAAGATAACACCGCGTGCAGTTTTCCCCTTCCCGCGACCGGTAATCTCTTCGACCTTAGAGTAAGTCTTCATGATTCGCTCTAGCTGCTGGTCTACAGGGTCTCCAACGTTGACAGTTACGTAGGTAAACCCTGGGCCGCCATCAAGCGAGATTCTCCTACCGCCGGCTTCGAATGACTGCAGCTTTACGCCGCCAGCCCCAGCCGGGATTTCCCATACCCTGATGTTGCCTAGATTGACAATGTCGTTAATAAACTTTTCCTTGATAAGTTTGCCAACAGAAGCGTGGTTCCTGGTGTAAGGGATATACTCCTGAAGGTCGATTCCTCCCCCTCGGTTTACCATCTTCTTCCGGACAACTGGGTCATGAATCCCCATCTTGTGCAGGTAGTATTCTGCAAACGCCATGCGGATTCTCTTCTGGATTCTGGAATCTGTTGATGTGTCAAGCCCGCTAGTGTCCGGCTCAACGATAAAGCCGATCAGCGCACGCGTTGTGTTTCCAGCGCCCTTCTCGTTTAGGAACGGGCCGCCGTCGTACCCCTCTTGGATATCGACACCAGCCTGGTCAACTACGATCCATTCCGGAGGAATGATACCAGTACGATCTACTGCGTACTTGCGGTATCCGCGCTTAGACCCGTTGCCGTAATCCATTACGTCGTTAACGGTAATCTTCTGGCCGGTGTCGGGGTCAGTAAAGCTCCACGGCTCCTTAGGTTCCGTGACAATCTCTGCGCCCTGCTCGAGCGGCTCATCTGGAATAAAGCGCCTTCGAATCTCGTCAACCAGGTCTGGATCTGCGTTGTTCTCAATAAGGACTTTTTCTAGGTACTTGAACATGACCTCTGCTTCTGGTCCCTTCTCAGCTCCTGGCACTTTGCCAAAGAAGCTTGTTGGTCGCGTTCCGTCCTCGTTTATCGAGACCTGCGTGTTCGCCATGGATCCTGACGCCATGTCGATTCGGTATGCGTTGATGTTTCGGATAAGGAAGTCAAGACCCTCGGCAACGCTTGGGTGCGTTAGTGCGCGAAGTCGACCTGTTTCTCGCAGTGTCTCAAGATCTGCAACGGCTTGCGCAAGCATGCGCTTAGCCTTTGCCAGGTTCTTCTTGTCTGCGGCCTCTGGTGTAAGATTACCCTTGGAAGCGAAGAACGGCTTGAACTGGCGTGCGTCGTCGTCACCTGCGCTTGCGCTCTCCAGTACTTCACGCGGGATTCCGGCCTGCTCCAAGCGGGCAATGAACGCCTCGCGATCACCGCTTCTGGTCACCTCGCTAAGGGTGTCCCCATACGAGTTCATGTAGTCTCCAATGCGCATCCGTGCGCCAGCGGAGCTCAGTGACGGGGAGTCTGATGTCGCCTTGGTGATGTCGACAATTTCATCGTCAATAACCATAGGAGTCCTACGCAAGGCTCGAACAACCCGCTGTGTAAGACCTTCAATCTCCTGCGGGCTTAGTGACTGGCGCTTCCCAAGGGTCAGCAGCTTGCTGATTTTCTTTACCGCTGTTTCTTCTTCAGTTCGATCAGCCAGGTCCCCTCGCTTGATGTTTCGCATGTTCGACTTGTTCTTCGCCTTTGCAACACGGAACGCCTCCTCTGGGTCTGCAGGGGAGATCTTTCGGATATCGATGCTGCGCTTCTTTTCACGTGCAAGCTTTGACTGCTTCCATGTATCTGCTGTGCCGCCATCCCCAGGTGCGTCCTGATCAGGATCAAACGTGTAGGCTGCCATGCCGTCTTCGGCAGACTGGGCAACTAGCTTGTTCCTGTCAAAGAACGCACTGAACCCTCTTGTCCCGTCTTCGTATGTGGCCATTGCGCCCTTATCGATGGCCTCAAGGATTTCGTTTTGGCTTACCTCGGAGTTACCATAAACCTTTTCAGAGAATCGCTGGTGCAGTCGCAGAGCTGTCTTGCCTGCCTCTGACACTGTCGACGTCGTGCCGTCAACCTCTCCCCGTGGATTTGGAAGGTGGAGAATAAGTCCGCCTACCTTACCGTCAAGGAACAGTCGGACCGCAATGTGATCAGCCCAGGCAGCGCCGCCGGAAACCAGAACATCGTCTGGCCGTACCCGCTTGGACATGTCCTCCACCATTGCATCCCAGTCAGCCTTTGTCAGGCGCTCGCCATCCCATTTGTCGTTCTTTGGGGATACCCTACCAGCTGACCCAATCACCGCAATACGCCGCCCCTTCGCTTCGGTAACTGGGCGCACCCACTTAGAGGGTTGGCCCTTCGTTGCGTTCTCCATGTTGATCATGTCGTCCTGAGTCATGGTCGCTTCAGGTACGCTGGCCCTTAGCTCTTCGTCGCTAACCTCGAAGTCCGGCATCTCTGTTGGCATCCCCTGATCGGGGGCCGCCGCCGTTGTCATTTTTTCGGGGGCCTGAGGTGGCACCATAGATTCCCCGGAAACAGGCATAGGAGCCACGCTGGCAGGAGTTTCCCCTGGAGGTGGTGTCTGCGCCCCACCCTGGGCCATAGCGGGGCTTGTAGCGCCCTTAGCCAGGATCTTCTCTAGAGATCGTGCCTGGGAGGGTGTGTTAGGGTTTCTGGCAAACATGTCCGTGAGCTTCTTGCCCTTGGACAAAGTAGCAAGCTCTTCGATGAGGGCTGGGTTCTCAGATGCCCACTGCTCCCATAGCAGGTCGTACTCCATGTTTACCTGCTCTTGACCCTTGCCGTTAATTGCCTTCTTTCCTTTAAACGGTCTTACTAGAGTATCGTATCTCTGAGGAGGGCTGAGCTTCATTGCTTCGGTGAAATCCTGCTCGCCAACCTGATCCATGTATCCCTTGATCTCTAGCATGTATTTCTCTTCAATGGTCATGCCGTCTGATAGGACTGCGGTTAGGGCTGAGAACCTCTTGTCCCCCTTCGTCGAGACTTCGTAGGTTCCGGTAACGGGTTCAGAGGTTTGGGCCCCAGCTGCCGGAGCGGAGGGGGCGACAGCAGCTGGGGTTTGCTGAGCTGGTACGGGTCCTTGAGCAGGTGCCTCGGTAGGGGCCGGTGCTTGAGGCTTGGCAGGCGCGGGCTTAGGCGCCGGCGCCATCAGGGCGTCGACGTCCGCGTTAAGCTGCTCTAGTTGCTTGCGTAGTTGTTCTTGGTCGACCATTCTTCTCCACCCTCTAAGAGGGTATAACTCTCTATTTATATCCCGTAAAACCAGAATCTAAGTGGGTATATTTATTACCCTCTAAGTATATCCATACGCGTCAAGCCTTCCACACCATTAAGTTTCCTTATCATAGGGGTATGTCAGTCCGGGAGGCCAAGTAACCCCTAGCTGACCGTCCCCCCGTAGAAGACTACGGTGGGACCCCCCTCAGCGAAATCTCGCCTCACGGGAGAGTTCGCTGGACTCCCCTCCATAGGGGGGTAGGGTCAGCGGGGGATTAGGCATCGCTTACGAATGCCGAACCTTCCGCGTCAACGCTCTCTCTCACGAGGGGTTCGCTGGACTCGCCTCCATACGTTCGTTGTCGCTCAACGATAGATGGCGGCACAGCCAGCGAGGGCACGGCAGGATCCGAGCCTCGTACCCGAGGGCTAGCGACGAGCACCTCGCCTCTCTCCCGTTACTCGGGGAGTCCGCTGGACTACCCTCCATAGTAGTTGCCGCACTAGCGGCAGGAAGGAGTACCCAATGGCGGTACTAGTAGCACTCGGTCTGCTTCAGGGGGAGCAGGCGCATTCGGCAGCGGTCAAGGTGACCGAGAAGGGGAACCCCATCCCCGACACATACACCTTCACTCGGAAGGGCGGTCAGAACACCGTAACCTTCCGCATTGAAGAGCGAGACGACGCAGGTCAGATCGCTAACTACCTGGAGTTCATCGCAACGGGGGCAGTAGCCGACAAGGTCGAAGCGCTGCAGTGGAAGTCCGTCAAGGTCAAGGCTTCGCTCAAGGTACAGCGCAGCAAGGACGCAGCGCCAGTACACAAGTACGAAGTGCTCGACATCGTAGAGGCATAGCCTCAGGGGGAAAGGGGGTAGTCAGCAATGGCTACCCCCCAGTACCCAGTCTCCAGAGAACTGCCATACCTGGCGAATGCAATACTAAATGTTACAATCAGGTGATAAGCAATGGAGTGGGGTATGAGCGGGAGGTGGTGTATTACCTCGTGCTCAATCTCACTCTCTCCTCGGGGTGTCCGCTGGACTCTCCTCCATACTAGTAGATAAGGAGTAGATAATGGATTGCCTAGTCTGCGGATGCGCAGCATGCTACTATCGTGATTGTTGTGACCACACCAACCCAGTACCACCTTATCAGTCAGAGGATGAGGCATACATGGATTGGTACAATGACTATCAGTCAGGCTATGATGTAGATAGCTGGGATAAGATCCAGAAGATGAAGAAGCAGCGTAAGCAAGACAAGCAGTATAGAAAGGAGGACTAATGTTCCAGAGATGCCAGGTACTCACCACTAACCGGAAGTTATGCCTATATGAGGGGAGTAAGCTCCTTAGGAAGAAGAGACTATGTCAGTACCATATGGCACTCCTCGCTAGGGGTGAACAGATTAACTGGGCGCCGAAGCGCCTGCTAGACTGGGACTTGGACAATAGGGTAAGGCTGGCCGTCCAAGCCGAGTACATTGCCAGCCTAAATAGGGAGGCACTATGATTCCAGAACCATGCACAGACCTAGGTGGCAGCAGTTTTCTAATGGGTGCAATCACCGGCATGATTGCCAGTTGGGCAGTCATTATCTACCTAGCATTAGTAAGAAAGGAGGATAAGTAACATGGACTTGGCAGCATTTCTATGGACAGTGATCGCAGTCATCGCAGGAATGACGATCTGGTATGCTGGATTCGTAGTCATTGAGAAGGCATACGATCATCACAAGTATAAGGAGACAGACAATGGGCTATGATATCTACACCAGCGGATCGGACATGAAGCAGTCCGAGAAGTTCGCTCGCAAGTATGGATATGCCTACCTATTCAAGCCGCTTGATGGTAGTCAGCTAACAACTGAACAGCTTATTAATAGGACGGATATCCCAGATAACTACAGGTTTGAGGGTGATCCAAGGGTATACTTCCGAGCCAACATCTGGGGTATGTCAGCAATACGAGAGTACTTCACCAACCTATTCAATGAGTTGCCAGTAGAGAAGCGCAACGAGGTAGGCGAAAGGTATGTAGCCTTCATCGATGCGATCAGCTGGAATGAGGGCAGGCATGTCAAGACTCAAGAGATCTTGACAATACTGCAGTTAATCCAGTACTTCGGCCAGGATGTAGGACAGACAGAGCTAGTCGAAGAGTTCATTGAGTACATGGAGATTGCATCTACACTAGATGGATTCCATGTATGGTAGCAACGAGGGGGGAGTGGCAGTGTTCAGTCCCCCCTCAGTTGCCAGAGGCAGCAACTCATATACCTAGCGAATGCGTTGGCTCTCCTCTCGTTCTTGGGGTGTCCGCTGGACTACCCTCCATAGTAGTAGAAAGTAAGGAGGTTACAGTGAGCGAAGTAGAAGTAACAATCCAGGCTGGGTTTACTCAAGAGTCAGCAGAGCGTCATCTCTCTGCGTTCAAGACAATCATCGAGGCCAGTGCCCAGGTGATTGCAGAACCGGAGCGGATGCTAACGGCATATGGAGATTACTTCATGCCTATCATCGACGACCTCGTAGAGCGGGGCGAGATGGAGCGCAGCGAAGCAATCCAGATTGCCAAAGATGCATTGTCTGAGTTGTTCGTTATCAACCAGCGCTTGGCATTCATGGTAGCAACCGAAGTAGCAGAAGAGATTGGCGCAGAGCCGCTAGATCCAAGAGACATGGCAGTGCCTATCTATCGTAGCAATGACGGCAATCAGTCAGAGTCGCTTAGCAAAGAGGAGGTGATGGAAGAGCTAAGCAGAATCATGGGACGACAGAACGGAGGTAGCAATTGACCAAGAAATGTGATGGTGTTAACCATAAAGTAATCGTAGATGTAGTGACATTTATATCTCATGTTGATCAGCACTTCCAGAATTATGTAACTGGTAGTGCAGCCGATGTGCGTAAGCAGTTGAAAGATATTGCAGGCAAGAAAGCACCATCAGCAGAGATATGGTATGACTATTGCTGCGAAGATTGTAAGGAGGCAACCGATGGATCTGGATCAGGTTCGTGAGAAACTAGAGTACGCAAGGGGTGAAGTTAGCAATGCGTCTAGCCGAGCAGGAGATTTGAGAAGGGAGGCAGACTATCTTGAGTCAGATGTAGATAGTGCATACAGCACAATCGATGAAGTCCTTGATAATCTAACAGAGTATCAAACGATCGACATCGACCAGCATCGTATGCTCATCAGGTTCCTTGGCAGAGTAGCAAGGCTTAACCTCTACCTCTATCGTTCCATCATTGATGGTACGACAGGCCAGCCATTGAGCAATGAAGATGAGACACGAGCACGCGAATCAATGAACATCCTAGACAGGTTGTTCAAGCTAGACCCAATCGATGGGGATGGTACCCCAAACAAAGACTTTGTAGTTGAATATGACTACAACAATTATGCTTGGGTTGTCAAGCAGAAGAAGGAGGAGAACAATGGGTAAGCAAGTTAAGGTTCTAAAGTCAGGCACTCCAAAGCTCAAGGACTTGAAAGAGTTCGAGCAGGTTATCATTGTAGAGGGCAGCAGCCTCGACCAGTTCCGCAATGTGTTGTCCAACGCAGTGCCGGAGATCGGTCGCAAGCTAGCCAAGTCTAACTACAACTACGGCAAGAACGAACTCATGGGTTCGCTTGCAGTAGCAACTAGCATCGACCTTGCACTCGAAGAGCAGGCCGATGTGAGCAACTATCATAGGCAGCGTAGTGTATACGCAGAGTTCAATGGCTTCGAGAATTGCAACTGGGTTGCAACCGACAAGTGTGGCAACGCAACGAGCAATGACTTCCAAGACTTGTATGAGTCTCCGAAGTACGAGATCATTGTGCGTATCGTAGCACCACTCAAGGATAAGGAAGAACTCGCCAAGCGCGGCGTCAAGTAATCAACGGGCGGATGCAGGGGGTGGGCAATTGCTCACCCCCACATGCCCAGAAGGAGGGAACATGTGTGGTAAATACAATGGATGGACAAACTACGAGACATGGAATGCCATGCTATGGATCAACAATGTAGATGGAATGTATGATGGCATCTCGGACGCACTAGAAGGACAGATCAATCAGTTCGTAGACGAGGGCACATGGGATCAGGATGGATATCTGCAGTACGCAGAGCAGTTCATCCGTGATTACTTCACAGATAACTTTATCATGCAGGGAAACGATGACTGGTACAATGACAACCATGGCCCAGTCAGTGACGCAGTAAGTACATACCTGGAGATGGTAGACTGGCGTGAGATTGCGCAAGCAGTATGGGATGACAACAAGCATGAATGGAGGTCGGATCGTGAGTGATTGGAGAGAGATAGTATCTAACACATTCGAGGATGGATACGGGTATGAGCTGTTCCACGACACAGAATACGACCATGACTGGTACGAGCGTGGCTTCAAGATCTATGCTACTAACGGCGCAGCTAAGTACATCCCGGTAGATGTATCTATCAGCGCAGATACAGCAGATGAAGAGAACCATGTACAAGACATGCTCAAGAATGCAAAGGCATACTTGCCATTGTACTTGTTCGCTCATAGCAATGTAAGCGTACGCACTACGCCATTCAATGACCCGTTCGACAGCGGTCAGTGCGGGTTCGCAGTACTAGAACAAGACTCACCAGTGGATGGTGAGTTGGCTATGATGGAGCTAGTTCTTGAGAAGATGGTAAACGAGTACGACGCTTTATTGCGAGGACATGTTGTAGGCTGGAGGATTACCAAGAAGAAGGTGTGTGACTCATGCCAGCATGTCGAGACAGATGTCATCGACAGCTGCAGTGGTTACATTGGCTTCGACTTCAAGGAGATGGACAGCCTCGTTGAGGAAGTCATCTCAAACATTCAGAGGCATAGGGAGGCAGAGCATGCTAGCAGAGCAACGGCAGTTGGAAACGATTAGCATTGACTTCGAGAAGTTCCTGCGGTATGTAGACCGCAGGTTCGAGCAGATCTGCGGGCTAAGCATTCATGATGTCGAAGACTTCGACTTCAATGAGTACTACCCAGGTGAGTCAGCTACGCAGATCGAGTATGCGCAAGCCGTGCGAGACGCGGCAAGCGCATGCTTGACTAATGCGGCAGGCACAAGCATGCCGGAAGTACATACATGCGTTGAGTGTGGACGCAAGTTCGACATGTTCGTTGAGAAGGACGCAGAGGAGTGGGAGTACGGCCACGACTGCGAGGCCAGTTAACAGCACTGCCAGTGATGGAATCCTTCCCCATCACTGGCAGTTTTTTTATGCCGAACTGGACAACACGCAAGCCCGCAGTACCGGGCGAATGGACAACTAGTTGATTAGCTCACCCTTTTTACCGGACGAATGGCGAACCTTTGTCTTTGAACTACCTCCTCTTGGAGGCGGCTCCGGCAGCTTCATGTCCCGTGCCTTGCCGAATCCCATCTCTACTAGCGTGTTCTTGATGGAGAAGAATGCATCCTTCCATCCCTCATCGTACCCGTCATCGTACCCGGACTGGAGCAGGTCGCTCAGCTTTTCGTATGCATGATCGCAGATTGCGGGATCGCACTTGCAATCTAATACCAACTTCTTTACCGCCATGTTACCCCCTAAAGCTAGCTGTGGTCTTGATGAACTCGAGGTCGCATGCCCCGGTCGCACCATTGCGGTGCTTAGCAATCTTGCAACTCACCACTTCGCTAGCTGCAAGGAAGTCTGGATCTGTCTTGCGCCACAGCATTAGCACAAGGTCAGCATCCTGCTCGATAGCACCGGAGTCACGTAGGTCGGAGAGCCTAGGCTCACCGCTCTCACGGTACTCAGACATGCGGCTCAGCTGCGACAGTGCAATGACCGGCACATCTAGCTCACGTGCCAGGGCCTTGAGGCCACGGCTAATCTCTGACACCTCGTTAACCCTATTGGAATCCTTGCTGCTCTTGTCCGGTGACATCAGCTGCAAGTAGTCAACGATGATTAGGTCTACACCCTGGTCGGCCACTAGCTTGCGGCACTTGCTGCGCACCACAGATGGCGATGCAGTAGGAGAGTCATCGACATAGATGCCAAGCTTTGCCACGCGCTGCGCTGCCTGGTCTAGCTCGACAATCTGAATCATGTCTAGCCCACCATGCCGGATGGCCTGGAGTGGCGTGCTGCTAGCGTACGACAGTAGGCGTGCACCTACCTGCTCAGCGCTCATCTCGATAGAGAAGATAGCAACCTTCTTGCCAACCGATGCTGCGTTGTACGCCATCGTCGTAGCCAGCGCTGTCTTGCCCACGCTTGGGCGAGCAGCGAGGATGACGAGGTCAGACTTCTGCCAGCCACCAGTCACGGCATCGATCTGGCTGATGCCACTTGGCACACCGATCCTTGCACCTGACGTAGCGATGGTGTTGATCCTGCCCTGAGTAATACGCATGAGGTCGCTCGCATCTGACCACCTGGCACCACGCTTCTTGTTGCCAACCTGGAACAGCACACGCTCAGCCTCATCGATGGCAGCTAGCACGTCATCTTGCCCCGACTGTGCAACCTCGACGATGCGCGCACCGGCCTTGGCCAGCCCACGTAGCACAGCCATTCGCTCAACGATCTCGAAGTAACTGGATGCATTGATGGACGTAGGCGTATCCGTTGTTAGCTCGCTAAGGTAGGACAGCCCACCGATGTCCTCGACGTGGCCACCTGCAGATAGCTGGTCGCTTACAGTGACAACATCGACGGCCTGATTGTTGATGTGAACCTGGCGAATGGCATCGGCAACCAGTGAGTTGCGCCTATCCCAGAACATAGCCGGGTCTAGCTCGATGTCATTCAGGATATCGTGGTCGATTAGGATGGACCCAAGCAGAGATCGCTCGGCCTGTGTATTACTCGGCATCGTTGTTGTCTTCATCTTCCCTCACCTTCTCTCTTGCCCACATGAAGCATGGCTTCATTCTACCACGGTCGATGCGAACCTTGTACTTCCCGCACACAGGGCACTCGCCGTGAATGTCGCCGTCATCCCTATCTAAAGATTGCTGCGAGGATGTCGATGTCATCTTCTGTTACCTCCAACTTTGGTGCTTCGCCACACTTGTACTCGAAGATTGTACCATGAAACGTTGCCTTCCTGCCGTCAACCTCAGCGCATCCCCATACGTTGCAGTCGCTGCACCCGAATGATGTTGCGCTCCTGTCGTCCCGGATCATAAAGAACTCATGGCCCAGGTCGTCGCATAACGCCTGAGCCTTTAGCTCTATCTTGCCTATCTTTGTACGAGCCCGGAAGTACTTGCTCCTATCCTTAGCCACTGTCCCTCCACTCCTGCTGACCTGATTACTACGTGGATCCTGCCACGCCAGAGCGGTGCCAGCTTCTTGAACGCCGCCGGAGACAAGTCTATCACACCGAATCCATTCTTGCAAGCACGGCAGAAGTCACGCACTGTGACCACAACACACTTGTCCTGGTTGCCAAGCTTGCACACGCGGATGTCGTACGGCTTGTCGCCCCACCGCCAGCTACCGACCGCCGCGTAAAAGACCTGCTCCCCCGAAAGATAAGGGGAGCAGGTCCTAAGATATCCGTCGTGGCACCGGCCACCATCTCCGTACCAAGTAGCGTCGCCTCCACCTAGGTATAGACCTAGGGCTAGTGCTAGCTCAATCATCCTCATCCTCCGTACTTCGGCCATTGATCATGGCATTGGCCTTACAGACCTCGCAAGTACGGTAGTTTACATGTGTATGTTTTGTCAAGGGGTCGACTCTATCTCTACCACCAAGGGACTCGTACTCTATCCCGAACTGGCGGCAGTACTCTCGAAGCCCAAGGCCTAGACGCTTAGCGTCTGCCTTGAACCACTCGAGTGCGCTATCTTTGCGAGTCACGCCACTTCTTTGCTAGCTCATTGGCGATGGTCCGTGCAGCGTCCGGACCTAGCCGCTCTTCACCTGAGGCAATGACCTCCGACGTGGCCGGCTTCGTGTTGGTCACGAGCTGCGCCTTCCACCCGGACTGACCATAGATCATCACGAGGCTTGCAACCTTCTTGCCTCGTGCGAATATGGGCAGGGTCTCTACCTCTGGCATCATTCCTCGCCCCTCGAAACAGAAGACCACTTCTCCTGTCCAAGAGCAATGAGGATAGCAGCGTAGTTGATGGTGTCGATGAGAGCATCGTGTACCTCAGGCGTGTACCACCCAGGCTGAAGCTCTACCTTTCCCTCCACGATCTTCCCGTTCATTGCCCGTGCAATACGGTTGACCTTGTCCATTGCCATCCTAGAGAACACACCCTGCGGACCAAGGTGCTCGACGTTTGCCGGGCCGTACGATGCCTGGCGTGAAACCATAATCTCATGTGCCTCAGTGTATAGATTCTTAAAGTAATCTACGAACGTCCTCGGCACAACCATGTCACTTCTTTCCGAAGAGGATGAAGAGAAGCGCTGCGACCGGGATTGCTGTGCCCGGTCTATCAACTCCGACTGCGAGAAGGACGGCTCCTGAAGCAACCACTCGTGTGACGTTGCTGCTCGAAACAACTTCTTTTGCCGCTTTCGATACTCGTTGGAATCTTGTAGGTCCTTGTACTTCATCAGGTGTTGTCGCCATTGGCGCCCTCCTTGGCAAGTGCATCCGCTGCACGTGCCGCAATGTTTGCTGCGTCCGGAACCTCTAGCTCCTTGAGACGTGTGTGAATGAGCTCGAACACCTTGGCCCATGCCACGGCTAGCTCAAACGTCGTCAGCTTTTTCTTCGGCCTCTGCATTCGAACCTCCAACTAGCTCGAGGAAGTCATGCTCCTCGATGACTATGAACACCCGGCGCTTGCTGCCGGAGCCAGGCGCATCGCCCACCACGAGCAACGGAACCTGGTCTGCCTTGCGAGGCACAGCCTGGAGCCACCTCCAGTACTTCTCGCTGAACATCTGGCCACACTTAGCCTGGATGTTGAACTGCCCAGCAGACACATCCTCAGGCCCACCGTACTGGCCTACCCTTTTCCCCCCAAACTTATGAGCTACCTCCCGCTCGAAGGCGTTACCCCTCGAGCGGTTGAGCCGACCTCTCCTCGATGCGTCAGTCACCTAGATCCTCCAAGAATACTGGCATGCCACGCCCGATGTATGCACCGGCAATGTTGTACTCGAAGTACTCCAGCGCCTGGTCCCATGCATCCTGTGCTAGAACCTTCCTCTCCTCATCGGATGTGTTGACGCGGTTGTTGATCTCAGTAACGATGTCATCAGCGATGATGTCGAGCATAGACTTCTTACTGTAGATGTAGATGTAAACCAACCCACCCTCAGTAAACTGTTGCCCGACACCAATGATCGCATCGTCAAATCCATCAGCTTTCCATGCCTCAATGTCCTCGAGGAAGGTCATGCTTAGGTCTCGCCTACTCACTCTTCTTGCCGCGCAGTGCGCCGTAGCGTAGCGGTGAGACGTCCGACACCAGCATGGTGAAGTACATCTTGCCGTTATACTCACGGTCCTCGTTGAGCTTGCCTACCACGTGGACGTTAGGGCGAGGGTCCTTCTCCTGAGAGATGGCCCACTCGTAGACCTTGCCAACGTGTTCCATTGAATCCTTATCGAAGAAGCGTAGGGTGATGTATGCGTACCGGTCAGGTGCCGCACCGCTGCGGTCACCGTCTGCCCACTCCTCGTAGGCTGCCGTCTGCATAGTACCGTATACCTCTAGGTAATCGTTACCATTCTTTGATGTCTTATTGGTTGGCGACTTCTTATCGCTTAGCCAGATGTCTAGTCGTGCCATCAGAACTCCAATCCATTAAAGCTATCACCAGTCTTCTTCGGTGCTGGCGTCTTGACCGATCCCTTTACGATCTCCTTGGCCTTCTCCCAAGTCTCGTCATCCGTCTTGGCGTCGGCCTCTGGGTCGTCGCCGGTCGGGATGAGGAACCCTGTAAGTAGAGCATACTTAAGTGCGCCTGTCGCTGCCTTGTACACAGCCTTGTCGCCTGAGTCTGCCCCGGTACCAATGGATTGCCACGTGATCGTCTCACCTGTGTCACCATCTGTTAGCGTCCAGGTAAACCGCAAGGTGATGAGTGCCTGCTTGCCGCTAGGCGTCACGCCCTCGCTGATCACGTCGATGTTAGTCGGGGTCATGGAAACGTTGAGCTTGCTCAGCTCACCGCGTACCTTGTCCGCAACAGCGCTAGCCTGTACGAACTTGTACCCCTGGGCAGAGTTCGTGCCGCCCTTCTCCACGTAGCCAACAGCCTCCATGACCTTGGCAATCTTGCTAGCGAGTGTCGTCTTGGCTTCTGCCATAGCTACCCCCTGCACTTTGTGAGCCACTGGCAACCTGCACATGGCCACTTCTTCTTAACGTCCTGCCCATCAGCGATAGGCAAGCGCCAGGGGATTCTCCCCTGCTCACGGAACTTGTTGCCGACATCCAGCACTCGAAGTGCCTTGTCGTACCAATCCCTGCCAACAGTATACTCCGCGATACGGAAGTCATCCTTGCTGACATACACAACCCTAGCAGTTACGGACTCCCCTGTCAAGTGCTCACGCGTCAGGGCGTACGATGCTGCCTGGATTGCGTGCTCCGGCTTAGGTCCCTTGAGGTACGAGAAGCCACGAGAGTTCATAGACTTGAGCTCGATGACCTCCTCCTCAGTAGAACCCTTCCACTTAACGAGGATGTCGATGTTGCCTGAGAAGTTCTTCTCTTCCCATAGCACCGGCACCTCGAACTGAATGGAATCAAATAGCCCCGACGCTTCCAGCTTCTTGTACAGCACGTCAGCGATGACGTGTCCCTGTTCAAAGATGCGGTAGAGACGGGGCTCAAACGGGTTGCTTGGCTCTTCACCTGCGAATGCGTAGTGCTGGGCACGCAGGCAGCCGCCAAGTGTGCTGCCACGGAATGGTGTGGAGGACGGCCTCTCTGTCCTGGTATTCTTAAGGCCTAAGTCGAATGCCTGCGATATCGTATCCATATCCCCTCCAAATAAAAAGATCCACAGTGGACCTCGTCCACCATGGATCTTAGAGCATCCGCTCTAGGTCGTCAAGCCTTGCGCACAATCAGGCACCGCTTGAACGGTGCGTCGCCCTTAGACGCTGCGATAACACGGAACTCAGACTCAGAGATAACGACACCGAACTTCTCCTTTCCTTTTCCGGTCATGGTGGGGTCAGCCAGCTGCCAGCCTACCTCTGGGTGGTAGGCCACGCAAACCATGTGGCCCCAGGTCATACCGGAGATCTTAAGTTTCTTTGCAAATGCATTGACTTGCAATGCGTGTGTTGGGTACCCGATGGGTGCCTGTACATTAACGATGATTGCCTTGCCATTCTGTCCTGCAATCAGTACGTTGGACCAGTCAGCAGGATACCCTGCCTCGCAACCCATACGCTTGACTGCCTTGGCCAGGTCAGGGAAGTTAGTGCCGTCGGCACGTCCGTCCTTGTCGTCTCTGCCGGCATCGGCAGCAGCCTTGATTCCATCGAGGGCTGTGAAGTCCTTCTTGTATCCGTGTGCCCACGAGGCAGCAGCCGCAGCACTTGATGGTCCGCAGTCGTCTAGGATCTTCCCCTTCTCAATGTGTGGTAGTTGACTCTTTACTCTAAGCTTCATCTGCCTTCTCCAGTATTACTCTTGCAATGTCCAGCCAGTTGTTGTCAAACCGTACGCCCCTGTCGTCCACGTATGCCATAGCCCCAGGCTTACCTTCGCCAACGTAGATGTCGTCGTAAGGGATAGCCCACTTGGCAAGCAGGATCTGCATCTCATCGAGACGCTCCTGCCTGTCAGGCCACTGCTCCCATGCCCGGGCTGAGTGGATCAGGATCTTGTACCCTGCCTCTTGTAGCATGGTGAGTGCGTCAACGGCACCGTTGGCAGGAACAACAGTGCCGAAGACACGGACGGCGATGGTGTCGTCGAAGTCGACAGCCACCGTTTTAGAAAACTCTAGATCAGCGTCCTGCTCGTTCATTATCGGTGAAGAATGTGCACCATTGGCTTGAGCTTGGCGTACACGTCACGGAGGACCAGCACGTCAGCCTCGCAATGCTCAATGATCTTGGCATACTTTTCCTTGTCGCCATGGTCAGCATCGTCCCACGTACGTGGATCAAGCGGAGTCTTCTGGTTCTGTACACCGAAGTACTTCGAGACGTTGTCAAGTGACTTGCGCCCGATTGAGATAGAAGATCCCGACGCCTTGTACATGAGGTCCAAGTGCATTCGTGGCTCGTAAGGTCGCATGCCGTGATACAGCAGGCGAGCGTTCAATACCGGCACGTCAAACAGCTTGGAGTTCCAGCCAACGATCACGTCGAACGTGTCTAGGTACTCGCAGTAAGCCTTGACTAGGACGCTGTCGTCCTGCCAGTCCTTACCTGGGTGTGTGTCGTGACTGTACGTAACCACGTTACCGAACGAGTCAGCCACAGAAGCGCAGAGTACACGGCGCCAGTTGCTGAACGTCGACTCGATGTCAAAGAACGCAATGTTAATCCCGACAAAGTCGGGCGTCTTGGTCTTCGACTTCCTAGCTGGGAGGTTGTCTTCAGGGATCCCCTCAACGTAACGCTTATGGAACTTCTGTACCTGATCCTTGCTCATGTTGAGCATCTCACCGATCTTGGAGAATGAAAGACCCTGCTCTTTCATTTCACCTACACGGTCTACTAGGTTGGCCTTTGCCATCACTTACCTCCATTCGAAAGTAACTCGCTTACCTTCGTTACCAGGGTAATCAACGCCCCAATCAGGGACGCTAAGATTCCCAGTCGCCACTTTACATCTATGCCTTCGGCCTGTCTAGTCTTCCGCACAGCTTTGCTCCCGGCCTGGTCTAGCTCGACCTCGCGGAGGCGCTCGTCGATGGCGTCCAGCCTAGAAAGAAGGATCTCGAACTGCCCCCTGGTCATCGACCCACCGGTTTAATCTTCTTCCACCAGTTCTTTGGCAGACCAGTGCTTGACGTTGGCTTCTTCCATCCAGTGCTTACAACATATGAGGCGTGGAAGTAAGCACCTCCTCGACCCGGCTGGATGTTGAACATGTCGTTGGCACCACCAATGTTCTGCCACCCGCCTGGACCCCACCAAGACTGGTTGTAGATCTTCCCAGCGTCGTTTCCAGGACCCATATCAAATGTTGGGAACCCATCGCCCTTAGGCTCCTTGTCTGGCTTTGGAGCCTTATCCTTATTGGCCTTGAATGAAGGGTTACTCTTAGACGTAGGGGCTGGCTTCTGCTCCCACACAATTCCTGGACCCTCAAACTTGTCAGGCTTAACGAGGTCAAGGAATAGCTCTTCGTGGCCGTCAACCCTAGCCACCCACTCCATACCGCCAACATTGTAAAGCTCCTCAATCATATCTCCTCCGATGACTGAGCCCTTCCTGTTGATCACAACCTTGACAGTCTCTCCAAGCTTTGGAGTCCCTGAGATACCGATTGGCCCAAACACTTCAGACCTCAGCTGTACCCGAATATCTGTAACGTCAGAGTTCGTGCCGGTGTCGTTGATCATTCCCTGGCCAAAGTTACCAGCAGAGTCAGGAGAGATAAACCCGCCCTGGGATACGACTGCAGGAAGCGCCGGGTCGGAGGCCAGGTAAGGTGCGTTCTTGACTACACCTTGCGACCTGACTCCGTTGACTGCGCCATCCGTCTGTGCGCCTAGCAGAAACTCAGTAGTAGGAACAACCCTGATAGAGTTGGTCTTCATGCTTCTCCTTGCGACAACAGAGAATCCCCTGATCTGGCCAGGGTAAACTAGTGTAGTCTGTGGAGTTCCCGAGACAGCATGGTTTACAATGAGCTGGTTGCCAGTGGGCGTAGCACCAGGAACCCCATAGAAGTTAAACACAGTCTTACTGCTATCGGTTCTTGTTCCTATCTCAATGTCTGTTACCTCACGAAAGAAGTCGATAGGTGACTGACCTGCTGTAGCGTAAGGGTGGATAGTTGAACTAGAAGATGTGTTGATTTGGTTAAGAGATGTAAACTTTACAATAGGTACAAGAACTGGGTTTGCCTTGTTTAGATACCCTCCTGTACTGCTCTTGTTGGTTGAGGATACGCCTGTTGATGTTAAAGTAATAGTCTTTCTGTCAGATGATATACTAGCAACAACATGGCTTGTTGCTGTGTTGATTGTGGATTGAGTTGTCTCGGATAGAGTTACAGTATCTCCAAGGTATAGCGTAGAATCTGCGAATTTTGGCAGAACAACTGTAGTTGTACCATTGCTCCCGCTTGAAACAACGAAGTTAGCACTTGTCACGGAAAGCTTTAGATCTGCATAGTCTTTGTTCCTGTCCATAACAGATGTAAACACGTCAGTCATAATGTTGGGCAAGGTGTTAGACTTGAGTCCTGAGGTTAGTCCGGTTTCGGAGTATCGGCTGATATCTCCCCATACATAGTTCTCGTAGTAAGACGGAACAATCGTCGAGTCAATGTCAAGGATCTTTAGCCCGCCGATATAGAACGGCCTTACAGAAAACGAGTATGACACCCCCTCTGTAAGAATGGACATAACCCTGCCGCTTAGACCGTATACCTGCTCAGTTGCTGCGTCGTATTTGCTAATTGGGCGAAGCTTAATACTAAATGGTACAGGAAGTGCAGTTGTGCCAATGTCGTCGCTGTCGGAGCCATAGACTACAGGCTCTGACACCACGCATAGAGGACCTCCAGGGTTGGCATAGATAATCATACCAAGCATAAGAACGGTTGGATCCTGGCCTACATTCATACCTGTGCATGGGTCGTAGAAGGTGTACGGGATATCGTCCACAGTCTGCGTGCCGAAAATGCCCGTACCCCTGAAGAGGAACATTGATCCGCTTATCGTAATGGTGCCAGTACGGACCCCGCCAACTACCTCGTAGTCAACGGTTATCTCGTTTTCTTTACCAAGAGGTGTGGTCCCTGAGGCAGGGGCTCCTGAGTATACTCTGATGTCACCGTTGCTAGTGTCATTGCTTTCTGCAACAGACGCCTGTGAGCTGTGATAGTGGATCTCTTTGTCCATCTTTACAGCGTTCTCAATAATAGCTTTTGGCGTAACAGTTTGCTGTACTGTGTTTGGGTTTGGGTCTACAAGGAGGTTTGCGTACGTAATATAACTGCCGGACTCGTCTGGCATGGTTGCCCCAGACTTGGGGAAGTTTCTTGCCCTTGTGCCGTATGTCCTTCCGTGGACTTGGCTGTTGATGTCGAAAGCATTTGCTGTATAATTTGATGAGCTAAAAACGTTAAGAGATGTTTCGTCAGTGTTTGGAATAGCCTTCTGGCCAAGCTTAGGACCAGGAAGAGGGGTGTAGTACTTTCCAAGCGCAGCCATGTAGTCTACCCCGGAGATTACAACCTCGTTCTCGCCGGCGTCGTAGTCAGTAATGATTCCGCCCTGAACGTCAACGTATTGCGAACCGTCCCACCTCTGAACAAAGTAGTGCTGCTTCAGAGGGTCAATGAGTGGGATTGCAGGATGATCGATAGGTAATGTAAAATACATTGATCCGTTATCGTTGGCATACAGCTGAACTCCAAGGTCCCTGGCATCGCTAATAACTGTGACGATATCCTTTGGGCCAAAAGGAGAGGTAGCATGGTTATAGGGGTGCATGTCCTTGATAACGATTACGTTCTTTCTGGCCATTAAAGGATTGCCTCCCTAAATGCGATTGTAACGGTAGCTCCTGATGCCGCAGTCACGGCAACAGTTGATGTTCCAGGCGGGATAGAGAAGAACTCGTAACCAGTAAGCGTGGTTGGGTTTGTAGACATAGATGTTCTGAATGTATCGGTGACGGTCACCGATACGGCAGAGTGAGACACTGTGTCTGGCCCAAGCGTTGCGCTAATAGTTGCCGAAGTGGCGTTGGCCCATGTGACTGTTGGCCAGGCTGACGTATTGCCAGTGTTAACAACAGAGATGTTTCCGCTGCCAGTCCTAGAGAATGTTGCAGCTGTTTCGTAATACTTGTATGGGTCTTCAGCCAGAAGAGTTATCCTAACCATTGCAGCGTATCCGCGTTCAGAGATCCCGGCAGAGGTTGCCTTCTCTGTCGGAAACCTTGGAAGAGACATAGGCCGAACCATCATGTATAGGCTGTAGTCTGCACCGACGTCGCTAGGCTGGCTAAATGACAGCTTCCTCTGACCGTCGGCAGGTAGGGCAGGGTATGTGCCGGTATCAGCGGCCTTTGCCTGTGGGTGTACGGCCTCGTTCAAGATATTCATCTTATCCCAGAAGTCACCGTATGTGCTCCCGTAAACCCCAACGATAAGTTCGATCTGTCGCCCGCCAAGGTATGCGTCGTAGCTATCGACCCCATCAATAAGTGGTGTGTCCTCGATGAACGCACTAACTGCGACGTTGGTAAAGTCTACGCTCTCAACACTATACCCAGACAGAGGTGTAGCACCTACGGCCTGAGGGTCTCGTATACCGTTAAGATCTAGGGGTGCCTTACCTGGCCTCTGGATAGTTACTGCTGCTGATAGATCCATCTTATGGGGTCTTCCTTACGCGGCGGATAGCCTTGGACATCTGGTCCCATCGGCGTTGCGCCGCACTATAAAGCTGTGCCAACTGGATACTGTTTGTGTCTGATGCTCCGGATGCAACGGCCCACTGCTGGAACCGAACGCGGTCCGAGATCAGCATGAACATCGCTTCCTTGGCAACCCAGGCACGCACGGCGTTAGTAGCATCGTCGTCGAGCTCGATAGTGGACGAGTCAGACGTGGGCTGGGTATAGTGCTTGTATCCAAACACCCGCAGTGTACAGTTGTTAGGCAGGACGAAATACTGTGGCATGTGCAGCTTTCCATCGATGAAGTCCCATCCACCATTAGCTTCTGTAACCTGCGAGAAAGGGACCGTAAGAAGTAGCTTGCCGCCAGAGTTATAAGCATCCACGCGATAGACCGCGTCCAGCGTGAGTGTGTCAATAGTGAAGAAAGCCCCGACAGCCGGAGCAGTATAGGATGCTGTTTCATATGTCTCCTGTGGACGAACCCTGGAGACTTCCTGCACACCCCACTTGATCATGTCGTTGAGCTCGTCAGTCGACCACGTCGGGGTGGCGCCGGAATCCCGAAGGTCCCGTCGTACAATTGTTCTTAGTGCACTTAGTGTAATAGGCATGTGGTCTCCTGTTGCTTTGGGGGAGAGGCCGAAGCCCCTCCCCCGCAGCTAGCTAACTCTTAGAGCGTCGAAGCAACCGACTCCACGCGGAGGTAGCGCGGCTGGCCAGTCGAGGTATTGCTACCATCGAACTCACCGGTCGTGCCCTCGCCACGGAGGATTGCACCGAAGCGCATCTTGAAGCCAAGTACAGCGATCTGCGAAATCGGGTCGCTGTGGTCGCCGCCCGGAGCCACGAAGTAGCTCTGGAGCGTCTGGCTGTCGCCCACGATGTAGGCGTCAGGGCCAAAGACAAACGTCGAGTGGATCGTAAGCGCTCCGCCTACACCACCGGTGAACGTTGCCGCGTTTGGCGAAACCATGAAGCGAACACCAGCGTACGCGCCGATTTCCCCATTGAGGAGGTCGAGCGACTTGGTGTACTTCGTGGCCTCAAGGAAGCCGTTCGCGCTGGTATCCGTCAAAAGGTCGAACTCGACCGAAGGATGGATGATTGCGCGATAGAAGCCATCAGCGAACGTTGGAACGTTTGCTGCCTTGAGCTTTGCAACAGTCTGCTTGATCTCGAGACCAGTCAGCTTGTCGCCTGACTGGATGAGTGCGCGTGACGCACGTCCAGCTGCGTATCGAACGTTGGTGCCTTGCTTGATAACATCACGGATGATGGTATCCATCGACTCGGTTGCTGCGCGAGCAAGTCGCTCGGAAGCAATCGAGATCAGATCGTGCGGGCTGTCGAGCTGCGCAAGGTCTGAAATCTTGAGTACCTTACCGTACTGGCGTGGCACGAACGACTCGGTCGTAACCGTGAGGTCGTACTCTGCAGGGGCAGCGGCCTCTGTAAGAGTGTCGCCAATACCGAGCGGCGTAAGGTCTGGGTAGCGCGCATAGCGGATCTCGTTGCTGCCCTTCTGGAAACGGCCTGCCGTGTAGTTACCCGGCATTGCGTGAACCAGTCGGTCGCGCAGGTTCTCTTGAGCCTGCGAAGCCACGAGCTCCGTGATGAGCGCAGAATAAGCGTTAGAGCTGTTCGTATCGAGCAGCGCACGCGTCTGCGTAGCCATCTATGAACTCCTTTTGTTATTCGCCCCATGGATTGCCAAGGGCAGCGATGTCCTTAACAATCTCACTGGCATTTCTCTTCCCTGCTGCAGCCGGTACGGCCTTAGCAGGCTTATTAGGATCTACTGACTCATCGAGAGTCTTACCACCGGTCTTGATCAGCGCCTCGAACTCGCGTGCTCGGTCCTCATCGGTGAGCTCCGCAACCTTCTCTTGCCACTGAACGTACGATGGATACTCCTTTGCAAGCCGAGCCTTAGACTCTGCTTCTCGAGTAGCCCGAAGTTCCTTTTCCAACGTCTCAATCTTTCGTTGAGCTCGTTCGAACTCAGTTAGGCTGGCCTCTTCCATCTGAAGCTTCCAGGTTTGCACCTTTTCGTATTCAGACTTAAGCTCATCCAACTGCTTCTTGGTAGATGTCAGAGCTTGGTCCTTACCAGCTAGACGCTTCTTCCAAGTGGTGATATCGTTATCGTCAGGAGTGGCAGTTTCCTGCGACTCGGTGACGGGCTGATTCACGACTTCTTCCACGTTACCTCCTATTTATCCCTAAGGAATCTCAGGGATCTTTACTTTGACCTGCTCAAGTGGAGGTCTTTCACTGGAGCTCAACAGCTCCGAACCTACTACGCCAACCCTCTGGATGGCCGGGATCGGGCCGAAGCTCGACGCCCTACCAATGAGGTCTTCATTCAGGATGTTCGTAAAGAGATCGATGTCCTTGTCTGTGCCCTGGAACCTGCGGACAGTTGCTCGCAGCCAGGACGGTGGTACTACCGACACATCCCATGGAACGCCAGGGAACATCATGCCAAGCATGTAAAGGCTTTCCTGCTTTCCGGCAATAGCATCGCGCAAGTCAATGTCCTGTTCGATCTCGTACTCAAGGTACTCACGCAGCTTGTGGTACGCGGCGTACCCTGCGCCAGGGGCAACGAGGCCGAACGGTCGCTTGAACAGTAAGCCAGCCAACTCCGGGAGGATCTTCTTGAACATATATGTGTATGGGTACAATCCAAGCATCGGGTGGTTAATCGTGCGCTCAAAGAAACTCCTGTTAGGGTCCACGTAGTGGACACGGTTGGCCTCTTCAAGCGTCTTGTTGTATACATATTGGAATGCGCGGTATGCCATCTCTTCTGATCCATGACGTGCGACCAGTTGGTACGAAGCGTTGGCCACTGTCTTGAGTGTCTTTGGGTCTCCTGAGAATCGTTCACGTGCGAGCATGACTACCTTACGTGTGAAGTCGGACCCTCCGACCAGTTCACCGCTTGCTCGTACTTCCCGGACCAGGTTGTCCAGGACCTTGCTAACGCCTGTGATGTCTCCGCCGTACCCGGCCCCCATGGCAAGTGCTTGCGCAATGTTGATGGCGTCTTCCCCAAGCTCGCCGGAGTCTCCACCGTAGTTGGCAAGGCGCATAAGCTCCTGTGCTGCCTCGAACCGGTGCTCTGCAATTCGTGCCTCGATTTTGGAGTTCTGGAATGATGTCTTTAGGTTTGCAACACGCTGATTGTATTCGGACACAAGTCCATCAGGGTACTCGTCTCCCGGGTTTGTAATCCTGTGCTGCTTCATCTTGTTGGCCGTAAGCCTAAGGTCGTCAATTGCAGGAGTGATTGTACCCATGTCGTAACCAGACTCACGCAACGTATACCGAGCAGACTCCAGGTTATCGGACAGGATGTCTGGCCGTAGCTTGTGGAGCCCTGTCGTGCTTGTCTCTGCTGCGTCAACGATCTGCGCAATGTTCTCGTCATCTACTGGCAGCTTTCCT
>Ga0208005_1000189_pt1 | contig 26588 bp, 46 predicted proteins | sample DEB19_08_DNA_3_FD_184530 | JGI IMG/M metagenome (GOLD analysis project Ga0208005, IMG submission 184530) | Aqueous microbial communities from the Delaware River and Bay under freshwater to marine salinity gradient to study organic matter... | ecosystem: Environmental > Aquatic > Marine > Coastal... | reverse complement strand
ACGGGCCGCGAGCTCGTGGCCGAGGTGGACGGCGTGTCGGTGAGGGCAGCCCTCGTGGAAGGCAAGTTCCCACGGTGGACCGACGCTGAACCCAAGCGAACCGTCAAGGCTTCCTTGGTGGTTGTTGGCAAACTGCTCGCCGCGTGCCGTCAGGCGGCCATCTGCACGAGCGAGCAGTCGAAGGGCGTCGTGTTCACGGTGTCGCCCGAGGGGCTGCACCTCACGAGCCGGTCGGCCGAGTACGGCGAGGCGTCATGCACCTGCGACCTCGTGGAGGCCGGGCAGACCTGCACGGTCAGCCTTGACCCACGCTTCGTGACGAAGTGGCTTGGCTGCGGCTCGTTCGACCAGGCCGAGACGGTGGAGCTCGAGGCGGCGGACGCTCAGTCAGCCGTCGTGCTGCGGGCCCAGGACTGCCGCTGTGTGGTCATGCCTCTCGCGGCGGAGGGCTGACCATGCACGACATCGACTACGCCGAGGTGCGCCGCCTGCGGGCCATGGACATGACTTGCCGTGAGATCGGCAAGCAACTTGGCACCACCGGCGACGTGATCTGCAAGATCGTCAAACGGCTGGGGCTGCCGTCGCTGCGAAACCGAACGCGGCAGCAGCCGGTGGACGTGCCGACGCTCTTTGCGACGTGGAACGATTCCAGGCTGACGGTGGCCGAGGTGGCCCGCAAGCTCGGGATCACGACGGGGTATCTGTACCGTCTTGCGGATCGTCACGCGCTGCCAGAGCGTGACCATCACCACCGGTGCAACGTGCTTGAGGAGGCAACGCCCGAGGAAGACGAGGCGTCACGTGAATCGTTGGCGCTCGCACCAGGCGTGCAGCGTCGCATCAATGAGCTCGGCATCGGGATGCCGGTGGCCGAGCTTCCCGACGTTCCGCCATGGTTCAGCGTGACAACAGAGCCGGGGCCGTACGCCGAGGACTGGGAGGGCGTGTATCCGTATGAATGAGAACACGCAGGATCAGGAGCGGCGAACGATGAGCGATGACAACACCAACCGGGACGCCGAGCCGTCTCCTGCATCCGCTGGTTCTCGGCCTGTTGCGTGGGCCGTGATGAATGGCGAAAAGCCTTTGTGGGTGTGGTACGACAAGTACGCAGATGCGCCGCCCCATGCTGTCCCGCTCTACCGCCAGCCGACGCTGACGAACGATGAGGAGGAGGCAATCAGGGGGGCTTTGGGGTGGCTGTTGTGGTGCGAACAAAACAGACAAATCGGAGACGGCGGGCGAAAGGACATAGCAACACTTCGGGCATTGCTGGAACGGTTGACCTGAGAACGCCAGCGATCAGCGGCTCCGTCCGCTGCATCGCGTGGTTCTGGCATGAGGAGACAACCTGTGGTTGGTGCAACGGACGCCGCTGGAAAAGCGGACTGCAAATCCGGTAACGGGGCAGCCGTTGCATTGAGGGTAAGCGCGGAATCGGGGCTCATGCCCTGTGTCCGAGATACTGGCTTCGCTCCGCGAGGCTGGGTCGGAAGCCGGGTGGGAATCCGGCCGCCACAGTGTTGTGAGGTGACGCGACGTTTGGCCTGAGTTGCTAACCGGCATCGAAGGTGAACCGACGGGGCTCAACACCGTCGCCGTAATCTGGTAAGCGGCAAATACACTTTGAGCCAGAACGGCTGCTTTCAGCAGATTCGCACTAGGAGACTCACAATGACACAAGACGACGCGGCGAATTCTGCTGCAAGGCTTTGTTCTCTCTCTGTCTCTGCTTGGGAGCGGAAGTACCACGAGGACATCGGCTCAATAAGGGCCGCAATGGAGTTGGCGATTCGTGAGTTTGACGCCCACTCCAAGATTGCCGATCCGATCGACGAGGCGAGACTGGAGGGCATGAGAGCTTTGATGTCGTGTTTCAATGCGGAGGCTGCATCATGCAGGCATTTATGAGCGAACCCACCCTGCTCGGGCGAATGAACGATGGGCGTGACCTTCCGATTCAGCCATGTGTTTGCGGTAGCTGTAAAAACGAATGGTTTATGGCAGCCCTCAGCCGTGAATGGATGCCGTCCTACTGTCCGTACTGCGGAATCAAGTTCGTGGGGAAGATGATTGACGGAGAACCAGATGACTTCCTTCCGGCTGGGCATAAACCAGAGTGAGAGAACCAGTGTTTCTGCTGATCCGCATATCACGCCGCCAGCCGCATATCACCTCGCAGATTCGCGCCGGGCGGCCGTGAGAGGCGACGAGCCGCTGCTACGTGGAACCCGTAACGCCGCTGCTTGACACGCCCGCGAGAGTGCGGGCATGGCGATCACGTTCTCCGTCCCCGGCGACCCCGTGCCGCAGCCCCGCCCGCGTGTCTCGACTCGCGGCGGGTTCGCTCGGGCGTATGTGCCGAAGACGCACGCGGTGCATGCGTACCGGGCAGCGATTGCGGAAGCCGCTCGAGCCGCCGGCGCTGGCGTTCACGGCGAGCCTGTCAACGTGGTGATCGACTTCGTGGCCCAGCGTCCGAAGTCGCATCTCCGCAAAAGCGGCGTGAAGCAGGACGCCCCAAAGCTGCCACGGTTCGACGTGGACAACGCCGCGAAGGCGTGTCTCGATGCCCTCAACGGCGTGGCGTGGGAAGACGATTCGCAGGTGGCACGCCTGGTGGTCGAGAAGTCATACGGCACGGAGGCGCGGACGACCGTGCGGATCTCGTGACCGTGCTGATTCTGACGAGCGTATCCGCGAGCATCGCGGAGATCGCCGCCGTCACTGTGCCGAACAAGACCGAGTACGCCCTGCGTCACGGGTATTCGCTCCTGGTGGAGAACAAGCCGTACGAGGAGGCCGTGTCGCAGATGGGCCGCTTGTGCGGCTACCTCGACCAGTTCGACATCGTCTGGTCACTTGACTGCGACGCCATCATCACGGACATGCGGCAACCGCTGCACGAGCTGCCCTGTCTCGGGCCGAACGTCACGGTGTGCGAAGAGGGCATTGTTGAGTGGAACCGAATCAACTGCGGCAGCGTTGTCACGCGAAACACGGACGAGTCGCGGGCTCTGTGGCAGAAGGTCGAGGCCAGCAAGGATCGATGGCAGTCGCTGGATTGCGGATGGCAGACGTGGCTGGGTAATGCGTCGATGACGCCCGCTGACCTCGTCACGGTGGCCCCGCTGCGGTCCTTCAACTCGTGCGTCTGGAACAGGCCCGCAAACGCGAAAGACGAAATCGGTGGCCACTGGCAGCCGGGCGACTTCGTCTACCACCCGTGCGGCGTGTATCCGCATGACGAAAGGCTGAGATGGATACAGCGAACGCTACCCAGCGTGGTGCGATAGACATTCCCGAGCGGCTGCTTGCCCCTCGGCTGGAGTTCGCGGGCGACTACGTGGCCAAGGTGGCCGCCGGCCGCGAGCGGCTGCGGCACTCCCGCGTGGCGTTTGTGGGGCTCGCCCGCAACTGCGGCGGGCCGCTGGAATCCAACCTGACGAAGTTGGAGCGGCTCGCGGACGAGTGCGAGGCGTGGAGCCTGCACATCGAGGCGAACGATTGCGAAGACAACACGCTCGACGTGCTGCATGCGTTCGCGTCCAAGTACACGCAGGCCACGTACCACTACGCTGTGCTGGGCCGGCGGCAGTATTCGGCCGAGTTCGCCGGGCCTCGCACGATTGCACTGGCCGAGTACCGCGACGCCTGCCAGCGGTGGGTGCGGTCGTGCTGCCGTGACTTCGACTACGTGGTGGTCATTGACTGGGACGCTTGGGGCGGCTGGTGGCACGACGGCGTACTCAACGGGCTCGGCTGGTTGCTCGAGCTCCAAGGTGCGTACGGCATGGCCAGCGTGTCGCTGCTGGAGACGCCACACCTCGCGATGGGTGAGGATAAGAAGCCAGCCGTGGTCGCCGGATGGAGTCATTATGACGCATGGTGTCTGAGATTGAATTCATCGTGGGATGACTACACGAACGGCGAAGGCGGCTGGAAACACCACTGGATCCCGCCCGTGGGCTCGCCACCGGTGCGAGTTTGCTCTGCGTTTGGCGGCATGGCGATTTATCGGATTAGTGCATACCTGAAAGGAACGTACGACGGCACGAAGGATTGTGAGCACGTGCCGTTTCACGACAGCGTGGCGAAAGCGACCGGGCAGGCGTTGTACCTGTGCCCCGGCATGCGGACGGTAATGCGCTGGCTGGAGCGTTCCGATGGCAGGCAACACAGCGACGATTAGCGTGCAGGCGTTCCGCGCCGACTGGCTGACGCACATGCCCATGCGGGCACTGTGCGAGCGGTGGACGATTTCCCGCGACCAAGTCATCCGGTTGAAACACGTCTGGCATTTGCCCCCACGGCATGACCGGCGACTGCGGGCGAAGCCGGCCCGGCAGCCAGACCCGACGCCCCGTGAGATCGCCCAGGCGTGCCGCGAGATTCAGGCCACGTGGACGGACGAGACGCGGGAGGATCGCCGCGTCACAAAGACCGCCTTTGTGAGCCTCAAGCGGATTGAGATGACAGACGAGGCCCGGCAGGCGTTTGAGGAGTTTGACGATGGACCGTGACTACGTCGAACGCCGCATCGTGATCGAGTACGGCCGGCGGTACGTGTATCTCTACATGACCACGGGTGACGGCAAATTGATAGCGGGCCGCGAGGAATCCTTTCGCCAGATGTACCTGCTCGACCGGAAGGAAGCCCACGAAGAGGCCACGGAACTGTGGGACTTGGCCTATGACCACCTGAACGACATCGTGAACCTGACACTGCAAGAGGGTGCGGAGGGCGAGGAAGAATCTGGTGAGGAGGACTGAACGCCATGCCCAACTACGAAGGCACCGCCGACGAGTACGCCAAGTACGGGGCCAATCTCAACATCTGGCAGCAGATCCAGTTGCTCTCTGCCTGGTCTCCGCTGATCGCCTTTGTGCAGCGGTTCTTGGCTGAGGTGGACCCTTTCAAGCGATCGCTAATCGCTGTTGAGGGCATGGAGTGGATTGCGTCCAAGACTAACGCCCAGCTTGATGACGAGCTGGTGAAGCACATCACGGCGATTGCTCGCACGCCAGAGGGCGAAGCGTTCGCTCGTTGGTTCCTCGCCAAAGTCCAGGGTGTGAAGTGACCTTCGATGTTGCACTACGCACAGCTGCCGTCATTGCTGCGGTGGCTCTGGTTGGCGCTCCGTACTGGGGCGTCGCCGCACAAGCGGGCATCGAGCTCGCTCGTGCCGCCTACGAAGCCGCCAAGGCCCGCAAGCAAGTCATCGTGCGGACGGCAGCCGCCGGGCTGATCGTGGCTGCAGCGTGGGGCAAGGTGCCTCTACCGACGATGCCGACCGCCTCCGTGACCATCACCGTTGAAACGCCCAGCAACGCCATGCAACAGGTTGTGACGCCGATTGCCGACGCATTGAAGTCCGCCCCTATGGGCGACCGGATGCTGTGGGCCCAAGTGTGGAGCAAGGCTGCCGTCGTGGCGGCCGGCGATGCCGTCACCACCGAAGTCGTGTTCACGGACACGAAGAGCCTGCGGGCCTTCACCGTGATCGCTTTGGACATCGGCTGGCGGCGGCTCGGCGGGAATCAGTCTGGCAAGTACGCCGGGCTTCGCGAGGCGACCGAAGCGGCGTTCGCCCAGGTGCTCGGCAAGGCCGAGGTGCCGGTGACGAATGAACTTCGCGAGCGATACGCGGAACTCTGCCGGGCGATCGCATGGGCCGGCGTCAACGAGGGCTGACGCATGGCCGACTTCGTTCCGCTCATGGGCTATGTGCCGGATCGTGCCGGCACTGAGCGTTTTCTGGCGTCACTGCCACGCCCCATGCTGGCGGACGCCGGGCCCGATCTCACGCTGGATACGTCGCGGGATGTGTTTCTTGGCGAATACCTGCTGCGGTGCGATCCACGGTGGAAGCGTGGGGCTCAGAAGATCGGCAGCTGCGTGGGCTGGGGCTGGGCGCTCTCGTGCGACATCCTCGCCGCGTGCGACGTGTTGCTGCGAAACGAGGCCGAGGTATACGGCGGCCGGGTGCTTGAGGCCAGCGTCTACGGGTTCAGCCGGGTTGAGGTTCGCGGGCAACGCAATACGGGCGGTGACGGCTCGTATGGCGGTGCTGCCGCCAAGGCCGTGACCAAGTACGGCACGCTCCACTACGGCATCGACTATGAGGGCCAGCGGTTCACGGACAACAGCGGAACACGCGAAAAGGAATGGGGCCGCGACGGCGTGCCCGATCACCTCGAGAAGTACGCGGCCGAGCACAAGGTCAGCAGCGTGGCCTGCGTCAAAGATTTTGAGTCCGCCGCAAAGGCGCTGCAGAACGCCTACCCGGTGGCAGTGTGCAGCATGCAGGGCTTTTCAATGAAGCTCCGCGATGGCTACCTCACGCCGATGGGGACGTGGGCCCACTGCATGATGTTCGCCGGCGTTCGCTGGAAGCCACGCCCGGCCCTGCTCTGCGTCAACTCGTGGGGCGACTGCTACGAAGGCGACGTTGACCCGTCACTGCCGCCACAGTTCCAGCGTTCGGCTGGCTGGGTGGACGCCGACGCCTGCACCTCAATGCTCGCCGGTGAGGACTCTTTTGCCCTCTCGGGGTATAGCGGATTCACCCCGCGTGAGCTTCCCAACTGGACGGGAGTTGCACTGTGACACGCTGGCTTGTGGTGTTCGTTGTGGTGTTCTCTGGCTGCGTGCTGTCGCTGCCGACCGATGACGGCGTTGCCGCCGACATGGCCTGCGAGACGGCACGCGAGGTGGTGCGGCTGCGCCGGATGATGCCACCGGCCCCGGCATCGGATAAGTGCGAGAACTGCGACGGCACCGGCAAGCTGGGCGATGGCCGGATCGTCACGACCTGCCCTGTCTGCAAAGGCACCGGCAAGAAGCCCACTACCACTTGCACTACGGGGACGTGCCGCCGATGACGCTTGACGAACTCAAGGCCGACGCCTGGGCATCGCTGCCGCCGATCCGCAAGCGGCTCGCGGGCCGGGCTATCTGTGACGAACTCGTGACCGAGGCCATCCGCAACTGGAGCGGCGACTACATCGCGGCGTGTCACGATGATGTCCAGCGGGCCGACTACGCCCGGCAGCTGCTCGAGCAGGTGCGGAAGTCGCACGAACTGCGGGCCGGGATGACGCAGCCAGAGTACGGCTTTATCTGGGTGTTCCTGCTCACAGCCGTGGCGTCTGCGGTGATTCAGTGGCTCATCAAGCGGTGGCTGGACAACCACTTCGACGCGGAGCAGATGCAAGCATGGCAGCTGGAGGTGGCATCGTGACGAAAGAGGAAGTGCAGGCCACCGTGGGAAACATCCTGGAACGCTGGGGCTTCCCTGTCCTCGTGGCTCTTGCTGCTGGCTGGGTGCTGCGGAACGACGTGCTGCTGCCATTGGTCGAAGAGCATCGCGCATTCGTGAAGAGCCTCAGCGAGACGCAGCGGGAGATCAGCCAAGCAATCACGGAGCAGACCCGCTTGCTCTATGCACTACAACGTGAGAAGGGCGACGCGCCCCGAGGAGAGTGACGATGCCGTCTTACGATCAGACGCCCGGCACGCTGAATCTGTCGTTCGCTCGCGGCGATGACTTCTCCGCGCTCGTGGACTTCTCTATCGGCATGACGGGCTACACCGTCGCCGCGTCCATGACGAGCCTCGTGAGCGGATCGGACGTGCAGCCGCTTACCGTGTCCATCGTGTCTGCAACTGCTGGGCAGGTAAACGTCAGCCTGACAGACGCCCAGACGCTCGCACTGGCCCGTGGCACCTACGGGTGGCGGATGTCGTGGACTGAGAACAACGCCACCCGTACGGCCATCACTGGCTTCGTGGAGGTGCTGTAATGCCGATTCAGGCGAACGTCACGAACAACCAGATCACGGCGAGCGTTGGCGAGACGCAGATCGATGCGACGGTGAGCGGTGGGTTTGGCCCGAGCGGTGCTGCTGGCCCGCAGGGGCCGAAAGGCGATACAGGCGACACAGGCCCACAAGGCCCGGCTGGGGCCACTGGAGCGACCGGCCCCACCGGCCCGGCTGGCGCAACTGGGGCCACAGGCCCGCAAGGCGAGCCCGGCCAGCCTGGGACGACGGACTACCTCGAGCTCGACAACGTCCCGGCTACGTTCCCGCCAGAGGCTCACGCCTCCAGCCACGCCCACAACGGCAGCGATGCGATCTACAACCAATCGCTGAACACTGGCGACGACGTAAGTTTCTTGAGCGTTGCCGCGGCGGACTCGCTCACGATTCAATCGTATGGCTTCACGCAGGCTTCTGGATCGCTCGTTCTCAACTGCCCGCTGCGGTTCACTGACGCGACGGAGCAGACCACAGCGTGGCCGGGCTCGTTCTCATACAACGACCTCGACGACCTTCCGACGCCGTACTCGCTGCCGACTGCTACGGATAGCGTCCTCGGCGGCGTCAAGGTCGGCAGCGGCGTGACGATCACGGATGGCGTGATCAGCGTCGCGACGAACTACGCGGCGGAGACGCACACTCACGCCGCCTCGGACGTGACGAGCGGAACGCTCTCAATCGACCGCATCCCGACCGGCACGACCTCGACCACGGTTGCCATCGGCAACCACACGCACGCGCAACTCCACGACCGCTCGCACGCGATCACGTCCACGAGCGATCACACCGCGACGGCATGGCGGGTGTTTTACAGCGACGCGAGCGGCGTGCAGGAGCTGGCGCTGGGCAGCGCCGGGCAGGCGCTCATATCCAACGGCGCATCAGCAGCCCCGTCATGGGGCGCAGCCGGAAGCAATTCGGCCACGGACCTGACCACCGGCACGCTCAACAACGCCCGCCTCTCGTCACGCGCCCGCGCGGCGATCAACATTTACCTCTGGTCTTCATTCCGATAGGAGATTGTCATGGCCGCCGAGCCCGCATTCGCCGTCACGCCCCGCATCGCATCTGTCAACATCGCCACGGCGAACACCAACCGCGATGGCACAGGGACGGTGGCGACGCTCATCACTGGGGCGTCAACTGGGACGCGGATCGCAGAGATCGTCATCCAGGCCCGCGTCACGACGACGGCAGGCATGGTGCGAATCTTTCTGCACGACGGCTCGACGTTTTACTTCTTCGATGAGGTCAGCGTGGCCGCTGCCACCGTTTCCGCGAGCGTCAAGGGAACGCGCGTCTCCACCACCTACAACAACCTCGTCCTTCCAAATGCGTCCTGGTCGGTGCGTGTCAGCACGCACAACGCGGAGAGCATCGACGTGACGGCGCTCGGGGCTGATCTGTGAACGACGGCGTGCTGACCAGCGGATATGCTCCGGCCCCTATGCCGCAAGGTTTACTCGGCGCGCCGGGCGCCGTGCCAGCCATAGACGCCGTTCGCGGCTTCGACCCTCGCAGCATCGGCACCATGCTTGCGTGGTACGACTTCTCGGACGATGCGTTCACGACCAAGATCGGCGGATTCTTTTCGGAGATACGGACAAAGTCTGGAACAGGCCCGGCGCTCGCGCAGTCAGTCGAAGCCAACCGCCCGAGCGTGTCGTCGCTGAACGGCAGGCAGGCCGCGTTGTTTGATGGCTCTAACGACGTGCTCGCGTTCTCTGGTCAGTTTCGCGGGCTTGGTACGCTTTTGGCGGCAATCGGCCCGTTTGCTGGAAGGTCGCAAAACGCCTGTGCGTTTATCAGCACGTCTCCGTTTATCGAAGCATTTGCCATTGGAACAAATGATTCCGCAGACCTCTTTGGGTCTGCCGGAAGATGGTCAGGCACCGGCGGCGTGAATACATCTGTGACAGTTGCTCACACCGCAGACCATCGTTCGCGTGTCGTTGCGGCGACGTTTACGCGGACTGCCGTGCCGTCTCCGCGAGTAAACGGGCGGACTAGCGTCGCTGGGAGCGGCAGCGTCGCCAACAGCAATCAACCATTCCAAACGATTGGCGCTCGCTGGCTGAACGCATCAGCGGCAGGTTACTTTGGCTCTACCATTGGTGAGATTCTCTACTACCCGGTCGTACTGCCAACGCTGGATATTGTGCGTCTTGAGACATACCTCAAAAACAAGTGGGGGATGGCGTTTTGACTCAGCGTTACTTTGTCGCGTCGCATGAAGACTACGAGGCTGCTCGCCTCGCAGTGGATGCGAGCCTTGGCTACCCGAGCGAACGCGCGGAAACGATCTGGAGTCCAGCGGCGTCTGGCATTGTGACAACGGACGGCCGCTTACTGCTGTCGCTGCTGCCGGAGTTCTGCGACCGCGAGGCCGTCGCGTCCGTCCTGCACATGCTGCACGAGATCACCGAGGCCGCGTACCGCGAGCTGCTGCCGCCCGAGCCCGAGGCCACCTGATGCAGGCGGAATCGGACTTGTTGGCCAGGCTCAAGGCCGCAGCCGCGTATCACACTGGCACGGATCTGCCTGAACGATTGCGGTACGTGGAGTGGCAGGTGTCAGAGCAACGTAGGGCATTGCAAGAAGCCATTGACGAGATCGTCCGATTGCGGGAACGCATCAAGGAGATTAAAGCCCATGCCACAGCGGATACCGTCGCATAGCCCCCCCCGCCTGCGGACAGCACGCCCACGCAGGGACGAAACGGCAAGGCCCAACGCATCGGCAAGGGGATACTGCGACAAGCGGCACAGGGCATGGCGTTTGGCCGTGCTAACTCGCGACGCCTGGCAATGCCGGGGGTGTGGTGCCGTCTGCCCACGGTACGCACAGGCTGACCATATCGTGCCAATCAGCCAAGGTGGCGAACGGTACGACGTAAGCAACGGACAGACGTTGTGTATCCGTTGTCACGGACGCAAGACGAAACGCGAGCAGAACGAAGGCGTAAAACGCACGCAGACGCACCAGGAAGCCACCTGACGGCAGCGCGAGCGGACGCGAGCAACCAGCCAGCCAGAAAACGGCACGTCTGAGGCAACGCTGAGCGACGTGGAAGGGTGGTCTGAATCACCCCAACTATGCCAAATAAAGACCCCGGTCGCCTGTCCCACCGTTGTCTGTGCAAGTAACGGACAGGGGGTAGGTCTGTTTGCTTGACAATGCCCGCACGTTGGACGCATGCACATCACGTGCGCTACGGGGTCAGCTTCGCCTTGCCATTGAAGGATCGGTGAAACGATGGGAAGAAGGGGGCCACGACCGCAGCCGACGCAGCTCAAGATCATGCGTGGCAACCCCGGCTGCCGGCCAATTAACAAGGCCGAGCCGCAGCCGCCAGCCGATGGCGTTGTGATGCCGTCGCACCTAGGCGAGGTGGCCGCCGGCAAGTGGGCCGAGCTGCTGCCGCTGCTCCAGGCGGTGAAGGTGATGACGCGGGCCGACATCGAGGCGCTTGCCCGCTACTGCGACACGTACGAGTGGTGGCTTGCCACGCGGGCGAAACTCAAGAAAGAGGGCGACACGTACCCAATTCTCAACGACAAGGGCGAGGTGAAATACATCGCGCAGCGTCCCGAAGTCTCGATAGCCAACAAATTAGCGGCCCAGCTTCGCCAGTTAGAGAGCGACTTTGGCCTGTCGCCAGCGGCCAGAACGAGCCTCAAGGTTGAGCCGGATGCCAAGGAAGAAAGCGTCCTCACCAAGTTCCTTGCCCGCCGCCAGAAGGCGTGAGTGGGTCGAGGGCTTCACGTACGACCCGGCAGACCCAGAGCTCATCATCGAGTTCCTTGAGGGCGTCTGCGTCCACACGAAGGACGGTGCCACGGCCAAGGCTGGCGAGCCGATCCGGCTTTTGGATTGGCACAAGGACGAAGTGATCCGGCCCCTCTACGGGTGGAAGGACAAGGACAATCGGCGGCGGTATCGCGTCGCCTATTTCGAGGTTCCCAAGAAAAATGCCAAGAGCACCCTGCTTTCGTGCCTGGCTATCTGGCACCTCGTCATGGAAGGCGTTGGCGAGTTGGGCTGCATCGCAGCGAAAGATCGGAACCAAGCAGGGATCATCTACGACGAAACGGCCAAGATGATCTTGGGGTCGCCAGAACTGCGTGGGCTGCTTGAGGTGATCGACAGCCGGAAGACGATTGTGAACCGGAGCAACAACAGCAGCCTGCGTGTTATCTCGCGGGACGCTGGATCAGCTGAAGGCCCGTCCTATTCGTTCGTATTCTTTGACGAGCTGCACGCCCAGCCAGACCGAAAATTGTGGGAAGCCCTCCGGTACTCTGGCCGCTCTCGGCCGCAGCCGCTCATTTGCACCATTACGACGGCCGGCAGTGACCGGCAGTCCATCTGCTGGGAACAACACGAGTACGCAGAGCAGGTAATCGCAGATCCGGCCTACGATCCACGTTTTTATGGGCGGATCTGGGCCGCCCAAAAAGACGTGGACGACTATTTCTCGCCAGCCGTCTGGAGGCGATGCAATCCAGGCATGGGCGTGACGATGACTGAGGAGTCCTTCGCTGCCGATGCTATGGAGGCGAAGAACAAGGCCACGAAGCTCAATGGCTGGCTGCGTTACTCATTGGGAATCTGGACAGAGACAAGCAACCGTTTCTTGGACCCGGACAAGTGGGCCGCATGTGCGTTGCCGCCGCCGGTGCCGCTTGCCGGCAGGCCGTGCATCCTTGGCATGGACTTGTCGAAGAGCACTGACCTGTCGGCCGTCTCGGCGCTGTTTCCGCACGACGATGGGACGTTCGACGTGGACTGCATGCTGTTTAGTCCGCGTGACCTCATCATGGAACGCGAGCGAACAGACCGCCAGCCGTTCCAGCACTGGGTCAATGAAGGCTGGATCACCGCCACCAGCGGCAACGTGATCGACCACGGCGTGATCCGCGAGTACGTGCTGGACTACGCCAAGAAGCACCAAGTTGAGCGGGTGCTGATGGACATGTCGGGGGCCGTGCAGTTGGGCGTGGAACTGCAAGGAGCGGGGCTTACCGTGGAATCATTTGGGCAGGGTTTCCGCTCAATGAGCAGCCCTACGAAGTTGCTGGAGAGCCTGGTGCTTCAGCAGAAGATTCGGCATCGAGGCAACCCGGTGCTGAGTTGGATGGCCGCAGGAGTGACCGTCGAAACCGGGGCCTTTGAGGACATACGCCCGGTGAAGAAGAAAAGCACCTGCCGCATCGACGGAATCGTGGCGCTCATTTTCGCCCTGGGCGGGTGGGAGTCCAACAGCGTGCGAAAGGCTGCCGAGCAAAACTGGGACATCTTCATCGTATGACCACCGAAAACGCCGTCGCCGATTTCAAGATGTTCGACCTTCGGGGCATCGAATGGACGGAATCGTCCTCCAGCCGCACGCCCTCGGGCATCCGCGTCAACGCTGACAACTCAATGGCGTGCTCGGCCTACACGGCGTGCATCCGTGTGATCTCTGACGCCGTATCTGCTCTTCCGCTCCACGTATACGAGCGGCTCACCAACGGCGGCAAGCAGAAGGCTCCGAGCCATCCCGTGTACCGCCTGCTGCACATGCAGCCGAACCCGTGGCAGACGGCGCAGGAGTTCAGGGATTGGATGACCGGCATGTACCTGCACTACGGTGCGAGCTACGCCGAGATCCGCCCAGGTGCTCGAGGTGCCGTTTCTGAACTGTGGCCGCTGCACTCGTCACGCATGGAGGTTGAGCGGCTGGAGAACGGCAGCCTGCGGTACAAGTACCGCGAGCCGAGCGGCAAGCAGACGCTGTACTCGCAGGAGCAGATCTTCTGCCTGCGGTTCACAACCGAGGACGGCGTGCGGCCGATCCCGACATACACGCTGTTTCGCAATGCCATCGGGCTGGCTCAGGCGTTGGAGGCCCACGGCAGTACGTACTTTGGCAACGGTGCCAGGCCGGGCATTGTGCTGGAGTCCGACAACCCGATCCCGGCAGAGGCGGCTGAGCGACTCCGCGAGCAGTGGGAGCGGATGCACCGTGGGCCGGATCGCGCATTCCGCACGGCGGTCCTGCCCAACGGCGTGAAGGCGCACGAGCTCAGCGGCAGCAATGAGGCGGCCCAGTTCCTTGAGACTCGGCAGTATCAGGTGATCGAGATCTGTCGGGCGTTTCGCGTTCCTCCACACATGATCCAGAGCCTGGAACGCAGTACATACAGCAACATCGAGGTGCAAGGCACGGAGTTCGTGCAGCACTGCCTGCTGCCGCATCTCAAGCGGTGGGAAGCGGCGATCTCGCGTGACCTCATTGTCGATGACGAGACGTATTTTGCGGAGCACAACGTCAACGGCTTGCTGCGTGGCGACCACACGAGCCGGGCCGCGTTCTACGTGTCGGCACTCCAGAACGGCTGGATGACGATCAACGAGATCCGCGAGGCCGAGAACCTCAACCCGATCGGCCCTGACGGCGACAAGCACTTTGTCCAGCTCAACATGACCACGCTGGACAAGCTTGGCCAAGAGCCGCCGGCACCAGAGCCGATGCCAGCGCCGGCAGTCGAGGTTGAGGACGAAGAAAGCCCAGGAGATGACGCCGAGGACGCCGCCGAAGAGGAGGACACGACCGATGGAAATTGAACGCCGCTGCCTCGCGTTTGAGGAAGTGCCCGAGGCCGAGCTGACGATTGAGACGCGGGCCAACGGCACGCAGGTACTCGTGGGATACGCCGCCGTCTACAACCGCTTCAGCCTGCCGCTCCGCGAAGGCGGCTCGCAGTTCCGCGAGATCATTCTGCCGGGTGCGTTCGATAAGATCCTCAACAGGCAGCGTGGCAAGCAGGACGTGGTGGCCCTGCTGAACCACAACAGCGATCTGATTTTGGGCCGCTCTTCGTCTGGCACACTGGAACTCTCCAGCGACGACAAGGGCCTGCGGTACGTGGTGACGCCGCCCGACACGCAGGTGGGGCGGGACACGCTTGAGCTGGTCCGCCGTCGCGATCTGCGGGGCAGTTCGTTTGCGTTCTCCGTGGACACGAAGACCGGCGAGCGGTGGTCGAGTGACGAGCAAGGCGCGGTGCGTGAGATCCGCGAGGTGGCGTCGCTGGTCGATGTGTCCGTGGTGCTGACGCCAGCGTATCCGGCCAGCAGCGTGACCGTGGCACAGCGTTCCTACGAAGCGTGGCTTGCGTCGCAGGCTGTTGCCGAGCCGACGCCCGAACCTGCGGCCCAGGCGGACTGCTCGCGTTCGGCCCTGCGGGGCGTCGCCGCCGCCTGGGCTGCATCTCTGAGGCTTCGCAATGGCTGACGCCCGCTGCACGTGCGGCGAGAAGTTGCGGTGCCGTTCTTCGCGCCCATGCGGTGACGAGCGGCAGCGGTATCTCCGCTGCCCGCGATGCGGCGCTCGCGCCGTGGCGTTTGTAAAAACAACACTTTCTGAAGTGCGGTTCTGCAAGAGGGATGCCCGCTAGTGCGACTGTGGACTCCATCGGCAATACCGCCGGCGGAGACATCACACAGTGGACAACCTCAAGAAGCTGCAGGACGAGGCCGTTAACCTCGCCAACCGGATCGACGCCGTGCGGGCCATCGAAGGCGACGCGGACAAGATCGCCGAGCGTGACCTCGAACTCGAGACGCTGACGGCCGACGCCGCCAAGCTCGCTCGCAAGATCGACTTTGAGAAGTCGGTCGCCGAGTCCGCGAAGAACCTCCGCAGCGTCGTTGACCGCTGCACCCCGGCCCCCGAGGTGCGTGCCGACGAGCCGAAGGTGCGGATCGAGTCGATTCCGTACGCCGGCAAGCTTCGTGCGTTCAAGTCTGAGGAAGAGGCGTTCAAGGCTGGCATGTGGATCAAGGGTCACCTCCGTGGTGACGCCGAGGCCAAGCGGTGGTGCAACGACTACGGCGTTGAGGCCCGTGCTCAAGGTTCGGCCGCGTCCACGACCGGCTCGGCCTTCGTGCCCGACATCCTGAGCAATCAGGTGCTGCGGCTCGTGAACGAGGATTCGGTGTTCGCGTCCAACGCCACGCCGATCAACATGCCGAGCGACGTGGTGCTGGTGCCCAAGCGCACTGGTGGTGCCACGGCTTACTGGGTGAACGAGAACACGGCGATCACCGACAGCGACCCCACCCACTCGCAGGTAACGCTGACCGCGAAGAAGGTGACGGCCGCGACGAAGGTGAGCACCGAGCTCTTCGAGGATTCGGTTGTGGGCATCGCCGAGATGCTCGCCACCGAGCTGGCCTACACGCTGACCCAGGCGGTCGAGACGGTTGCTTTCAACGGCAACTCGGGCTCGGCTCCCAGCGTCGCGGGCATCTGCACGGCGAACGGCATCCTTGCGGGCTCTTCGGCGACCTACGCCGCGAGCCTCGTGACGGCTGCCGGCGACACGTTCGACGAGATCACCAAGGCCAACTACCTGACGATGCTGGGCGCGATGCCCTCGCACTCGCGTCAGGGTGCGGCGTGGATCGTCTCGCCGTACGCCTTCGCCACCTCGATGCAGGCTCTTGACCTGAACCAGGGCGGCTCGGTCGGCCTGTCGCAGGGCATGGGCCTGAGCTTCCTCGGCTACCCGGTGCTGTTCAGCCACCAGATGGTCGGCTCTGGCGACCAGACGGGCAAGGTTATGGCCCTGCTCGCCAACCTCCGCAACGCCGCCCACTTCGGTGTGCGTCGTGGCCTCGAGATCGCGTCCAGCGATCAGGTGGCGTTCCTGAGCGATCAGGTGGTGGTCCGTGCCACCATGCGGTGCGCCATCTCGTGGAGCGAGCTGGGCAGCGACACGGTCGCCGGCCCGGTCATCGCCCTCGTTGGTGCGTGAGTCTGACGGCTTGACCTGATGTGCAAACTGGGCGGGCCGCTCCAAACCGGGGCGGCCCGCTCTCTTTGTTGAGGTTGCACATGCTGGTCAAGGTTGGCGAGACGCAGGTGGACGTGCGGGTCGAGGCCGTCATGTCCGTGCCACGGCTTGGGTTCATGGACAACTTCTACTCGTGGGCACAGGCGTTGATGCCGCTCGGGATCCGGCCCACCAAGGTGACCGGGGCGTTTTGGGGCCAGTGCCTGCAACGAGTCTGCGAGCAGTTCGTGGATAAGTGTGAGTACATCCTGACCATCGACTACGACACGTTCTTCACCCGCGAGGACGTGGAGCACCTTTTCGCTCTGGCGATGACGTTCCAGTGCGACGCCGTCACTGGCCTGCAAACGAAGCGGGAGGACGGCCGCCCGATGCTCACGCTCCTCGGTACGCTGGACAACCCACCCGAGGAAGGCAAAACACGACTGCCGGTGTCTTGGTTCGCGGAGCCCGTGCAGGAGGTGGATAGCGCCCACTTCGGGTGCACGGTCATCTCGACGGCGGCCCTCAAGCGGACGCCGAAACCGTGGTTTCAAGGCATCCCCAACGAGGCGGGTGAGTGGGGCGAAGGCCGCACTGACGATGACATCTTTTTCTGGAAGCAGTTCCGCAAGGGCGGCAACCGCGTCCATGTCTCGCCACGCATTGTGCTGGGCCATGGCGAGTACATGGTGACGTGGCCCGGCAAGCAACTAGATAGGCCGGTTTTCCAGTACAGCACGGAGTTCGCAAACACGCTGAAGCGTCCCGAAACTGCATGGAGCGTCCCCCAATGAGGAAACTGAAATTCACCCGTGCGTGGCGTGGATACCGCAAGGGGCAGGTGGTGGAGATCGCCGGCGGGCTTGCCTCGCAGCTGCTCGCCCAGCGTGTCGCGGTTGAGGATAGCCAACAGACGCTGATTGAGACGGCCGCCGTCGAGCACCAGGCCGAGACGGCCGACGCCACGCCAAGGAAACGAGGACGCCCGCGTGCAGTACCGAAGTCTGACCAGAGCGACACCGCCAGCCGTTGAGCCCGTCACGCTGTCCGAGGCCAAGGCCCATCTGCGGGTGGACGCGAGCGATGACGATGCCTACATCGCCACGCTCATCACGGCGGCCCGCGAGTGGGTTGAACAGTACATCGACCGCACGCTGGTGCATACCCAGTGGGTGATGCGGTTCGATAAGTTCCCCGACAGCGGCATTGAGCCGGTTGAACTGCCCCGCCCGCCCGTGGTGTTTAGCGGTACGGCCACGGCTGTTACTGTGACGTTCACGCAGGAAGCCGGGCCGACGAGCACGTACAGCACGGCGGAATACCGCGTGGACCGCTACGCCACGCCTGGCACGATCCTGCCTATCTACGGCAGCACGTGGACGCCGCACCGGCAGGACGATAACGCCATCAGCGTGACGTGGTGGGCTGGCTACGGGGCCAGCGGAACCAGTGTCCCGGCTGCCATTCGGCACGCGATACTGATGCTGATCGGGCACTGGTACGAAAGCCGGCAGGCGGCGGTGGCCACAGGTGCCGTGCCGCAGGACGTTCCGTACGGCGTCACGTCGCTGCTGGACTCCCAGCGGTGGGGATCTTACCGATGATCGACCCCGGCAAGCTCCGCGAGCGAGTCACGGTGCAGATCGCCAGCGGGGCCACCAATACGCTTGGCGAGACGGTTCTTTCGTGGAGCAATTCGTCTGCGGTGTGGGCCAGCGTTGAAGGCGTATCTGCCCGCGAGGCGCTGGCGGCCGGACAGCAAGACGTGACGATCACGCACCGCGTGCGGCTGCGGTATCTGCCGGGCCTAACGCAGCTTGACCGATTCGCATGGCGGAACCGCACACTGAACATTGTCAGCCTGCTCGAGTACGGCAACCGCAGCGAGCACGTCGCTATCTGTGAAGAGGTGCCGTAATGGCCAGCGGCATCGACATCAAGGTTGAGTTTCCTGAGCTGCGGAAGCTCCAGGAGGCATTCCGTGGATTCCGCACGAGCCTCGCCAGGAAACACATGGGCGCTGCGATTCGTCGCAGCCTGAAGCCTGGCATGGACGCGCTGAAGCGAAACACGCCACGCGGCCCGACGGGCAACCTCAAGCGAGCCATCACTTCCAAGGTGAAGACCTACGTGAGCGGCAACGCGGTTGGCCTGGTTGGATTCGTGGCGGCTGGCAGCGGCAAGTCAAAGTCCGCCGGCGGCGGTGCTGTCAAAAAGGGAAAAGACCGTGCCTACCACGCTGGTTTTCTGGAGTTCGGCACCAAGGAGCGAATCATCAAGACCTCGTCACGGCGCGCCGGTGCGTCTGTGGCGTCAAGCTTCAAGTCGCTGGGCCCGTTCAAGATTGCTCGCACTGCCAAACGCGGGAAGTTTGCTGGCGTTGTTCGCGTGAACACCTCGCCGAAATACCCGCGAGCGTTTTTCAAGAAGGCCCCAAAGGGCGGAATCTTGAGCGTGCGTGATATGCCGATCGGCGGCAGCAAGGGCGAGCCGCCAGTAAAGGGTGCCTACAGAGAGTCGCTTGGCACGATGCGGTCGCAGTTGGCCATTGAGATGACGAAATCTCTGATTGCGGCCCAAAAAGACTTGGCCGCCAATTTCCCGTCAAAGCGAGACATCGGCCCCACGCCGTTCTGACCTATGCCAGCCAAATACCCAGAAGCCGTCCTTCGCACCGCCCTGGTCGGCAGCACGGCCGTCACCTCGCTGGTGAGCACTCGCATCTACCCGGTGCTGGCCCCAGCATCCGCCGCGTTGCCGTTTGTCACATGGCGTCGGGCTGGCATCCAGCGAGAGCAGACGCTTTCGGTCCCGATGGGCGTGCCACGGGTGAGCGTGGACTATGCCATTTACGCCACGACGTACGAGCAGGCCCGCGACGTGGCCGACGCAATGCGTGTTGTTCTGGATGGATACGGCGGCACGGCGGACAATACAGAAGTCAAACAGGCGTCGCTGGAGAACGAGAGCGACGACTTTGTGACGCTCGCCGGGGCAGACATGCCGCCGGTGTACCAGATCACGCAGTCCTACGACGTTTGGTGGCAGGAGACGTAAAGCATGGCCTCGACGCCGCATGATGGATCCGGCACAACGCTGACTTTTCCGGGCTTTACCGGCAGCGTGACCTCGATCACGTACAGCCAGAGCGAGTCGGCTGGCGGTTCGGCGGACGTGATCGACGTGAGCCACCTCGGACAGACAACGGGGTCAAGCGTTCTCTCGCAGGCTCGCCCGCTCAAGGGTGCTGCCGGATCTGCGGACACTGGCAAGACCGTAAGCGTTGAGTACATCGGCACCGGCATCCTGGCCGGTGGCGCCACTGGCACGCTTGCAATCACCGGTGGCGTGACACTCAGCGGTTCTGCGACCGTCTCGAGCTCGTCGATTACGCTCGCGGTCAATGACGTGATCCGAGGCAGTGCCGAGTTTCGGGTGGCGTGACCACGGGAGCCTGCCGTGGCAACGTACTCAACAGGCATCACCGCAAAGTGGGGCGGCACTTCCTTTCAGGAAGTTTTTGACCTGTCCTACACATTCGGCTCAGGTGCCGCTACTGATCGCGGGCCTGATGACGGCACGCGGTGGAGCGACAACCTCGGCAGCGTGACGCTGTCGTGCTACGGCACGGCGAACACGTCATCGACCCAGTGGGGGCAACGCAAGCAGCTGGAAATATCAGGCGGCGGCTCTTCGTTGACAGCATGGGCAGTATGTGAGTCGATCGCCGTACAGCACGGCGTCAACGATGTGACACGTTTTTCTGTCACATACAAACTCACGGACAGCTAGGCATGGGACTCAAAGAGCAATTCAAGGCAGCTGCTGCCCCGCGTAAGCCGCTCAAGGTGCAGGTGGACGGCGTGTCGGATCCGCTTTACGTGCGGGTTATGACCGTGGGTGAGCGCGATGCGTGGGAGGTTTCATCGCTGCGGTCGCCGTCCGGCAAGGTGCCGGATGACTTCCGCAGCCGCTACCTCGCGGTCACGTTGTGTGACGAGCACGGCGTGCGGCTGTTTTCGGATGACGAGTGGCGTGACATCGCGACGCTCGATAGCGGCGTGGTCAGCAACTTGTTCGACGTGGCGGCGAAATACAACAAACTTGCGGAGGCGGACATCACGGAACTCGCGGGGGAATGAACGCCCGACCAATGCGGCGGTTTTTGTTTGCATTGGCGGGCCACCTCGGGATGACGGTGCGAGAGATTGAGCAGCGGATGGACAGTCACGAGCTGGCGGAGTGGATCTGCTACGCCCGGTTCTGGCGTCCGCTGGATGACTCGTGGCAGCAGATGGGAGTGTTGGCCAGTGCGGTGCTGGCCCCGTACAGCAAGCGCGGACATTCGCCAAAGCCTGACGATTTCATACCGATTGAGAAGCCGCCGCAACACAAAACGCAGATGATCGACGCCTTGCAAAGACTCAAGGCAGACCTGGAAAAGCAGCGATGTCAACGGCCCTCGGATTAGCGATGCAGATCAGCGCCAATACGGCGCAACTGGCGCAGGCCGTTCAGGACGTAAATAAGCGTCTGGATGAAATGGGCTCGGCTGGCAAAAAGGCCGCCGACGACCTGGGCACGCTGAAGAACATCGAAATAGCCAAGCTCGCCATCGGCGGCATCACTGCCGCCACGACCGCCTTTGTTAGCCTGGCTGGTGCAGTCACAAACGCAGCCGCTGGCATTACCAACTTCGCCTTGGCTGCCGGGAGAGAGCTTGACGCCCTCAACGACGTTGCCAATCGCACCGGCGTTGGCGTGGAGGCATTGCAAGCGTACTCCCAAGCTGCAGCCCAGAACGGCATTGAGATAGCTTCGTTTGCAAAGCAAATCCAAAAACTGACGATCAACATTGGCAAAGCAACGATTTCAGAAAAAGAGCAGGAAAAGTTTGAAAAACTTGGGATTACGTTTGCGGAGCTCAAGGCTTCTACGCCCGAAAAACAGTTTGAGATGATCGTGGACGCATTGTCTCAAATTGCAGATCCCGCCGAACGTGCCGCAACAGCGGTGAAGTTTTTTGGGAAAGGCGGCATTGAGCTTGGCGAGTTGTTTACTCAGGGGCCTGGCTACCTCGAGGCCATCCGCAAAGACACGGAATCGCTTGGCGGCATCATTAGAGAAGACGCCGTCAAGTCAATCGACAGCATGTTTGATTCGTTTGGCAAGGTTCAGACCATTGTCGGCAACTTGGCAAAGCAGGTATTGGGCGAACTTGCAGGCCCGCTGGGGACAATTGCAGAAGATTTGCTTGAGCTCGTAAAGGCCACTGGCCCGCAACGGATCGCCCAAAACATTGCCGCCGGCTTGCTTAGCTTTATTGAGCTCGCCGGCAATGCCTTTTTTGAGTTGGCAAAATTCATTGAAGGTTTCGTTACTAAGTACGGCAAGATTCTCGGCATTGAGACTCGCAGTGATAGCCAACAGCAGCGAGACAATCTGGTCGCCCAGCGCGACCAATTGCAAAAGATTGTAGACGCAGGCGGCGAAACTTTTGTTAGGCGTCTGGCCCTTGGCGTTAGGCAGGCCACGCCGGAGGATCGCGTCAAGCTACAAGAACTCAACGCAACCATCGCGGCGCTTCCTGAACAAAACCAAAGCGCCTTGGCGTCTGCGGCAACTAATTTCCGCGAGGCTATCGGCGCAGCACGAAGCTCTATCAACGAGCGACTGCAACCACCATCTGTGCCAGGCGGTGCTCCAGTGCCAGTTCAAATCGCTGACACGACAGCTGAAGGCGCAAACGACGAGCAAACCAAGCTGCTGGGCGACATTGCCCGCAACACGAAGCCCGCCACTGTCGTGGAGCTTCCGAGGTAGCCATGGCCGTACTGTCCTACCGCGAAGTCATCCCGCGTACGTTCTCGCAGAAGTTTGGCGAAAGCCCGACGGCCGAGCGGAAATACGTTGTCACGCTCGACGCCCCGACGGGCACGCAGGACATCATTGGTGCTGTTGGCATCCTGTTTGGCGACCAGCACCCAGAGTATCCATACCTGCGGATGCTCGATGGCAACGTCACGGAACAGGATCGGCACCACGCCGAGGTGACGTACCGCTACGAACTGCCGAAAGACGAAGACTTTGATCCTAATCCGCTGGCCCGCCCCGACGTGTGGTCATTCTCGACCAGCGGCGGCACGGTGCCGTGGCTCTACTACTACCACGGTGAAGAGGGAAATTCTGACATCCGCCCTCTAGTGACTGCCGCCGGCGACTACATCGAGGGGCTCACGGTGCTGGCCCCCGAAGTGCAGGCCACGATCTCGGCCAATCGCCCCACGTTTCCGCTGGCGTTGGCGGCTGAAGTCACGAACGCAATCAATACCAGTGCATACCTTGGCGGGCCTGCCTATACGTGGCAATGCAATGGCATCTCTGGCCAGCAGGTCACCGAGGTAGTCAACGATCAAAAGATCAACTATTGGCAGATCACGACCACGCTGACGTACCGCAAGCACGGCTACATCGAAAAGCTGCCGCACGTCGGGTGGCACTACATCGAGGACAATCAGAAGCGTCGTGTGTGGGCGTGGAGTGAGGACGGCGAAACGAAGGTGGACGCAGCCGCCCCGCAGCCGCTGACGGAAAACGGCGGGCTCAAGTACCCAGGGGCAACCGGCAACCCAGACCAGTTGCTGCGTCGCCCGTACCCAGCGATCGACTTCAACTCGTTTTTCGGAACGCCGCCTTTTTAGGAGCCAATGATGCCTGACGTGAGCTACACCATCAGCGGACAGGTTTCCAAAGGAGCCTTGTCGCAATCGTTTTCTGCATCTGGCATCACGGCCGACATCGCAACGGCGGGCGTCTTGGCCGTCACGCTCAACCTCGGCACGAGCGTCACGCAGATCTCGACCGCATCGATGGGGTCGCTGGGTCTTGCCTTTGCCCGATCGCTCGCCACGAGCACGACGCATACTGTGTCCTTCGGCCGCTACGCCGGAGGCACACTTTACGAAACAGCCCGCCTCAAGGCCGGCGAGGCTGCGATTCTGAGGCTGGCAGCCGGCGACTATGCCGCAAAGGCTGCCGTTGAGGGCACCCGCCTGGTGCTCACCGTCTACGAGGACTGAGCGTGGCATCCCGGCCTGACGGCAAGCCATCCAAGACGGAGCCCGTAACGTTCACTCGGCCGGCAGCCGAGCGGATCGCGAGGGTGGTGCGTCAAGTCGAGGCCGGCGACCGCAATGCGTCGGCGTTGGTCTACGAGCGTGTCGGACTGGGCGGCAAGGCGATTGGCCTGCGCCTCGGCACCTTCACCGGCAATTGGGAAACCGCCCAGTACACCACGGTCACACTCCACGGTTCGACCGTCACAGCGAGCGTCTACAACTGGTGCAACCCGGCCTTGGGGGCAAGCACCTCGAACACGACCGAGTCCCGGTACGTGATCTTCAGCAAGATCAAGGGCACCAACTCGGCCGTTGAAATCCAGATGCGGTCCACGTCCACGCAATGCACTGCGACCATGGTGCTGGGGACGCTGGACTTGAAGAAACTGCCCGGCTTTCAGGCCGACGTGATCCAGCTGCTTGGCCACTCGGCTGGCGACACCGCCTCGACGTGTAGCGGTGGGCTTGAGTGGTATTCGATCACCACCTGTGCCACGGCGACTAGCTCGTGAGTCTTATTACCGTCCATGACGGCAAGGTGATCTTCCGTGACGGCAAGGTCGGCACGGAGCAGGCGTGCTGCTGCGGCGGCGTATGCGACGAGTATGTGGCCTACTGCGCCAAATACGAATGGTCCATTACATATTTAGTTGAAGGAAACAATGGATGGGATCAGAAGACAACAACTGGGTTCGCGGTGTTTTACACAACCGAAGGATCCACGATGGTTTGCCTTGACGGAAATGCTGTAAACCGAGGCCCAAACTACCCAAGCGACCCGCAAGTCCCTGTTTCGCACTCGCTGTGGTTTGACGAAAACGGCGAATACGTTGGCGTCAACAAAGAAGCCGAAGCATTGAACATACTGTTTGAGCCAAGCCGCGCAACGGTTTCCGTAAACATTCCACCTCCAAGCTCTGGTCCATGCTTTCATGTTCCGTTTGGGCTGGCGGCCTTTTTCGGTCAAGTTGTTTTACCGCCTGGTAGTGCGCCGTATTTTGGAACTTATGACTTTGAGGTGTGGACGGATGAAGACTCTGATGGGGTTGATGACCTCAAGTTTATTTGGGGCACGATGACCACGAATTTTGTGAACGGCGACCTAGACAACTGCGGGTGCTGACATGGGGCATTTCATACGCAGGGTCACTGCAAGTCATGGCCTGGGCGACATGGTGGCCGCCGGACTGTCGGCTGTCGGCATCACGAAAGAACGGGCCCAGGCGGTGGCCTCGGCCGTGGGCGTGAAGGATTGCGGATGCCGGAAGCGGCAGGCCGCTCTGAACCGGCTGGGCGAAAAGATCGGCCTCCCGCCGGGGCAGACGAGTTGACGGCCCCGCTAGGGTGACGGGCGAAAGGAAACCGCCCGTGGCCCCTTGGCTCATCGCACTCACCGGCGCGATTTACCTCGTGGTCGCCGCCGATCTCGCGGCACACCACAAGCTCGGCCTGGCGGTGGCATGCCTCGGCTATGCGTTCGCGAACGTCGGGCTGTACCTCGCGGCGAAAGGGTGACTGTGGGAATCCGCCACCGAGTCAAACTCGCCGGCCGCGTCTGGGTGTGGTGCTACACCCGCCTACGTGGCTCGGCTGACGGGTGGGCGAATGACAACGGCACGGTGCTAATTCACGACAAGCTTACGCCGCAGCGGCTGCTCGAAGTAGAGCTACATGAGGCGTTGCACTGCTTATACCCCGATCTATCGGAGGAAAGCGTGACCAACGGGGCACGCGACCTGCGACGGTTGCTGTACGGGACGCTCGGGTATCGACGGAAGGAGTGACCATGGGTGGCGACGCGATCACCGATAAGGCTCGCAAGCTCTGCCGGATGCACCCCGACGCGCCGTCGCGGACGCTCGCGAAGCGGCTCGTGAAGGAGTGCAACGGAGCCATCACACTGCACCAGGCACGGCTGCGGATCCAGCGGCAGTTTGGCGTGCAAGGGAAGGCGCATCGCAAGGAAATCAAGGCGGTGGCTCCTCGAGCTCCACGCAAGGCCGGCGAGATTTACGGCATGCCCAAGAGCATGGCCAGCGAGTGGACGCCGCATCGGCTTGACGTGCTGGGGCCGGTCGGCATCCTGTCCGATGTGCATGTGCCCTACCACTCCGAGATCGCGGTGGCTGCTGCCGTTGGCTTCCTGAAAGACCAAGAGCTCTCGGCCCTGCTGCTGAACGGTGACATCGCGGATTTCTACGCCATCAGCCGCTACATGAAAGATCCCACTCAGCGGGACTTCAAGGGCGAACTGGAAGCGGTGCGGAACTTTATCGCGTACCTGCGGCAAGAGTTCCCCGACATCCCGATCGTCTACAAGACCGGCAACCACGAAGACCGATGGCGGCATTGGCTCTTTCAGCACGCCGCCGAGATCAGTGACGATCGCCGCATGTCGCTCTGTGCGTGGCTGGACCTCGACAAGCACGGCGTCACCCTGGTGGACGATCAGCGGCCCGTGATGCTCGGGAAGTTGCCCGTGCTGCACGGCCACGAGTTGCCCAAGGGCATGGCCGCGCCGGTCAACGTCGCTCGAGGTGCCTTCCTGCGGACGCTCTCCACCGTACTGGTTGGCCACTCGCACCGCACAAGCAACCACGCCGAAAGCGATATGTGGCACCACGAAACCGGGTGCTGGAGCACGGGGTGCCTGTGCGACCTGCGGCCCGAGTACTGCGTCATCAACCGGTGGAACCACGGCTTCGCCATGGTGACCGTCCACAAGGGCGGCGCGTTCGACGTGAACAACTATCGCGTGATGAGTGACGGCACCGTGCGATCGGCTTGACGCGGGGCGGATGCTGCGGTTTTCCACTTT
>Ga0208005_1000188_pt1 | contig 26664 bp, 39 predicted proteins | sample DEB19_08_DNA_3_FD_184530 | JGI IMG/M metagenome (GOLD analysis project Ga0208005, IMG submission 184530) | Aqueous microbial communities from the Delaware River and Bay under freshwater to marine salinity gradient to study organic matter... | ecosystem: Environmental > Aquatic > Marine > Coastal... | reverse complement strand
GGCAGCACGCTGAAGAAATTGGCGCAGGAGTTTGGCGTCTCACGCCAGGCGATCAGCCAGCGCCATCAGATCACCTTGCGCAAGCTGCGGCTGCAGCTTAATCGCGTAGAGCCGCTTCGCACTCCAGCGCTGCAATGTGCCGCGTAGCGCTGCGCAGGATCAGATCCTGGTGCATCGTCAGCTGACACAGCTTGAGCAGCATGTCTTGAGCCCGTCCAAGGTCGTATGCCGCAATGGCACGCCGCTGCTGTTCAAGGGTAAGCAGGTGCTCTGGCCCAGGCTTGGGCACCATCCACTCGCCCCAAGCCATTTGGCTACCTAGAGGGTCTTTGTAAATTGCCGCGATGGTGGATCAGCCGCGCATTGAGCTGATTCATGCCATCAACGGCAAACTCTGGCGTGTGTGTGGGATGGGCTATTGCACGTTTCACCCGCAGCGTTGGCAGGCGGTTGTGATGTTTGAGTGTCTGATGGTGGCTAAGGGCTTAAGCGGTCAGGAGGCGACGGACCGTGGAGCGGGAGACTAAGAAATGGTCGGCAATGCGCTGCTGTGTCCAGCCCTGACGACGCAGGCGCTTGGCACACTGCTCACGGTTCTCAGCCGCCCAAGCCAAGACTGTCAAAGTTGGCGATTCTTTGACGGTAGGTTGAGGTATTAGCTCAGCAGCAGGCTCAGCCAATACTTCAAGCTCCGGCACCCAGAGGCGGCGCCACAGCCCTGCCAGCTGATTGTTCAGGTGGTGCAGGGCGCGGCCCGTGAACTCACCGGCCAGGTAGGTCATCACCGCCAGGGTGACGATGCCGTGCAGGACGATCTGGCCGACTTCCTGCCAGTCGATCTGACGGGCGAGGCGGCGGGTCTGTGCAAAGGCGGTGCCGGTGATGCGGCCCGCAGTGCGGGCGATGGTGATGTCGGTCATCGGATGTCTTTGGTATCCGGCGGCGGCGTGTAGAGGTGCCTGCCTGCCGAGGTGGAATGGGGTGCCAGGGTTGCAGCCCCTGGCAGCTGGCTAGGCGATCGCAGCTCCCCTAGCAGGGCTGACAGCTCTCGTGTCCGCTGCAGAGAATCCGGGGCGCTCTATCCGGCTTGTGGCCTCAGTGGGTGCCGCTCGTGGTGACCCGTCGTGTGCGGCTTTCCGGGGCAGGCTCCTTGTGGCTGATGCCGGGGTGCTTGCGTCCGCCCCTGTCGGTTGCGTGGTGACCGGTAGTGGGCGCTGCCCATCGCTTCCGACTCGTTAACACTAGCGCATTAGCTAGCGCACGTCCATGCCTTGCAGCTAGGCAGCCTCCGGCCCGTTGTCCGACTCGCGGGCCAGCCACTCGCGGGCATAGGTCTCGCTGTAGGACATGAAGGTGATGCCGTTGGCATAGGCGATCCAAAGCACAGCACCGCTATCGCGCTCCAGCTTGATCAGGCTTGGTGCCACTTCAGTGGTGATGCCGTTCATGGGTTGGCAATGATGGCCCAGCCGGTGCCAGGCCCTTCCACCATCCAGCGGGGGCCTAGATTCGCCTTGGAATACGCCAGGCCGGCGCCCTTGGCGTTGAGGTAGCCGCCGCGCACCAGATCCATCTCGCCGTAGGGGTCGTTCACCAGCACGTGCGAGGAGGTCACGCCGATGCTCAGGAGCCAGTGGCCGCCGCCCTGGGGCTTGGAGCTGGGGCCGTGGTGGAGGACGCCGATCGGCACCGGAATGCTGCGGCCGATGCTGCGCTCAATGTCCTCCCAGCCGCAGTTCTCTCGGTACTTGGCGCTGATGCCGTAACTGAACAGCGCCTGGAGCTGAGCGTCGGCGCTGGTGGTGTCGCCATAGCTCAAGACACGCTTGAGGTAGTCGTCATCGGCGTTGGCGCCGCTCAGTGCGCCCGGCTTCAGGTACGCCACCAACATGGCGCAGGTGCTGCTGAAGCACATGCGCGGCCCTTGCCCCGGCACTTGGCTGTCGCGCTGGGAGTAGTAAGGCACCCGCAGCGGATTGCTCACCGTCTGTTGCTGGAGCGGGGTGCTCACGTTGGCGGTGAACAGTGCCACCTCCGCTGCACGGCGGCGCTCCAACCCGACGCTCACCGCTTCACCCGCATGGACCCACTTCGGTAGCTCCTCGGCCACCACCTTCGCCGGATCCTCGCCCGCCATTAGCCGCTTGCGCAGCGTGGACTCCTCCAAGGCGCCAGCGCCAAGATTGAAGGTGAACGACAGCAGCGCCGCGATGCGGTTGGGGCTCCACTTCTGCGCTATTGGCAGCAGGCGGAACACCACCGGCGCATAGGTCTCCAGCACCTGCTGGCGCAGGAGCTCCTCGGCGGCTTCCTTGGTGCAAGTGTCACCGAGCTGCACGGCTCTGCCGTTGATGCTGGTGGTGCCATAGCCGATGGTGGGTACACCCGCGCTGCAGCGGTATGCCTCCAGCCGCAGGCCCTCCCACTGGCGCAGGAACGTCAGCGTCGGTGCCAGCCACGCCGGATCCAGCGGTTCCTTGGCAGCAGGGGCGGAGCGGTATAGCTCTTCAAACTCCTTCAGCGCCTCGGGGGGCACCTGTTCCTGCAGGGCGTTCCACGCCGCGATCTGGTGCGGTAGCTCTCGGTAGAACCGCGCTGCGTCGGTGAGGCGGATCGTCACTGGCGCGACTCCAGCACAGCCACCCGCTGCTCCAGCGTGTTCAGCCGGGGATACAGCTCCTGGCGGTCGGCCTTGATCTCAGCGCGGAGGAGGCTCACCTCACCGGCGATGTGCTCAACGGCAGCGGTGAGCCGCACCACCGACTTTGCGGACTCTTCATCACGACGCACAAAGCTGCCGAGACCTCCGGCGCCCACAGCCACAGCGGCTCCAACCAACGCTGCCCAGATTTCAATCACCGGAGGCGGCCCTTCTTTTTGTCGTTGTTGGCTTCCTGGGCAGCAGCGGCAATGCCTTTCAACGCTGCCAGCACCAGCTGCACCCAGCCGTTGGCCCGGACGCTGGGGATGTAGCTCAACAGCTCAGAGCCGGCCAACAGCGCAATGGCTAGGCCGGCGACTTCCTCAGGCGTCATGGGGCGCTGGTGTCTATCCCAAGGTTTCCCCGCGCCGTAGTGTGCAGGTCTACCAGGCGCACTCCTCTTGGTTAAAGCGGTCGATCAGACGCCCCTTGATGTACTTCAGTTCTTGGGAGGTGTAGTCGGGATGCCATGCAGCGCCCAAGAGCAAGCCGCGAAGGTGCTTGGTCTCCGGCTTTGAGCAGCCCGCAGCCAACAGGGAATCGATATTGCGCAGCTCGGAGCGTCGGGTAGCAGTGATGGCCATAGGTGAGGTGGCGTACAGAAGTAGAAACCGCATCCGGCCCCGGATTTTTCACTGGAGCGAAGCAGTCAAACCTAGAAACGTCTTTCGCTGCTGGTTTTTTCGGCCCCGCCCTAGTTGCTCCGTCTTCAGCCGGTGCCCCGCGTCACCGCCAGGGCGCAGAAGTCATTGCGTCTAGTGGGGCTGGTTAGGGGATAGCAGCTCCAATGGCAGTTATCAGAGACGACACGCGAGCGTCAAGTTTGGCGAGGTCGAGGGCTTCACCAATGGAGTAGAAGGCGATGCGGGCGTTGGAGTAGGTTCCGGATGCGACGCCGGTATCCTGATTTAAGGAAAAAAGCGTTAAAAGACGATTTGCTGGCACCTCAGAATTTTGCGATATAGCGGTATTTGCCTGTCCATTTCTTGCGATATAAGTATTAGACGAGGATCTGCTAGTCCCAAGAAGGCCATTGCTAGTAGGTCCTACATATGACAGTGTTGCGCAACTGCTTCTAGAGAAATGCTGGTTGCTATCTGACCCCAAAGTAGAAGCGCCTATGTTGCTGCCTGCAGAAGTCCGTCCCCCAATATAAAACCCTGTTCCAGATGGTTGTGAGGTTGTTGCATACGCTGCAAGGTGCCTATTGTTTTGCGGATCAGCGTTGTTATTTTGATTGCTATTCAAATACTTCGTACTCCCATTCCCAACTAACCCCGTCTTACGGTTGTAGTCACCAGCTACGAAATTAAAATTGGTGGGCGCCGTACCTTTCAGCGGAACAAGCGCCCCACTTAACGTTCGTGCTCCAGCCAAAATGCAACTGGCTTTGATTGCATCCCAAATGCCATCTTGCTTGCAACCAATTACGAAGTTGTCAATGGCATAGCGGGTGCCCGTCTCCAGCGCTTCGCCGTCAGCAGCCTCAACAGCGGCAATGTACCCAGCAGCGTCAGTGTCAAAGCTAAAGCCAGGCGTAATTATCCAACTCATGGCTCAATCCTCCCAGCAGCAGTAGGGGCATCGACTACAAGGCCGCAGTTCATGTCAGCCTCCAAGTGCTGGTGCTGGTCTGATAGGTCCAGCTCACATTCGTGACAGGATCCGTCCATGTTTGCCCATTCGTTGGCGCAGGGCTGGTGGGGAATGCCGGCACGTGAAACACCAGCTTTGCTCCAGTCGGCTTAGCCAGGATTAAGCTCACACCCCACCCCCGTTAGTGTCGTTGTCTACGCCGTAGGGCGTGCCATCAGCATTGAACTGCGGATCCACAGGGCCGACGTAATACGGGCCAACCTTGTAAATCTCAGCACGCTGGCGCACGGTTTCCACCACGCTGGCAGCGAAATACTCCTCAGCACTGGCAGCGGCGGTGCTACCGGCAGCAGCGACGATGCTGTACTCGGCCGCCAAGGCCGGCAGCAGCTCATCAGGAATGTCAACAGTGAATTGAGCCATGGTAATCCTCAGGCGGTAGTGGCTTTGATGACAGCAAAGGCGATCACGATCGCCTCGCTCAGGCTGCCCGCTGTGATGTTGCGGACATCAATGGTTGCTGAGCCCGCCGCAGAGCGAGCATTCAGCAGATAGGAGCCGGCAGTGCCGCCGCTGATGTGGTTCAGAACCAGCACGTCACCAGCAGCAATGTCGCTGTTGGTCAGCACAAACGACACCGTGGTGTTAGCGTTCAGCGCGGCGTTGTTCATCGTCACCTGACCGCAACGGGTGTTCAGCGTGACGCCCGTACTCTTGTTGGTGGCTTGAGTGACGGTGCCACCAGCACCAGAGCCATAGCCAAAGGGCAGCGTGAAGCGGGTGCCGGTGGTGCTGCTGAAGGTGATGCTGGTGCCAGCAACAGCGCCACTGAGGTTGTAGAGGATCTGTCCACTGCTACCTGCTACCAGCGCCACGGTGCCAGTGGCATCCGGCAGCGACAGGGTGCGGTTTGCCGTTGGCGTGATCGTCTGCAGCGTCGTCGTGAAGCTGCCGCCATCGTTCAGCGTGACATCACCGCCAATCGTCAACGCATTGGTGGTCTTGTTGTACGTCAGATCGGCGTCACCGCCGAAGCTGCCGCTGTCGTTGAACTGGAGCTGCGTGTTGCTGCCACCAGGCGTTGTGGCGCTGCCGCCGCTACCCGTCTGATCCAGTCCTGCATCCAGCAGGGGGTTATAGGTGTATGGCATCTGCTCAGCTCCGGGTAACTGTCAGCAGGTTGCCGCTGCCGTCGTAGGTCATCGTCAACGTCGCCACCACCGTGCCGCTCGCCCCACCACGACGAAAGACCGTCTGCGTCAGATTGCTGCCGGTATAGGTGTTGGCGATGTAGTCGTGCGTCGGGATCGCCAACCCAGAGCGGGAATAGGCGTCACCGCCACCAGGAAGGACACTCATGGACCGCTGGGCGCTTGTCTACACCAAGGTTTCCGCGCCTTACTTTGCGTCGTTCAGCTGCTGGATCAGATACTCACGCATCGCTTTATCAGCTGGCGTCGGATTCGGCTTCAGCCCTAGCTCAAAAATCCGATCACGTAGCTGCTGACGCCGTGCCTCTCGGAACTGCTGTTCCACCTCTTGGCTCTTGGCATACCGCTGATCAATCGCCAGCGTGGTCCCTACCACAGTGGTCAACAGCGCCAGCACTGCACCCATAACCGGCAGCAGCTTTTGCATCACGGGTACGTCTCAGGATTCGTCTGCAGATCCACCCGCATCTGGTGCCGTGGCCCAACGCTCTGCGGCACGTTGATGCTGACCGCATTGCTGCCAGGCCATGCCCAGATCAGCTTCCCGGCAGCCTCCTGCAAACTGCTGGTGCTGTCCCAATCCACCAAATACAGCGTCCACCGATTGAACGCCTGGCCTTTTTGATAGCTAGGGATGGCCTGCAGCTCTGGATCGCGCAGGATCACCACCTCCATTCCAGTCACCCGCGTTCCAGCCGGCAGACTCTCGCCGCTGCCGCGCACCGAAATTGCCGGCGTCGTGCTGCCATTTGCCAGCGTGTACGTGCCGATCAGGCTGCTAAGGGTTGCCGCGATTGACGTTCGCAGGGCAAGGATGTCCATGATCCGAGGTTTCCCCGCACACCAGCAGCAGTCCAGCTTCTAGCCAACCTGCCAACTGCCGCTTTGGCACCTGCACCACATACGTGGCAAGGGTGCGGTCAATGTCACGCAGCACAAAATCACCGTGGGCGCAGCCGCTGGTCATGACTAGGCCACCACGGATGTTGCGGCCCTCCCAGCTGGGGGCCAACACCCATACACGTCCGTCATCACTGCACAATGCCCGCACAGGTGGCACCTGGGCGCTCTCGGTGGCGCTGGCCAGCACCTCTGTCCATGCCGTCAGCAAAATCGGTGGCGCCTTGTCCTCATGCCGCAGCGCCAAAGCCACAGCAGCCACCTCAGGACTGAGCTGTGCCCTTTGTTCTTCGCGTTCGCGGAACAACGCAAAATCTGCCGGCGCAAACGGCTTGCCTTTCTTGGGGTCGCGGTTGATGTTGGCTGTCAGTGCCGCAAGGCTGGCCACCGGCAGCTCAGCCAGTGCCATCTCCTCGCGCTTCAGCTTCTGCAGCGCCTTCCACGCGCCCAGCACCGTCACCCGCAGCTCCGTGCCGTAGGTGGTGCGGTCAAATTGACCGGGGAACCCTCGGGCTAGTTCCCAGAAGAGTGCCGCCCAGTCCGTTTGTTGCCGGTCGGCTTGACCGGCTGCGGCTTTCCCAGTTCTTCCTCAGTGGGTGGTGTGCTGGGCAGATCCTCGGCCGCCTGCTCATCCTGCGCCAACGCCCACAAACCATCGAACAGGGGTTTATCCATCTTGCGCGTGTCTTCCAGCGTCCAAGCCGGGAGGTTGCAACGGCTGCGCACCAGAGCCGTCACCGTGGCTTCCATGTTCACCAAGCCGGCCTTGCTGTAGACGCGGGCGACCTCAGCAATCTGCTCGGCATGACGCAGGCGGATTGCATCAGCCTCGGGTTCCAGCGTGCGGCCAGCAATCGCGTTCTCGATCAGCTGGAACGCCTCGGTCAGGCTGATAGATTCTTCCTTGGCAATCGCATCCGCGATCTGTGCGCCGCGCACAAAGGCGCTCTGCTCAGCGGCCAGCAGCTCACTGATCGTGGCACTCTCGCCAACGGTCAAGCCACCGCGCACCTCCACTTCCAGCACGCCAACCTGCGCGTTGCCGATCTGACGCACACTGCGCGGCGCAGGTGGGGTGATAAACGGCAGCATCAGGACTTGGCGATTGTTTGCACCAGTTTGGCGTCAGCTTGGCGGCGCAGAAACCCGTAGCGGTTGGCCTGCGTCTGCAGTTGTGCTCGCTGGATGAGTGCTTGGGCGTTGGGGGCTGGAGTGGTCATGGTTAGGGCGGCGTGAAATTGCTGGTGTAGAGCGCCTTCTGGATAAAGCGTGTCTTGGCCATGCTCACCTCTGAGCTGGTCACCTGGAAATCCGTGACACCGTTGATGGTTACCTTATCGGCATCAATATCGCTTGGGCCATTGGCATCGCTGCCATAGGCCGCAAGCTGGCCATTGATGAAAAAATAGATGACCTGAGACTTGCGGGTGACGGCAAGATGAAACCACTCGCCGGGGTTAAGTGCCACGTTGAACCCTGGTGTTTTAGTCCAAGCGCCTGCCTCTAGTGTCGGTGTGTTTGTCAGTCGGTTGTACTCGTAGTAAAGGCCGCCGGTGGTGTAGCGGTCGTAGTAAACCTCTATGCGATCTCGATCAGTCCACTTCTCGTACTGCATGTAGATGTAGTGGCGACGGCCTGCGCTGCCACCATTGAACGAATACTGGGTGCCAAGAACCCAGACATAGTGATCCACCTGCATCAAGCTGTCGGGCACCTGCACGCCGTTGAGCTTCACGTAGGTCTCAAACGTGAAATCGGGTTTGCCATCCATCTGAAAGTCAGTGGAGGTTGCCCGCAGATCACCGCCTCGGCTGGTGTTGCGAAGGCTGTAGCCGCTTCCGTTAGGGCCTGAGGTGGAACTGCCTAGGCCATTAAGCGCTGAGGAGTTGCTAGCTGTGAACACCAGCGGCGCCTGTTTGGCCGCTTTGGTGACGGCTGTGAACGCATAGGTTCCGGTCTGCGTCGCAGCACTCGGCTGAATGCTCCACTCAAACACTGATGCCCTCCTGAAAGCAGCGGGTTCGTCTTTGCGAGCTGGGGCTTGAGATGGCACGCCATACAGCGGCTTGCCGTCGACTGTCAGGCTCTGCTGCAGGCGATTCAGCTCACGCTGGCGCTTGCCTTCGTCCTCGGCTTTGGCGCGGGCGTCGGCTTCCAGCTTGGCCTGGCGGTTGGCCGTCGTCTGGCGCTTGGCTTGATCGCTGAGACCGGCTTTGCCAACGGTGACGTTGATCTGCGTGCTCATTAGTCATCGCATCGCAGGCTGAGGCGGTACGTCTGCGTTTGGCCGGCGGAGAGGGTGATGTTTGGATCTTCAGCGATCAGGCTGTGGATGTAGGTCTCCCCGTCGATGTAGAGCACGATGCGGTCATAGCTGTAACCCGCGCCGGTGGCAGTGAAGGCGGCGTCAATGTCCGGCAGTTTGTAGGTTCCGGTGGTGGCGTCATAGGCGCCGGTGCCGATCGTGGTGGAATAGCGCACGTAGCCGTTGCCGGACTTCTCCACGCTCTGCCAGTTGGCCACCGTGCTTTCCGCTGTGTAGCCGGTAGCTCCCACAGAGCACAACATGACCTTGAGCGTCTTGCCCTCAAACACCAGCCCGGCCTGACGCTTCAGTTCCTTCTGGCTGATCGTGGTAGTGGTTGCCATCTATCAGGCCACCGTGAAGGTGAAGATGCCGCTGGCGTTCCAGATAATCTTGAAGTCGGTTGTATCGCCAGCTGACTGCGATCCGCCGAAGTCAAGAAAGGCCAGTGGCGGATCATTGGCATCAGTATCGTTATACAAGATGCCGTAGCTGGCAGTTATCGCCCCGCCGCTGGCGCTCCACACGACATCATCGGCGTCAAACTTGGCATCGTTGGTTGTCACGGTCGTTACAGCCACGTTGGTCAGCGCTTTGCCAGTGGTGGTGTAGCCGTTGCCGTTCGCAACTTCTGTCTTGGTAATGCCGGCCAGTGTTGTATCAGCTGCGTTGAAGGTCGCCGCAGTACAAAGCATCACCTTGTACGAATCTGCGGCAGCATTAGACCCGTCTGCAAACAGCTTCGCCGTGTGGTTATAGACAGAAACAGTGACGGGCATGACTACCGTGGAGTCCGGTGTACCTAGCTTGCCTCCAGCTCAGAGATAGATGCCGAAGCTCTTGAGGATGTGGTTGTCGTTGGAGCCGCCGGTGCCAGCACCGAAGCCCAAGTAGTACGCCGTGGCACCAAAGCTGAACGAGCTGTAGGTGTGCTGCGGGCTGCTTGGCTTTGTTGAGGTGGTGCTGTAGTACAGCTTGGCCTCCGAGAGGGCATGGTCGTAGTCAAGCCAGTAGTACACCGTGGTACGCCATGTCGCACCGGCGAGGGCGCAGTTCTGACTGTTCTGCTGGATGTTGTTCTTGTGCCACTTCACAACGTCCGTCCCGAAGGTGTTGAAGGTAAACGCATTGGCGACGTTGGTGCTGGACACCCTTCCACCATCGCCGCCTTGACCGCCGTTGACGTTGTTGGCTGTGTGCCACTGGATGCAGAAGCCGTCCGCACCACCACCGCCGCCAATCTCAAACACCCACTCCACGGAGAAGTTGTTGTTGTAGGTATTTGTATTTGCCATCCACACGTTGCCTACATCGTTTGATGTGGTGTTTGTCAAATACAGCGCGTTGCTGACAACGCCAAATGTGCTGACGAGGTTCAGGCCAGCTGTTGATGAGAAGTTAGGGTAGATTATTGATTGCGGCACTGATGGATTGGGGGCCGCAACCGTGATGCCAGCACTTGGCACCTCAAGCACCTTGCCAGCCGAAAGCTCGGCCACCGGCGTTGTAACGCCCAGCTCAGCTGTCGGTGGCTGCACTACCAACATGGTGCCCACATCAACAGGTGCTAGGGCAGCCACAGCAAAATCACAAGCTGGTGGTTCAACCGCAACCCCAGTGCTGACAATCGGTGCAGGTGCAGCAAGGCCAATGGGGGTTGCATCAGCTCTGACGCTGGCGCCTGTGCGGATCACAGGCACTGCTGCTGCCAGCGTCCAGAGCGCTGTGGCCGGAACAGCGGCCTTGGCGCTCACTACATCAACAGCAGTCCGCGTCTTAAGAACCAGCTCAGTGAGCAGGGTCAGCGAGTACGAGAGGCTGGTCACCTCCAGCTTGGTGCTGGTGCGGGCCACGGCTGCCACAGTCTCGTTCCAGACCGGCACCACAGCGCTGACCGTCATGGCGCCATCCACCACCGCTGGTGTGGTTGGCAGCGTGGTGATACCAGGCGCCACAGGGAACCAGAACGTGCCTGTGCCGCCCACAGCGCCCCAGAACAGCGCATCCGTGCTGGCCAAGATGCCGCTCGCATCCATCTGCCAGCTGGTTCCATTGGTGCGGTACAGCGCCGAAAGCCCGTTGGCCTTGACCACGATCGGCTTGAACGGTGCCGATGGCATCCGCTTGGCCTCAAGCTGAAGGTTCATCCCGCTGCGGTTGCCCAGCAGCAACCGGTTCTGGCAGCGCCCGTAGCGCGAGGCTTTCTCCGCTGCATCACTGGCCGTTGACCCATAGGTCGGCGGGCTGCCGGCCTTGGTGAACGTGTCATCCGGGGCATAGGGCAGGCTGAACTCAATGCGCCGCTGCGCCGTCGCGCTGCCCAGCGCCAGCTCCAGCTCTGCGGTGCTCTCGGTGCGCCACCCGTTGTTGGGATCCCCGCCGCTGGCATTGGCTGCGTTGGTGCGTTCCGCGCCATTGGGCCGGCCTTCGTAGGTCGTCACCCCGCGCTGCGTCGTGGACACCGTGGTGCCGGCATGAACCAGCACGCCATCAATGGAGCCCAGATAGGCCGCCACCTCAGTGGCATCGGCAAACACATCACGAGCCTCGGCCACGGCCTGTGACCCCACCTGCCGCTCCGGCGCCCAGACGTACTCGCTCGTCACCGTCTTGGTGAAGTCACCGCTGCGCTCGTACTCCACGACCGTCTTGCCAACCAGCACCAGCCCTGAGGGGTTGACGTAATCGCTGGCGCTGTAGACCAGCTGCAGACCCAGCCGGCTGTAGGCCACACGCCGATCCTCGTAGCGCAGGGTCTCGGTGCGCAGCGGCTCAGCTGTTGTCATCGCGTAGGTGGTCGTCTCCACCGTCTGACTGGACACGATGTCGGTGTTGGCATACGCCACACCGTTGTTCAGCAGCTGCACCACGCGGTTTTCCTCCACGTAGGCACTAGGGCTGGTGACCGTGGTGGTGCGTGATGCCACCACGTCGCGGTACTGCTCCAGCGATTGCCAGTAGAACCACGAACCGGTGCTCACGGCCGTGGCCAGGCTGAGCGTCTCGTATTCCGTGACGGTGCTGGTCACTTGGCGGCCGGTGAACGTGCGGCTCTGATTGGTGCCATAGGCCACCACCTTCGGCTGCAGCACCTGCACCGTTTCCTGTTCCTCCCAGTTGACCGTGCCTGTGCTGCCGGGATCCGGTGGGTTCAGCTTGAGCGTGCTGTAGCTCACCACCACCGCCTCACCAGGCAGCTGGCCGACGCCGATGCTGCCAAGGTCAATGATCTGGGCCGCCTCAATCACCGGACCGGTGCCGCCCTTCTCGTCCAGCGAGAAGACCTTCAGTTCCTCGTCCTTGTTGAGGTACGCGCAGTAGCTCTCGGATACCAGCAGGTCGCTGAGCACGTTGACGTAGCCGGGGCCGAAGTCAAACCGCGCAATGCTGAACTTGTTGGTCAGCGGGTTGGTGTCTGCCGTGATGCCCAGCTCATCAAGGCACTTGTCCATCACGCTGCTGGCGTGGATGGGAATGGTGACGATCTTGGCGTCGTCAACGGTGAAGTCGTTGTTGAGGATGTCGTCAAACGGCGTCCAGTCCACCGGCTCCTGCAGATCCTGCAGATACGTGAGTTTGCAACCCAGTTCCACCTTCGTGGTGCGGCGGAACGGATCAGCAAAGCTGCTCATCACGCGCAGCTTGCGCGGCACCTGACGCGTCACACCGTCCTGCGTGTAGCTGAAGGTGACCGCTGTGCCCACGTCCGGCGTCACGATGCCGCTCAGCTCACAGCTGCCCTTGCACTTGATCAGTCCCGTGCCTTGCACGTAGTCGTCGCTGATCGAGGCACTGATCAGGGTGCCGAGGCTGCAGGTGACCGTGGCGCGGATGTCAATGGCCATCTCAGATGATCTGCAGCGCCGTCAGGCTCACGTTGTAACGGGTGCTCTTGGCACCGCCGCTGATGATCACCTCAGCGGTAGCCGTTGGCGCCGAGATCGGGAACCAGCTGCTGCTGCTCGGGACGGCTGCAATGGTCTCGTCGTACCACGACAGCACGTCGTCATAGGTGCCGGTGGTGATGTAGCCCTCAATCTGGCGCACCTTGTGCGCCACCAGTGCACCGGTCACATAGCTCACGCCGGTTGCCGTCAGCGCCACACTCGGCCCGTCCTGACGGGTCAGCATTGGCTTGGTCAGCGTGATCACCGGCGAGGTACCACTACCACGCGTCAGGGTCACGGTGCCAATGCTGGGCACATTGGCCTCACTGTTCTGCCGGCTCTTCTCCTGCTCCCGCAGCAGCACCGCTAGAGCCTGCGTTGCATCCACCAGCGTGGCGCTCGCATTGATGAACGCCCCGGCCTGCTCACCGCTGGGCGGTTCCACAAACCAACAGGCCAAGCTGCTGACGCTGACGCCATTGGCACTGACTGACAGCGCGATGGTGGTGCCCACAGTGCCGCTGCTCAGCGTGTCGGCATCGGTGATCCGCGTGTTGCGCCAGGTGTTGTATTCACTGATCAGGGCTTGCCACTGGCTGGTCGTGAGCAGGCCGCTGATGCGGAACGTGCGGGCCGTGAGGCCTGTGCGGGCATCACCCTCGTAGGCGAAGGGCTGAGCGGTCAGGGCCGAGCAGGTGAAGGTGCCGAGGGTGACGGTCATGATCAGAAGCCTGCGTTGACGGGGCCGAGGACATCACCGCTGGCGGTGCCGCCGGGAACGTTGACGTTGACCTGCCACTGCTTCTGCGCAAGCGCCTGCACTTGCTTCAGCAGGTTGCCGTTGACCGTTGCTAACTGGGCATTGATCTCACTCAGGTTTTGCGTCGCGGTTTGCACCGCGATCATTGCCGAGTTTTCGCCCAACGCATCACGGATGAACTGCTGCACACGGTCGAGCCCTGTTGTTGTGGCCTGCGGTCCTGCAGCAGAAGTCAGCGGCACGCCGTTGATTGTGCCGACCGTCTGCGTCTTCCCTTGAGCACCGGCCACAATGCCACGCAGATCAGCCAGCAGCGTCTTGTCCAGGCTGACGCCCTGCTGGCGCAGCAGCTGACCAGCCACCGTGATCGCGCGCTCAAGGTCAGGCCCAAGTGAGCTGACGGCATTGTTGAGTCGTAGCTGCTTCTGCTCTGGGCTGAGGTACTTGTTCAGGCCCTGGTCAGCAGCACCGCGCAGATTGGCTAGGGACAACTTGGCATCGGTCAGCCTGTTGACGGCTGCGGTGAGGATGTCTGCCACATCACGGGCGCCCTGCACCATCAGCTCACGGAAGTTCTGATAGGACTTTTTGACCAGCTCTGCAGCATCGTTCAGCTGATCAGTGCTGGCGCCGACCTTTGGATCTTGGAGCTTTGTGTACAGGCTAAAGGCTTTATCAATGTCCGCTCTGCCTTTGGCAACCAGCTTGTTGACAGCAGCGATCTGCTGAACCTCTTGGCTTTGTTTGGCGTACCGGTTAGTAGCAATGACAGTCAGCTCGCCAAGGATTGCCCGCTGCCTCAGCAGGTCTTTGTTCCCCTTGCCCCACTTGGACTGGAAGTCTTCGGCAAGACCTGGCAGCAGCTTCAACGTCTGCTCAAGGTTCTTGAGGTCAAGGCCTGTGCCAAATGTTCCAAGCTCTAAACCGCTGAGTTTTGCCGCATCGGTAAACAGTGCTCCAGCTTGCTTTTGAGTAAGGCCATATTCCTCGCGGATCTTTTGGATCCTGTCAATAACCTGCCTAGCCAGGTCAGGCGGCACAAAGTTCAGGCCAAGCCGGTCGGCTTCACCCCTTGTCCCAAAGTCATTGAGAACCTTTGTCAGATCGTTGACTGTCGCAGTGACTGTCGGCAGCAGGTTGGTTCCAAAGCTTGTCTGAAGCTTGTCCCAAGCATTGGCAAGCTTCTGAAAGTTCTGTGCGGCCGTTGGAGCCCCTGAGGAGGAGGCAGTCAGGTCATTCAGGCCTTTGGTAAGCGCCGGGAAAAAGTCTTGAGCACTGAGCTTGCCAGTCTCAATCAGCTTGATGAGCTGCTGTTGTGTGACCCCAAGACCATTAGCCGCAGCCGCAAATGCAATCGGTAGACGCTCACCAAGCTGCCCGCGCAGCTCTTCCATTTGCACATTGCCCTTTGACGCAATCTGCTGCAGAGCCAAGAGGCTGCCATTGATCTCATCGTTGCTCAATCCAAGTTGCTGGCCAGCGCGAGCAACCGCCGCAAACAGATTTTTCTGAACATCCAGCGGAACGTTGGCAGCACTTGCGGCTGCTGTAAAGCTCCCAAAGCTGTTGGCCAAAGTCTTGAAGCTCAGCCCAAGCTTGTCCGAGAGACCTTGCGTAAAACTCAGAGCACCGGCGGCACCTTGGTCGCCAAGGGTATTTGTGAGCTTTTTAGTAATGCTCTCCAGCTCTACAGCTGCGTTGATTGACTCTCTCAGAAAGTTGACACCTGCCGCTCCTAGTCCAACTCCTGCTAGGCCTCCTGCCAGCCCGCCAAAGATTGCGCCACCACCGCCAACGCCTTGGGCTTTGTCTAATGCTTTCTGGGTTTTCTCAATTTCTTGCCGCAGTTCTCTAAAATACTTGGTCCCAATCTGAACCTTGCCAAGTTCAGTCTGCAGCAGCGACAGCTTCAGGTTGAGGCCGTTCAGTGTCCCGCCATTACCCGACAAGCCTTTGACGATCGCATCCCCAGCACGCTGCGCCAGCTGCCGCGCTCGCTCAAACCCAGCTCTCAACGGTGCGTCGTCAACGCCAACCGACAGCAGAACACTGCCAAGCTCTCCCACGCCAACCAACCATCTTTCTCAAGGTTGCCGCCGCTGCAACCTAGGCCATGACAAGCGCACTCGCTGGCCTCGCTAACGCTTCCGCAGTCTTCACCCTGCCGACCGTTGGCACCTTCACCGATCCTGATACCGGCAACATCACTCCAGCCACCGAAACATTGACCGTCACGCTGTACCTTCGCCAGGGCAGCAGCAACGGCTCCAACCTGCCCGGCATTGATGCCGACGTGGAGGTCTTTGAGGGCTATGCCGTCAGCCCGCAAGCCCTCGACGCTCGCATTAAACCCGGCATCACCGGCACCCTCAACTTCGCCAGCCAAGGCAGCGTGCCTTGTGAGGTGATCAGCAGCCGCTTCCCCTACGGCAGCACCGGCACCATCGGCAGCACGCTGCAGCAGGTGCTGGGCGACAAGATCCGCTTGGTCCGCTACGTGCAGAGCTGATGGCCGTCCAGGTCCGGGCCACGTACAAGCTGACCGGGTGGAACAGCACGCAGCTCAAGCTGCGCATCCCAGCGATTCTGACCGCCTACGACAAGGTGATCTACCCGCAGTTCAAGCAGGAGATGAAGACGGTCCGCTACGACTGGGAGCCGATATGGCCAGCCGGGCACCCCAAAGCTGGTAAGCCGCGCATCACACACCGCCGCAATGGCGAGAAGGTCACGACGCCACGCAACATTGTTGACCTTGGCAAGCTGATGAACTCACAGGAGCGCATCCGCTCGTCTGCCACCCAGCTCGTGTACCGCTGGAATGCACCGTATTCCGCTCTTGTGCTGACCGGCTACACCACCAGCCGTGGCACCGTTGTACCCGGCCGCAACTGGATCCAGCCTGCCCTAGAAGCTGTGCCGCTAGATCAGTTCTTTGCCCGTGAATGGCGCCGCCTCGCTAGCAACCGCCTCTAGACAAAGAAAAAGCGGTCGCCTCCACAACGACCGCCCCTCGACTCTCCCAGCCTAGTTTGCTCAGACGTTCGTCTCGGCCGTCCAGGTGTAGGCGCCGTAGCCAGTCAGTGTGAAGCTGACGGTAGCCACGTTGCCGGCCTGAATGTCCTCCGAGAAGTCGGTGACAAAGGCCACACCGGCGTGCTTCTCCGGGTTGCCGGTGCTGCTCATCTCAGGAGATTCCCGATACCACTGCACGGTGACGCCAGTGGCAGCATCCAGCGCAGCTTGCTTCAGCACGGCATAACCGGCATCGTTCAGATCCAGGTTCATGGAACACGGGATAGTGTAGCTCTGGCCTGTAACAAGGCTGGCCTTAAAGCCTTGCGTGCTGCCATAGTCCAATACGTCTGTGCTGTCCGAGCTGCCTTGAATGCCAGCGTTGGTCAGGCTCAACACCTCAGTCATACCGGTGCTGGAGCTAGGCGTGGAGCTGGCGGTGGTGCCAGCCTTCACGTAGAACTTGTACCCGAGGGCCGCGAAGAAGGCACCAGTGGCCATGATCTGTTCGGTCGTGTGCCCTAACTTGCCGCTTCTTCCTCAGCCTCCAGCACTTCCCATGGTGTGGCCCGTGGGCAGACGTGCAGATCAAAGCCTTTCACGTCATGGGCAATGCCAGCAGTGGCCAGCAACGCTTCTTTCAGGTCGTTGCGGCTGCAGCCCAGCTCACAGCACACTGCCGCTGATTCCCAACCCAATGCCATCAGTTTGCGTGCCTGGTTCCCCAGCAGCCGTGCCTTGTGCGTGGCCTTGATGGTCCAGTTATGGCTGCGCAGGTAATGCAGCACCTCGCCTTGCGCAAAGCTCCAAAAGATGGTGCTCAGCCGTCCGCGCTGCGGATCCCATGCCTTGCAGGCCTTGATAAAGGCCAGATCCACTGCCGACCAAATATCTTCCCGCGCCATGCAATGCCCATACTTGCGGGCGAGCTTCCCGCCAAAGCTCTTGATCAGCCCGATGTTCTCGGCATACATGCGGCCAATGCGCCGCTGTTCTTCCCTGGTGAGCGGATTGGCAAGATGGCTTTCAGAGCGTCGCTGGACCTCGGGCTCGGCTACACCGAGCTGCACAAGAAACGAGAGCTGGCCGTCTGCGACGCGCATACGCTCACTCTAACTTCGCAGCACACAGACAGTGCCGACAGAAGAGTTGGAACCGCTCAGACAAAGGCAGCCGAGTACCTGCTTGAGGTGCGGCACGACATTGAGCGCGTTCTTGGATTCGGCCTGTCCGGCCTGATTGAACTCCACGTCAATCACGTCTACCCGTGCCCGCTTGAGGTTGGCATTCGGGATGCCAGGGATCAGCTCTGAACTGCCTGCACCGGCACCACTGAGAGCGTTGCCATCACCGAGCAGGTATTCGGCCAGATCAAAGGTGGCCTGCTTGATCGGTTGCGGGATCTCGCTGGTGGTGAAGCTCCAGTCGCCGCACTCTGCGTCACTGCGCGGCCACAGCAGGGCTTGCGTGGTGGAGGCTTTCTCGCCGATCCACTTCAGCTCGTCAAGGTAGCGGGTCGCCATGATCAGCGCTCTGCCCTTGTTATCGGTGGTGGCACTGCTCCAGTTGAGGGTGCCGAGGTAGAGGTTGGCGAAGTCGTCCGCTTGCGCGACGGTGAGGTAGCTGTTGGCCGATGCCGAGCCAACGGTGGCAGTAACGGTGACAGGCATGACGACACAGGCGTGCCGTTAGGTTGCCTTTGGTGCCGACCAGAGCTTGACGGCCTTGTCAAAGCCGATCTCACCGTCCACGAGGCGCTGGCCGAGCTTTTTACCGAAGATGACCTGAGCGGTCTGGGGGTTGTCTTTGACCCAGGCCTTAGCGGTGGCTTTGAAGCTGAGGGCACCTTCACCGCTGTCGCCGTCCACGGGGCGCTGCGTGGGCACGGAGCGGCCGCTGGGGTCGGTCATGTCTTCCTGCCGCCACTTCCAAGGCAGCAGGTAGCAACGGCACTGTGGGTGTGGTGACACCTTGCGGTAGTCAGTCGGGAACCGCTTGCCGTCCAGCTTCAGGCAGATCGGGCACACGCTGGAATCCAACACTGCGGTCCAGACCAAGCCTTCTGGCCCTAGCCAGTCCGGGTCCGCCTCGAACTCATAGATCGCCTGCTGCGCGGCACTGCCAACCTCATGCACGCCCGTGCGGATGATCGCTTCGACGTTGTTCTCCGTGGTGCGCACTACCGCATCCTTGTAGGTGGCAAACACCTCGCCGCCGATGTCTGATAGGCCGAGGCGTGCAAAGCGCTCCACGCGATCGGCCACCAAGGCCGGTAGAGCAGTCGTCAGCTGCGTGCTGAGCGTCTTGCCGGCCACCACTGCATCGTTGACCAAGCGGTTCGCCTGCGTCTGCGTCAGGCTCACGGCACCCTCAGCAGTGAGATCGCCGCCGGCCATGGTGACCATGCGCCGCGCAAAGCTCAGCTGCTGCTCCACAAACGGCGTCAACGCCTCCTGCAGCACCGCCAGCTGCGGGACACCCCAGGTTTCCTGTACGCTTCGTGCCACAGCCGCCACGACAGCACGGATGGTGCGTTCGCGGTTGGGGCCAACGCTCAGCACACCGCTCTCCCCAATCACCCGCTCGACTGAGGCCAGCGTGGTGCGCAGGCTCGTCAAGGCCTGGCGGATCAGGCGGTCTTCCAGCTGCTTTTGCCGCAGGGCATTGCGCAGGAACGCCTCAACCTGAGCCGACAGATCCTGTTCAGCCATGGCCTTGACCACGGTTTAGCTTGCGCCCGTGGCTGGGTTTGCTGTGTTGCCCTTGACCTTGCCGTGTGCGCTTGGGGGCATGACGCTTCAGCAGCTTGGACGCTGCGGTCCCTTTTGCCTTGACCGCCATCAGTCCTGCCCCTGGGGCGGCTTAGGTTGCCGCCGACGTTTTTGCGGTGCAGGTGCTTCCTGCACTGGACTCTGCTGGACAGCAAAAGAGGCCGCCTCCTGAGAGGCAGCCTCCAGCTGTTCACGCAGTCGCCGAAAGGCGAACAACCCCATCAGCCACCCTTGCGGTAGTAGATGACGGTGGTTGCCGATGCCATGCGGCCAATGAAGGTGGCCGAGGTGGCAGCCGATACGCTGGCGTTGCCAGTGACGGTGACACCGGTGCCGCCAGCAAAGGTGACGGCATGGGTTGCACCGGCGAGGTTCACAATGGTGACCTCAAAGCACTGACCAACCTTGGCACTGTTGCCCAGCTCGCTGATGATGTCAGCGGCGGTGGCACTGGTGTAGGTACGACCAGTGGTAGGGGTAACGGTGACGAGGCTTTCAACGCTTTGAGCAGCGGTGAGAGTGGTGTCAGCGTTGGTGCCGGCCAGGAGGACACGGCCTTCGGTAGCGCGGCCAAAGTTGGCCTGCTCCAGTTCAAAGACGGATGCCATCGTTAGTTACCTCAGAAGTTGGGGTTGGAGACGATGGACACGACGCCGAGGTTCTTGGTCTCATAGATCTGAGTCCAGTTACCCACGGTCTCCAGCGTGGCGCGGGAGGGGTTGACACCACCAGCGGTGTAGCTCATCCCGAGGGGGTGGTAGAGGTTGTGCCAGTGGACAGACATGGCATCGCTCAGGGCGAGGATGTCACGATCGGTCTCGGTCACAAGGCCGCTCTGCGTACCGCTGGCCAGTGCGCCAGGGGTGAACAGGATCGACTGGTAGTTCGTACCGTCGTTGTTCACATCGTCAGAGACGATGACGCGCATCCCCATGTAGAAGGGAATGGTCATGTCGTTGGTGTAGGCACCAGCGACGCTGCCGCCAAAGACAGGCGCGATACCGGTGGTGGCTTCGGTGCCACCGCCACGGGCCTCGTCGTTGGTCACATAATCAATCGCCTTACGCTCCACTAGGTCGTAGAAGACCTTGCTGTGCATAGCGATGACGCTCAGCTTCTCGCCTTGATCGCCGAGAGCAGCGCGGGCCTCAGCCACCTTGCCGGGGTTGAGGGGGACAGCAGTGGCATTGGAATCAATGGCCAGAGCCTTCAGCGCACCGGTGGTGTTGCTGGTCAGCGGGCCAAAGATGCCACGCAGGATGGAAAAGACATCCTTCTGCTGCTGGTTGGCGATGTAGTCAGCAACCTTGCGGCCGATGGCTTGCATCGGGTCATCACCGGCAGCCAGTGCGGCGAGGGTGCGCACTTCCCAAGCGCGGCCACGGTGCAGCACCGGGCAGATCTGCTTCTCAGCGCCGATCTTGCCAGGAGTGAGGCTGGTGCTATCGCTCAGCACTTCAGCGTCGCCGCTGAGGTTGGCGGTCCAGGAAGGAACCTGAACGTAGTCGCCGCCTTCGGTGGCGTTGAGGATGTCCAGAGGTTGGATGACGCCGCTGTTGAGGAAGGCCGACCGGGTGGTCACTGCCTCATCAACGTAGGCGGTAAAAACCTCGGGAACGATGATGTCGCTCCGCAGGGTTGCCATGATGATGGATTAAGAGGGTTGGTTGGTGGCCACAGGCCTTCTTTGGGTCAGCACAGCCGTCCCTTTGGCTATAGCTTACCGTTTCGCTTCTGCTTTGAGCTTGGCGTATAGGTCGGGGTTTGTCTTGAACAGGCGGCCTTGTTCGGTGAGATTGAAGTGCTCAGGGCTAAAGGGGTTCTTCATGCCGGCGGGCACGGTGGCGGTGCTGCGGCTGCCGACTGGGGCACCGGTGCCTTGAGGCTTGGGTGCTTTGAACAGCCAGGGCTTCTGCTGCTGCAGCTGACCGACCCATTCGTCGATGGGGAGTTCTTGGTAGCCGTCTTTGTAGACGGGCTCGCCGTTGTCGTTCAGCGTCAGGTTGCTGCTGTGCAGCCTGAGAACGTCGCTGGGGTCATGAACCTGATCGGCGAGCTTGGCGACAACACGGGAATCCAGCCGCAGGCTGCGAACTTCAGATTGCAGCTTGTCAATCTGCTGCTGGTAGGAGCTTTCGCGGTCGCGGAACTGGGCCTCGTAGGTCTTGAGAGCGTCTTGATACTGACCTTTGCGCTCGGCTTCCTGCTGCTCCACCTTGCGCTTGAACTCCAGCAGCTCCTTCACGTCCACGCCATCGGGAACGTCGGGGAGCTTCTTCTGAAGTTGCTTTTTCTCGTTGAGGAGTTCTTGGTTCTTGCGGCGCATGGCCTCCAGTTCAGCCTGGAGGGCAGCGGTATCGGGTGCGGACTGCTCCACAGGAGCGTCCAGCTGTTCGTCAGGCATGTCGAGCCACAGGCTCAGGGTTGCGCGGTAGGTTGCCGCTCAGCTTGCGGTAGCTGCTGCAGAGCTGCATCAAGCTGCTGCTGCGTGGCATCGAGGCGTGACTGCTGCTGTGCGGCCGTGGCTTCCAATTCGGCGTCCACGTCAAAGTCGTCGTACAACCATTCGCCATCTGCGAGTTGGATCAGCAGGGTTTCCTGCGTGATCTCGCCATTCAGGCGCAGCTGGATCAGCTGAGCGACATGGGCCGGATCCAGCGTCTTGGCCACAAAGTCGTTGTTGACCATGCTGCTGCCCGATTCCGGCAGGCCAAGGTATCCCGCATGGAAGCGCAGGCAGTTGTCGATCAGATCCTGCAGGCCCAGGGCGACCTGCATCAGTGCCGCATCACCTTGGCTGCGGTCAATGCTCTTGGCCTCGGCAGCTTGGTTGGTCATGTTCTGACCAAGGATCGCGGCCAGACCGAGCTGGTTGATCTGCTCCTCAATGCGCTGCAGCTGCTGGAACTGGAACCCGTAGCTGGTGCCTTGGGGTTCAACAAACTCGGCCCGTGCATCCACCGGCAGAGCCATGGCAGCATCCGGACCGGCGGTGATTTCGTCCAGCTCAGCCGGCACGCCGTAGAGGTGGAACCGGGGCACTGCTGCGAGATGCAGCTGGTTGCTGAGGTCAGAGCCGACGCGATAGGCCTGCAGGTTCAGCCAGGCGATCTCTTCCATCGGCGGGGTGGATTCCATGAAGGCCGTGCGGTTGGCATAGGCCACAGCGAACGGGATCTCGTCGAGGGTAGTGGTGCCCTCGTTGATCAGCTCCCAGTCGCGGGTCCGTGAGGCTTGCTTGCGGTACAGGCGGAACCTGTTGGGTTCAAGCACTCTGACCTGCTCAACGATCTCTTCGCCCCACTCTTTGAAGGGAACCACGACCCGCTCCAAAAGGCGCAGCTGCGTCAGTTTCTGACTGCCGCCAACCACGTCCGTGCGCCAGCCGAGGATGTCTCGCGGGGTGTAGGCACACCAGTAGGGACGGTTGAACGTGGTTACAGGGCTGTCGTCGCCTTCGTCGCCTCGGGGGAAGTCCACCAGCACACCGACGTGTCCGTAGCGGATGCAGGTACGGGCCAGCTGGCTGACGTAGACGTTGAGGTCGTTACCGGCTAGATCCACGTCAAAGAGGTGCTCGCGCACCATGTCCGGCACGTTGTCGAGGCGTACCGGCTTGCGGGTCAGCATCCCGGCCAGCATCTGTTCCGTGCGGGCGAAGTAGGGCGGGCAGACGGAGCGCAACAAGCGGGCGCGATAGGCGTCGTCCGATTCCTTGGGTTCCTGCGGCAGGTAACGACGGCCTGCGGCTTGGAGCTGCAGGGTGCCGCCGATCAGTTCCTCGATCAGTTCCCAGCGCGGCTGCATCCGCTGCCAGGCAATGCCGGGATCGTGAACCTTGAGATCCTGCAGGCTCAGGATTGGGGTCAGATCGGTGGCAGCGAGGGTATGCACAGCAGTTACCTAGAAGTCGGTGGCGTGTTGATGACGGCCTGCACAGACCCATCCGGGCGCACGGCAATGACCTTATAAAGTCTTGGGCCGCCTTTTTGTAAGAGACGGCCGACTGCAGTGACTACTGGCAGTGCCATCAACGACCACGCTTCTTAATCATGGTGTTGAGGCTACGCTTAGCACCTGCGGCCTTGCGGTTATCAGCTGCAGAACGATAAGGCGACGACTTGCGGGCAGCGCCACTGAGTTCCTTGTAACGAGCCTTCGCAGCATTTGCAGGAGCCTTGCTCATCTTTTCGGCTCCCTTTGATGCTGCCTTAGAGCGGCTTTTGCCTACTTGAGCTGCATTTGCACTTAGGCCTGAACGAGTTCCAGCTCCGGCTGTGCTCTTCCCACGATTAAGACTGACTGTGGACTGGCTGCGCAGGCCACCAGCACGCTGTTGCGCAGCCTTTTGACCAGAAAATCCTGCAGCCTTGACCCGTCCACCGATTGCTGTTGTGCCTTTGGCTTTCAGCTCATTGGCACGAGCGGTATTTTTTGACCTTGTGCTTGCACCACTGCTCTTACCACCAGCACCACCGCCACCGCCACCACCGGAGAAACGACCACGGGAATCACGCTTGTAGGTGCGGGCCATAGATGGGAGGGTGCTCTGGCGTAGGTTGCCGGCAAGCTATGGATTGGCTCAGTACAGGCGCAGGTTGCGTACGGGTTTGCCGCTGGTGCTGTTCCACGGATGCACCGGGTCAAACACGCCGATGATCCCGTAGGACAAGGCATCCCAGCCGTGGTCCCACCCGCCGTCCTTGTCCGGCATGTTCGTGCCGTCCTTAAAGGTCAGGTTGCGCAGGCTTTTGATCGTCTGCTTGCAGCGCGGGTGGATGAATAGGCGCCTGGTGCCGTTGGCATCGCAGACCATGGCGTTGATGGCATTGCGCTTGTCGTCCTGCATGTACGGACGCTTGTTCTCTGAGACCCAGAGGCCACGGCTGCGGAGGATGCCATGGTCGGTCTTGCCGCCTGCTGAGGTCTTGCGGGCATGGCCGGTGGGATCGGGGTACACGCGAATCGTGCGGTCGGGGTAGCGGCGCAGCAGTTCAGAGGCAGCCTCGTCGGTGTGCGTCTCGCGGATGTGGATTTCGTCAAAGCAGTGCAGCTGGTTGCCGACCTTTTGGCCGATGATCCAGTGCATGGGCGAGACATTGAAGTCGGCGCAGACGATCAGCTCGCCGCCGAGGTCTTCCAGGTCGTCGCGGATGTTGTCGTCGTTGAAGTCAGGGACGACGCGGCCGACGAGGTTGACGAAGGAAGCCTCATATTCCTGCGAGAAGGTGCGTGGGTCGAGCGTGCGGCGTGCGGCCTCCACTTCCTCAGGTGGGACGTTCCCGCCTTCCAGCGTGGAGAACGAGAAGGTCGTCCAGTCCTCTTGCTCATCGGCCTGCTCCCACCATTCCGCGAAGTGGTTGAGGCCTGCGGGCGTGCTGATGAAGTAGGCGCTGCCCTGCTGGTCTGACAGGGCCGGGCGGATCACCATCTCCCAAGCATCACGGGGGATGTAGGCCGCCTCGTCCAGCACGACGTTGCTCAGGCTGGCACCACGCAGGTTGTCAGCTGCTTCACCGCCTTTTAGCTCAATGCGGCTGCCATTGACCAGCTCCACCGAGAGTTCAGTCTCGTTCTTCCCGAGGAACAGCTCACGGGGCACCATATGCTTGAGGCCACGCCAGGCGATGGATTTGGCAGCGCGGTAGGTGGGCGCGATGTACCAGTTGAGGCTGCCGGGCTTGTCCATTGCCCAGCTGAGCAGTTGGACAAGGGAGAGGTGGGTTTTACCAAAGCGCCGCCCGGCGCAGACCATGCGGAAGCGGTGCGGGGTGTCGAAGACTCGGCGCTGTGCTGGGGTTAAGCCGTCAACGAGGCCGTGCAGCAGCTCGCTGTAGTCACGCTGGTGGCCGAGGGGCTGCGGGTCATCAAGGATGCGGCCGCTGGGGCAGAGATCCAGCAGGCTTGGCATCAGGCTGGGCGGTTGATGACGGTCTTGACGGTGCCGTCAGCCTTGACAGCAATGACTTTGTGGATGTGAGGGATACCCGGTTTGGGCTTGAGGAGGCGGCCAACAGCGGTGACTTCAGGCTTAGTCATTTGCGTTTGCGAGACGACGACAGCATTGCGTTTGTTACCCAAGCGTATTCCTCAGAAGAGTTTCTGGCACCGCGACGGCGACGCATTGCGCGCTGTCCTGCCAAGTTCCTTGCCGCAGTATCAAAGCGAATGGCATTAAGCAGTTGACGGTCGCTGGCGCCGACCCTAGGCACCCCGAAACGAGTCATTTCCAAGTTGCGACGAGCGTCTTGAACATCTTGGATGTAATAGCGACGCTGCTGCTTATCCAGCTGCTTTAGCGCCGCAGCTGTCCTACTGCGCATTTCTCTTTCAGGCAGTCGGCTTGCCAAGGCGCCTAGATAACGTGTGTTGTCAATAGGAGCACGACCATTACTGCCGGCCTGGCGAAAACTGCGCTCCATGTTTCCATTTAGGAAGCCACTGCTTGAAAAGAACTCCTGATTTAGCTTCTGCGCAGTCTTGTTCATTCCCTTTTGCGCATTCAAGCCACGTCCAGGTGGTGTCAGTGGTCTCGGTGCAGGCTCCTTGTTCTTGATAATCCGAGTGACTGCATCACGGCCACCGCCTTTGCCGCTGCCCGATGCAGATGCTTGTCCCGCCCCGGCAGCTGGTTTAGCACCAACATATTTGCCCGGATTGATGAATGAACCGCCAGGATACCAGTGACCATCAGGACCATATTCTCCGCCTGGCTTGGCTCGGCGCAGCTGAATATCTACCTTTTTGCCTGTCTTGTTGCGTGGTTTGGCCTCGCCACGAGGTGCACGGGTCGATTTCTGAGTTGGCGGCACAGCGGGCTTAGCTGTTCTTTTTGTACCAATCGTCCCTGCAGGTTTACGGCCAGCAATGCGCTCTGTCACTGTCGCCCGCTTGTTCCCTGCTGCAGTCCTCAGCCGCCCACCACGCGCGGTGGCACCAACCGACGCAAAGCGCCCACGGTTATCCCTTGTGTAGCGGCGTGCCATTGACCTTGGCCTTTAGCCAAGGTTTCCGGTCAGCTCATCTCAAAGCGCAGGAGCTTGGCCTGGTCTTCCAGGGCTTTGAGGGCAACGCCGAGCTGGTTAGCTTCAGAGGCGCGGCGTTCGTATTCAACGAGGCGAGCGATGGCAGCAGCTAGCCATTGCGGGCGTTCTAGTTCGGCATCCAGTTGCATCAACTGGCGTGCGCGTTGAATATAGGTTTCAGCGGTACGATCTGCGACGCCCCATGTTTCCGCTGCGTATCGCAGAATTTGAGTACGGCTGTACGCACGAAGTAGCAGGTCGTAGACAGCGTTGACCCGCTCATCAATTTCTACGTTGGTGCTCTTCTTTGCCATGGCCGGAGTTTAACCGGAAGCGGGCATCAGGAGGATGCCATCTGCTGCGAGAATGTTAAGACGCAGTTCGGCATCATCGAGGTTTTCAGCCCAGACGGTGGCCATACGGCAGATCGGCTCAGGGGTGACGTTGTAGAGGAAGAGGTATTGGCCTTGTAGGGGATGGATGGCAGAGGAGG